>Ga0210099_1000057_pt1 | contig 47344 bp, 46 predicted proteins | sample Joice_ThreeSqA_D_4_FD_184872 | JGI IMG/M metagenome (GOLD analysis project Ga0210099, IMG submission 184872) | Wetland microbial communities from San Francisco Bay, California, USA, that impact long-term carbon sequestration - Joice_ThreeSqA_D2... | ecosystem: Environmental > Aquatic > Marine >...
TCTGGCGAAGGCAGACCGAAGTGAAAGCTCACCACGGCGGGCTTGAACGGCTCGAGCACGTCAGCGGCCTCCGCGCTGAAGGGCGCCCGCCCCGGCCCCGCCGGGATGGTGCTCGGATCGATGCCGTAGTCCGCGTAATACGGCGACAGCGCGGCGCGCCAGGCCGCTTCGCGCTTTGCGCTCGCCGCGGGCGGTGTGTGGCAGAAGAAATTGACGTTGAACGGCCGCGTGGTCCCTGCGCGAAGCACCGAGAGCTCTTCGCGCAGCGCCTCGAGGCTCAGCATCGCGCAGGGCAGCGAGCCGAGCCCGCCAGCGTTGGACACGGCGAGCGCGAGCGCGCTGCCCTGAACCCCCGCCATGGGCGCCTGGATGATCGGCAGCTCGACGCCGAGGAGCGATTGCAAGGTGATCATGTGGATTTCCCCGCGGCTGGACAGGCAGCGCCTTCAATGACGCGATGCCAAAAAAACAAAGGGGCGCTCGCGCGCCCCACCCCGGAATCTCGATCGCGACCGGGCGAACGCTAAACGATGTCGAGGTGCTCGATCCCCTTCGACAGGTCCTTGTCCTTCGCTTCCTTGCCGTGCAGCTTGATCTGCAGGCGTACTTCGTTGGTCGAGTCGGCGAAGCGCAGGGCATCCTCGTAGCTGATGCGGCCTGCCTCGTACAGGTCGAACAGCGCCTGGTCGAAGGTCTGCATGCCGAGCTCGCGCGATTTCTTCATGATTTCCTTGATCTCGTGCACCTCGCCTTTGAAGATGAGGTCCGAGATCAGGGGCGTGTTGAGCAGAATCTCGACCGCCGCGCAGCGACCCTTGCCTTCCTTGACCGGCAGCAAGCGCTGCGAAACGACGCCCTTGAGGTTGAGCGACAGGTCCATCAGAAGCTGGTCGCGCCGTTCCTCGGGGAAGAAGTTGATGATCCGGTCCATCGCCTGGTTGGAGTTGTTGGCGTGCAGCGTGCCCAGGCAAAGGTGACCGGTTTCCGCGAACGCGATCGCGTGCTCCATCACCTCGCGATCGCGAATCTCACCGATGAGGATCACGTCTGGCGCCTGGCGCAGGGTGTTCTTCAGCGCCGACTCCCAGGAATCCGTGTCGACGCCCACCTCGCGCTGCGTGATGATGCAGTTCTTGTGCGGATGGACGTACTCGACCGGATCTTCGATCGTGACGATGTGGCCGTGCGAATTTTCGTTGCGGTAGCCGATCATCGCGGCGAGCGAGGTCGATTTTCCCGAACCTGTGCCGCCGACGAAGATCACCATCCCGCGCTTGGTCATTGCCACGTCCTTGAGCACCGGCGGCAGCTTCAGGTCCTCGAAGGTCGGGATGGTCGTGGTGATCACCCGCAGCACCATGCCGATGTGGCCCTGCTGCACGAAGCAGTTCACCCGGAAGCGGCCGATGCCCGCCGGGCTGATCGCGAAGTTGCACTCCTTCGTTGCCTCGAATTCGGCGGCCTGCTTGTCGTTCATGATCGAGCGCGACAGCATCGCCGTGTGCTGCGGACTGAGTGCCTGCTGCGAGACCGGGGTCATGCGACCGTCGATCTTCATCGCCGGCGGGAAGTTCGCCGTGATGAACAGATCCGAGCCCTTCTTGCCGAGCAGCGCTCGAAGCAGGTCGTACATGAACTTGGTGGCCTGTTCTCTTTCCATGCCTTTCTCCTTTGCCTGCCGAGGGCCTCAGGCGCCGCCCGGCTCTGCGGATTGCCTGCCTGGCTCAGCCGGCGAACGTTTCCTTGTTCGCCGCCTTGCCGCGCGCCTCGGCGACCGAGATTGCGTTGCGCGCGACCATCTCCTGCAGGTTCTGGTCGAGCGTCTGCATGCCGAGCTGGCGTCCGGTCTGGATTGCGGAATACATCTGCGCGATCTTGTTCTCGCGGATCAGGTTGCGGATCGCCGGGCTGCCGATCATGATCTCGTGCGCGGCAACGCGGCCCGAGCCGTCCTTGGTCTTGCACAGCGTCTGGGAGATGACGGCGCGGATCGACTCCGAGAGCATTGCGCGCACCATTTCCTTCTCTGCAGCCGGAAACACGTCGACGATCCGGTCGATCGTTTTCGCGGCCGAGGAGGTGTGCAGGGTGCCGAACACCAGGTGCCCCGTCTCCGCGCCGGTCAGTGCCAGACGTATGGTCTCGAGGTCGCGCATCTCGCCCACCAGGATCACGTCCGGGTCCTCGCGCAGCGCGCTGCGCAGCGCATTCGAGAACGACAGCGTGTGCGGTCCGACTTCGCGCTGGTTGATCAGGCACTTCTTCGATTCGTGCACGAACTCGATCGGATCCTCGATGGTGAGGATATGGCCGTACTCGTTCTCGTTGATGTGATTGATCATCGCCGCAAGCGTTGTCGACTTGCCCGAGCCCGTCGGTCCGGTGACGAGGACGATGCCGCGCGGCTGATCGGAGATCTCGGCAAAGATCCTCGGGCACTTCAGCTCTTCGAGCGTCAGCACCTTGGTCGGGATCGTCCGCAGCACCGCCGCGGCGCCGCGCTGCTGCACGAAGGCGTTCACCCGGAAGCGCGCCAGATTGGGCACCGCGAACGAAAAGTCGCACTCGAGATTCTCCTCGTAGAACTTGCGCTGCCCGTCGTTCATGATGTCGTAGATCATCGTGTGCACTTCCTTGTGCTCCAGCGCCGGGACGTTGATACGCCGCACGTCGCCATGCACGCGGATCATTGGTGGCAGCCCCGAAGACAGGTGCAGGTCGGATGCCTTGTTCTTGACGCAGAAGGCGAGAAGTTCGGTGAGATCCATTACAATCCTTTCCGGCTGCGGGGTGTGACAAATTCCCGCGCCAATTCAATAGTATGGCAACGATTAGCGATAATTTGCAAGCAGTCCGGAATCGCATCGCCGCTGCGGCCCGTGCCGCCGGCCGCGATCCCGCGGCGATCACGCTGCTCGCGGTGTCCAAGACGCATCCTGCGGCGCGCATCGTCGAGGCCATCGAGGCGGGTCAGCGCGCGTTCGGCGAGAATTATGTCCAGGAGGCGGTGCGCAAGATGGACGCCCTCGGCGGGTCGCCTGCGCCGGCGACCGCGCTTGAGTGGCATTTGATCGGCCCGCTGCAAAGTAACAAGACGCGCGTCGTCGCAGAGCGTTTCGATTGGGTGCAGACGATCGATCGGCACAAGACCGCGGAGCGTCTTTCGGCGCAGCGGCCGCTGACCCGCACGCCGCTCAATGTGCTGGTGCAGGTCAACGTATCGGGCGAGGCCTCGAAGAGCGGCGTCGAGCCGCAAGCCGCGCTCGAGCTCGCGCAGGCCGTCGCACGGCTGCCGCGGCTGCGCCTGCGAGGCTTGATGGCGATTCCGGAGCCGACGGACGATGCGGCGCTGCAGCGTGCGCGCTTTCGGCTGCTGCGCGAGCTGCTTGAGGCTGTGCAGGCGCGCGGCCTGGCAGTCGATACACTGTCGATGGGCATGTCGGACGATATGGAGGCCGCGATTGCGGAGGGGGCGACCATGGTGAGAATCGGCACGGCGATCTTCGGCGCACGAGAGCGTGCGCAAACTGCCGCATGAAGATCGCCTTCCTCGGCGGCGGCAACATGGCGAACGCGCTGATCGGCGGCATGATCAAGCGGGGCTTCGACGCCGCCGCGATCTGCGTGATCGAGGTCGACCCGGCGGCGCGCGAAAGGCTTGCCGCGCGCTACCCGGTGCGGCTATGCGCTGCGCCGGATGCCGCGACGCGCGTCTGCGACACGCTGGTGCTCGCGGTCAAGCCGCAGGACATGCGCGCCGCGCTCGGCACGCTCGGGGCCGATATCGGCGGCATGCTCGTGATCAGCATCGCGGCGGGCCTGCGTCTGGAGACCCTGTCGCGCTGGGTGGGGGGACATCGCCGGATCGTGCGCTGCATGCCCAACACGCCGGCGCTGATCGGCATGGGCATCACGGGGCTCCATGCGCTGCCCGAGGTCAGCCGCGAGGAGCGTGCCCGCGCCGAGCAGGTGCTCGGCGCGGTGGGCGATGTCGTGTGGGTGGACAGTGAAGCGCTGCTCGATCCGGTGACCGCGGTTTCGGGCAGCGGCCCGGCGTACGTGTTCTGGTTCATCGAGCAGCTCGCGGCGTCGGGTGAGCGGCTCGGGCTCGAGCCAAGAACCGCGCTGCGCCTCGCGCTCGCCACGGTGCGCGGCGCCGCGGCGCTTGCTGCGGGGGCTGCGGAATCACCCACGGTGCTGCGCGAGCGCGTGACGTCCAAGGGGGGCACCACGGAAGCCGCGCTCAAGGTCTTCGCCGAGGAGCGCATGGCTGAGCGCCTGATGCGCGCGGTCGAGGCAGCGAGCCTGCGCGGCGCTGCGCTGGGCGAGGCGCTCGGAGAAGACTGAGTGCTTGCGCAAATCTTCGAGTTTCTGGTCGACACCGCGGCCGCATTCCTGGTCTTTCTGCTGCTCGCGCGTTTTCATTTTCAATGGCTGCGCGTGCCGTTCCGCAATCCGATCGGCGAGTTCGTGGTGGCCTGCACGAACTGGATCGTGTACCCGACACGCCGGGTCATCCCGTCCCTCGCAGGCCTCGATCTCGCAACCTGGCTCGCGGCCTGGATCGTGCAGGGCTGCGCGCTGTACGTTGCCCTTGCCCTGCGCGGCTGGGATCCCGGATCGCGGATCGGCGCCGCGCTCGCCGGCCTCGCGGTGCTCGCCTTCGTCGACCTCCTGCGCTTCAGCGCCTACATCCTGATGTTCGCGATCATCGTGCAGGTCGTGATGTCCTGGGTGAACGCCTACCATCCGTTCGCTGCGGTGATCGACGCGATGACGCGACCCTTCCTGCGTCCGGTGCGGCGCGTGGTGCCGCCGATTGCCAACGTCGACCTGTCGCCGCTGGTGCTGATCGTGATCGTGCAGGTTTTGCTGATCCCGCTCGCGCACCTGCGCGCGCAACTCGGCGCCCTGCTGTGACTGCCTGGTACCGGCGTACGGGCGAACGCCTGCTGCTGGAGGTGCACGTGCAGCCAGGGGCTTCGCGTACCGCGGTGGCCGGGCTGCACGATGGCCGGCTCAAGGTCCGGCTCGCCGCGCGCGCGGTTGACGGGCGCGCGAATGCCGCGCTGGTGGATTTCATCGCCACGCGACTCGGCGCGGCGAAGCGCGGCGTTTCGATCGAGGCCGGTGCAGCCTCGCGGCGCAAACGCGTCCTGGTGCTCGGGGCGACCCGGGCGCCCGAGACGCTATTGCCGCCGGCGGGCTAGGTCGTCTTTGCCGCGCACGCCCCGCACGAAGCGCGCGGATTGCGGATAGGGGAAGACGTCGGCCTGCACGCCGGCCTGCAGCTGCGCCTGGCGGTCCTGCCAGAACGCCGGGTCGGTCAGCTCGGCGTGATAGTCGAGGAAGATCGCGCGTGCCTTCGGCTCGGCGACCAGAAACTGGGCGAACTGCTCCGGAAACACGTCGCTCGGACCAATCGAGTAGTAGGGCTCGGCCGCCATCTCGTCTTCCCAGCTCTGCGGCGGCGGGATGCGGCGAAAGTTGCAGTCCGTGAGCGGTGCGATCTCGTCGTAGTCGTAGAACACGACGCGCTCATGTCGCGTGACGCCGAAGTTTTTCAGCAGCATGTCTCCCGGAAAGATCCCCGCGCCGGCAAGCTCCTTGATCGCATTGCCGTATTCGAGCAACGCGTGGCGCACCCGCGGCAGATCGCCCTCCGACGCCGCCTCCTCGAGATACAAATTGAGCGGCTGCATGCGCCGCTCGATGTACATATGCCCGATGACGATCTTGTCGTCCTCGAACTCGATGCTGGAGGCGGCCTCGTTCTTGAGTTCCTCGACCAGCGACGGATCGAAGCGATCGAGCGGGAGTGCGACCAGCGAGTACTCGAGCGTGTCCGCCATGCGCCCGACCCGATCGTGCATCTTCACCAGCTGGTACTTGTCCTTCACGGTCTGGCGATCCATGTCCTTCGGCGGCGCGAAGTGGTCCCGGATCACCTTGAACACGTAGGGAAACGACGGCAGGGTGAACACCAGCATGACCATGCCCTTGATGCCCGGCGCGATCATGAAGTTGTCCGAAGAGTGCTTCAGGTGATAGTGCAGATCGCGATAAAAGAGTGTCTTACCCTGCTTGTGCAGCCCAACGGCCATATACAGCTCGGCACGCGGCTTTCTCGGCATCAGCGTGCGCAGGAAAGACACGTACGCGGCGGGCACCTCCATGTCGACGAGGAAGTACGCCCGCGCAAAGGAGAAAAGGATCTGCAGGTCGTCGGCGTCGAACAGCAGCGCATCCAGGAACAGCTCGCGCTTCTCGTTCTGCAGGATCGGTACCGCGAACGGAATTTCGCGGTGGCCATTGATGACCTTGCCGACGATGTAGGCGGCCTTGTTGCGGAAAAACAGCGCACTGAGCACCTGGACCTGCAAACTCGGACGCGCACGCGTGGGCCGCGGAAAGTGCTTGCGCAGGCCGCGGACGACGTTGCGCAGGTCGCGCGCGAGGTCCTCGAAGGGATTGGCGAGCCCGAAGCCGGTGGCGATATCGGCAAGCGTCGCGCGCAGCCCCTTGCGCAACGGGTAATAGCAGCGGTAGGTGGGCGCTTCGCCTTCGAGATGCTCGGTGGCGACCGCAGGCCGCCAGAAAATGAACTCGTTGCGGTAGTAGCGCCGATGCAGGACCTGGCAGGCGACCGAGTTGTAGAAGGTTTCCGCGCACTCGGGTTGCCGGTGCTCGGGCAACAGGCCGATGTAGGCGAGCTTGATCGCCGGCCAAAGCGATTCGTCGGTCTCGGCCTGGGGGTACGCACCGAGCACCGCGTGGACGGCCTCGCCGACGCGCTGGTCATAGAGCTGGATGCGCTCGCGCGCGACCCCCGCCATCGCGCGCCAGTCGGCGCGCTCGAACAGGGTCTTCGCGCGCTGGGCGGTTTCGCGGAACAGCCGGTAGTGCCGATCGAAACCGGCGAGGATGAGGCGCGCAATCGCCGCGGCCGTCTCCGCCCGTTCGGCCACGCCGGGCGAGAGCGGCGCAACCGAAGCCGGGCGGGGCGACGGCGCGCTCATCGCATCACGCGACCTTGCGCGCGGGCGCCTTGGCGTCGAAGAACTGCTCGTCCTCGGTCGAGCCCTTGAGCGCCGTGGTCGAGGCGCTGCCGCCGCCGACGATCTGGGTCACCTGGTCGAAATAGCTGGTCCCGACCTCGCGCTGGTGCTTCACCGCGGTGAAGCCTTTCTCCGCGGCGGCGAATTCCTTCTGCTGCAATTCGACGAACGCGGTCATGTTCTCGCGCGCGTAGCCGTAGGCGAGCTCGAACATCGAGTAGTTGAGCGCGTGGAAGCCGGCGAGCGTGATGAACTGGAACTTGTAGCCCATCGCGCCGAGCTCGCGCTGGAACTTGCCGATCGTCGCGTCGTCGAGATTGCGCTTCCAGTTGAACGACGGCGAGCAGTTGTAAGCGAGCATCTTGTCCGGGTGCTGCTTGCGGATGCCCTCGGCGAAGCGCTTGGCAAACTCGAGGTCCGGCGTCCCGGTCTCGCACCACACCATATCGGCGACCGCGGCATAGGCGAGCCCGCGTGCCAGCGCCTGGTCGAATCCCTTCTTCGAGCGATAGAAGCCTTCCGCAGTGCGCTCGCCGGTGAGAAAGGGACGGTCGCGCTCGTCGATGTCCGAGGTGACCAGATCGGCGGCTTCGGCGTCGGTGCGCGCAAGCAGCACCGTCGGCACGCCCAGGACGTCAGCCGCGAGCCGCGCGGCGGAGAGCTTCTGCACATGCTCCTGCGTCGGCACCAGCACCTTGCCGCCCATGTGCCCGCATTTCTTGACGCTCGCGAGCTGATCCTCGAAGTGCACACCGGCCGCGCCGGCCTCGATCATCGCGCGCATGAGCTCGTAGGCGTTCAGAACGCCGCCGAAACCGGCTTCGGCGTCGGCCACGATGGGCGCGTAGTAGTCGGTGTCGCCTGAGCCTTCCATCCACTGGATCTGATCGGCCCGCGCCAGCGCATTGTTGATGCGCCGCACGACGGTCGGCACCGACGATACGGCGTAGAGCGACTGATCGGGATACATCTGCAGCGAATCGTTGGCATCGGCCGCCACCTGCCATCCCGAAAGATAGATTGCGGGAACGCCGGCCTTGACCTGCTGCACCGCCTGGTTGCCGGTCAGCGCGCCGAGCGAGTTCACGAACGGCATCTCGTTCGCCATCGCCCAGAGTTTCTCGGCGCCGCGCTGTGCGAGCGTGTGCTCGACGCGCAGGCTGCCGCGCAGCCGAACCACATCCTCGGCGCTGTAATTGCGGGTGATGCCTTTCCAACGCGGGTTCTCCGCCCAATCCTTCTTCAGTGCGGCAATTTCCTGGCTACGCTGATCCACGAATCTTCCTTTCGGTGAGCTGGATGACGAAATGCCCTGCCGTGCGAGACAACCGCGTCCGCCCCGGCTGACCAATGGACAGTAACCGACCCCTATGGCGCGCAGCAATAACGCATCAAACGGTACCGTAGGATCGTTAAAACAAGGATTTACAACGAGTTAGGCGCACCGCGTTTCATCATGCGAGAGCGCGTTTCAAAACTTTGGTGCGACGCAATAAGGGCTGCCTATGGGCGCATCGGGTCAGGTCCGGACGAGCTTGCGATGCTTGTGGATCCCCATCAGCAGCCCGATCGCAATGAACAGAGTCAATAGCGCCGTGCCGCCATAGGACAGGAACGGCAACGGTACGCCGACGACCGGTAGCACGCCGGAAACCATGCCCATGTTGACGAAGGCGTAGGTAAAGAAGATCAGGCTGAGCGAGCCCCCCAGCAGCCGGGCGAACAGGGTCGCGCCCTGCGCGGCGATCGCCAGTCCGCGTGCGATCAGCAGCGCGTAGAGCACGAGCAGGACACCGTTGCCGATCAGGCCGAATTCCTCCGAGTAGACCGCGAAGATGAAGTCCGTGTGCCGCTCGGGAATGAATTCGAGGTGCGCCTGCGTTCCGTTCAGCCAGCCCTTGCCCGACAAGCCGCCCGAACCGATGGCGATGGTCGACTGGATGATGTGGTAACCCGCGCCGAGCGGATCCTGCGTCGGATCGAGCAGGGTGAGGATGCGACGTCGCTGGTAGTCGTGCAGCAGGCTCCAGATCGGCGGCAGGCTGGCGAGCGCAAGCGCAGCGAGGCCGCCCATCGCCTTCCAGCTCAACCCGGCGAAGAAGATCACGTAGAAGCCCGCCGCGGCGACCAGCAGCGCGGTACCCAGGTCGGGTTGCCGAGCGATGAGCAGGGCGGGCACCGCGACGAGCAGCCCGGCGAAAACGAACTGGCGTCGCCGCAGGTGGCCCTCGTTGCGATGGAAGTACCAAGCGAGCATCAGCGGCATGGCGATCTTCATCATCTCCGAAGGCTGGAATCGAATGGTCCCGAGGCTCAGCCAGCGGCGCGCCCCGTTCACCACGTCGCCCATCAGCGCGACGGCGATCAACAGCAGCAGGCCGGAAACGTACACCGGAAGCGCGGAGCGCAGCAGCAGCTGCGGTGGCACACGCGCGATCAGCCACATGGCGCCGAAGGCAATGGTGAGATGGCGCAGCTGGCTGATGACCCGCTCAGGACTTTCTTGGCTGGCCGAGTACAGGGTGGCGATGCCGAGCCCCATGAGCAAAACGACGACCGTCAGCAGCGTCGCATCGATGCCGTCGACGCTGGCGCGAGCGAGCCGTCGGATCGTGCCCCGGGTCAGCTCCATTTAGGGCTGTTCTCCTTCGCCCGCCGCCTGAGCGGCGTCTGCGGGCCGACGGCCGAGCAGGTAGTAGTCGAGCACCGTGCGCGCGATCGGGGCGGCCGCACGTGAGCCAAAGCCGCCGTTCTCGACCACGACGGCGAGGGCGATCTTCGGACTTTCCACCGGCGCGAAGGCGATGAACAGAGAGTGATCGCGCAGCCGTTCATCGATTTTGCTCGCGTCGTACTTTTCGTTCTGCTTGATGCCGATGACCTGCGCGGTGCCGGTCTTTCCGGCGCTGGTGTATTCGGCGCCGGCGAATGCGCGCGCACCGGTGCCCTCCCGATTGACGCCCGCCATCGCCTCCTGGACGAATGCAACATGCTCGGGCTTCAGTGGAATCTGGCGTATGAGCTGCGGCGCGATGGTTTCCCGCTTCCCGGTCCGCGGATCGTCGATATGGGCGACGACGTGCGGGCGGTAGAGCGCGCCGCCGTTCGCGATGGCGGCCGTCGCCGCGGCAAGCTGTAGCGGCGTATACGCGTTGTAGCCCTGCCCGATTCCGATCGAGATCGTCTCGCCGGCGTACCAGCGCTGCTGCTCGCGGCGCGCGAAGCGCTTCAACTTCCATTGCGGCGAGGGCAGCACGCCCGCGGCCTCGCCTTCCAGGTCGATGCCGGTGCGCGTGCCGAAGCCGAACTGCTGCATGAAGCCGGCGATCGCCTCGATGCCCATGTCGTGGGCCAGCTGATAGTAGTAGACGTCCGAAGACACGACGATCGACTTGCGCAGATCCACCGTGCCATGCCCCCCGGCGTGCGAATCACGGAAGCGGCGCTCGCCAAGGACGAAGTAGCCCGGATCCTGGATCGTGCTGTTCGGCGTGCGCTGGCCGAGGGTCAGCGCAGCGAGCGCCATGAAGGGTTTGAATGTCGAGCCCGGCGGATACACGCCGGCGATCGCCCGATTGTTGAGTGGCCGGTCCGCCGAGGTGTTGAGCGCTTTCCAGCTCTGCACATCGATGCCGTCGACGAACAGATTCGGGTCGTAGCCAGGCACCGATACGAAAGCGAGCACCGCGCCGCTCGCGGGATCGAGCGCGACCAGCGCGCCTCGCCGGCCCGCGAACGCAGCCTCCGCAACCTGCTGCAGTCGGATATCGAGCGTCAGGGTGAGGTTGTGGCCCGGGCGCGCGGGCACCTGCGACAGCGAACGGATGCCGCGACCCGCGGCGTCGATCTCGACCTGCTCGAATCCCGTCTCGCCATGCAGTGCCTGCTGATAGGTCGCCTCGACGCCACGCTTGCCGATGTATTCCGTACCGCGATAGTTCGCTTCGACGCCGAGTTGCTCCAGGTGCTCCACATCGCGTGCGTCGATGCGCCCGATGTAGCCCAGCACGTGGGACGCGGTCGCGCCGAACGGGTATTGACGGAAGTGCCGGGCCTTGATTTCAACGCCCTGAAAGCGGTAGCGGTTTACCGCGAAGCGTGCGACTTCCTCGTCGGAAAGGCGCGTGCGGATCGGCAGGCTGTCGGCGTTGCGCGCCTCGATGAGGTGCTTGGCGAAACGGCTGCGATCGCGCGCGGTGATCGCGACCAGGTGCGAGAGCATCTTGATCGTGCCGTCGATGTCGCTGGCCTTGCGCGGCGCGATCTCCAGCGTATACGCGGAGTAGTTTCGCGCCAGCAGCGCGCCGTTGCGGTCGAAGATCAGGCCACGCTGCGGCGGCAAGGGAACGATTGCAATGCGATTGTCTTCTGCACGCGTGTGGTAGTACTCGTGCTGCACCAGCTGCAGCCACACGAAGCGCGCGCCCAGCAGGCCGAAGGTTGCGAGCACGATGACGGCGGCGACGAGCACGCGGGTACGGAACGCGTGCAGTTCGCGTTCCGTGTTCCTCAGCTCGGTCAGTCCGATCACCGCGTATTTCCCGTGCTAGAGCGAACCGGCCTCGAGCGCGCGGCGTTGCGGGAGCAAGAGCAGCCATGACAGCAACGGCCACAGGGCCGCGCCGAGCAGCGGCCCGATGAAGATCTGCCATCCCGGGAGCGCCGCGCCGTTCGCGAGCCGCACCAGCAGGACGACCGCCTCTGCGACGAGCAGCAGCGGCGCGACGTGCAGCGCCTGGTACCAGGCGCCGAACCAAAGGATGCGGCGCGACAGCGTGATCGCGAAGAATGCGAGTAGCGCGTAAGCGAGCGCGTGCTGACCGAGCAGAACGCCGTTGCCCGCGTCGGCGACGAGGCCGATGAGCCATCCGACGCCCAGGCCGACCAGCCGCGGCTGGTGCACGCACCAGAACACGAGCACGAGCGCGACGAAATCGGGCACGTAGCGCATGTCGAGCCACGGCAGGAAGGCGAGCAGCAGCGCGACCGCGAACGAGGCGACGATGGTGCTCGAGCGCACCGGCAGCAGGATGTGTTGCGGCTTATTCGGTGCCAAGGCCATCTCCGGCGCGGGCGCGTTGCTTGGCGCCGCGGGCAGCGCGACGCGAATCGTCGGCGAGCGGGTATGCCGGGCGTGCCTCCCCGCCGGCGAGCACCAGAACGTAGCGACTGCGGTCGACGCCCGCGAGCGGCTCGCAGACGACGCGTGCGAACGCCTGCGAGGCGTCGCGCTCGACGCGCACGACCGTTGCGACCGCGACGCCGGCCGGATAGTTGCCGTCGATGCCCGAGGTGACCAGGCGATCGCCGTTGCGAACGTCCGCGTTCGGGTGCAGAAAGCGCAGCTCGATCATTCCGGAGGCGCCCGCGCCGAAGGCGACCGCCCTGAGGCCGTTGCGCACCACCTGCACCGGGATCGCCTGCGCCTTGTCCGTAATCAGGGTGACCTCGGACACCAGTGCATGCACCCGCGTGACCTGGCCGATGACGCCGTCGGCGTCGATCACCAGACTGCCGGCGGCAACGGCATGCTGGCGGCCTTTATCGAGGACGACCTTGTAATCGTAGGGATCGCGGCCCGTGTAGAGCACTTCCGCGGGAATCGCCGGGCGGTCGAAGCGCGTGCGCATGTCGTTTACGCGCCGCAGCTGTGCGAGTTCGGCGGATGCCGTCTGAAAGCGCTGCGCATCGCGTGCGGTGTCGAGAAGCTCCGCGCGCAGCGCCGCGTTCTCGGATCGCAGCCGCTCCTGGGTGACGAAGAACTCGGCTGTCCTTTGCAGCATGGTGATCGGCGCCGTCGCCGCCTTCTGGAACGGATAGGCAGCGAGCGCAAGAACGTCGCGCAAGCCGTCTACGTAATGAAAGCGGGCGTCGAGAACGAGCAGCGCAAACGACAACGACGCAAAGAACGCGAGCCGGACCACGGGCGCCGGACCACGCTTGAAGAACGGCGGCGGCGCGTGCTCCATCTGCACCTAACGCCGAGGTGCTGTGGCGTGTCTACTCGTTGATGAAAATCGGACCGAAATGATCGACTTTCTCGAGCGCTTTACCCGAACCGCGCACCACGCAGGTCAGGGGATCCTCGGCAACGATCACCGGAAGTCCCGTCTCCTCCATCAGCAGGCGGTCGAGGTCGCGCAACAGCGCGCCGCCGCCGGTGATGACCATTCCCTTTTCCGCGATGTCCGCGCCAAGCTCGGGCGGCGTCTGCTCGAGCGCGCTCTTCACCGCGGAGACGATCTGGTTCAGCGGTTCGGTCAGCGCCTCGAGAATCTCGTTCGACGATATGGTGAAGCTGCGCGGAATGCCCTCGGCGAGATTGCGGCCCTTGACGTCGATTTCCCGAACTTCAGAGCCGGGAAAGGCCGAGCCGATCTCCTTCTTGATCATTTCCGCGGTCGACTCGCCGATCAGCATGCCGTAGTTGCGACGAATGTAATTGATGATCGCCTCGTCAAACTTGTCGCCGCCCACGCGCACGCTGCCCGAATAAACCATGCCACCGAGGGAAATCACGCCGACTTCGGTGGTACCGCCGCCGACGTCGACGACCATCGATCCCGTGGCCTCCGCGACCGGCAGGTCCGCGCCGATCGCCGCAGCCATCGGCTCTTCGATCAGATACACCTGGCCGGCGCCGGCACCGATCGCGCTTTCGCGGATCGCGCGTCGCTCGACCTGCGTCGAACCGCAGGGCACGCAGATGATGATGCGCGGGCTCGGCGAAAACAGCTTGTTGTCGTGGACCTTCTTGATGAACTGCTTGAGCATCTGCTCGGTGACCGTGAAGTCGGCGATGACACCGTCTTTCATCGGTCGGATCGCAACGATGTTGCCCGGCGTCTTGCCAAGCATCAGCTTGGCTTCGCGGCCGACCGCCTGAATGGTCTTCTTCGCATTCGGCCCGCTTTCTTGGCGGATCGCGACGACCGACGGCTCGTCCAACACGATGCCTTTGCCGCGCACGTAGATCAGCGTGTTCGCGGTGCCGAGGTCGATGGCCAGGTCGTTCGAAAAGTAACTGCGCAAGAATCCCAACATTTGCCTTCCGGTCCGGTCGCTTTCTGCGAATCGCTAGTGTCGTACCTTAAGTTCATCGCCTAACGCCCCGTCAAGACAGGCCCTTCGCCGGGTCCAGTGCGGGTCGAAAGCGCCCTCCTATGATACCCTAACGGCACCCTCTGTACAGGCGTACAGAGGCGTTTTTGCACTGCACCAATGTCTCTGTCAAAAGACGAGGTCGACCGTATTGCCCGCCTGGCGCGGCTCGCCGTTCGCCCGGACGAGTCCGCGGCGGTGATTGAACGGCTGAACCGGGTGCTCGGCATGATCGAGACCATGCGCGCGGTCGACACCCGCGGCGTCGAGCCGATGGCGCATGCGCTCGACCTCGTGCAGCGGCTGCGGCCGGATGCGGTCACCGAGGCCGACCAGCACGCCGCACTGCAGGCGGTTGCGCCGGCGGTCGAGCGCGATCTGTATCTCGTGCCGAAGGTCATCGAGTAGCGCTGCGCAGCCCGCGCCCGCCGCGGCGGGCGACGCGACCGACATGTTGAACGCCACCGTTGCCGATTTGTCCTCTGCGCTCGCCGCGCGTCGCGTCTCGAGCACCGAGCTCGCGCAGCTGTTCCTCGAGCGCATCGAGGCACTCAACCCGAGCCTGAACGCGTTCATCACGGTCGATCGGGCGCGCACGCTCGAGGACGCCCGGCGGGCCGATGCGCGCCGCGCGCGGCAGGACGCGCGGCCGCTGGAGGGCATCCCGATCGCGCACAAGGACATTTACTGCACCGCGGGCCTGCGCACGACCTGTGGCTCGCGCATATTGGAGAACTTCGTCAGTCCGTACGACGCACACGTGATCGAACGGCTCTCGGCGGCAGGCGCGGTCATGCTCGGCAAGACCAACATGGACGAATTCGCCATGGGCTCGTCGAACGAGACCTCGTATTTCGGGCCGGTACGCAACCCCTGGCGCAGGGCCTGCGTGCCGGGCGGCTCGTCCGGCGGCTCGGCGGCCGCGGTAGCGGCGCGCATGGCGCCGGCGGCGACCGGCACCGACACGGGCGGGTCGATTCGCCAGCCGGCCGCGCTGACCGGTACCAGCGGGCTGAAGCCGACCTACGGCCTGGTGTCGCGTTACGGCATGGTCGCGTTCGCGTCCTCGTTCGATCAGGGCGGACCGATCGCCAGGACGGCGCTGGACCTCGCGCTGCTGCTCAACGTGATGGCCGGCTTCGACGCGCGCGACTCCACCAGCATCGAGCGGGCACCGGAGGACTATGCGGGCGCACTCGACATCGACCTGAAGGACCTGCGTATCGGCGTGCCGGAGGAGTTCTTTGGTGACGGGCTCGACGCCGATGTGCGTGCGCGGGTCGAGGAAGCGTTGCGCTGGTTCGCCGCCGAGGGCGCGCGCACAGTCCCGGTGCGACTGCCGAACGCCGGCCTTGCGCTGCCGGTGTATTACGTGCTTGCGCCGGCGGAGGCTTCGTCCAACCTGGCGCGCTTCGACGGCGTGCGCTACGGCCATCGGGCCCAGGGCTATGCCGATTTGCTCGACATGTACCTGCGCACGCGTACCGAGGGCTTCGGCGAGGAGGTCAAGCGCCGGATCCTGGTTGGCACCTACGTGCTGTCGCACGGCTACTACGACGCGTACTACCTGCAGGCGCAGAAACTGCGCCGCCTGATCGCGCAGGATTTCGTTGCGGCCTTTCGCGACTGCGATGTCATCGCGGGGCCGACTGCGCCGACCACGGCGTTCGCGCTCGGCGCCAAGATGGATGACCCGGTGCAAATGTACCTGAACGACATCTACACGATCCCCGCGCCGCTCGCCGGCCTGCCCGCGCTGTCGATTCCCTGCGGCTTCGACACGCAAGGTCTGCCGGTCGGTCTGCAACTGACCGGGAACCATTTTTCAGAGGCCCGCTTGCTCGGCGTGGCGCACCGCTACCAGCAGGCAAGCGACTGGCACCTGCGCGTGCCTGCCGAGACGCCGCTATGAGGCGCGCGTCTTGCACGCGTGATGGACGCAGGCTCGAGCGGCCGCGCGCTGTGCTGCCATGAGCTGGGAAATCGTCGTCGGCCTCGAGACCCATGCGCAGCTGCGTACGCGCAGCAAGATCTTTTCCGGGGCGTCCACGGCGTTCGGCGCGCCGCCGAACGCGCAGGCCTGCGCGGTGGACATCGCGCTGCCGGGGGTGCTCCCGGTGCTCAACGCGGCCGCCGTCGAGCTGGCGATCCGCTTCGGACTCGCAGTCGGCGCGACGATCAACCGCAAATCGATCTTCGCGCGCAAGAACTACTTCTACCCGGATCTTCCCAAGGGCTATCAGATCAGCCAGTACGAGATCCCGATCGTGCAGGGCGGCACGGTCCTGGTCACGCTGCCCGAAGGCGGGAAGCGCATTGCGCTGACCCGTGCGCATCTCGAGGAGGACGCCGGCAAGTCCCTGCACGAGGATTTTCACGGCATGTCGGGGATCGATCTCAATCGCGCCGGGACGCCGCTGCTTGAAATCGTGTCCGAGCCCGAGCTGCGAGGCGCAAAGGAGGCGGTGGCCTACGCGCGCACACTGCATGCGCTGGTGGTCTGGATCGGCGTCTGCGACGGCAACATGCAGGAGGGTTCGTTTCGCTGCGACGCCAACGTGTCCGTGCGTCGCGCGGGCGAAACCGCGTACGGCACGCGCTGCGAGATCAAGAACCTCAACTCCTTCCGTTTTATGGAGCGGGCCATCGCGTTCGAGGCGCGGCGCCAGATCGGCATCCTCGAGGAGGGCGGGCGCATCGAGCAGGAAACCCGCCTCTACGATCCGGACCGGGATGAGACGCGTTCGATGCGCAGCAAGGAAGAGGCCCACGACTACCGCTACTTTCCGGACCCGGACCTGCTCCCCCTCGTCTTGCACGAGGCGGACATCGCGCGCATCCGGGCGGCGATGCCGGAGCTGCCGGCCGAGCGCGTGAAGCGATTCAGGGAGACGTTCGCGCTGTCACCGGCGACCGCGGCAATCCTGACCGGCAGCCTTCAGATGGCGGACTATTTCGAGGCCGCGATCGCCCACGCGGATCCCGAGACGGTGCGTCAAACGGCCAACTGGATCGCGGGCAGCCTCAGCGCGAAGCTGAACGAACGCGGCATCGGGATCGAGGACTGTCCGGTCGGCCCGGCGCAGCTGCGCGGTCTCATTGACCGCCTGACCGACGGAACGCTCTCGCCCAATCTCGCCAAGGCGGTCGATGACGCGATGTGGGCGGGCGAGGGAAGCGCAGACGAGATCATCGAGCAGCGCGGCCTGCGCCAGATGACCGATGCCGGCGCCATCGAGAAGGCCGTGGATGCGGTTCTCGCGGCCAATGCCCGGCAGGTCGAGGACTACCGTGCCGGCAAGCAGAAAGCGTTCAATTCGCTCTTCGGCCAGGTCATGAAGGCGACCCGCGGCAAGGCCAACCCGGCGCAGGTCAACGACATCCTGCGCCGCAAGCTCGGCTGAGCCCGCGTCGGCGTCGCGCCGCGGATCAGTTCTTCTTGTCCTTGTGGGGCTGCGTCAGCTCGAGGTAGCGCTTGCGGTCTGCGTCGTACTTCGAGTTGATCGCCTGGGCTTCCTTCAGCTTCGCGTCGCGCAGGCCTTCCTGGGCCTGGAGGTCGAACTGCGCGTTCTGGATGTCCCGCTTGAGCTCGTCGGGCGCCGGCTTGTCCTTATAAGCCTCCATTTCCTTGGCGAGCTTTTCCTGGCGGGCCTTGAGGCCGGCGATTCGCTGATCGACCTCCTTGATCGCCTGGGCGTTGCCCTCGAGCGCGCGGACGCGCGCATCCTCGATGTCCCCCGCGCTCGTGTAGGTTGCCAGCAGCGCGCGGTTGCGGCGCAGCTCCTCGCGGCGCGCGATCTCTTCTTCGCGCCGCTTCTTCTCTTCGGCAGCCTTGGCCTCGCGCTCGGCCGCCGTGCCCTTGGGGTCGATCCGTCGAACAACCAGCCCTTGCGCATTGAGCTGCTCGACGACCTCGCCGATGCACGCCCGCGGAATCGTCTGACCGTAGTACTTCTTGCCATCTGCGCCGACGCAGCGATAGGACTGCGAATTGGATTGGGCGTGCGCGAACAGGGGCAGCGCCGCGAGCGCAGCGCTGACGATCGCTGCGGCAAGCGAGGTGTCGCGTAACAAGCTGTCGCGTGGCATCTTCCCTCCTGCGCGTCCCAACGATGCACGCCATTCTAACGCCTCCCAAGAGGGACGCGTCGAGTTGATAGCCTGATAGAATCCGCGCCACGCCACACGCAGTGATTCAGATGCAATCCGCCGATCGCGCCTTCATCGCTGAAACGACCGCCAAGATGCTGCTGGAGGTGAAGGCGGTGCTGTTCTGGGAGGACAAGCCGTTCATCTTCACATCGGGCTGGGCGAGCCCCGTTTATATCGACTGCCGGAAGCTAATTTTCTATCCGCGCATTCGCACCCAGCTGGTCGACTTCGCCGAGGCGACCCTGGCGCGTGACGCCGGATTCGAGCAGTTCGACGTCGTCGCCGGCGGCGAGACGGCGGGCATTCCCTACGCGGCATGGATTGCGGACCGCCTTGCGCTGCCGATGCAGTACGTGCGCAAGAAGCCCAAGGGCTTCGGGCGCAATGCGCAAATCGAGGGCGATCTGCGCGAGGGCGCGCGCACGCTGCTCGTCGAGGACCTGACCACCGACGGGCGCTCGAAGATCAACTTCTGCAAGGCGCTGCGCGACGCGGGCGCCGTGGTCGAGCACGTCTTCGTCAATTTCTACTACGACATCTTCCCAGAATCCAAGAAGGTCATGGCCGACCTGAACGTGCGCCTTCACTACCTGGCGACCTGGTGGGACGTGCTCGCGGTGGTCAAGCAGGGCGGTCACCTCGGTGTGCAGCAGATCGGCGAAGTCGAAAAGTTTCTCAAGGCGCCGGCCGAGTGGTCGGCGGCGCATGGCGGCGTTTCGAGCTTTCCGTCCTCCTGAGCGGCCCGCGTGCGGGTCGTCACGCTGAACGTCAACGGCATTCGCGCAGCGGCGAAAAAGGGCCTTTTTCGCTGGCTCGCGACGCAGCGCGCCGACGTCGTTTGTCTGCAGGAGATCAAGGCGCAGGAGGCCGACCTCGACGCGACGATGCGTGCGCCGAAGGGCTACACGGCGGCCTTCTCGCACGGCGAGAAGAAGGGTTACGCCGGCGTCGCGCTCTACAGTCGCAGCGCCCCCGACAGGGTCATCGAGGGTTTTGGCGAACGCGAGTTCGATTCCGAGGGCCGCTATCTGGAAGCCCGCTTCGGCAACCTGTCCGTGGTGTCGCTGTACGTTCCGTCAGGTTCGAGCGGCCCGCACCGCCAGGCCTCCAAGTTTCGGTTCATGGAGGTGTTCCTGCCGCAATTGCGCAGGCTCAAGCGTGCGCGTCGCGAAGTGATCCTGTGCGGCGACTGGAACATCGCGCACCGCGAGATCGACCTCAGAAACTGGCGTGCCAACCAGAAGAACTCCGGCTTTCTTCCCGAAGAGCGTGCCTGGCTCTCGCGCGTGTTCGATGAGCTGGGATTCGTCGACGTCTTCCGCCGGATCAATCCGCGTCCGGAGCAATACACCTGGTGGTCGAATCGCGGCCAGGCCTGGGCGAAGAACGTTGGTTGGCGGATCGACTATCAAATCGCGACCCCCGGCGTCGCGGCGCGGGCCGTAGGCGAGTCGATCTACAAGCGCAAACGGTACTCGGACCACGCGCCACTGACGATCGATTACGACTGGGCGTTCGACTGAGGGGCGATGGGCCGCCGTCGACCGCGCTCAGGTCAGGCCCGAACCGCGGGGCTTGAGCTGCATGACGCTCAGCCGCTGGCGCCGCCGGTCGAGCCACCAGGCGAGCGCGGGCAGCAGCGCGAAGCCGCCCGGCATGACGAAACACATGAGGTAGGGCGAGATGACCGACAGACGTTTCAGATGGCCGCGCAGCTCCGCGCGGTCGGCGGGCGTCCACCGCAGCTTGTTGCGGCGCTTCATGAGCAGCGGCATCAAGCCCCTGACCTGCACCATCTCGGACTGAAGGTGGCGCCGTTCGCGCGCAACGAACGCGAAGGGCGTCAACACGATGCGTGGCCGTCGTGGTGTGGGCGTCATGGCAGTCTTTCCGAGCGCGTCGGCGCGTGCGTTTAGCGAATTCGAGAACCTGCGCTCGAGGCTACAGAGTTCATGCTCCGCCATCAATCGAGAAACGACTTGCGACGGTTAGAATTCGTTAACGGGCAGGCACCGCATGCCAAATGACGCTCCGCATGGCGTTTCCGCGGTGTTTCGCAGCCGCAGGATCTTCCTGCTTCTGCTGCTCGGGTTCGCCTCAGGGCTCCCGCTGGCGCTCACCGCAGGCACGCTGCAGGCTTGGCTCGCGGTCGAGCGAATCGACCTGACCACGATCGGGTTGTTTGCGCTCGTTGGCCAGCCCTACACCTACAAGTTCCTCTGGGCCCCTCTGATGGACCGCTACCGGATACCGTTCCTCGGACGGCGGCGGGGCTGGCTCGCGGTGACGCAGCTCGCGCTGCTCGCAGCGATCGCGTGGATGGGCAGTCTGTCGCCGCAAACGGCGCCCTGGCTGCTCGCCGGGGTCGCGCTGTCGGTGGCGTTCCTGTCGGCCTCGCAGGACATTGTGTTCGACGCATACCGTGCCGACGTGCTCGATGCGGAAGCGCGCGGCGCCGGCGCCGCAGTCTCGGTGCTCGGCTACCGCATCGCGATGCTCGTCTCGGGCGGGCTGGCGCTGATGCTCGCCGATTCCTGGCTCGGCTGGCACGGCACCTATTTCCTCATGGCCGCCCTGATGCTCGTCGGACTTGCGGCGACCTGGCAGGCCGATGAGCCGTCGGCGCCGCCGCGGGCGCCGCATTCCCTGCTCGAGGCCGTGCGCGAACCTCTCGGGGAGTATTTCTCGCGCCACGGCGCCTGGCTGATGCTGATCCTGGTGATCCTCTACAAGCTGGGCGACGCCTTCGCAGGCAGCCTGACGACGGCGTTCCTGCTGCGCGGACCCGGCTTTTCGCTCACCGAGGTGGGCCTGGTCAACAAGTGGCTCGGCATCGGCGCGACGATCCTCGGGGCGCTGGCGGGCGGCGCCCTGATGGCACGGTTGCGCCTTTACCGCGCGCTGCTGCTGTTCGGCGCGCTGCAGGCGCTCACCAACCTCGGTTTCATGCTGCTCGCCTCGGCCGGTAAGAGCCACGTCTTGATGATCGTCGTGATTGCCGCGGAGAACCTGTGCGGCGGCATGGGGACGGCCGCATTCGTGGCCTTGCTGATGGCGATGTGCGACCGGCGGTTCTCGGCCACGCAGTACGCGTTGCTCTCGGCGCTGGCGGCGTTCGGCCGGGTCTACGTCGGTCCCGCCGCCGGCGCGATGGCCGCAAGCCTGGGTTGGGTCGTGTTCTTCTTTTTCACCTTCATCGCCGCGCTGCCGGGGGTGCTCATGCTCATCTGGCTGCGCGCGCGGGTCGAAGCGCTCGACGTGGCGCCGCACGGCTAGCGGTCTGCGCGGGCGCCTGGGCGCCACTGGTAAGATCGTCCGCCATGTCCGCCGCTCAAGCCGTGCTCGAGATCGAGGAGCCTTCGGGCGCCGAGCCCGGCGCCACGATCCGCGTGTCGGGCGACTGGACCTTCGGCGCGCTTGCCGCGCGTCGCTACCAGCTCGCCCGAATCGCCGCGACACTCCAGCCGCGTCCGGCGCAGGGGCTGCGCTGGGACCTCACCGGCATCACCGCGCTCGACGACGCGGGCGCGGTCTGGCTCGCGCGGGCCCTCAGAGCGGCCGAGCAGATCGACGTCAGTCCGCAGTACCGCACGATGCTGACCCAGGCGAGCGAGGGCCTGCTCGTCGAGCGCCCGGCGCAGGGCGTCGATCCACTGGCCGGGGTCGTGCGCATCGGGCTGGTGGCCATCGACTTCTGGCTGCACGTGCGCGACGCCACGGCGCTGCTCGGACAGCTGCTGCTCGATTTCCTGCGCTTGGTGCGGCGCTGGCGAGAGTTTCCGCTGCTCGAGCTGTCGGCGAACGTGTATCGCGCGGGCGTCTCGGCGCTGCCGGTGACGATGCTGGTCGGTTTCCTGATCGGCGTGGTGCTGACCTATCTATCGGCGCTCCAGCTCAAGCGCTACGGCGCGGACCTGCTGGTCATCAACATCGTCGGCATCGGCGTGGTGCGCGAGCTCGGCCCACTGCTCGCGTCGATCATCGCGGCGGGCCGCTCGGGGTCGGCGATGACCGCCCAGCTCGGCGTCATGCGGGTCACCGAGGAGATCGAGGCGCTTTCGGTGATGGGCGTATCGGTGACCGCGCGCCTCGTGCTGCCCAAAGTGCTGGGCCTCGCGATTGCCTTGCCGATGGTTTCGTTCTGCACGGACGTCGCGGCGCTGGCCGGCGGCGTGCTGATCGCGAAGCTGACCTTGGGGATCACGCCGGCGGCTTTTCTCGAGGCGCTGCCGCGCGCGGTCGAGGTGGTGAATTTCTGGATCGGCATCGGCAAGTCGGTCGCTTTCGGCATTGCGGTGGCCTTCGTGGCCTGCCACTACGGGCTGCGCGTGCTACCCAATACCGACAGTCTGGCGGCGGGGGTCACGCAGTCCGTGGTGGCCTCGATTACGGTGGTGATCCTTCTCGATTCCATGTTTGCGATACTGCTGCGCGATGTCGGCTGAGACGGCGACAGGAAACGGCGTCGAGAAGGTCGTCGAGGTGCACAAGCTGCTGAACAAGATCGGCAGCTTCGTGCTGCACCGCGACCTCGATTTCGAGGTGCGCGCAGGAGAGGTCATGACGCTGGTCGGCGGTTCGGGCAGCGGCAAGACCCAGCTGGTGCGCGTGATCCTCGGCCTGAAGCGACCGAGCGCAGGGTTCGTTCGGGTCTTTGGCGTGTCCTGGGACGATGCGAACTACTTCCGCGTGCGCGCCGCCCGCGAGCGCATGGGCATGCTGTTCCAGAACGGGGCGCTGTATTCGGCGTTTACCGTGTATCAGAACGTGGCGTTTCCGCTGCGCGAGCGGGGCGGTCTGGACGACGAGGCGATCCGCGCGATCGTCTACGCGAAGCTCGCCCAGGTCGAGCTCGAGCCGAAGCACGCGGACCTGCTGCCGGCGAATCTCTCCGGCGGGATGGTGAAGCGCGTTGCGCTCGCGCGCGCACTCGCACTTTCTCCGGAGCTGCTGATTCTCGACGAACCCACTGCGGGGCTGGACCCGGACCGCTCGGACGCCTTTGTGCGCCTGATCAAGCGGATGCGCACCGAGTACCGCTTCGCGGTCCTGATGGTGACCCACGATCTCGACACCCTGCAAGACCTCTCCGATCGCATCTCGGTGCTGGCCGACCAGCATATAATCGCCAGCGGCTCGATCGACGAGGTGCGCAAGGTGCCGCACCGTTTCATCGAGAACTTTTTTGGGGGAGAGCGCGGCCGGCGCGCCTTCACGGCGGCCTGAGCGCGGGAAAAGACTTTGGAAAACCGCGCCTACGCGCTGATCACCGGCGTTTTCGTGCTCGCCATCGCTGCGGCGATCCTGGTGTGGGCGAACTGGCTTGCGGGCAGCCCCGTGCAGCGGGACAAGTACCGCGTGGTCTCGCTGCGGCCGATCACCGGGCTGAACGAGCAGGCGCAGGTGCGCTACCGCGGTATCGACGCGGGACGCGTGACGAGCATCCGGCTCGACAAGGCGAACCCGAACCGCATCCTGATCGGCATCGAGGTCAACAAGGATGTCCCGATCACCCGCGGGACCTACGCGCAACTCGGCATGGAAGGCATTACCGGCATCGCTTACGTGCACCTGCTGGATGACTACAGCTCGCGCGAGCCGCCGGCCAAGGGCCGTGACGGCGTGCCCGAGATCCACCTGCGGCCGTCGTTCCTCGATGCTTTGTTCGACAATGGCGAGGCCGTGCTGCGCGACGGGCGCGTGCTGATCACCGAATTCACCAAGCTGGTGAACGAGGAGAACCGGGAGCGTTTCGCACACTCGCTCGCGCATCTCGAGATACTGCTGGCGAAGCTCGAGACGCAATTGCCGGGCTTCATCGAGCGCACCGATGAGCGCGTGCAGGCATGGATGAACGAGAAGAATCGACGCAACGTCGAGGCAATGCTGTCGAATCTGAACGAGGCGACGCGCGACCTGCCCGCGCTGGTACGGGATGCGCGCGCGCTCTCGGCGCAGGCGACCCAGCTCGCGACGGAAGCCACGGCGCTGGCGCGCGAATCCCGGGGCGCCGTGCACGACGTGCGCGGCACGACGCTGCCGAAGGTCAACGCGCTTGCCGATTCGGTCGCGCGCAGCGCGCGGCGCGTTGGCGAGCTGGCGGAAACGCTCGAGCGGAAGCCTGACAGTCTTATCTGGGGGCACGACAGGACGCCCCCGGGCCCCGGCGAGGAAGGATTTCAATGAGCGGATGGCGGTTTGGCGGTGGCCTTGCTTCGGTATTCACCCTCGTACTCGCGAGCTGCGCGGGCGGCGGCGCCTCGAGCATTCCGCCGCACAGCTACGACCTCGGCATCGAGACCCCTGCGACGAGCATGCCGGCGGTCGAGCTGCGCGGCGTGCGCGCGGTGCGGCCGTTCGACAGCACCGCCATGTATTACCGTCTGGCCTACCGTGACGGCGCGGAGCTCGTGGCGTTCGCCCAATCGCGCTGGGCGGCCCCGCCCGGGGAGCTCGTGCGCAAGCAGCTCGCGCGCGCAACGCGTGCCGGGACGCCGCGCTGCAGGCTGGAGGTCGAGTTGCAGGAATTCAGCCAGGTGTTCAGCGCGCCGGACGCGAGTATCGCGCAGCTCGAGCTCGTCGCTACGCTCGGTGCGCCCTCCGGCATTGTCGAAACGCGCGCGATGCGAATTTCGGAGGCGGACGCCGGATCGACGGCTGCGCAGGGCGTGAAGGCGATGCAACGCGCGGTCACGCGCGCGATCGCCGAGCTCGTGCAATGGATCGACGGCGTTGCGGGCTGCCGAGGCTGACGTTCGCCGCCGGGGGTCAGGTCCAGGTGCAGCGGTAGACGGCGAGGCTGCCGAAAACGTTGGGCAGCAGGCTCACCGGTCGCCCGGCGTGGAGCACCAGCCGCTCTTCGATCCGGGTGCCGAGCCGCCGGCACAGATCCTCGAAATCGGTCAGCGTGCACAGGTGCACGTTCGGCGTCTCGTACCAGGCATACGGCAGCGCCTCCGAGACCGGCATCCGTCCCAGCAGCAGTTGCAGCCGTGCCTGCCAGTGGCCGAAATTCGGGAACGAGACGATCACCTCGCGCCCGACGCGCAGCATCTCGCGCATCAGCTGTTCGGTGCGGTGGATGGTCTGCAGCGTCTCCGAGAGCAGCACGTAATCGAACGAGCCATCGCGAAATACCGAAAGCCCGTCCTCCAGGTTCATCTGCAGCACGTTTACGTCATTCCTGACGCAGGCAACCACCTCGGCGTCGTCGATCTCGACGCCATAGCCCGGGGCCTGGCGCGCCTCCCAGAGGTAGCGCAGGAGCCCGCCGTCGCCGCAGCCCAGATCGAGCACCCGTGCGCCCGGCGTGACCCAGCGGGCGATGGCGGCGAAGTCGGGCCGCGCGGCGAGCAGCGCCTGATCGGTCGCGTTCATCGGCTCAGCGCTCGATATTCTCGAAATAGGCGCGCAAGGCGCCGTGATAGTGCGGATCGTCCATCAGAAACGCGTCGTGCCCGCCGGGGGCATCGAGCTCGAGGTAAGACAGGATCCTGCGGTTGTCGAGCAGCGCGCGGACGATTTCGCGCGAGCGCGCCGGCGCGAAGCGCCAGTCCGATTTGAACGAGACCACGAGAAAGGCGGCCTGAGCGCGCGCGAGCGCGGCCGACAGGTTGCCGCCGAACGCCGCGGCCGGGTCGAAATAGTCGAGCGCCTTGGTGATGCGCAGGTAGGTATTGGCATCGAAATACGAAGAGAACTTGTCGCCCTGGTGGCGCAGGTAGGACTCGACCTCGAAGTCGATGTCGAAGTCGAACCCGGGCACCCCGCGCCGCAGCAGGCGGCCGAATTTCGCCATCATCGCTTCGTCCGACAGGTAGGTGATGTGCCCGATCATGCGCGCAATGCGCAGCCCGCGCGTCGGGACCACGCCTTTGTCGTAGTAGTGCCCGTCATGGAAGTCGGGGTCCGTCGTGATCGCCTGCCGCGCGACCTCGTTGAACGCGATGTTCTGCGCCGACAGCCGAGGCGTGGATGCGATGACGAGCGAATGCCGGATCCGTTCCGGGTAGGCAAGCGCCCAGTGCAGCGCTTGCATCGCACCGAGGCTGCCGCCCATGACCGCGGCGAAACACGCGATGCCGAGCCGATCGGCGAGGCGCGCCTGGGCGTCGACCCAGTCCTCGACCGTCACCACCGGGAAGTCGCCCCCCCAGCGTCGCCCGGTCGCCGGATTCGGGCTCATCGGGCCGGTCGAGCCGTGGCAGCCGCCGAGGTTGTTCACGCCGATCACGAAAAACCGCTCGGTATCGAGCGGCTTGCCCGGTCCCACGAGGTTGTCCCACCAGCCGGGCTCGTCGGGGCGGTCCGCGTGCACGCCTGCGACATGGTGCGACGCGTTCAACGCATGGCATACCAGCACCGCGTTCGAGCGTGCCTCGTTCAGGCTGCCATAGGTCTCGTAGGCGAGCTCGAACGCGGGCAGCGTCGCGCCGCTGCGCAGCAGGAGGGGCGCGTCGAACACGGCCTTTTGCGGGGCGACGACCCCCACGGAGCCGGACGAATGCTGCGGTGCGTTCACGTCTCGATCAGGCACAAAAAAACCCGTTCAGCTTGCGCAGAAACGGGTTCGCGGGAGACCGTCTCTTTAGCTGGATTTGTTACGCGCCCGCAAGCTGAACATCAAATCGGCGCGGGTCGCAGTATAACCGACTACAGGGCGCGCGCGGCGCCGCGCGCGAGCAGTGCGTCGATCGCATCGCTCCCCAGCCCGGCCTCGGCGAGCACTTCCCGCGTGTGCTCGCCCAGCCGCGGGGCGTGGCGACGGTAAGCCGGCGCGGTCTCGGACCACTCGGAGGGCACCTTCAGTGAGCGCAGCCGGCCCTCGCTCGGATGCTCGACGGTCTCGAAATACCCGATGGCCGCGAGGTGCGGGTCGCGCACGATGTCATCGATGCTGTTCATGCGCTGCACCGGAATGTCCGCGCGCTCCAGAAGCGCAAGCCATTCCTCGGTGCTGCGCTTGCGCATCTCGTCCGAGACGAAGGCATAGGCGGCGTCGTAGTTCTGCGCACGTGCCTCGTGTGTGGCAAAGCGCGCGTCGTCGGTCAGAAGGTCGCCGCGACCCACCAGCTCGAGGAACGCGCGCCACTGCTTGTCGTTGTAGATGAGCGCGCAGACGTAGCCGTCGCGGGTCGCGTAGGGACGCCGGTCGCGCGCGAGCAGGCGCACATAACCCGGTCCACCCACCGGCGGATCGAAGGTGTAGCCCCCGAGATGCTCGCCAAGCACCACTTGCAGCATGCCTTCGAACATCGGTACGTCGATCCGCTGGCCCTGGCCCGAGCGCTCGCGCCAGAACAGCGCAGCCATCACCGCGTTGGCGAGCTGCAGCCCGATCGTCCGGTCGGCGGTGATCAGCGGCGTATAGCGCGGCGAGTCGTTGCCCGCGGCCTGATGTAGCCAGGGGATGCCCGTGGCCCCCTGGATCAAGTCGTCGTAGGCGGGGCGCGCTGCGTACGGGCCGCGCTGGCTGTAGCCGAAGGCGCCGACATAGAGGATGCGTTCGTTTACCGCGCGCAGGTCCTCGTACGCAAGCCGCAGGCGGGCCATCGCCTGCGGACGGATGTTGTACACGAGCGCGTCCGCGCCGCGCACCAGCGCGAGCAGGGCATCGCGTGCGGCCGGCTGCTTGAGGTCGAGCGCCACCGAGCGCTTGTTGCGGTTGACGTTTAGAAAGATATGTCCCATGCCGGCATGGCGCTGCGGCCAGGCGCTGCGCATCACGTCGCCCTCGAGCGGCTCGACCTTGATCACGTCCGCCCCCATGTCGCCGAGGATCTGGGTGGCATAGGGGCCCATGACGACCGTGGTGAGGTCGATGACGCGAACGCCGTCGAGCGGTCCGGGCATGGTGGGGCCGAGCGCGCCGCTTTCGTCAGCCGTTCAGCTTCGCGATGAATTCGCGAATGCGGATCGGGTCGTCGCTGCGCAGTACGCGCTGCGTCAGCGCGCGCGTCTGCGTGAGATCGGTCTTCAGGACGCGTTCCTTGATCGCGAGAAGCTGCGTCGGATGCATCGAGAAGTTGCGCAGGCCGAAGCCGAGCAGCAGCCGCGTGAGCATCAGGTCGCCCGCCATCTCGCCGCAGACGGCGATGGGCGTTCCCGCGCGGGTTGCGGTCTGGATCGTGCGCGCGACGAGCTGCAGGACAGCCGGGTGCAGCGGATCATAAAGATGCGCGACGGCATCGTCGGTGCGGTCGATCGCGAGCGTGTACTGGATCAGGTCGTTGGTGCCCAGCGACAGGAAGCTCAATCGCTTCATGAACACCGGCAGGGCCAGGGCCGCGGCGGGAATCTCGATCATCCCGCCGACCGGAATGCCGGGCGCGTAGCGTTCGCCCCGCTCGTCGAGCTGCTGCCTGGCCTGGCGCAGGAGCGCGAGCGCCTGGTCGACCTCGTGCGGATGCACGAGCATCGGCAGCAGGACACGCAGCTGGCCGTAGGTCGACGCGCGCAGGATCGCGCGCAGCTGCGTGAGGAACATCTGCGGCTCGGCGAGGCAGTAGCGGATTGCGCGCAGTCCCATCGCCGGATTGGGCATGACATGGACATCGCCGTGCAGCGCCTTGTCGGCGCCGACGTCGAGCGTGCGCAGAACCACCGGCCGGCCGCCCATCGCCTGGGCGACGTCGCGGTAGGCCTCGAACTGCTCGTCCTCGTTCGGCAGGTCCCTGCGATTCATGAACAGGAACTCGGTGCGGAACAGCCCCACGCCTTCGGCGCCGGCCTCGAGGACCTGGTCGATGTCCTGCGGCAGCTCGATATTCGCGTAGAGCTCGATCGGCGTGCCGTCGAGCGTCGCGGGCCGCGTGGATTTCAGGCGCTTGAGCTTCTGCCGCTCGATCTCGAGCTGCGACTGACGCAGCTGGTACTCGCGCAGGACGAGCGGGTCCGGATCGACGATCATCACGCCCTGCACGCCGTCCACGATCACCAGCTCCCCTTCGCGGATCATGTGCCGGGCGTGATGCAGGCCGACGAGCGCCGGAATTCCGAGGCTGCGCGCCAGAATCGCGGTATGCGAGGTCACGCCGCCGACGTCGGTGACGAAGCCACCGAAATGGTGACGCTTGAACAGAATCATGTCGGCGGGCGCCAGGTCGTGCGCCACCACGATCAGGTTCTGCTCCTCCGCGAGTTGCGGCGCGGGCGGTGTGTCGGTTCCCATCAGCGCCTTGAGCACGCGCTCGACGACCTGCTGGACATCCGCCTTGCGCTCGCGAAGGTAGGGATCGTCGATCGACTCGAATTGCTCGACGAGGCGCTCCATCTGCTGGACCAGCGCCCATTCGGCATTGCAGCGGCGCTCGCGCACCAATGCCCGGGGCACTTCCGAGAGCGTCGAATCCTCGAGAATCATCCGGTGCACGTTCACCAGGGCGCCGAATTCCGCAGGCGATCCCGGCGGGATATGGGATTCGATCGCCGCGAACTCGTCGCGCACGCGCCCGAGCGCCGCATTGAATCGCGCGATCTCGTCTTCCACGGCACCTTCAGCGATCTCGTAGTGGCCGACCTCGAGACGCGCGCTCGAGACGAGGTGGGCGTGCCCGATGGTGATGCCGGAGGACACGCTCGCACCGTGGAGGACGAAGTTCATGCGCGCCGCACCGGTCGCCCGGGCCTCACTCGCCTTCGCCGAACTTGTCGGCGATGAGCGCGCGGACCGCGGCAAGCGCCGCGTCCGCGTCGGCGCCCTCGGTTTCGATGGTCACGGTCGCGCCCTTGCCCGCTGCAAGCATCATCACGCCCATGATGCTCTTCGCGTTGACCCGCCGGCCGCTGCGCGACAGCCAGACCTCGGACTGGAAGCGGCTCGCGAGCTCGGTCAGCTTCGCCGAGGCGCGGGCGTGCAGGCCGAGCTTGTTGTCGATGGTCGCCTCAGCGCTTGGCATCGGAGCAGCAGTCGCTGTTCATGTGGATCACGCCCTCGGTGCCGCCGGAGCGCGCCTTCTCCACGAGCGACTCGAGCCCGCCGCCACAGTAGGTGAGCACGCGCAGCAGCATCGGCAGGCTGACGCCCGACACGCCCTCGATGCGTCCAGGCTCGAGCAGCCGCGAAGCGATGTTGCACGGGGTCGCGCCGTAGATGTCGGTGAGCACCAGCACGCCGCTTCCGGTGTCGAGCTCGCGCAGCGCGGCGCGCCCGCGCGCAAGGATCGCGTCGGGATCGTCGGCGCTGGTCATGCCGATCTCGCGGACGTTCTCGGGGGCGCGCCCCAGCATGTGGGTCGCCGAAGCGAGCAAGGCGGCGCCGAGGCCGTCGTGCGCGAGGATCAGGACACCGATCATGCGCGGCCTAGCCGCGCGGCCTGGCGGCCGTCGCCTCGAGTGCGCGGACGAACATGCCGGCGACGTCAAATCCGCTCTGGTCCTGAATCTCGCGGAAACAGGTCGGGCTCGTCACGTTGATTTCCGTGATCCAGTCCCCGATCACGTCCAGGCCGACGAGCAGCAGTCCACGTGCCGCAAGCCGCGGTCCGATCTTCTCCGCGATCTCGCGCTCGCGCGCGGTCACCGGCATCGCCACGCCGCGTGCGCCAGCGGCCAGGTTGCCGCGGAATTCGCCCGGCCGCGGAATCCGCGCCAGCACATGCGGCACCAGCTCGCCGTTGATGAGGATGACGCGCCGGTCGCCCTCGGTAATCTCGGGGATGTAGCGCTGCGCCATGACCGAGCGCGCACCGGCCTGCGACATGATCTCGATGATCACGTTGCGGTTGGCATCGTCGGCGCGCACGCGGAAAACATTCTCCCCGCCCATCACGTCCAGCCGCTTGACCACCACGTCCGCATGCTCGTCGACGAAGGCATGAATGCGCGCCGTGTCGCGCGATACCAGCGTCGGCACCACAAACTGCGGGAATTCCGCGATCGCCAGCTTTTCATTGTGATCGCGCACCGCATCGGGTGCGTTGACCACGCAGGCGCCTTCGCGTACCGCGGCCGAGAGCAGCCAGGTGCTGACGACATACTCCAGGTCGAACGGCGGGTCCTTGCGCATCAGTACGCCATCGAACTCGGCCAGATGCCGCTCGTTGACTTCGTGCGGCCGGTGCCAGTCCCTGTCGTCGTCCGCAAGCACGATCCGCGTCGCCTCGGCGACCACGCCCCCCGGCCGCCAGGCGAGACTCGTCTGCTCACAAATCGAAATGCTGTGCCCGCGCGCTTGTGCCGCGCGCATCATCGCGACCGAGGTGTCCTTGTACGCCTTGAGCGTGTCGGGCGGGTCGATGATGAAAAGGAATTCCATCGATGATTGATGCGCAGCCGACTCAGGCCGCGCGCGCGGCCGACGCGCGCCGCATAGGTACTACTTGACCTGCGACGCCATGTACTCGATGGCGGCCCGGAGCTGCGCATCTGTCAGGCTCGGATTGCCGCCCCTGGGCGGCATTGCACCCTTACCTGCAATCGCGAATTTCAGCATGCCGTCGATTCCGGCCTCGAGGCGCGGCGCCCACGCCGCCTTGTCGCCGAGCTTCGGCGCGTTGGCGACGCCGGTTGCGTGACAGGCGACGCAGACCGTGCCGTAGACCGCCTTGCCGTCGACCGGGCCGGCGGCGGCAGCGGGCTGCGCAGCGGCCGCTGGGGCTGGCGCCGTCCCGGCGGCCGCCATGCGTGCCTTGTACGCAGGATCATCGGCGAATTCGATGTGGCCGACCGGCTGGATTCGCTTGGCGACGGCTTGCGGGGCGAGCGCCGCCGGGTCCGCGGTGGGACGGTTGATCACGAGCTGCAGCAGCAGCACGATGCCGATGATCGGCACGAGGAACGCAAGCAGCACGATCACGATGAGCTGCTGGGGCGTCTTGATGAAGGAGGAGTGCTCGTCGTGCTCGCTCATGCCTGCGTCCTGCCCGCGTCTGATGGAAGAAAACGCGGATTTTACCGTCAAAGCGCGGGCGGCCGGCGCGCCCCGCGCCGCCGGCGGGGTAAAATGCCTGCCGCCGCGCGCCCGTAGCTCAGCTGGATAGAGTACTGCCCTCCGAAGGCAGGGGTCGGACGTTCGAATCGTCTCGGGCGCGCCAGATTTCCTTTCCGGGAGACCGCATGCGCGACAAGCCCGTGAGCCGCTTTCCAGTTCCCGACCTCGCGGACTTGCCCGATGACGTCCGGGCGCGGATTCTCGAGGTGCAGGAAAAGTCGGGTTTCGTGCCGAACGTGTTTCTCGCGCTCGCCCATCGGCCGGACGAGTTTCGCGCTTTTTTCGCCTATCACGACGCGGTGATGGAAAGAGACAGCGGCCTGTCCAAGGCAGAGCGCGAAATGATCGTCGTGGCGACCAGCGGGGCCAACGACTGCCAGTATTGCGTGGTCGCCCACGGGGCAATCCTGCGCGTGCGCGCGAAAAATCCGCTGATCGCCGACCAGGTCGCGATCAACTATCGCAAGGCCGACATCACGCCGCGCCAGCGCGCGATGCTCGATTTCGCGTTCAAGGTGTCGCTCGCGGCGCAGGAGGTCGGCGACGCCGACTTCGAAACCCTGCGCGCGCACGGCTTCTCGGACGAGGACGCCTGGGACATCGGCGCGATCGCGGCGTTTTTCGCGCTGTCCAACCGGATGGCGAATCTCACCAGCATGCGCCCGAACGACGAGTTCTATCTCCTCGGGCGCGTACCACGCGGCAAGTAGCGCCGACGTGCGCGTGCTCGGCATCGACGTCGGCGGCAGCGGCATCAAGGGCGCGCCGGTCGATACCGGCACCGGCCGGCTGCTGGCGCCGCGCATCCGCCTTGAAACGCCGGAGCCGGCGACGCCCGCCGCCGTCAGCCGCTTGGTGAAGCGCGTTGCGCGGCACTTCGCCTGGCGCGGACCGATCGGCTGCGGCGTGCCGGCGGCGGTGCGCGACGGCGTGTTTCTCACGGCGGCGAATATCCACCGCAGCTGGATCGGAACCGATGCGCGCGCGCTGTTCGGGCGCACGACGGGACGTCGTGTGGCGATCATCAACGACGCCGATGCCGCGGGCTACGCCGAGATGACTTTCGGCGCCGGCCGCGGCCGCGCCGGGCTCGTGATCCTCGTCACGCTCGGCACGGGAATCGGCACGGCGCTGTTCATCAACGGCCACCTGGTGCCGAACAGCGAGCTCGGCCACCTCGAACTCAAAGGCGAGGAAGCCGAGGCGCGCGCCTCGGCCAAGGCGCGCAGGGAAGAGGATCTGTCGTGGAAGAAATGGGCGCATCGCGTCGACGCCTATCTGCTGGCGCTGCAGCGCTATTTCTGGCCCGACCTGGTCATCGTCGGCGGCGGCGTGAGCCGCAAGGCGGACAAGTTCTTTCCGTGCCTGTCGGTCGCAAACGCCGTGGAGGTCGTTCCCGCGCAGCTGCAGAACGACGCCGGCATCGTCGGCGCCGCGCTCGCCTATGAACATGCGGCCCGACGCGGGCGGCAGCGCCTTGCGCTCGGGCCGCCGGCGCGCGTCAGGCGGCGATCGGCGGGCGGCGCTTCGCGAAGCCCGTCGCGTCCTCGAAGGCTTGCGCAAGCTGCAGCACGCCGAAGTCGTCGCGATAGCGCCCGATGATCTGCATGCCGACCGGCAGCGGCTGGGGGTCGTCGGTGAATCCGGCGGGCACCGAGATTGCCGGATGGCTCGCGGCGGTGATGCGAAAGCAAACTTTCATCCAGTCGATATAGGTCGAGAGCCGTTCGCCGTTGATCTCGGTGACGTAGGGCTGATCGACCGGGAACGGCGGCACCTGAGACACCGGTGCGAGCAGGAACGCGTAGCGTGTCATGAAGCTGCGCAGCGACTGGTACACCTTGCTGCGCAGCGCCTGCGCGCGCGCGATCCGCGCGGCGTCGAGCTTGAGTCCTTCCTCGATGTTCCAGATCACCGTGTCCTTCATCTGGTGGCGGTGCGTCTCGAGCAGCGGCGCGTACTTGGTCGCGAAGGCGACCGCGCGCAGGACATGAAAAACCTCGTCGGCGCCGTCGAGGTCGGGCGTCGCGTCCTCGACGATGCAGCCGAGCGCCTCGAAGGTCTTGCGCTGCGCCTCGAGCACGCGCCGGATGCGGCGATCGACCGGCAAACCGCCCAGGTCCGGGCTCCAGGCGATGCGAACCTTGCGAAAACTGCGCTTGAGCGGCCGCGCGAACAAGCGCCCGGGTTCGTCTAGGGTGACCGGCGCGCGCGCATCGGGGCCGGCCATCGCCGAAAGCAGAAAGGCGGTGTCCTCGACGCTGCGCGCCATCGGACCGAGCGTGCTCATCGTGTCCCAGGCGTCGTCCGTGGGGTAAGCGGGCACGCGGCCCGGCGTCGGCCGGAAGCCGACGACATTGCAGAAGTTCGCCGGATTGCGCAGCGATCCGCCGAGATCCGAGCCGTCGGCGAGCGGCAGCATGCCGCAGGCGAGCGCGACCGCCGCACCGCCCGAGGAGCCGCCGCAGGTCTTGGACAGGTCGTAGGGGTTGCGCGTCGCGCCGAATACTGCGTTGAACGTCTGGCTGCCGGCGCCGAATTCCGGCGTGTTGGTCTTGCCGAGGGTGATCGCGCCCGCGCGGCCGAGGCGCTCGACGAGCAACGCGTCCTCGTCCGGGACGAAGTCGGCATAGATCGGCGAGCCCCGGGTCGTGCGGATTCCTTTGGTCGACACGAGATCCTTGTAGGCGATCGGTAGGCCTGCCAGCGGGCCGAGGTCGACGGTGCGCGGCCGCGCCAGGCGCCGGTCGAGCGCCCTGGCCTGCGCGAGCGCGCGCTCGGGCAGGAAAGTCACGATCGCGTTGACCTGCGGATTGAGCCGTTCGATCTGCGCGATGGTCGCGCGCATCAACTCGGTTGCGGAGAGCTTGCGGCTGCGTATGAGGCGCGCGAGCTTGCGCGCGCCGGTGAAACAGAGGTCGGTCATCGGCTTGTCCCTCACATGAGAACGATGTCGTACTGCTCCTGCGTGTAGCTGCTTTCGGCCTGCATCGAGATCGGCTTGCCGATGAAGTCCGACAACATCGCGAGCGCGCCCGACTCCTCCTCGAGAAACAGATCGGTGACCGCGTGCGAGGCGAGGATCCGGTACTCGCGCGCGTTGAAGGCGCGCGCCTCGCGCAGAATCTCACGCAGGATTTCGTAGCACACGGTACGCGCGGTCTTCACCTCGCCGCGTCCTTCGCAGGTCGGGCAGGGCTCGCAGAGGACGTGCGCCAGCGACTCCCGCGTGCGCTTGCGCGTCATCTCCACCAGGCCCAGCTGCGTAAAGCCGTTTAGCGTCATGCGCGTGCGGTCGCGTGACAGCGCCCGCTTGAACTCTTCGAGCACGGCCGCGCGATGCTCGTCGCTGTCCATGTCGATGAAGTCGATGATGATGATGCCGCCGAGGTTCCGCAGCCGCAGCTGACGCGCAATCGCCTGCGCGGCTTCGAGGTTGGTCTTGAATACGGTGTCGTCGAAATTGCGCTGTCCGACGAAACCGCCCGTGTTCACGTCGACCGTCGTCATGGCCTCGGTCTGATCGATGACCAGGGTGCCGCCCGACTTCAGGTCGACGCGCCGCGAGAGCGCCTTCTCGATCTCGGGCTCGACGTTGTACAGGTCGAATAGCGGCCGCTCGCCCAGGTAGTGCTCGAGGCGCGGCAGAACGTTCGGCATGTAGGTCTGCGCGAAAGCAAGGAGCTTCTGGAAGTTCTCCCGCGAATCCACGCGCACGACCGCAGTTTGCTCGGACACGATGTCGCGCAGCACGCGCTGTGCAAGCGACAGATCCTGGTAGAGGAGCGTCGGTGGCTGCGCACCCTTCGCGCGTGCGTCGAGGTTGCGCCAGAGATGGCGCAGGTAGGCGATATCGGCGGCCAGCTCGGTCTCGCTCGCCGTTTCGGCGAGGGTGCGGATGATGAAGCCGCCGGCCTCGTCCTCGGGCAACAGCTCTTTCAGCTTTTCGCGCAGCAGCTGACGCCCGGTCTCGTCTTCGATACGCTGGGAAATGCCGATATGCGGGTCCTGCGGCAGGTACACGAGCATGCGACCCGCGATCGAGATCTGCGTCGAGAGCCGCGCACCCTTGGTGCCGATCGGATCTTTCACCACCTGCACGACGACCGGCTGGCCCTCGGCGAGGATCCGCTCGATCGGGCGGCCCGGCTCGCCGTTCGCGCGACGTTCGCCATGAATGTCCGCAACGTGCAGAAAGGCGGCGCGCTCGAGCCCGATGTCGATGAACGCGGACTGCATGCCGGGCAGTACCCGTGCAACGCGTCCGACGTAGACGTTGCCGACCAGGCCGCGGCTCGCGGCGCGCTCGACGATCAACTCCTGCACGCTGCCGGCCTGCAGCACCGCGACGCGGGTCTCCTGCGGCGTCACGTTGATCAGGATCTCATCGCTCATGTGCCGGCTCCGCGCGCACGCGCGTCTCGATGAGCTGCGCGGTCTCGTACAACGGCAGTCCCATCACGCCCGAATAGCTGCCCTCGAGGGCGACCACGAACTGCGCCGCGCGTCCCTGAATCGCGTAGGCGCCTGCCTTGTCGTCGGCTTCGCCGGTTGCGAGGTAGGCGCGAATCTCCGCGTCGTCGAGAGGCCGGAAACTGACCCGGCTGCGCGACAGCGCGTAGTCGAAGTGCGACGCACCGCACAGCGCGACGCCAGTCAGGACTTCGTGCGTTCTTCCCGAGAGCAGGCCGAGCATCCGGGCCGCCTCGCCGCGGTTCGCGGGCTTGCCGAGAATGCGCTGGTCGACGACGACCGCCGTGTCCGCCGCGAGCACTGGCGCCGGGGCGAGCCCCGCGGCAGCCAGTCGCGACCATCCGCCCTCGGCCTTGGCGCGGGTCACGCGTTTTACGTATGCCTCGGGCGTTTCGCCGGAATGTACCGATTCGTCCACCGCGTCCGCCGCGCCGTCACCCAGCAGCCTGTATTGAACGCCGATTTGCTCGAGCAGTGCGCGTCGCCGCGGGCTGCGCGAGGCCAGGACAATCGGGTGCGCGTCGGCAAGGATCATGCGGGGCGGATGAGTGTAGCAAAGCCGACCCGGAGACCGGCCGCGGCTCAGGCCCGGTGGTAAGGATGTCCGGTCAACAGGCTGGCGGCGCGATAGAGCTGCTCGCACAGCAGCACCTGGGCGAGCGCATGCGGCAGCGTGAAAGCGGAAAGCCGCAGGCGCAGGCTGCTCGCGCGCAGGATGCCGGCGTCGAGCCCGTCGGCGCCGCCGACCACGAAGGCCACGGTGCCGCTTTCCGAGAGCCAGTCGCGCAGGCGCGGTGCGAACTGCGCCGTGCTGAGATCGCTGCCGCGCTCATCGAGCGCGACCCGCACGCCGCCGGCGGGCAGCGCCGCGGTGATCCGTTTCGCCTCGGCCGCGAGCAGCTGTGCCGGTCGCCGGCCGGCGCTGCGCAGCTCGGGCTTGACCGGGACGCGGCGCGTCTCGTAGCCGCGCGGCATGCGCTTGAGATACTCGGCGCAGGCCGCTTCGGCCCAGTCCGGAAGGCGACCCGCGACGGCGACGATCAGCAGGCGCGCCACGCCGGCTCAGGCCCTGCGGCCGTGGCCCGCCCGGGGCGCCCCCGCCCGCGCGGCGGACTTGCGCGGTGCACGGCCCTGCGCGAGCGATTTCATCCGCACCGGCTTGCCGCCCCACAGCTCCTCGAGGTTGTAGTAGCTGCGCACCGCGGGATGCATGATGTGCACCACCACGTCGCCCAGGTCGACGAGCACCCACTCTGCGTTTGCGCCGCCCTCGATGCCCTCGATGCGCTCGCCGAGCGCCTTGAGCTTTTTCGCCACGTTGTCGGCGAGCGCCTTGACCTGCCGGGTCGAATCACCGCTCGCGATGATGACGCGCTCGAACAGCGAGGGCATGTCCGTGGTATTGAACACGACGATCTCATGTCCCTTGATGTCCTCGAGCGCGTCGACGATCGCACGCTGCTTTTTTCGGATGTCCATTGCGCTCAGCCGTTCGCCTTGGGAGCCTTCACGATCCACGGTACAGCTTGTGGCGCGCGATGTAGTCGCTGACCGGGGCAGGCAGCCAGGCCGAGACGTCCTCGCCGCCCGCGAGTCGCGCGCGCAGCGCCGTCGCCGAGATATCGAGCGGCGGCATCGCGAGGCGGATCACGGCGCCCGCGCGACGCGCGCGCCAGCTGCCCTGCGCGGGCTCGATCCGCGTCGCGACTTCCGCGTCGATCGCTGGCCCGGGCGCTGTCGGCTCGCCCGGGCGTGCGAACACGGCGATGTGCGCGAGGTTGAACAGATCCTTCCAGCGGTGCCAGCGATCGAGCTTGGCGAACTGGTCGTCGCCCATCAGCAGCACGAGCGCCCGGTCCGCGCCGAGTTCCCGACGCAGCGCCGCCAGGGTGTCGACGGTATAGCCCGATGCGCCCGGGACCAGCTCGCGCTCGTCAATCGCGTAACGCGGCTCGCCGCCGAGCGCGAGGCGCAGCATCGCCAGGCGATGCACGGCGCTCGCAACCGGCGCGTCGCGATAGCCCGGCTGGCCGGTGGGGATCCACAGCACGCGCGCGACGCCCAGGACATCGAGCGCGAGCTGGGCAATGCGCAGGTGCGCCGCGTGGACGGGATCGAAGGTGCCGCCAAGAATGCCGATCGGACCAGCCGGTGCGGCCGTACCGCTCTCATTCAACCGCGCACTTCTCCGTGGCCGAGCACGACGTATTTCTGCGAAGTCAGGCCTTCGAGACCCACCGGACCGCGCGCGTGCAGCTTGTCGTTCGAAATGCCGATCTCCGCGCCCAGGCCGTACTCGAAGCCGTCGGCAAAGCGCGTCGACGCATTGACCATGACCGATGCCGAATCGACCTCGCGCAGGAAGCGCTGCGCGCGCCCCGTATCGTCGGTGACGATCGCGTCCGTGTGCTTGGAGCCGTAGCGCTCGATGTGATCGATCGCCGCGTCGAGCCCTTCGACCACGCGCAGCGAAACGATGGCCGCGAGCCATTCCGTGCGGTAGTCGGCGTCGGTTGCCGGTTTGGCATCGGGCACGAGGCGCCGCGTGGCCTCGTCGCCGCGCATCTCGACGCCTTTGGCACGATAGATCTCGGCGAGGCGCGGCAAAAAGGCCGGCGCGATCGCCGCGGCGACGAGCAGCGTCTCCATCGTATTGCAGGTGCCGTAGCGTTGCGTCTTGGCGTTGTCGGCGATGCGCAGGGCCATCTCCAGGTCCGCGCGGTCGTCGACGTAGACGTGGCAGATGCCGTCCAGGTGCTTGATCATCGGAATGCGCGATTCGCGCATCAGACGCTCGATCAACGCCCTGCCACCGCGCGGCACGATGATGTCGACGTATTCGTGCATCGTGATCAGCGCGCCGACCGCCGCGCGATCGGCGGTCTCGACGACCTGGGCGGCGGTTTCGGGCAGCCCCGCCGCCTTGAGCCCCGCGCGCACGCAGGCGGCGATGGCCTGGTTGGAATGCAGCGCCTCCGAGCCGCCGCGCAGGATGCAGGCGTTGCCGGCCTTGATGCACAGTGCCGCCGCGTCCGCGGTCACATTGGGGCGCGACTCGTAGATGATGCCGATGACGCCGAGCGGCACACGCATGCGGCCGACCTCGATGCCCGATGGGCGCTGCACCCGCTCGCTGATGCGGCCGATCGGATCCGGCAGCGCGGCCACCTGCTCGAGACCTGCGGCCATCTGCTCGATCGATCGCTCGTTCAGCGTCAGCCGGTCGACGAAGGCCGCGTCGCGGCCCTGTGCCCGGGCATGCTCGACGTCGGCGCGGTTTGCCTCGAGCAGTTGCGTGACCTGGGCACGGATCTCGGCGGCCATTGCACGCAGCGCGGCATTCTTGGTCTCGGTCGAGGCGCGCGCGAGCGCCCGCGCAGCCGCGCGGGCAGCCGAGCCGAGCTCGCGCATATAGCTGCCGATGTCTGCCCGCCGGGCGTCAAGCGCTTGATCCATGGGCCAATTCTAACCCCATGCGAATGAAGCCCTCCCAGGGATCGGCCTTCGCCACGCCCTTGATCGCGCGGTCGATTTCCGCGGCGCGACGAATCGCGCGATCGATCGAACTGCGCGCAATGCGGCGCAGGCCCGCCCGCACTGCAGCCTGGCGCGTTCCCCAGATGCGGTTCTCGCGCATGAGCTGATCGAACGGCCGTCCCGCCTGCACGCCGTCCTGCACGCGCGCCAGCGCGCGCAGATCCTCCGCGATTGCCCAGAGCACGAGCGTGGGTGCTTCGCCTTCGTTCTTCAGCCCCGCGATGACGCGCGCAAAGCGCGCGGTATCCCCGACAAGCAACGCGGCCGACGCGTCGAAGGCGTCGTAGCGCGCCACGTTCGCCACCGCCTCGCGGACCGCCTCGAGCGAGAGCGCACCGCGCGGCGCGAGCAGAGCAAGCTTCTGGACCTCCTGGTGTGCCGCGAGCAGATTGCCTTCGACGCGATCGGCGATGAACTCGAGCACCTCGGGCGCCGCGCGCTGGTCCTGGCGCGCGAGGCGCGCGCCGATCCAGGCCGGCAGTCGCGCGCGCTCGATCGGAAACACGTCGACCACGATCCCGGCCCCGGACAGCGCACGAAACCAGGCCGAGGACTGTGCCGTGCGGTCGAGCCGCGGCAGCGAAACGATGGTCACGATCTCCGCCGCGGGGCGCGCGCAGTAGGCGACGATTGCGGCTGCGCCGTCGGCGCCCGGCTTGCCGGAGGGCATCCGCAGCTCGACGATCTTGGCGCCGCCGAACAACGACAGGCTCGCGCCCGCGTGGGTCAGCACGCTCCAGTCGAAGCCGCGCTCGACCTGCAGGACCTCGCGCTCGGCGTGTCCCCGCCGACGCGCGGCGGCGCGGATCGCGTCGGCGGCCTCGAGCGCGAGCAGCGGCTCATCGCCGTGGATGACGTAAAGCGCGCCGAGCGTCTTTTCGAGCTGTGCTTCGAGCTGCTCGGGGCGCAGCGCCATCGCCTGGCCTGCGCGGGCTAGTTGAGCCGCGCAGCCGCGAGCTGCCGCATCATCTGCTGCACCATGTCGGATTGCATGTCGCGATACAGCAGCTCTTCCTCGGATTCCTTGGCGAGCACCAGGCTGTCGTTGAAGGTGATGTCGCGCACCTGCTGGAGCGTCGTCGTCGGCACGTACTCACGACCCTTGGCGTCACGCACGCGGTAGCGCACGCGCAAGCGCAGCCGGAACTCGCGCACGCGGCCCGCGCCGGTGAGGGAGAGGATGTCCTTTTCGCGCGTCGCCTCGAACAGCTCGAGTATCGCCTGGGCATCCTTCGGCGAATCGACGACGCGGGTGCTCGAGCCCGCCTGGATCGTGCGCTTGAGGTCGAGCGCGATGCCGCCGGAGCTGCCCGGCACGTAGATCGTATCGAACGGAAGGCTCGAGGACCCGCGCAACTGAAAGCCGCAGGCCGCCAGCGACAAACCGAGCAGCGCGGCGAGCAGCGCGGCGAGCAGCAATCGCATCACAGCACCACGTTGACCAGACGCCCGGGCACCACGATGACCTTGCGCACCGCGCGGTCGGCGATGTAGCGCCGACCGATCTCGCTCGCGCGCACGATCGCCTCGAGCGCCTTCTCGTCGGCGCCCTTCGGCGCACGCAGGTTGCCGCGCGTCTTGCCGCCGATCTGCACCACGTAGTCGATCTCGTCCTGTTCGAGTGCGCGCGCATCGGGCTCGGGCCAGGCCGCCTGCATGACATCCTCGCCGAAGCCAAGCGCGCGCCACAGCTGGTGCGCGACGTGTGGCGTGATCGGCGCGATCAGCCGCAGCAGAATCGACAGACCTTCCCGCGTAACGTCATTCCGCCCGCCGGAGAAACGCTCGAGGGCATTGAGGATCTTCATGCAGGCCGAGGCGACGGTGTTGAACTGATGCTTTTGCAGATCGTAATTTGCCTGCCTGAGCACCGAATGGATCTCGAAGCGGGTGGCCTTTTCCAGTTCCGCTGCCATGCGCGGGCCGGGTTGGTCGAATTTCGCGCAATACGCCCACAGCCGCTTGAGGAAGCGATATGAGCCCTCCACGCCCTCGTCGCTCCATTCCAGCGTGTTGGTCGGCGGCGAGGCGAAGATGATGAAGAAGCGCGCCGTGTCGGCGCCGTACTTTTCGATCAGCGCCTGCGGGTCGACGCCGTTGTTCTTCGATTTCGACATCGTGCCGATGCCGTCGTACGCGACGTCTGCGCCGTCTCTGCGACGCTGCGCGGAGACGATCTTGCCCTTGGCGTCGCGCTGCACGTCGACCTCGGAAGGATTCACCCACTCGCGCCGGCCCTCGGGCGTTTCGCGGTAGTAGGTCTCGGCGAGCACCATGCCCTGGGTGAGCAGATTGGTGAACGGCTCGGCGACCTTCGACAGGCCCTCGTCGCGCATGGCGCGCTGGAAGAAGCGCGAGTACAGCAGGTGCAGGATGGCGTGCTCGATGCCGCCGATGTACTGGTCGACCGGCATCCAGTAGTCCGCGCGCGCATCGACCATCGCCCGATCCTGTCCCGGGCAGCAAAAGCGCGCGAAGTACCACGACGAATCGACGAAGGTGTCCATCGTGTCGGTTTCCCGGCGCGCCGGCTTGCCGCACTGCGGGCACTGCGTGTCGAGGAATTCGGGCCGCTTGGCAAGCGGGTTGCCGGTGCCGTCGGGCACCAGGTCGGTCGGCAGCACGACCGGGAGCTGGTCGTCGGGCACCGGCACGTCGCCGCAGGCGGCACAGTGCACGATCGGGATCGGGCAGCCCCAGTAGCGCTGGCGCGAAATGCCCCAGTCGCGCAGCCGCCACTGCACCTGCTTGTCGCCGAGGCCTTTTGCCGCGAGATCGGCAGCGATCGCATCCACCGCAGCGTCGTAGTCGAGGCCGTCGTACTTGCCCGAGTTGATGCACACCCCCGGCTCGGCGTATTCGGCCTGCCAGGGCGCCGGGACGCCGTCGCCCAGCGGATGGCGGATCACCGGCTTGATCGGCAGGCCGTAGGCCAGCGCGAAGGCGTAGTCGCGCTCGTCGTGCGCCGGCACCGCCATCACCGCGCCCTCGCCGTAGCCCATGAGCACGTAGTTCGCCACCCAGACCGGGATCCGCTCGCCCGAGAGCGGGTGGGTGCAGTCGAGGCCGGTGGGCATGCCCTTCTTTTCGAGCTGGGCGAGCTCGGCCTCCATCACCGCGCCGCGCTTGCAGGCGTCGACGAAGGCCGCGATCTTCGCGTCGCGCGCGGCGGCCCAGGTCGCGATCGGGTGCTCGGCGGCCACCGCGCAGAACGTCGCGCCCATCAGCGTGTCAGCCCGCGTGGTAAACACCCAGAGCGTCTTCGCTTCGCCGTCGAGCGCGTAAGGAAAGGCGAGGCGCACGCCCTCGGAGCGCCCGATCCAGTTCTTCTGCATCAGCTTCACCTGCTCGGGCCAGCCCGGCAGGCCGTCGAGCGCGCCGAGGAGCTCGTCGGCGTAATCGGTGATGCGCAGGAAGTACATCGGGATCTCGCGCTTTTCGACGAGCGCCCCGGTGCGCCAGCCGCGGCCGTCGATGACCTGCTCGTTGGCAAGCACCGTCTGGTCGACGGGGTCCCAGTTGACCACGCCGGTCTTCTTGTAGGCGATGCCTTTCTTGAACAGGCGGGTGAACAGCCACTGGTTCCACTTGTAGTAGTCCGGCTTGCAGGTGGCGAGCTCGCGCGACCAGTCGAGCGCGAAGCCGAGGCTTTTCAGCTGTCCCTTCATGGTGGCGATGTTTTCGTCAGTCCACTTGGCCGGCGGCACCTTGTTTGCCATTGCGGCGTTCTCGGCGGGCAGGCCGAAGGCATCCCAGCCCATCGGCTGCAGGACGTTGAAGCCGCGCATCCGGTAGGTCCGGGTGAGCACGTCGCCGATGGTGTAGTTGCGCACATGCCCCATGTGCAGCTTCCCGGAAGGATAGGGAAACATCGACAGGCAGTAGAACTTCGGGCGCGCCGGATCCTCCAGCGCGCGGAATGCGCCCTGCGCTTCCCAACTGGCCTGCGCGTCGCGTTCAACGCTCTGCGGGTCGTAGCGCTCTTGCATGCCTGGGAAAGCTCTCGGGAGACAGGGAAACGGAAAAACGGGAAATTATACGGTCCGCGCCGCGCAGCGGCGACGCCCCGACGCTAAAATGCGCGCTCTGTGTCGCTGCATCTCGAACACCTCAATCCGGAGCAGCTCGCCGCTGTCACCCTGCCCGACGAGCATGCGCTGATCCTCGCGGGTGCGGGGAGCGGCAAAACGCGGGTGCTCACCACGCGCGTCGCCTGGCTGGTCAAGGGCGGGCGGGTCTCACCCGGTGGCGTTCTCGCAGTGACCTTCACCAACAAGGCAGCGCGCGAAATGTTCACGCGCGTGAGCGCGATGCTGCCGGTGAATCCGCGCGGCATGTGGATCGGCACGTTTCACGGCCTGTGCAACCGCATGCTGCGAGCCCATCACCGCGACGCGGGGCTGCCGCAGCAGTTCCAGATCCTCGACACGCAGGATCAGCTCGCGGCGCTCAAACGGCTGCTCAAGTCGCTGAATGTGGACGAGGACCGCTTTGCGCCGCGCGAGGTACAGTATTTCATCAATGGGCGCAAGGAAGAGGGCGTGCGCGCGACCGATGTCGAGGTCTACGACGAGCGCTCGCGGCGCCTCGCGGAACTCTATGCGGCCTACGACGCGCAATGCCAGCGCGAGGGGGTGGTCGATTTTCCCGAGCTGCTGCTGCGCAGCTTCGAGCTGCTCGCGCGCAACGAACTCCTGAGGGCGCACTACGCGAACCGCTTCCGCCATGTCCTGGTCGACGAGTTTCAGGACACCAACCGGCTGCAGTACCGCTGGCTGAAGCTGCTCGCCGGCGCGGGCGAGGGGCAGGGCGCGCGCCCGGCGCCCGGCGGCGCGGCCGTGTTCGCAGTCGGCGACGACGACCAGTCGATCTACGCCTTCCGCGGCGCAAACGTCGGCAACATGGCGGATTTCGAGCGCGACTTCGCCGTCGCGCACGTCGTTCGCCTGGAGCAAAACTACCGCTCGCACGGCAACATCCTCGACGCGGCGAACGCGCTGATCGCGAACAACCGCAAGCGCCTGGGCAAGAACCTGTGGACCGCGGCAGGCGCGGGCGAGCCGCTGCGCGTCTACGAGGGTGAATCGGACGGCGACGAAGCGCGCCGGATCGTCGACGAAGCGCAGAGCCTCGCGCGCGAAGGCCGGCGGCTCGACCACATGGCGGTGCTCTATCGTTCCAATGCGCAATCGCGCGTGATCGAGCACGCGCTGTTTTCAGCGGGCGTCGCCTACCGCGTCTACGGCGGGCTGCGGTTCTTCGAGCGCGCCGAGGTCAAGCATGCGCTCGCCTACCTGCGCCTGGTCGCCTCGCCGGACGACGACAATGCGCTGCTGCGCGTGGTGAACTTTCCGCCGCGCGGCATCGGCGCGCGCTCGGTCGAGCAGCTGCAGGACGCCGCGCGTGCGCAGGGCTCGAGTCTGTGGGGCGCCGCCGGCGCGCTGGGCGGACGCTCGGCGCAGTCGCTCGCTGCGTTTCGCGCGTTGATCGAAGGCCTGCGTGAGGCGGCGGCGGATCTGCCGCTCGCCGAGCTGGTCGAGCACGTCGTGGCGCAAAGCGGCCTGATCGCGCACTACCGCAACGAGCGCGAGGGCGCCGACCGGATCGAGAACCTGGGTGAGCTGGTCACTGCGGCCGCGGGATTCGAGGTGGAGGAGCACGCCAGCGGGCTCGAGACGGGCGAGGGCGGGGTTGAAGCAGACGGCGAGGCGCCCGCGATCGACCCGCTGACCGCGTTCCTGACGCACGCGGCGCTCGAGGCGGGCGAGCACCAGGCCGGCGAAGGGCAGGATGCGCTGCAGCTGATGACCGTGCATTCGGCCAAGGGGCTCGAGTTCGACACCGTGTTCCTGACCGGCCTCGAGGAGGGTCTGTTCCCGCACGAGCAGAGCGCGCTCGAGAAGGACGGGCTGGAGGAGGAGCGGCGCCTCGCCTACGTCGCGATCACCCGCGCGCGCGAGCGGCTGTACCTGTCGTTCGCGCAGACCCGGATGCTGCACGGCCAGACGCGCTACAACCTGCCGTCGCGTTTCCTCGAGGAGATTCCCGAGGGCGTCACGAAGTGGCTCACGCCGCGCTACGCGGGGCAGCGGGCGCGCGAGGCGATGCGCGCAGCCTCGAGCGGCTGGGGCAACTCGCGCAAGTCCGCGTTCGGCAGCGCGGCGCCGGCCGCGGGGCGTGCGCGCCATGCGGGCTTCGGCGCGACGGACGAGGTCAACGGCTTTCGCATCGGCCAGAACGTCACGCACCCGAAGTTCGGCGCCGGCGTCATCGTCGATGCCGAGGGGCGCGGCAGCGATGCGCGGGTGCAGGTGAACTTCGGCCGGGAAGGCGTGAAGTGGCTGGCGGTGAACGTCGCGAAGCTGCAGGCGGCCTGAGCCTCGCGCGCGAGGCCGGCCGGGCGAGCGTCGGGGCGCTCATCCGCAATCGCGCGCGTGCCTGCCGCGAGCACACCGCGCTGGTCGACGGCGAGCGGCGTCTGACCTACGGCGCGCTCGACGCGCGCAGCGACCGGCTTGCGCGGGTACTCGCCGCACGCGGCCTGGGCCGCGGTGACCGTGTCGCACTGCTTGCGCGCAACTGCCTCGAGTACGTCGAGGTCGAGCTCGCCTGCGCCAAGCTCGGCGCCATCACTGCGGCGCTCAACTGGCGCCTCGCCGAGCGCGAGCTCGCGCACTGCATCAACCTGGTCGAACCGCGCCTGGTGATCGTGCAGGCGGAATTTGCGCCGACCCTGGATCGGCTCGCGCTGTGTACGCAGGAACGCCTCACGCTCGGCGCGGACTACGAGGCGGCCATCGAAGGCGCCGCGCACGGCGCGTTCGAGGCCGCGGTCGATCCCGAGGACGGTCTCGTCATCCTGTACACCAGCGGCACCACCGGGCTGCCCAAGGGCGCGGTCATCAGCCACCGGGCGATGATCGCGCGCGGCCTGTGCTTCGCCGCCGAGCTTTCGATTCCGCCGGGCGATACCTTCGTCGCCTGGCCGCCGCTGTACCACATGGCCTCGACCGACCAGGCGTTGTCGACCTTGCTGCGCGGCGGCACGGTGATCATCGTCGACGGCTTCCAGCCCGGGCCGCTGCTCGACGCG
>Ga0210099_1000058_pt1 | contig 46502 bp, 40 predicted proteins | sample Joice_ThreeSqA_D_4_FD_184872 | JGI IMG/M metagenome (GOLD analysis project Ga0210099, IMG submission 184872) | Wetland microbial communities from San Francisco Bay, California, USA, that impact long-term carbon sequestration - Joice_ThreeSqA_D2... | ecosystem: Environmental > Aquatic > Marine >...
TCTTTGTCTTTATCTTCCTCTTTGTCTTTATCTTCCTCTTTGTCTTTATCTTCCTCTTTGTCGATCACCACCAGCAGACCGTGTTGATTCAGCTGGCTGTACCACTGAAGCACTTTTCTTATGTCTGATACATACACGCGATCTTCATCATATTCAGGAACCAGCCCTTTAAAATAGCTCTTGAGCTCTTCCGGGGGGGCCTTATGAGAGAGAATCACCTTACCTTCGGTATTCTCATGGATGAGAAAGAAAATATCTGCAAGGGGAATCTCTTCATCGTGCGTGAAGATGGCAATATCCTCCAGAGAACTCACCCGTGCAGTGGCCGACGCCACATGTCTCTTTTTGTCTTCCAGTGATTCAACTACTATTCCGTTGCGCGCCTGAGCTACCAATTTAAACAGGCCGCTTTTGCCAGATATAGCCAGAAAGTCTTTTAACTCAATCGTCTTCATACCTATTAATAAAGTGTTGCAAACGTACTTCTAGTTTTGCAAATATGAAAGTTATTTAAAGGAAATATAACACTTCTAATGGATTCCCCGTTCCTTCTTAATCTGATCGTAGGCCGCCTGAACTTTCCTGAATTTCTCATGGGCTACCTTTTTGAAATCTTCACCCAGATGACTCACTTTGTCGGGATGGTACTTCATTGCCATCGATCGATAGGCCTTTTTCACATCCTCATCAGAGCTGGTAGGTTCAATTTCCAGGATTTTATAAGAGGAGTCTGTCTGGCTTACAAACATGGCACTGATACTCTGGTAGTCAGAATCGGTAACATTCATATATCCGGCTATTTTCTGGATAACCTGGATCTCCTGTTCGCTTACTGATCCATCAGCGGAAGCAATACCGTAGAGGAAATGGAGCATTTCCAGACGATATGCATAGTCGAGCCGCTGTCCCAGCTGATCGGCCACATCTCTCAAGGGGATATCCTGTTTCAGGATATCTCTTAACATGACCACAGCTTCATTGGCTGTGGCATTACCAAACCGGGTAACAAAGTAGCGTTTTACGTAATCCAGCTCACTTTTCATCACCCTGCCATCAGCCTTCATTACAGCAGCAGTCAGCACCAGCAGGGAGGCAGCATAGTCCCCGCGCAGGGTCTGGGTCCTTGCACTCCTCTCTTGTCCGGTTACAACATTGCTGCCGGTATCGAAAATTGAACCTACTGCCAGGCCAAGGATCCCTCCGATGGGACCGCCCAGGGCCCATCCAAGCCCCAATCCTACCCATTTTCCAAATTTCACCATAACTTATTTTACCCTTTTTAAAGTTTTATTATGCAATTCGATCACCTGGGGCAGAAGCATTTGGCTCCCGTCATTGTATATGATATGGCCGGCCATCCCCATTTTTTCCTTCTCGCTAATCTGATGGCCCATTCGCTTTAAAACGACCTCTCGTTCAACCCGATCACGTTCAATGACCCTGCTGATCCTGAGTTCTGCAGGTGCATATACAAGTACTGAAAGATCCATCAGTTCCGATGCTCCGCTTTCGAATAGGATGGCCGCCTCTTCCACTACGTAGGGCGATCCTCCCTGCAAACTTTCCCACCTGAAAAAATCATCTCTTACAGCTGGATGAACCAACCTGTTTAACCGGGAGAGCCTTTCATCATCTCCGAATACCGCATCAGCAAGGAATTCCCGGTTCAGTCCATCCTTTCCAAACGCCCTGTCCCCGAACATTTCCACTATTCCTTCCCGGAGAACAGTATCGGTATCCATTAATTTTCGCGCGGAAGAATCCGCATAATAGACCGAAACACCCAATTTTTCTAAAATACTGCATACCAGCGTTTTTCCACTTCCTATTCCGCCTGTTATTCCCATCCTGAACATCACTTCCTCGATTTCAGGAATTCTACTGTTTTAGGATTGAACTCGTATCCGAGAAGATAGGGTGGCAGGTTCTGAATGTTTACATTCAGGGCCATAACCCCGTCATTAATTTTATTATAATCGACCACCGCCCGGAAAGGATAGGTCTCAATCCTGTCATATTTACTCAGCCCGACCCTGCAGTTCAGCTTAATGGAGGAGGGGAAGGTTTGAAGTATTATGCTATCTGGCAGATTAAGTACCTCAATGGGAACTGAAACCTGTAACTCGGTATAACGCTCCAACTCGATGGAACAGTTCACCCTGCTGGTGCTGTACTCCAGGTCAGCCTCCCTGTTCAGGTGAACCTTATCAGTGTAATTCCGGTTCAGCTCTCCAAGGACATACTTCTGCGTATACACATAATTCAATGTATCAAGGATCAGATCCGGGCCGGTTACTTCGACTGAATCAGGTGTTAACATGATACCATCCTTGATCGTAAACTGCTTTTCGATCGAGTAGTCAAAATTGGGTTTGATCTTCACCATTTTTGTCACTTTATCGGCAAACTGGAAAAAGAGTGTATCCGGCTTGATCTCAAGTAACTGCAGTTCAGCTGGTAACTGAGAGGCAATCTGATCCCTCAAATAGCGGGTCAAAATGAAGGCGCTGGCACTGTTCGATCCCCTGTTCATATTGAATGCAGAAACCTTGAAACTGATCGGAACAGGTTTCTTGAACATTTGATACCGCAACAGTGCATATCCATGGGCATTTATTTGCAGGTCCAGGTGCCTGGGCATCTCGCCTACAAAAACCTTGTTCTCAGGGAAATCGCTATAAACAAGGGGATATTCTATGACGTCGGTATAATTCTTGCTCAACGCGTTGAGCAACCAGATGGTGGCAGCAATCAGAAGGAAGACTGAAAACAACTGAACTCTTTTCCTGAACTGAAGTTTATTTCCCTCCGATACCTTTTTTGGCCATTTCTGGAGTATACCGTTTTCCAAAGCAGTTTAATTATTTTCGGGCCGTAGACTGCTCAGTTGGTTCAGCTGTTACTGCAGTCTTGTCAACTTTTATTAAAACATTATCTGCAATTTCAAGGGTAACTGTACGATCCTTAACATCATTGACCTTACCGTAGATACCTCCTGTGGTAGTAACTTTGTCGCCTTTTTTCAGGGAATTTCTAAAATTTGTAGCCTCTTTTTGCTTCTTCACCTGTGGGCGGATCATGAAAAAATAGAATACCACGATAATCAGCAGCAAAAAAATCAGCGATTGCATTCCAGCACCACCACCACCGGGGGCAGCTGGTGCAGTCAAAACTTGAAATAAAAGATTCATTTTCTCTATATTTAATTAAACACTATTGTTTACATTCGCTCGTATGGTCAAACGGACCACCTGGTTGGATGCATTTGACATAACAGTAACAACTTTTATCTGCGTTCCGCTTCTACCGGAAGCATCAAAGATAATCTTCATGCTCCCTTTTTCACCGGGACCCAGAGGTTCATGGCTCCAGTCAGGAGTTGTGCAACCACAAGTGGCTTCCACCGATGTGATCATCAGTTCATTATCTCCTCCATTCGTATAGTCAAAATAACAGATTACCCTTTCACCTTCAATGATTGTTCCAAAATCGTGAACCAGTGTATCAAAAATCATAACGGGCTGGCCATCTGAATTTTGCATATCATCAACAGTTGTACTGTTTTCCTTTACCTGGCTGCCACTTTGTCCAACACATGAGAAAACTGTCAGAACAAACATGACCAGGATGCCTCCAAAGACAACATGTTTTATATCAATCGTTCTCACCTATTAAACCCCTTCCTGTTTTAGATATTTTATTCTCCTCCTTTAATTGCATCAATACTTTGTCCAGTACGCCATTAATAAACACATTACTTTTGTTCGTACTGTAAAATTTAGATATTTCAAGGTACTCATTCAGTGTGACTTTTGTGGGTATTGACTGAAAAGCTATCAATTCAGCAATGGCTATCTGCATGATCAGTATATCCATAAAAGCAATCCGGTCCAGATCCCAGTTCCTTGTATTATGTTTAATGTACTCCACATACTCATCCCGGTGCAGGATAGTCTGCCGGAACAACCTGACAACGTAATCCGTGTCCTCCTTGTTCTTGTATAGATCCATTAATAACTTATCCGGTCCATCATCCTCCTTAAATTTCTTGAAGGTCTTTACAATCATACTGGTGATGAATTCCAGATCGTCGTTCCAGTATATACTCTGCTCTTCCAGGATGGAGTCCAACCGCTCGCTGGTATAGATAATATGCGTGTAAATAAAGGTTACCAGGCGCTTGTCCTCCACATATCCAGGTTCCTCTCCCTTCATATAAGCCTCATACTCCTCGCTCTCGATCAACCTGCTGTACACCTCCTTGATCAACTCAGGATGATTGGCCCAGTTGAGCTTATGTTGTTCAACGAACCGGAGTAATTGTGTATTATTTCTCAGTTGATCGATAAGCCTGTTAGTGATAAAGCGCATATTCGGATGAAGGTCCTCATGGGTGGGAATGCGTTTATTCCTGGCAATCTCTATCCTGGAATCCGCATAGATCATAACGTCAATGATCAATAGGAGTAAGTAATGATAGAGCTCATACGCCTTTTCGATATTGAAATGAAGCTCGTTCTCAGACCGCTTCATATCTTCACTGCCGGTAGTGTAATATGCATAGAGAGATTGCAGTGCTTTAATACGTAATTGTCTCCTGCTGATCATTTGTAAAAGAACCAGTAATCTTTTTTAATAATGGTGCAAATTTACACTAAATTTTAATCTATAAAACATCTGTTCGCCAGCAAGTTTAGTCAGAAGCTAAAATGTAGTAAAATTTGAATATGTTTAAAATATTTTACACTTTTGATACTGAACTAAGAAAACCCAAACCAAATCTGATGTAATGATTGATGAAGGAAATGTTAAATCTGATGAATATGTAACGGATGGAACAGAGAGGGAAGAAATCCATTCCAAGGCTGTAAGGGCGGGAAAAAGGACTTACTTTTTTGATGTTAAGGCAACCCGAAGGAACGACTATTACCTGACCATCACTGAGAGCAAAAAAAGATTTAACCGCGACGGAAAGTTTTTCTACGAAAAACACAAACTATTTCTCTACAAGGAGGATTTTGACAAATTTGCTGATAGTCTGAATGAGATTATTGCGTTTATCCGCGAAGCGAATCCACAGCCTATCGAATTGGAAGAGGACGAAACGATGGAACAAAAGGAAGGGCGAGTTATTAAAGATGAGCCGGTTGAAAAAGAGAAAGACTTCACCAACGTGGAGTTTGAAGATCTTGGCGAGGAGAGTGCTTAACCCTGATTTCCTTTCCGCTCCAGGAAATCCTCTATCTCTTTAAAAGAGAGGGTCCTCACATTGGTTACAATAAAATCGTCATTCAGGAAATTGCCATATCTGTTACATTCATCTATGGCCTCCTTGAAAACGGATTTTAATGAACTGGTCATTGGCAACAACAACTGAATGGTAGCCAGATAACCGGAAAAACAGGACTCTTCAACCTCTGCATCAAACTTTCTCAGAATGTCCTCAAACTCGTTTTTGATGATCAGTTGCTGGGAAGGAGACAGTTCTATCCTGCATCTCGACATGAGTACTGCAAAATATCTCAGTTTCTCATCTTTGCCACCCAGGCCTGTGGATATAAAAACCAGGTTTTCATCCAGAATCTTACTTTCCAATAACATGCGGCTCTCATTCAGGGCCAGTATCCCCCAGGGGCGCAACTGTTCCGATGTATCCACCATAAACTGCTCCAGTGCCCTGTAACAATCCACTTTTTCGATCGTGGCCAGTCTTGCCAGGATCTCCTTTTTTTCACTTACATTATGACCGGGATCTGTCAGGCAGTGGATATGCTCCAATGCCCATCGCTCATCCTTCTCCTCCCTGATCCTCCTGGAGCATTCGAAATATTCCATTTGCAGGTCCAGATCCACCTGCTGTTCCATGATCTTCAGATTCCCCGGGCTACCACCCATGATCTCCTTGATCTTCTCATACAGGTTCTCGTCTTCTTCCATGATAACCCGGCTTTGTAAATAAATGTACTATTTTTTACTAATTTTCCGAAAAGAATCCCAATGGAGGTTATTTTTAGTATGAATGAAAAGGTGGAAGAGGCTTCAAATGGATACAGGCTCTCCCTTGAAAGTACACTTCAGTTAGGATTTAATATATTCCGTAAAGCTCCGGCTGAATTCATCATCTTCAGTATCCTTGGAGTTATCATTTTTTCCAACCCGATAAGCGGAATTCTGCTTGGTGGGCCCGTTACGGCCTCTTACTTTCATATGGCCCACCTTGTAAGCGGGGACCAACCCGTAGGATTTCAGGATTTTTTTAAAGGTTTTGAAAAAACCGGCCCTCTGATAAAACTGAATCTACTGGTCTTAATAGCTGTTCTGGCCGGGCTCGTCCTTCTGGTAGTGCCGGGGATCTATTTTGCAGTAAGTTATGTTTTTTCCCACCTTTTTATCTGGTTTTATGACATAGAGCCTTCAGAAGCCATCAGGCTAAGCAGAAAAACCGTGGCTGGTAACTTCGGACAGATATTGTTGCTCCTCCTGATTCTGGCAGGGATCAATCTGCTGGGTTTGATGGCGCTGGGCCTGGGTGTTCTGTTGACCATACCATTGTCTTTCTGTGTAGTCTATGCAGCATTTGAGGATATTATTGGGATTTTAAAATAAACAATATGGATATTACCCTTGCGGTTCTGGGAACTGCACTTGTAATGATTGGATTTATCGGAAGTATCCTGCCTGTCATCCCGGGACCTCCTATTAGCTGGGCCGGACTACTGCTACTGAAGTGGACCACTTATGTGGACGACCATGGCACTGCATATGAAAAAACACTCTGGATCCTTCTCTTCTTCGTGATCCTGGTCACCATACTCGATTACGTGGTGCCTGTTATAGGTACAAAACGTTATGGGGGATCAAAAAGGGGTGTTTGGGGTGCTACTATCGGAGTGGTGGTTGGGCTGTTTTTTGGACCACCTGGTATTATTATAGGACCTTTCCTTGGTGCGTTCATTGGCGAGATCACCACCGGTAAAAAAGAACATGAAGCCCTTCGTGCCGCATGGGGATCCTTCATGGGATTCCTGCTGGGGGTAGGGCTGAAACTGATGATGTGCGGTACGATATTATTCTTTTATATCAGGTATTTGTTCTTCTAACGGGCAGCTACGCAGAACAGGACTGCCGGTAAATGATCGCGGGCCGGTTTAACTCCCAAGAGTTGCAACCAGTACTGCTTTAATTGAATGCATGCGGTTCTCAGCTTCATCGAAAACGATGGAGTGAGGTGATTCAAATACCTCTTCGGTGACCTCCATGGCCTCCAGTCCGAATTTCTGGTAGATCTCTTCTCCCAATTTTGTTTCCCTGTTATGGAATGCGGGCAGGCAATGAAGGAACTTTACATCCGGATTGGCTGTCGCTTTAATGACCTCCATGTTTACCTGGAATGGCCTGAGCATCCGAATCCGCTCCCCCCATACCTCCTCTGGCTCTCCCATGGACACCCATACATCGGTGTATAGAAAATCCACATCCTCAACAGCTTTGTGAACATCATCAGTAATCATGATCCTGCCGCCTGTCTCTTCCGCTATTTCCAGGCATTGCTTAACAAGAGCCCCATCGGGCTGCACCTGGGCCGGAGCGGCTGCCCTGAAATCCATACCCATTTTGGCTGCTCCCACCATCAGTGAATTACCCATGTTGTTCCTGGCATCACCCAGGTAACAGAACTTCATCTCCTTCAATGGTTTACGCGAATGTTCCATCATGGTCATAAAATCAGCCAGTATCTGTGTCGGATGGAATTCGTTGGTAAGACCGTTCCAAACCGGCACCCCGGCATATTCCGCAAGTTCATTCACAATACTTTGCCCGAACCCCCTGTATTCGATCCCGTCATACATCCGCCCCAGAACTCTGGCGGTGTCTTTCATGGATTCCTTGTACCCTATCTGTGAACCTGAAGGTCCCAGGTATGTAACACCCGCTCCCTGGTCAAGGGCCGCCACTTCGAAGGCACACCTGGTACGGGTTGAGCTTTTTTCAAATATCAATGCAATGTTCTTTCCCTTCAGTGAAGGTGCCTCTGTCCCGTTCTGTTTTGCCTTTTTTAATGTGAACGCCAGATCCAGCAGGTATTGGATCTCACGGGGCGTGAAATCAAGCAGTGTGAGAAAATTCCGGTTACGCAGGTCAAATGCCATGATGAATGGGTTGAAATGAATGAACTGACAAAATTAATATAAATTGTTACTCATCATATTCCATGGTAATTTTCGTCCCATAGCTTTTATCTTCCAGTTTGAAAGCCTCCGTGATCACGCTTTTTTCACCACCCTGTTCAATGAATTGAAGAGCTGCCCTTATTTTTGGAGCCATATCTCCCTCACCAAACATGCCATTTTCAAGGTAATTCATTGTGTCCCTGTAATTTAAGAATTCCCTGGCCTCCTGTTGCCGTGTGCCATAATTGATATAGACAAAAGGAACATCGGTCAGGATATAGAACTCATTGGCTCCTATCCTTGCACCCAGAAGCGCCGATGCCAGGTCCTTATCGATCACCGATTCGGAAGGTCTGAGACGGCTCTGCTCGTCTATGTAAACAGGTACTCCTCCCCCTCCTGAAGCCACCACAATGGTCCCCTGGCGGGCCAGATTTTCAATCACTTTTTCATTGATGATCCCAATGGGCCTTGGGGAAGGGACCACCCTTCGAAATCCAGCCTCCCGTTTATTCCCCTCCTTGAATATCCATCCTTTCTCTCTGGTGATCCTGCCGGCCTCCTCTCTGGTATAAGTTCTTCCCACCCTTTTGGAGGGTTCCTGGAAAGCCGGGTCGTCCCTCTCTACCAGTACCATTGTAACCAGTGTTACTACTTCCCTCTGGATCCTGTTTTTACTTAAGATATTACGGAGCATTCGTTCGATCATATACCCGATCCCTCCCTGCGAATCGGCCACACAGATATCAAGCGGCATCTGGGGAATATGATAGTTCTCCTCCCCGGCGTCGTTGCGCATCAGGATGTTTCCCACCTGCGGACCGTTTCCATGGGTAATAACCAGGTCGTATCCCCTCCGGATCAGAAACAGGAGGTTCTCAAGAGTATCGGTGGTATTTTCCTCCTGCTCATCAATGGTACCCAATTGATTATCCCGGAGCAGTGCATTACCACCAAGAGCTACAACAGCCAGCTTTTTCATAATATTCGAACAGATTGACTGGATCCAACATTGGAACGGGGCCCTTTGCATCAAAGCCTCAAGGAGCACCAGTTCTGCAAATCTATATATTCCCAAATCACCGGCTCATCAGAAAAAGAGTTTCTTAAACATAAAAAGAGATATATTTTCCTATTTTTGAGAAATTTCATGAAAGTAAGCGTGTCGAGCAAACATCCGATCCCCATTCTACTCCTGGTTTCTGTCCTCTCCGTCAGCTGCAGCCGCTCCCCCCGGCTTCCCGATACTATAGAGGCGCATTATATTCAATACGATATCACCTATCTGAAAAGTATGGCCGGGGATATCCCGACACGCATACTGCCATCACGAATGGATTCATGGTATACCAACTACTTTGTACTCACCAGGATAGAGGGTTTCTTTAACCAGTTTTCCCTGATGGAGATAGCAAACCTCCGAAGCAGACAGGTCACCACACTGCTTAACTTTTTCGGGAACAGACTCTATTGCGAGGCTGAGAAGGGCGAGTTACCCGCCGGAGTGGTCGCTCCTGATAAGATAAGTTATCATCCCACTGGAGAATCTTCAATGATCGGGGGCCTTCACTCGGAGCAGGTTGAGGTCGATACCGGGAATGAGAAATTCAACATCTATTTTACCCGTGATTTTTCCGTCCGAAGGCCCAATCTCAGTACCCCTTACGGGGAAATCAGTCACCCGCTTTCAGATTTCAGGGTTGAATTGAGTTACCTGGAAATGCAGCTAAAATGCGCTAAATATGAAACCAGGATCATTGATACTGACATCTTTGAAGTCCCCGATGATTACAAGGAGGTAAGCCGGCTTGAAATGGAGGAAATTATTAACAGCCTGTTTACAAAAGAATAATATCACCTTCTCCATTATTATTACCTTAGAAAGTTATAATCAGTAACAAATCTTTATCACCAATCGGGGGAGAATGGCAAAAAAAAAGAAGAAAAAAAATACAACCGTCGGTTTTCTGAAGTCAGTGGTTGGATTTTTTAAAGATGACCGGTTTCGATATGCTATGGGGATCATCTTCCTGCTACTTGCACTGTTTCTAACCCTTTCACTTATCTCATACCTGATCAACTGGAAAACGGACCAGGACTTTGAATGGGCCAAAGTCTTCTCCGGTCCGGAGATTAAAGTGGAGAATTCAGGTGGGAAAATGGGGGCCTGGGTCTCCAATCTACTCATAAACAAATGGTTCGGCATCGCCAGCTTCCTGTTCCCCGTCATCCTGGCCATCTGGGCAATGACACTTTACAAAATCCGTCTGGTAAAACCGGGAAAGGCAGTCAGGAACAACCTGATCCTGATGATACTCCTGTCTATCACCCTGGGATTGATCTTTGGAGATGCAGGAGGAGCCCTGGGGAGCGGACCCGGAGGGCAGCACGGATATTTCCTGAGCAGATGGCTGGTGGCCAGTATTGGCACACTGGGCACAATTTTCCTGTTGATCATCTGCTATACGGCCATGATCCTGTTTGCAACACCCTTCCTGGAATGGGTCAGGAGAATAGAGAATCCATTCAAATTTGCCGGTGAACAAACGGAGAAAGATTCATTCCAGGAGGATGTCGCCGGAGAGGTGGAGGCGGAGACGCCGGAAGAATCCTTTCATGTGAGTGAAGAGACCGTCGAACAACCACAGCCTGAGATCAATAACCAGGCAACCGGCAGGGAGGATGTGGAAATGACCGTAGAGGATGTTTCAGGTACCAATCCTGATGATTTTAATCCCGATGAAGGGGCGCTTGGTGAATATGATCCTACTCTCGATCTGCCCAAATTCAGGTTTCCACCCCTGAGCCTGATGAAGGACTACGACCAGGGAGATACCACTGTAACCAACGAGGAACTGATTTCCAATAAGAACCGTATTGTTGAAACACTGAGTAACTATAATATCAAGATAGATAAGATCAAAGCCACCATCGGTCCGACGGTGACACTGTATGAGATCGTACCTGCCCCCGGGATAAGGATCTCCAGGATCAAAAACCTGGAAGATGATATAGCGTTGAGCCTCTCAGCGCTGGGAATCAGGATCATTGCACCTATTCCGGGGAAAGGGACCATCGGCATAGAGGTTCCCAACCAGAATCCGCGCACTGTTTCTATGAAATCGATCCTGGCTTCCAAGAAATTCCAGGAAGCAGAGATGGATCTGGCCATTGCACTCGGTAAGACCATATCCAACGAGACTTTCGTCTTCGATCTGGCCAGAATGCCCCATCTCCTTGTAGCTGGGGCTACCGGACAGGGTAAATCCGTGGGATTAAATGCCATCATCTCATCGCTGCTGTTTAAAAAACACCCTGCCCAGCTGAAATTTGTGATGGTCGATCCCAAAAAAGTGGAACTCTCTCTCTACAGTAAGATCGAACGGCACTACCTCGCCAAACTTCCTGAATCGGAGGAGGCCATTATCACCGATACCCAGCAGGTGATCCATACCCTGAACAGCCTTTGTTCAGAAATGGATGACCGTTATAATCTTCTCAAGAACGCGCAGGTCAGGAATATCAAAGAGTATAATGATAAATTTATCAGCCGTGCATTGAATCCAAACAAGGGACACCGTTACCTTCCCTTTATAGTCGTCATTATTGATGAATTTGCGGACCTGATCATGACCGCCGGAAGGGAGATAGAACACCCCATCTCCAGGCTGGCTCAGCTTGCAAGGGCCATCGGGATCCATCTTGTCATTGCCACACAACGACCAACAACCAATATAATTACAGGAGTAATAAAGGCGAACTTCCCGGCCAGGATAGCCTTCCGCGTCACTTCGATGATCGATTCCCGCACCATCCTTGACGGACCCGGTGCGGATCAGTTAATCGGAAGGGGAGATATGCTTTTCCTCAACGGAAGTGAGCCCATTCGTTTACAGTGCGCATTTGTAGATGGTTCTGAGATAGAGGATATTACTGATTTCATTGGACAACAGCGGGGATACCCGACTGCCATGATGCTCAATCCTGTTGAAGAAGGAGGAGGGATGGGGACGGAAGTGGACCTGGATAAAAGAGACGATAAATTTGAAGAGGCTGCCAGGCTTGTGGTCCAGCATCAGCAAGGCTCCACCTCCCTGATCCAGCGAAAGCTTTCCCTGGGCTATAACAGGGCCGGCCGCATTGTTGATCAACTGGAAGCTGCCGGTGTACTCGGACCTTTTGAAGGAAGCAAGGCCAGGCAGGTCCTGATTCAGGATGAATTCAGTTTGGAACAGATTTTGAGTAAACTATCCTAAATGGAGATTCTGTCATGAACCGATTCCGGAATATCATCTTGTTAATTCTGCTGTCAACTCTTACCGCAACCTCTTACAGTCAGCAGGATAGCAGGGCTGTCAAATACCTGCAGGCCATATCCGACCAGTTCGATATGAGCAAAGGCTATATCATTCATATGGATTATAAACGGGAGGACCTGATGCAGGAGACTTCAGCAGAGGGAGAGGGAATCATCTGGATGAAAGGGTTGAAATATAAGATCGTGATGGATGAATACATCATCTATTACAATGGTGAGAAACTCTATTCACAAAATACCGAAAATGAGGAGGTTTATGTGAGTGTTCCGGATCCCGACGATCCAGGATATCTGCAGGCGGTTCCAATTAAGATCATTAAGTCCTATGACCAGGACTTTAATTACATGTTCATTGGAAGGACGCCCATACTTGGCAGGGAGTTAATCGAAATACAACTCTATCCAAAAGAGAGGTCTGGCCCCTACTCTATGCTGAAGATGTTTGTCAATCCCAGCTCCCAGAAACTTGAAGTGATCCAGCTGAAACACAAAGAGGGGATCCTGTATACCATGATCCTGTCTCAAATAGAAGAAGACCAGACGATTAAGGAGTCTACCTTTGAATTTGACCCTACCGCATATCCCAACACGGAAATTATCGAACTTGTTGAGTAACAGGTGACCCTGCCAGATAAGCTGCTATTCCGGGTACTCTATCCTGGAGTGGTATATATTGGAAAGCCTGATCTTGAAGATCTCCTTTGCAGCAGAAATATCAGCAAACGTGATGTCCGCCTCGGAAAACTGTCCCTCCTCCTCCTGCCGGCTGACAATGTTCTCCACCAGGTCAGAAATCGTATCGCTGGTATATGCCTTCAGTGTCCTTGAGGCAGCTTCTACTGAGTCGGCCATCATTAAAACAGCATTCTCTTTGCTTGTCGGTTTCGGACCCGGATAGGTAAACTCGCTGATATCCACCTCCTTGCCGGGATTTGTATTGATAAAGGTGCGGTAAAAGAACTGTACGGTACTGGTGCCATGATGGGAGCTGATAAAATCGATGATATGCTCATTCAGGCCAAATCGCTTTGCAATCTCCACCCCGTTAGGCACATGACTGATGATCATCTTTGCACTTGTGCGTTCATCCAGTTCATTATGAGGATTAGATCCTTCGTGCTGATTTTCAATGAAATATTGAGGATTATCCATTTTACCAATATCGTGGTAAAGCGCTCCTGCCCTGATCAGCAAGGAGTTGCCTCCAACCTTCATGACCACTTCCTCGGCAAGGCTCGCTACCTGCAGACTGTGTTGAAAGGTCCCCGGTGCCTTTTCTGCAAGGGCACGTAATAGTGGCTGATTGGTATCCGAAAGTTCAAACAGTGTGGCATCTGAAAGAAACCCGAAAATCCGTTCGAACAGAAAAACAAGCGGATAAACGGTGAGGATCAGGAGGCCATTACCTGCAATCCACAGTACATCCACCCAGTTAATCTGGTTGAAATCTCCCTCCTGAAGCAGTGATAGAATGATGTAAATAAGGGCATATGCCGCCATCACAAAAATGGCCGTATAGAAGAGTATCCCCCTCTTGTAATAGGAGCGCAGGCTAAATACCCCTACCAGTCCGGCGAGAAAATTCATTAATACGAACTGGTAACTGTTGGGGACCCAGAATCCTGCAAGCAACAGTGTGATCATGTGGACAAAGAGGGCATACCTGATATCAAAAAATGTCTTCAGGAAGATGGGCACAAGGACGAACGGGACCACATAAACACTCACGGCATCGTTGGTCGAGGCTGCGCGTGTCAACCCTACCATCACCACTATTAATCCAAGTGTAAAAAGGGTCTGCGGCCTGCTGATAAGAATATCCTTGCGGAAATAAAAAATAAACCAGAAGAGAGCCAGAAAAATCAATGTGATCAGCAAAAACTGTCCTATATAGACCACCAGGTAGTTTTTCCCAACATTTGGATTGGTCTCATACTCTTTACGAAGCGACTCAATAATCAGGAAATCAGACTGGGTTACAAGTTCTCCGGTAGCAATAATCAACTGACCGGACTGGACCATTCCTTTAGTCAGGGTCAGTTCATTCAGTGCAGCCTGGTGTACCTTGTTTGTCATCTCCTCATCATAGAGAATGTTGGGCTCCAGGTAGTCATTCAGGTTCATATGGTTCAGAACCTGATGTGACAGTGCAGGGACCTGTGCAAGTTCAGCAACAGCAAATTCATAGGCAGATCGCCCGGTAAAAAAGTTTGAAAGACGATACTCCTCGGCCAGACCATTTTTTACAACCATCACGGGTGTCTGCTCCGGCGTTTGACCCTCAAGGGCCGGAGTGCGCTCTATGATCCCCTTCATATAAGCCTCCTTTAACACATCCGCAACCGGCTGTCCGGTCGAGTTCCAGCTCTGGTATATATTAATCCCGTTTCCAAGTGAGGCGGCGATCCGGTTATAGTCATTTGTGAAGTCCGATATCATATTGGTACCTACCAGCGTATCCTCGACAAAGTAGTAGTATGAATTCTTTTGCAGGCTGTCCAGTTCCTGTTGAACCTCCTGGTCCGTTTTATATATGGGAAAATCAAATGGAGCAACCAGATTCTCATGCCTCCACGGTTTGTTCTTGGTATACTCATACTTGAATTTGCCCTCTCTGGGAAACATAAAATAGACCAGAAGAATACTTACGATGTAAATGAGTACGATCTGGATAGTTTTCCAGAATCTGACAATACCCTTGAACCAATTCATGGAGCGAAATTATAATATCTTCTGCAACTTTTAACCTCTCCCTTGTATTTTTGTTCAAAACCTCGTAAACTGCATATTCTTCAGGAAATTCAGATCATGATCAAAGGGACCACTTTTTACGGTTTTGTACCCATTATGGGAGAACCGGACCACTCAGCCCAGATGGTTTCTCAATTGTTGTTTGGGGAGGAATTCTTACTTCTGGATAAAAACGGCAGCTGGTTGTCAATTTCGCTCGATTTTGACGGTACAGAGGGCTGGGTGTCTAACAGTGGGGTTGAGTTGAGAAATATCGAAGATGGAGAGGAAAAGGGTACAGGCAGAGCAGTGAGGGTGGCTTCTCTTCCTTTAGCTACTGTCCTGGACCTGACCCTGGGGCAGCAACGGATCATTCCAGCCGGTGCGATCTGGAATGCAAAAAACAGGAATTCACTTTCCTGGTATGGCCATGATTTTGAATTAATCAGTGGTGAAGGCTTTATCAGCCCGGGAGCAGATGCGAGCCCGAGCGATATAGGGAAACGGATCGTTTCCATCCCCGCAATTCCGGGTGGAAGGTCGGGATTCGGTTTTGACGGACCCGGACTGGTTCAAATGCTTTGCAGGATGATGGGAAAAACCATACCCCGATCCTGTGTACAACAGTCTGAACTTGGCAGCACTATCAACTTTATGCATGAGGTTGAGGAAGGTGATCTGGCCTTCTTTGATAACAATGAGGATGAGATCATCCATGTGGGAATGATCCTTAAGAATGGCCGTATTCTGCATGCTGCCGGTTGTGTGAGCATTGACATTCTGGATCACCATGGGATCTACAGCAATGAAAAAGGACAGTATACATACAAACTCAGGGTCATTAAAAGAATTTAAACCATTTTTTAGGGTAAGATATGCCAGGCAGATACGTATATGATTATCCCAGGCCTGCGGTAACTTCAGATGTGGCGATTCTGCGTCTTGAAAAGTTTCCTGAAATCTTACTGGTACAGCGCAGGGATCCACCCTTCCCCAAGATGTGGGCATTGCCCGGTGGTTTTATGGAGCTGGAAGAGACCCTCGAGGAGGCAGCCCGCAGGGAGCTTTTAGAGGAGACGGGAATCAGGGCGGGTGAGTTGATCCGGTTCGAAACCTATGATAAACCGGGACGAGACCCCAGGGGCAGGACCATCACCCAGGTGTTTGTCATGATCTGGAATGAAGAGATGGGTGCGCCGAAAGCGGGAAGCGATGCTGCCGCACTTCAATGGTTCAGCCTGGACAAATTACCTGCCCTCGCTTTTGATCACCTTGAGATTATTAAAGATGTGATCCAGACCATCAGGAAAGGAGACCAGGAAACTAACTGACAGCTATATGATCATCCCTGCGCCCACCGTGTTGTTGGTGGCTTCATCGATGATGATAACACTCCCTGTGATGTGGTTGTTCTTATAGGAGTCGTAATAGATCGGCTTGGATGTTTTGATGGTGACCCTGGCAATCTCATTGAGTCCGAGTGACTGCTCCTCCCTGTTCTCCTCCAGCGTATTGATATCCACCTTGTACTCCATGCGACGGATAATTCCCCTTAATTCGGAAGTGGTATGACGGATCACGTATTTGCCACCCATCACCATGGACTTCTCGCCCAGCCAGCAAACCATCAGGTCAACCTCCTGTGAGATCTTTGGTTTCTGTCCGGCCGGTACAATCATATCGCCCCTGCTTATATCGATGTCGTCAGCCAGCCGGAATGTTACCGACTGGGGAGGAAACGCCTGTTTTAATTCCCCGGTCATGGTATCTATGGCCGTCAGGGTTGTTTCAATACCACTCGGCAGAACAGCAACCCTTTCGCCAGGTTTCCACACTCCACCCGCCACACGGCCCGCATATCCGCGATAGTCATGATATTCGTCACGCAAAGGCCGGACCACATACTGAACCGGGAACCGGCAATTTGTGAAATCAGCATCGCTTCTAATGTCAATGGTCTCCAGCGCCTCCAGCAGGGTGGGTCCACTGTACCAATCCATGATCTCGCTCCGGTCCACCACATTATCCCCTTTCAACGCACTGATGGGAATAAAGCGGACATCACCAATGTTCAACTGCTCCTTGAATGGAACAAACTGTTGCTGAATATCCTGAAACACCTTCTCCTGGTACTCTACCAGGTCCATTTTGTTGATACAGATCAGGATATGCCGGATTCCCAGAAGAGAAGCAATAAAAGAGTGACGGATGGTCTGCTCCATCACACCGTGACGGGCATCCACCAGAATAATGGCCAGGTTTGCAGTAGAGGCTCCGGTCACCATGTTTCTTGTATACTGTACATGACCCGGGGTATCGGCAATGATGAATTTTCTTTTGGGTGTGGCGAAGTAGCGGTAAGCGACATCAATAGTGATCCCCTGCTCCCTCTCCGCACGGAGTCCGTCTGTTAACAGCGCCAGGTTGACCTGCTCCTCCCCTCTTCTCTCACTGGCCATCTCCAGCTGCTCCATCTGGTCCTCAAAAATGGCCTTGGAATCAAACAGTAACCGCCCTATCAGGGTCGATTTCCCATCGTCAACACTTCCTGCCGTGGTAAAGCGCAACAGTTCCATATCAAGGTAACCTGGTGCGGGATTCTCTTTGTTACTCATATTTTATTCTATTCGTACTAGTCACCCGGAACTAAAAATAACCCTCTTTCTTCCTGTCCTCCATCGCGGCTTCAGAACGCTTATCGTCATATCGCCCACCTCTTTCTGTTGAGCGTGCTGCAGCTACCTCCTGGATGATGTCTTCCAGTGAATTGGCTGTGGAAAGCGTTAGACCGGTACAGCTGATATCACCTATGGTGCGGCAGCGGACATCTTTCAGTTCGTACTCCTCCTCATCCTTCAATTGCATAAAGGGCGCTTTTGCAAGCCAGACTCCGTCGCGATTAAACACCTCCCTTTTATGTGTATAGTACAGGTTGGGAATGGGTATCTTTTCCAGGTAGATGTATTGCCAGACATCCATCTCGGTCCAGTTGCTCAGGGGAAACACCCTGAAGTGTTCACCCATGTGCTTCTTGCCGTTAAAAATGTTCCAGAGTTCAGGTCGTTGATTCTTGGGATCCCACTGTCCGAAATCATCCCGGTGGGAAAAGAAACGTTCCTTGGCCCTGGCTTTCTCCTCATCACGCCTCCCTCCTCCCAGGGCAGCATCGAACTTAAACTCTTCGATGGCATCCAGAAGGGTAACAGTCTGCAGTACGTTGCGGCTGGCATTGACCCCGGTCTCTTCCACCACCTTACCCGCATCAATGGTGTCCTGAACCAGTCTTACAATCACGCGCCCACCTGTATCTTCCATCAACTGATCTCGAAACACCAGGGTTTCGGGAAAATTATGGCCGGTATCAATATGCAGGCAGGGAAAGGGGACTACCTGTGGCCAGAAGGCCTTACGGGCCAGGTGATACATCACAATGGAGTCCTTCCCTCCGGAAAACAGCAATGTTGGTTTCTCAAATTGTGCACCCACTTCACGGATCACGTAGATCGCTTCTGCTTCCAGTTCGCGCAGGTGGGTAATGGAATAATCACTCATAAACAGCTCTTGTTCACAGGAAAATTTTGTGAATGCAAAGATAATAAAAAAAAGAGTGCCCCTAACGAGGCACTCTTTAGAGATTATATCAATGTCTGATATTAGAATGCAGCTGTCGGAGTCGGAGTCCCATCTGCGGCATCCCAGAAGATACGTGTACGGACATCGTCACCTCCAATGGCTGAAGCAGCAGCGGCATAGTTATCGCCGTTCAGATCAGGCTCATTGTACGGATAAGGCATACGGAACGGAATGTCCCCGTAGGTCAGACCATCCGGGACATTCAGAACGGGCCATTCAAAGGTCCGCCATACACAATATCCTTCCATGCCCCTGTTGTAGAGGGCCAGCCACTTCTGAGTTCCGATCAGCTCCTTGTCCCTTGCAGCATCCCAGGCCACATCGGGCTGGGTCAGGTACGTGGGATCAAGGGTCACGCCCCAGAAGTCATGGCTTTCGGCAATCCCTGCCTCATAGTGCTCCTGGGCTGTTCCACCAATGGAACCCAGGTTCATACCACGGGCTGCAGCTTCAGCAAGCATAAACTCCACTTCCTCATTCCCCATTACAGTAGCCGGGAAATCAGGTGCGAACATGGCATCGCTGAAATGGCTGAATGAGTTATAGGCCAAACTTGCGGCAACCCCGTAAGGAGCTCCATAATAAGCCAGTTTCTCCACACCCACCTCAGTGGAGGTGTCCACCTGGCTAAAATAGGCCGGCCGGCGTGCATCACCCAGGTCATTCATCATATCGATGATGGTATTCGAGGGTGCATAGTCGTTCCTTGCCGTGGGGATAAACTGCGCATAGATGGTATTTGTATGCGGAGTTACCCCGAGCCAGGGAAGCTGCATGGACTCACCTGCCTCAAGCATACCTGCGTTAATGGCAGCGGTCAGTTCCGTCTGTGCTGTGGACATGTCCACATCGGCCAGGCGCATGCCCATACGGGCCTTCAGCGTAGCCGCAGCCTTTTTCCACATGGCCACATCACCACTGTATACCAGGTCCTCTGAGCCCCAGCTGCCATCTGCTGCTCCTGCGGTCAGGGTAGATATGTCAGTGGTTAAACGGGCCTGAAGGTCATCCCAAACGGTCCTTGCATCGTCATAGACGGGAGTCTTGTTATCAAATCCTCCCAGCGCCTGTGAATAGGGAACATTTCCGAAAATATCCACCATATTCTGATACAATAGCACTTCCATGATATCCACAATCGCCAGGCGATTGGCATTCATACGGTTGAACTCGTCACTACCGCTCAGGTCCTGGATCAGGCTTCTCACCTCTTTAAAATCCTGAAGTATCAGGTAGTTCGTATTCCAGTATGAGTCAGGGATCTGACGGTCAGAGAATTGATAACGGCTGGGATCTGTATACTGAACCATCGATATATACTGGCACAACATATCCGTTACGTTCGTGTTCTGGCTCATGTCATCTATAAGGTTCATCCCATTCACAATTGCATTGGTCAGAATTGTTTCTGCCGGTACATCTGTTGCAGCCTTCGGATTTTTATTGTCCGGAAGCTCGCACGCTGATACCAGTAATCCAAGTACCAGTATCAATAGATATATATTCTTCATTTTCATAATTGTTCAATTTTAAATATATAACGGTTAGAAATCGAGCTTCACGTTCACACCAACGGTCTTCACTGACGGGTACGCTCCATTCTCAATACCTTGTCCGTTACCGGCGGTAAACATCACCTCGGGATCGAAGTTTGCCACATTTTTATGGATGATCCACAGGTTGCGGCCAACAAGGGATATATCAACCCCGCGTATGAATGAATTTCCCAGTATGGAAGAAGGAAGTGAATAAGAGAGTGAAACTTCACGAAGCTTCACGTAGGAAGCATCGAACACATAACGTGCCTCGGGAGAGTTATTGTAATACCAGAATTGGCCCCAGTGGTTGGCCTCCACGTAAACATCGTTGGGAGTTCCGTCTTCAAAAACAGCATCTTCAAAGATCATACCACCTCCATCGGCAACCGGGTCACGCTTGGGATTCCCCTTGGGGTTGTTCCCTGCAGTCTCGGCATATACTCCGGTGGCCCATCCATACCTGGTATTGAAGGAAGAGACATCACCTCCGTGCTGAATATCAACAAGTGCATAGAGTGACAATCCTTTCCAGCTTAAGCGGTTTCCGACACCCATGTTCCAGTCGGGCTGAACATTACCCAGCACGGCCAGGGGATCGTCTCCCACCATCAGGTATCCATTGTCCTTAACGGTGATCTTGCCATCGGTCCAGACATAGTCAGTACCCTTGATGGTACCGTAGGCTTCACCTTCGGCAGCAGTAACAATCGTACCCCATTCTGAGATCAGCTGGAGACTTTTAACACCTTCTGCCAGCGAAATAACAGTGTTCCTGTTGGTAAACCAGTTCACATCAATGTTCCATGAGAAATCATTGGATTTAACAGGAACAAGGTGCAGCGCAACTTCAATCCCTTTGTTCTCCATTTCGCCACCATTTACATACATACTGCTGTAACCGGAAGCCCTGGAAACGGGTACTGAGAAGATCTGGTCAAAGGAGTTGGTCTTATAGATTGCAAAGTCAAGTCCGACCCTGCTCTCAAAGAAATAAGCCTCAAGACCAGCCTCTATACTCTTTGTAAACTCAGGCCTCAGGTTGGGATTCTGCAGGATATTGGCCACTGAGAACAGTGACAGAGTACCCCAGTTTGTTCCCTGGTCGTAGGTAGAGATGGTCCTGTATACATCAGTTGCAGCACCCACCTTGGCATAGTTGATCCTCAGTTTCAAATAGTTCATCCAGGCCAGGTCCTTCAGTCCACCCAATTCATGGAGGAGCAGTGTACCGGCTACTGAGGGATAGAAATAGGTGTAGTCTGCATCCGGATTGTTACTCTTAAGGGTAGATGACTGGTCAACCCTGGCAGTACCTTCAATATATGCAAATCCACCATAACCTACTGAAAGGTTACCATAGAGGCTCTGCTCGCCCAGGATACCCAGGTATTCTGAAACCGATACAGGGGATACAGAGTTAGATACGGAATAGAGCTCAGGTACAACCAGTCCACCTACTGTGGAACCGGTGATACGCTGCTGCTGGCGGTGCCTGTAGTTGGCACCCACCAAACCATTAAAGGAGATATTACCGACGTTTTTGTTGAATCTCAACATCAGGTCCGTATTGCTTTCCAGCAGGTTCCTGTTGCGATTGATGTAGCCGGATGTACCGACACTTCCAATGGCAATACGCTCATTCTGAACATCATGATAGGTATCAACAGCGCTCCTGAGGGTCAGTGACAGCCAGTCTGTGAATTTATAGTCAGCTGAAACATATCCCAGAATACGGTCACGGTAGTCATCCTCATAGTTCTTATAACGCACCCAGTAGGGGTTGTTGAAGAATATAGGATGCAGATCGTCCCAGTAGGTATAGTTCCAGGTTCTGTGTAGACCTGTGGGAGACTCATACTCCTGCAGTCTTGTGAAGTCTACCTGTGTTTCGAACCACTGTCCGAAGGACTGCATTACGTTGGAATCACCGTAACCAGTACCCATCCGGCCAAGGCCTTTTTGATGGTTATAGGTTACATTGGCATTTACAGTCAACTTAGGAGTGAAATTATAACTCCCTGAAAAATTCACGGTATTCTTGTTAAGCTGACTGTTGGGCATGATACCGTTTTCATCATAGTTAGAATAGGATAACCTGAAGCGGCCATCTTTATTTCCACCATCGAAGGAGACTGTATTGACCCACTTGGTATTGGTTTCAAAGAAAGAGGGCATCCGGTGTCCTTCCGGCGGAGCGACCCAGGGCCTTTTCTCACCATAATTGTCAGCTGTCGGATCCAGTGCGTCCCATTGGACCACCTGTAGTGTGCCATCAAGCGGGGCACCCCAGGATGCATCTTCGGAACAAGGGGTGATCAGGTCATTTACTCCGTCACCATCCACATCCCCGTAAAAGAAATTTGCGGTGGGATCTTCATAGTACGGTCCATAACCTGCACCATATTCGTACTGATGATGCGGAAGGGTCGACTTGTCAACTTTCCCAACCATAAAGTTGGAGCTTACAGAAACGCCTATTCCACTGCGGGTTTTCCCTTTCTTGGTGGTGATCAGGATAACCCCGTTGGCAGCACGTGATCCGTAAAGAGCGGAAGCAGCTGCACCTTTCAATACCGAGATGGACTCAATATCGTTGGGGTTGATGTCCTGAGCAACGTTACCATAGTCAAATCCTGTACCATAGTTACCAGTGTTACTGGCAAAGTTGCTGTTATCAACGGGTACACCATCCAGAACAAACAATGGCTGGTTGTCTCCAGATATGGATGTACTTCCCCGGATCAATATATTAGCCGATCCTCCCATTGTATTGGGTTGCTTAATCTGGATCCCGGCCAATTTCCCGGAAAGTGAAGCAGCAAAGTTGGACTGACCTGTCCCGCTTACTGCATCTCCATCCACTTCCTGAACCGAATATCCGAGTGATTTCTTCTCCCTGGAAACACCAAGGGCAGTTACCACCACCTCATCCAGTTCTGTAGAGGTAGATTCGAGAACTACATCAACCTGTGTCTGACCGTTCAGTGCAACTTCCTGGGTAAGCATACCCACAAAGCTGAACATCAGCGTGGCCGATGCATCTGGTACGGTGATTGAATAATTCCCCTCAAAATCTGTTACTGCACCAATTGTTGTACCTCGTACAACAACCGACACACCGGGTAGTGCAGCACCATCATCGGCGCCTGTCACAGTACCCGAAACTTGTACACCCTGTGCCTGTAAAAGGTTGATACCTGCAAGCAACAGTAGTGACAATACGAAAACAAATCTTTTCATAGATTAAAGTTTTAGGTTTAATAAGTAATTAGCAAAAGACTCTTTCAGGGCTAAATCTATAAAAAAATAATGAAACACAAAATTATCGCCTTCTCAATATTGACGGGCAATCTGGCAGAATTCACTTTTAGATCAGACAGAAGTGCTGAATTCCAATACACTTTATTTATCTTTGATAGTGTAAACCAATACCGTTAAGTGGCAATGAAAGCAATCATTATAACTCTGGCATTAATCGTTTCGCTCACCTGTTCAGCGCAGAATGTATCTGTACCCCAGGGCTATGAGGCCAAGGAGAACCTGAGGGAGCTGGGTTCCATGGATGGAACGGGAAACGTAAGAACTTTTGACAACCGCTATAAGGGTGTAAAAGGAACCCCCTATGTTTTTGAGGAGTTTCATCCCGGTGAAGTTTATCTGAAGACAAAAAACAAAGTTGCAGTCCAGGATCTGAACTACAACTGCTTTGAAAACGAAATAGTCTACATGGACCCGGCTACACAAGTGATCCGGGTCATGAACAGGTTCCAGGTGGACCTTTTCACTATTCGTGACGGAGACAGGGTATTGACCTTTGTTCCAGTCAAGCTTGGTGATGATGAACAGACTATTTTTGCCGAAGTACTATATAATAAAGGTAGTATCGTTTATAAAGTATACGGTAAAGAGTGGCTTAAAGCGAATTATGAAGGTGGATACAGTGCCGACCGCCGATACGACGAATTTGTGGATAAATATGATCTCTACTTTATTAAGAAAGGGGAAAACATGCTCTACAAAGCCAAAAAATCAAAAAAACAGGTTATTGAAGCCTTCCCCGATCATGAAAAAGAGATCTCCTCATATATCAAATCCAATAAACTGGACCTTAAAGAGGATAGTTCACTGGTAAAGCTGCTGGCCTATTATGATACTCTTTAGTGCTGGATAAGCAGCTTCTGGACGGAAATACCGTTGGAAGAGCGGATCACCAGAAGGTAAATTCCCTCCTGCAAACCTGATACATCTATGGTCCCCGTATGGTCTTGCATCCTGGCCACCTTTCGTCCGGATGCAATTTCAATGATTTCAACCGTGCTGTTCAGTCCCGGGTCCTTCAATGTAACCATACGATCAGCGGGATTGGGGTAGACCAGGTCAGCCACCTCAGAAACATTGGATATCCCTGTAGACCCTGATTGATCTGGTTTGATCTGAATGGTAAATGCCCTGCTTAGTTGATTATCGTACGAATCAAGCAGCTCCACAAGCACATAACAGGTATCGGATTCCTGGCTGTCGAACACAACTGCGGTTTTGAGCGTGTCGTTCTCGATATAAAAGGATGGGGGATCAAAACCTGATATATCGGGATTGTAGGGACCGAACAGGGTAAAAGTATAGGAATTGGTGGGATCCTCATCTTCGATGAGCAGTTTCGCTACTGCCGTGCCAACCGGTTTATTCTCAAGAACTGACGAGTCTGATAAAGCCATGCCTGCGGGTCCATGGTAGGCCTTTTCGATTTCAATATGGAACTCCTCCTGGTAATCATTGCCATACTGATCCTCCACAATGATCAGCAGGTATACAGAATTGGCGGCCGGATCGGTATCATTATACTCAAGAACCTTATCGGTTAAAAGCTGTCCGTCCTCTATATAGAACGAGGCCGGTGCATAATCTCTTAACAGAAAGTTATATGGACCCTTGCAGGTAAAGGTGTAGGTGTTTTCGGCATCTTCATCCGCAACTGTAACATCTGCCACATATGATCCAACCGGCAGTCCTTCCTCAACTGTCAGTTCAGATAAACTGATATCGTAAGGCCCGCTGACCGGAGGTGCTATTCCAATAAGCGCTCCCTGGCTTCCATCGAACGGAGTGCTTAAGGGATCGATATTATCTAATGTATAATAGGCATTTTGACTGCCCGACCAGCCAAAATTCATATGATAGTATGCCGTTCCACTCATATCATAGTATCCGTCAACGTTCCAGGCGTGTCCTCCATCATCGTTCACACCCCTGTAAATGATCGGCCTTCCGGCAGCTAGCTCATCAATCAGCAGGGCATCCCATGCCTGATCATCCGCATACCTGTCCTTGAACTTTACACTTTGCGGGTAGCTAAAATATTGCTGCAGGGCTGATCCTGCATTCCGGACATAGGCGCCCGATTCATCCGGCCCGAAGTCCATCTCTACGGAAACTGCAAGATGATAAAGCAGTATGGCATTGAATGAATCTGGACTGGTAGCACTCATTTTATTCCATTCATATGGATCAGCCAGATCGTAATTTACAGCAATGGATCCATAGACGTCATGAAGGTAACTTTTGATTCCCTTGGGCCTGACCGGATATTCATACACGGACATGGCTTGTGCCATGGCCACCGCCACACATCCAACATAGGCATGTCCGGATGGTCCGGCTGCATCTACCGGGCAAAACATATTCCACCCACCGCTCTGATTCCATTTCACATCGATAAAAGGAGTAATGGGTGCGGCCGATACGGCCTTTGTCATGGCAGGGAGCTCCGGCCTGTCCCAGCCACCGTCCCTGTTCAGATCCGGGTTCCGGACTGCTGTCGTGATCCCCTGCTGATACAACTGAAGCAGGTAGCGTGCCGCATCGTTCCAGGTTGATTCTGAGGAGATGCTGTTCTCGAACGAGAATGCCAGTACCGGACGCAGCACATCATCCCCGCTGACCATTACCCAACCTGATTCTCCAAGGTCCACCATATAATAACCCACCTCTCCACCGGACAGGTACCTGGGCTCCATATTCACTATTTCAGCATCCTTGCTCCAGTCTGCTAACAGTGATTTCACCACCTCCCTTACCTCTGCTTCGGTTACCGGTTTCCCGGAAGCGGTCACCAGCACCAGAAGCATCGAAAGGATCGCTACTATATATCTGTACCACTTCATCTCTCTGCACCTCTTGACTATGTATACAAATATTCTGCCGGAATGTTCTGTAAAGATAGTGAAAAATAAAAAAAGGGCAATCCCAGAGAAAAGCCCTTTCTTTATTTCATATTCTTATAGAATTACTTAAACCTGTCAGCTTTGGAAGCAGGAACACTTCCTACTGTAGCTCCTTTTTTAGCCGATTTGGTCCAGGTAGAGTTAAACGCATCCCAGAAAGCGCCGAATGTTCCATCGCCATTGTCATATTCAGCCAGGTACATCCCTAACTCATCAAGGTGAAAGCTGCTAGCACCTGTAATTGTACCAGAAACAGGTCCTCCCAGATATGTGGCGGCGTCACTCCCGTATATATCCGTTTCTCCATAACCATAGAGATCGCCGGCATTTGATCCTGCAGGAATCATTACTGCCCAGGAATCAACATCGAAGCCAACGAGGAACGGCACACCACCTCCGCCACCGGCATCGATGGTAATCGAAAGTGCAGTGTCATTACCCGGGATCAGTGCAACGGTTGCAGCCCAGACCTCATCATATGCACCAGGACTAGAATAGCTGACTGCGTTGACAGTGTAATTCCCAACAAGATCATCCAGGGTCAGAGCTATTGACCATGAAGCAGTAACTGCAGCATTGGGATTATCATAACCAACATAGAGAACTTCTGCAGGGATATTCAATGTTACATTAGCTCCTGGTGGGGCGATATATGACTGCGTAATTGTCAGCTCATTCCCTGCTGTTGATAATTCTGATGCAAGCACTCCTTTGGTGAGTACATCCAGTCCATCCGTGTAGGTCAGGGTGATGTCACCATCAGCAACATCACTGGCATTAACCGGTTCAGCAAAACTTACAACGATATCAAATCCAGCCGGGACAACCTGCTCGGCTGGTAAAATGGATACAGCCTCAAACATTTTGGATTCAACGCCCCAGTAAAGGCCAACCAGTTGACTTACACCATCAAAATAACTCTCCACTTCAGGAGTGAGATTGCCCGAATAGTCGACAAATGCACCTTCAGGGTATGAGAGCATGGCATAATCCAGATTGGTGAAGTCTTCACCGGGAGTAACGGTAACCACATTGAAATCGACCTCTACTGAACCAGCATCGACATCCTGGCCATCATAAAACTCGGAGAAGACAAGGTGTTTGGTGGTATCATACATAACCGGTTCATCAAACACAAGTACAACAGGTCCGCCAACTGCCAGAGAGGGAGCATACCCCACTGCGGGATCCGTGCCCGTTAACATGGGTGGGTGGGTGTCATCTGTTCCCACGGCAAGCGTGGATACCTCGCTTGGTTTGTCATTGGCATCATTGGCCGCCGCCATCACCTCATAGATTGCAAACTGTATCAATCCGCTGAATGTGAAGTTAGTAGCAGTATTCGCAGGTACCTTCTTGATCTGGTAATCCATTGCATTAAGATTACCTGTAAGAAGATCTTCGGGATCCCCCGGAGGTGTATTCCCTACACCAGGAAGAAGGATCACTGAGATAAATCCAGCTGCACTACTTGTGACTGATACAGTGAAGGATGAGTCCTGAACCGACTCCAGTGAAATGGAGATTGTTGGTCCGGGTCCATATGTCGTACTTTCGAACTCCTTGAATTCGGTACATGAGAAAACCATCAACGCCAGCACTGCCAGCAGACTTAAGGGCTTGAAATATTTATTTGCTATTTTCATAGTTCTATCTTATTAAAATTAGACTACTTGAATCTGGCAACTTTGGAATCAGGGACCTCTCCTGCCGGGATGGCCTTTTTACCGGTTTTGGTCCATGTAGTGTTAAATGCATCCCAATAACCTCCAGAGAAACCATAATCGGTAAGGATCATGGCCCAATGGTCAATTTTAATGGTGCCATTTTCCTCAATGGTTCCTACCACAGGTGCCTCTGTATCGATGGACACCCAATCACCAAAATAGATACCCGTTGGTCCGTAACCATAAAGATTACCAGCCACCGTTCCGGCTGCAATGGTAATGGTCATATCATCCGTATTTATACCTGCAAGGAACGGCACCCCGCCACCATTACCGGTATTGATGACCAATGACAGGCTTTCCAAATCACCTTGAACTGCAGATGTAGTAACAGTCCAGTTCTCATCCCAGGCACCTGGATTCCCATAACTGAGGGCATTAACAGAATAGGAGCCAATCCAGGCTTTCAACGGATGCTCATCATCTATTATGGTGACCGCATTGGTTTGATTGGCACCGAACTGATAGTTCTGAGAGTTGGACTGAAGTACAACATTGATACCCTTATTACCCTCGAACAGATCATTGTCAATGGGTTGTATCCAGATAGTATCATAGCCCCATCCTTGAGAGAATGTTAAAGTCTTACTGGAATTTACAAGCGTGAAATCTGCTCCTTCAACAGCAGGGTTGGCTATATCGGTAGCATCAAAATCAAAATCAACCGTAACCGACGGAGATCCTTTAAGTGCTACTACGTATACGGGAATGGCAACCTGTCCTCCCGCTTCCGATATTGAAGTTGTTTTTGATGGAAAGGCCACAAAATCTTTCGAGCTGTCAAACATGATGTAATCCGCTTCGCAAGAAACCAGGAGCGTAACAGCTGCTAAAACGAATGTGATCCTATTTATTATTTTTTTCATCGTCTCAGTTTTTTAAATTTCTATTAATATCCAGGATTCTGTTCCATATTCTCATTGGCATCCAGTTCAGCCTGCGGAATAGGCATGGCCCACCGGTAATCGGGAAAATCAATATTCTGATTCACCGCACCGCCATAATCCACCCGAACCAGGCCCCTGCCTGTTCTTGCCAGGTCAAACAGCTCATGACCCTCATAACAGAGTTCCATCCTTCTCTCCAGGTAAACGGAATTCAGGGTAGTATTGCCTGCATCCAGAAGCGTTGCTCCACGGTTCCCCCGTATGGCATTTAAATCCCCAGATGCAGTGGCACCCGAAACAGAGGCTCCATTCAGAATGGCTTCAGCTCTGATCAGGTACATTTCTGAAATACGAAGGACTGGTATATTGTCCTCCCTGAGGTTCCCATCAGGAGCCTTACCAGGATATTTCAACGACCAGAGGTCATTGACATAATTGGGTTCATAATTCCTGAACAGACCCTTGCGAACATCTGTATCTTCATAAAGATTATACACATCATGAGATGCAGAAATGTCTCCATAACCTTCGGGCGACATAATGTAAGAAATCACGTCCCAGTTGGAATGCGAAGAGTTACCCTCTGCGCCATACACTTCAAATATGATCTCCTGTGCAGCATCTGTTCCCCAGACACCCCCCTGATCCCAGGTGGTATATTGTGCCGGAGTATACAAAGGAAATTTCCCGCTGCTGATCACAGTAGTGGCATAGTCAGCCGCTGCCTGCCATTGTTCTGTGTACAGGTAGTAACGGGCCAGCAATGCCTGCGCAGCATATTTGGTGGCCCAGCCCGTGGGATCAGTGCCACCATTGGGTGACACGGCTGCCAGATTCGCCTCTGCATCAAGCAGGTCGGATTCAATCTGTGCATAGACCTCTCCAAGTGTATTCCTTGGAGGTTGTCCCAATACCGTCACCAGAACAACCGGAACACCCAGCTGACTGGCTCCGGAACCCTGAGAAATGGGCTGGCAGAAGAGCCTGGCAAGGTCAAAATAGGCCAGGCCCCGCAGGAATTTACACTCTCCGGCGAGTTGGTCCAGATCCGCCTGTTCAACGCCAGGCTCTTCAAAACCATTATCAATCACTTCCAGGACATTATTCACCCTGGCAATCAGGTTGTAAGCTGTAGTCCATAAACCATTACTGGCCTGAGGAGTATTGTTCCAGAGATATTCTGTAAAAAACCGGCCTGAACTGATGGGGCCTTTCTTGGAATTACCGCCTTTGAGATCAGCTGTAACAGGAAAATCCCTGCCGTACCAGTTTGAAGAGTAAAGTGGAGTATATGCCCCCAAGGTAGATGCTCTCAACCCATCATATGTTGACAGGGTGAGTTCATTTGTCTGACTGAGCCTTGGCTCCTGGTATAAGAAATCCTCACATGATGTCAAGAAGACCAGAAGAGCCAATATCCCAACTATTATCGATTTTTGCTTATTCATCTTTCAATAATTTTTTTCGTTAAAATGTGAGATCAAGACCAACCACAAAACTTTTTGTCATTGGATAAATACCAAATCCACCACCTTCTATACCTCTTTCAGGATCCCAGAAATCAACGCTGTGGAACGTATATGCATTGACTGCACTACCGTAAATCCTAAGGCGGTCAATCTTTATCTTCTGTGTTATCTTTGATGGAAGTGTATAGGAAATTGTGATGTTCTTAATCCTGAGATAGTCTCCTTTATACATCCAGCGAGGATTGTAGTAACCATTTGAGTTCGTAGTATTGTTGGCAATGGGTATGGGAGTCTTGGTCAGATCTCCAGGCTCCCGCCAGTAATCCAGCGCAACATTTACCTGGTTTACATCCCACCAAAAACCGTCAGAGGCGGCATAGTGCAACTCCTCAACTTGCACCATGTTCCCCATTTTATATTCTAAATTAAGGTTCAATGCGAATCCGTTCCAGGATACATCTGTATTAAAACCACCAATGTATTTTGGTTCGGGAGAGCCTGCAATGATCTTATTTGCTTCACTGTAGAGATTGGTAATCTTGTCATCAGCATTGTACCATAGTGCCTCACCATTGACCGGATTCACACCGGCGTAGTTGTACAGGTAAAAATTATACAGTTTCTCTCCGACCCTGTGAATGATCCTGCCGCTGATAATCTCATCCTGGTCACCCAGGTTCAGTATCTCACTTCGGTTGGCCGCAATATTAAAGCCTACGTTCCATGTGACCGGGCCCTCAAAGACCCTTATATCGAGAATTGCCTCAACACCCCTGTTCTGGAGTTCCCCGATGTTCTGACGAAGACTGGTGAATCCGGTGGTCCTTGACAGCGGAATATCCAGCAGCATATCGGAGGTCTTCCTGGTATAGATCTCAATGGATCCTGAGAAACGCTGAAGGAATCCAAAATCGATACCTAAATTATAGGAGGTATTGGTCTCCCAGGTCAGATCCGGATTGGCAGGTTGAGAAGGAGCCATACCGGTGTTTGCATTATAACTGACCGGACCATAAATCCCCCAGTGTTCATAATTCCCAATGCGGTCGTTTCCGTTGATCCCGTAACTCAGACGCAATTTAAATGCATCCAGCCAGTTTGCATTCTCCATGAAAGCTTCTCTATGGAGGTTCCAGCTGGCACCAAACGAGTAGAAGGTACCCCAGCGATAGTTCTCTCCAAACCGGGAGCTTCCATCTGTCCTGATGCTGGCACGGACATAATATCTGTTAGCATAATTATAATCCAGTATCCCGAAGAATGATGCCATGGTATATTTGGACTCACTGTAGTCACCCTGATCCGCTTCCGATGTAGATGTGGTCGGAAATGGAATATTCGGATCAACATCGGGAGAATAGATATAGTAACTGTTATTATAATTGTCGATAACCTCAAATCCACCCAGCAGATTCAGGTTGTGATCATTGAAATACTTACTGTAAGATACTGTATTCGAAGAGGTCAACTGTTGATACTTGGAGTTGGACACCTGCAGAGTTGCATTACCCTGTGCATCCGCTTCAGCAGACCAGTATCTTCTGCCCTCACCGTCTGTATATTCTGCTGCGTTGTTGGTTTTGAATTTCAAACCGGCTATGGGTTCATATTCCACGTAGGCAGTTGCCTGTAGCCTGCTCTGCAGTTCATACTGTTCATCATATGCCTGTGAAGCCCTCGGATTGGTATTTCCCCACTCGGGTATGACCTTGTTGTAGGTGCCATCCTCATTGCGTATTGGGGTCCAGGGTTTCAGGAACATGCCCGCAAAAAGCGGGTTCACATAATACAGGGACTGCATGGCAATATCATTTGCTTCTGAGTGAAAGGCATTCAGTTTAACACCCATTCTCAGTTTGTCACTGATTTCATGATCGATGTTCGAACGTAACTGGTACTTCTTATAATCGACCCCGTAAAAAACACCTTCCGAGTTTGAGAAGGAGGCTGATGTAAAATGTTTGGTTTTTTCGGTTCCTCCACTTACAGATAGCTCATAATCCTGAAGATTTCCGAGCCTCGTTGCATCTTTCAGCCAGTTGTTCATTGGCTTTTCCAGCAAGCTGATGGGATAATAGAACGGATCACTGGGATCATCAGGATTTCCACCTGCGTTCCACGCTGCAGCACGGTTGTAATTCACCATTTGGGCCGGGTTCATGATATCGAAGTGATTGTCGTTGGCCAGGCTTGAAACCCCGTAGGAGGCCCTGAAACTAACCCTGGATTTTCCTTGGGCACCTGACTTGGTGGTAATCAGGATCACCCCGTTGGCTGCCCTTGAACCATATATGGATGCGGCTGCTGCATCTTTCAGAATGGTGATCGATTCAATGTCATTTGGATTGATCATCGCCAGGGCATTACCCGTATTGGTGAAATAGGACTGGTTGCCCTGCATCACCGGGATGCCATCCACTACATAGAGGGGCTCATTTCCCGCATTCAGTGAACTTGTACCGCGGATCCTTATCTGCGATGCGGCACCCGGTTGTCCGGAAACAGCGGTAACCTGCACACCGGCTACTTTCCCGGTCAGCATTTTATCAAAGCTGAGTTCCGGGATGTCCTGTAACTGTTCCTCCTTGACAACAGAAACAGACCCTGTGGAAGCTTCCCTGGTGGCCCTGCCATACCCGATCACCACCACTTCATCCATATTTACGGCGTCTATCTCCATGGTCACATTGATGACCGTAGAGGTGCCGATTGCAATCTCCTGTGTCTTCATACCAACAAAGGAGAATACTAAAGTATTATTTCCTTCGGGAGCTACGATTTCATAATTCCCCTCGAAATCTGTAACGGCGCCAACAGTAGTGCCTCGAACAACCACTGTAACACCAGGCAGTGCCGAGCCGTCTTCGGCACTAACCACTTTACCGGTAATCTGTGTTCCTTGAGCATGAAGTCCAAGGCCTACAAACAACAGGAGTGTAAAAAGTATAGATAATCTTTTCATAGATTAAGGTTTTAGATTTAACTATAGTTTTTTTCAAATTGACTCTGAACTGATAAAATTAAGAAATTAATTAGAATATCAACCCCCATTATCATTTACATCCCTTATCAACAAAGAAAAAGAGTTATTTTTAACTATTGAACTATCCTGTTTCATAGGATGAATGAATAGCCTGCACTCAAAAAAAATTTGGATCCAGGGGAATAATAGGCCCTTTAGAAGAAACTGGCTAAATCACCGCAACGTACATATTATCTGATAGTTACGAAATCTATAATTGCTGACTGGTAAATCTCCGTCCGACAATTGCAAGTATCTTTTCCTTAAAAGTATGGCCCTGCTGTAAAATTTTTTCACCACCGGCAAGAATTTTCACCAGATCCGGATGTCCGGACAACCCGGAAGCATTGATCCTGACATTTAACCATGCTCCTTCCATACTTGTAAAAAGTGCAAGAGCTCCTACTCCGGCATCCGAAACGCTGTTGGGATTTCCGGTTTCGACCATGGCGGACACGACTTCAAAACCGGTGTATGCCACCTGCATCACTTCGTATGGTACCTTAATGGCGTGCAGCGTTGCGGCTTCAATGGCCTCATTTCTGGCCGTGGTTTCTGCAGCTGTTTTTTGTGGAAGCCCGAAGGCTTCGATGATCTCATTAAATGCACGGGTATCTTCATCCACCAGTTGCAGCAGGCGCTCCTGGATGGCCTTTCCCCTTTCGGCCCAGTCAGAAAACTCCTCCCACCGGTCGTCCCAACCCCTTTTATGTGCTGAAAGATTGGCCACCATCGTTGCCAGAGCTGCCCCCAGGGAGCCCATATAAGCACTTACCGAACCTCCTCCCGGAGTCGGGGATTCGGATGCCGTCCTTTCCATAAAAGCAGTCAGGCTCATATTCGCCAATGACCCTGTTTCACCCTTCTTCAACTGGTACTCAATAATCTTCTCATCCGGATCAAAGGGGCCCAGTTCGTCCAGCCCCATGGATTTCACCGCTATCTTGATCAGTTCACTGTCCGGGACCCCGGTGGATCGGTGTTGCTTCCTTAAAAAATACCTGCCGGCATCCAGCATCGCCTTCAATGGGACCAGTCCGACCAGCTCAGACCCGGTAACCCGTATACCCCTTGCTTCGGCTTTTTTACATACTTCATCAAAGGCAATATGAACGGGTGTGACGGAAATATTGGTCAGGTTTATGGAAATCTGCGCCACTCCATACTCCTCGATGAACCAGCCAATGGCCTTTACCTCCTTCAGGGAGCCCGGGATCAGGACCGGGTTTCCATCCTTATCCTTTACAATCTTTCCTGTGACCGGGTCCCCTTCCCTTTTGGTCCTTCCCCGCTCCCGTACATCAAACGCTATGGCATTGGCACGCCTTGTTGAAGTGGTATTGAGATTGATATTGTAGGCTACCAGGAAATCCCTGGCTCCAACTGCAATGGCCCCGATATGGGGGTTAAATTGGGCACTACCAAAATCGGGTTTCCAGTCAGGATCCTTAAGTTTTTCCTTCAAACCTTCATATTCTCCCGACCTCACCGCGGCCAGGTTCTTCCTGTTTTCACTCAATGCTGCATTCTCATAGCAATAGACCGGGATCCCAATCTCCCTGCCGATTCTCTCAGCCAGCTGACGCGCCACTTTTACTGTCTCTTCCATTGAGATCCCGGATACGGGAACGAGGGGACATACATCAGTGGCACCAAACCTTGGATGTTCTCCCGTGTGCCGGCTCATATCAATGATCTCAGATGCCATTTTTACCGCCAGGAAGGCAGCCTCCGCAACACTTTCCGGTGATCCCACAAAAGTTACAACAGTGCGGTTTGTAGCTTTACCGGGATCTACATCCAGCAACTTAACGCCTTCAACTGATTCAATACGATCGGTAATCCGCCTGATCACCTCCATATCCCTTCCTTCGCTGAAATTGGGTACACACTCTATAAGCTGCATCATATTATTTTATTGAATTTTTCCGTTTAAGATCACTTTTTTTATCTGGCTGGTTCCATAGGAATAAGGCATAAAACCAAATCCGGGCATCGGATCGGTAATAATCAGGTTGGCCACTTTCCCTGGTGTGACAGAACCATGCGTCTCCTCAAGTCCCATGGCATAGGCCCCGTTCCTTGTTACTGCATTCAGCACCTCGTAGGGAACCATCTTCAATTGAATGATACCCAGCGACATTACCAGTTCCATATTGCCCGAGGGGGAGGAACCCGGATTATAATCGGATGCCAGGGCTACCGGTAATCCCGAATCGATCATTCTCCTTGCCTCAGCATACTCCAATCCCAGGAACAGTGATGCACCGGGAAGAATGGTTGGCATGGTCCCGCTGTTTTTCAAAAGGGCCAGCTCTTCCTCGCTAATAAATTCAAGGTGATCCACCGAACGGGCATGATGACTGACTCCCACCTGGATGCCACCGGACAGGTCCAGTTCATTGGCATGTATTTTGGGGACCAGTCCATATTTTGCACCCGCTTCCAGGATCCGCCTCGTCTGTTCCACCGTAAAGAATCCGCGATCACAAAAGACATCAATAAAGTCTGCCAGGTCCTCCTCTGCGACCGCCGGGATCATTTCCTCTATTACCAGCTGCACATATTTGTCTCTGTTTGATTCAAATTCAGCAGGGAAGGTATGGGCGCCCAGAAAGGTTGATCTGATTGTTAACTCAGTCTCCCTGGCAATTCTTTTGATCACCCGGAGCATCTTCAATTCATCCCTTGTATTCAATCCATATCCGCTCTTAATCTCCACCGCACCTGTTCCGGAGCGGATGATCTCACAGGCCCGGGGAAGTGATTGTTCAAAAAGATCCTCTTCCGAAGTTTTCGACAGCAACCTGGCAGAATTCAGGATCCCTCCCCCTCTCCTGGCGATCTCCTGGTAACTCAATCCTCTGATCTTATCTTCATACTCCTTTTCACGGCTTCCGGCATATACAAGATGTGTATGGGAATCACAGAAAGCGGGCATCACCATCCCTCCTTTACAGTCGACCAGCTCATCATCGCGAAAAGGGATCACTTCTCCTTCTCCATAACAGGCTATTTTTCCCTGTTCGATGACCAGCCAGGCATTGGAAAGTGATCCGGCCGAAGCCATCTCCTCCCCGGCAACCCAGGGAGCAGGCTCAAGATCGGTGACAAGCAGGCTGCCAATATTTTTTAATACCATTCTCACACCACGAAGATATGAATTTGCAGGCGGCTGACTGAATGTTGTATAGCAAACTTATTTTAAAAGATAGGCAATGGCCACTCCCAGGTAATTCCCTATAGCGTAGCCGATCACCCCGATGATCATACCCGGGACCACCACTTCTTTATTGCGGATGGCCGCTGCAATGACAGGTACAAATGGTGGTGACTGGGAGAGTGCCGTGGAGGTGATGATATAGTCATCCACATTGATCCCGAATATCCTGGATAGCAGGGCATGTAAAACCAGGGAGCCGATAATAACCAGGCCGATAAAGAGAAACATATTCACCATCATGCTTGCTGATTCGGGACTGAAAAGGGAACCCATATCCACCTTGGAAGCCAGAATCAGACAGAACATATAGATCCAGTACATACCAAGCTGGAACGATCTCTTTATATTGTGTACTGCAGGTATCATGGATGCCAGGATCCCCAGTGTTGTTACAGCCAGTATGGGGACTGTCTGTCGCATATCCCCTGTGAAAAGGAAACTCATACTGTATCCCAATCCAAAAATAACCAGCGCGATTATAAAGGCCTTACCCAGATCAGGTAATGCGGATCTGCTGAAAAAACCTTCATAGGAACCGAAGGAACTTACATCCATATCGCTCTCTTTCACCTGGTCATTATTCCCAACTGACTTATAGGGCTTCAGAAACAAGCCAAACAGAGGCTTTGCCCCGGTAATCAAGAAGAGAATGATCACTGCACCAACAGCTATTTCTACTGTATTTGTAAGGATAAATAATTCTTCTTCCGCTCCCAGTCCGCGCGCAATAGCTGCCATATTCATTGTTCCCCCGGTATACACCCCGATCATCATGCCGGAAACCTTGGCAATATCAGGGAGCCTCTCACGGAAAATAAAGAATCCAACAATAACCACAGCCACCACGGAAACCACCCCAAGAAGCAGTGACAGAAAGGTGGTTTTCGCCATTTTGGTCCACTTGAGCACGTTTTCAGAAAACAGTACCAGGGGGATGCCCACAATAATACTGAAACCCATCAGGAGTTCTTGCGTTCCGGAGATTGATTCCGGGATAATATCCGTCAGGCCGATGACCAGGCCGGCCGCATAACAGATCACTACAATTCCGATCCTGTTGATGATCGAAAACCGGGTACTTAAGAAAATTAACAGTGCTGGGAACAGAAAATAGAAGAGAATGATGGAAATTCCCATAGAATTCAACTTTTAGGTCGTTTGAAATATAACCAAAAGTCTGTAAAGTCCAAGAAATTTAACGTTTACGCCCGGCATTTAAGGACACTCCTTAAAGCTCTTTTCATATTGTTCGATGGCCCTGTAGCTCATTCCCATGCTGGAGAATCCCCCGTCGTGGAACAGGTTTTGCATGGTCACCTTCCGGGTAAGATCCGAGAAAAGGGTGATACAGTAATCTGCACAATCTGCTGCCGTGGCATTGCCAAGGGGTGACATCCGCTCGGAGAAATCCTCCAGCTTATCGAAACCATGCACACCGCTGCCGGCAGTTGTAGGTGTTGGGGATTGAGAGACGGTATTGATCCTTATACGTCTTGATCTTCCGTACATATATCCAAAACTTCTTGCGATGGATTCCAGGATGGCCTTGGCATCGGCCATGTCATTGTAGCCTGCAAAAGTTCGTTGTGCCGCCACATAGGAGAGCGCCACAACAGAGCCCCATTCATTGATAGCATCCATCCTTCGGGCAGTACTCAATACCTTGTGAAGTGAAAAAGCAGACACATCAAGTGTTTTGTGGTAATACCCATAATTAAGTTCATCATAATCAAGGCCCTTGCGTACATTGGGTGACATCCCTATGGAGTGGAGTACAAAATCAATTTTACCTCCGAAGATCTCCATCGTTTTTGTGAACAGGTTATCCAGATCCTCCAGGCTGGTGGCATCTGCCGCGATCACCTCTGATTTGGTTTTCGCGGCCAGCTCATTGATGGTCCCCATTCTCATTGCGATTGGGGCGTTGGTCAAGACAATCTCAGCTCCCTCTTCATATGCTTTTTCAGCTACTTTCCATGCAATTGACTGTTCATTCAAAGCACCGAAAATGATGCCTTTTTTTCCTTTTAATAAATTATATGCCATGATTCAATGATTATAATTGTTGGTTTACTGCCCTAATAACAAATAATATCTCAGATTGTGCGATGAATTCTCAAATGCGAAGCAGCACACGGGCATTGGACAGGGCTGCCTCGGTAACCTCCTCACCTGAAAGCATTCTGGCGATTTCGGTAATACGCTCCTCAGGCTTCAATTTTCGGATTCTGGTATAGGTGGCATCACTGGTGTCCTCTTTATAAACGACGAATTGATCGGCTCCCCTGGAAGCTACCTGAGGCAGGTGGGTAATGGCCATCACCTGTCTCCCGGCTGCCAGTTGATCCATGATGCCTCCAACTTTATCTGCAATCTCCCCGCTTACCCCTGCATCAATCTCATCAAAGATAAGGGTGGGCATCCCTTTCCTGTCCGATATCATCGATTTGATACAGAGCATTAACCTGGAGACCTCGCCACCTGATGCCACCCTCGAAATCTCTTCAAGGGGCAACTGTTTGTTGGCTGAGAAAAGGAATCTTACCTGGTCATAACCATTGGTATCGAAAGTTTCCGTCTTTACCAGTTCCACCTTGAACCTGGCATTGGGGATGCCCAGTTGCACCAACTGTTCTACTACCTTTTTCTCCATTTCGGAAGCCGCAGAAACACGCCATCCGTGAAGGATCTCCGCCTGCTGCTCAAGGGCTGCGTTCAATACGGCGCGTTCTTTTTGCAGTTGCCCGATCTTCTCATCGGAATATGTCAGGGCCCCGATCTGTTCCCCTAGCCTGTTCCGAAGATCTATCAATTGATCCAGTTCGTGTACCCTGTGCTTCTGCATCAGGCCAAAAAGCAGATCCATTCGCTCCCTGAGTTGCTCCAGTTCACCCTGTTCCATTCCACTTTTGCCTGCCTCAACTTCCAGTTCAGTTGCAATATCCTTCAGCTCAATGTAAACCGATTCCATCCGTGATGCCATCTCCCTGGATGGAGTGTAAAGCCCGGCAATTTTCTGCAGTTTCGTGAGAGCGGAACGCAGCTGGTCAAGTATACCGGTTGATTCCGCCCACAGATGTACAACCGATTCGCCAAGAGCACTGCGGATCTCTTCAGCATGTTCGGCCATTTGAAGATCGGCTTCCAATTCCTCCATCTCTCCTTCTGCAAGGTGGGCAGATTGCAGTTCATTAAACTGGAACTGCATATACTCAAGCTCCTCTTTTAATGATGCTGTCTCTTTTTTTACACGCTCGAGCTCCTTAGATATCTCTGTAAATCCCTCATAGGTATCACGATACCGCGAAAGCTCCTTCTCCATACCGGCCATATGGGTGATCACCTCCATCTGGTAAAGATGGTCACTCAGCCTCAGATTCTGATGCTGTGAATGTATATCCACCAGCAAGTTGCCGATCTCTTTCAACAGCGGAAGATTTACAGGAGAATCATTGATGAAGGCACGGGACTTCCCTCCCGGAGCAATCTCCCGCCTCAGGGTTGTAACCTGCTCAAAATCCAGGTCATTCGCTTCGAAGGTGTCCCTGACCCTCTCTCCCGGCAAAAAGGTTCCTTCCACAATACACTTGGCATCCTTCAATTTCAAAACCGAAGTATCGACACGCTGACCGAGTATCAGCGAAAGCGCACCCATCAGTATGGACTTCCCTGCACCGGTCTCGCCTGTAATGGTAATAAACCCGGCTGAAAAATCGAGTTCCATATGGTCAATCAACAGGTAGTTCCTGATATAAAGGGATTGGATCATTTGGGCTTACTACATTGATGACTCCAGTATGGCCTTATATTTACTGGCATTGGGTTTATCGATTTCGGCCAGTATTGCGTGTACCCTGCTTCGTTCTTCAGGATAGGATTCAGTATATACATTTACTATCTCATCCACCTTGGCATCAAAGACCAGGCGCAACAGGTACATATAAGGATCGGGTTTTTTTCTGTACACCTGTTGTAACAGCTCCAGGCTGCTGGTGATCTCTGCCCTGCCTTCAGCCACTTTCTCATCCATAATATCCAGGCCAAGCCTGTGGTAACGGTAATTAAACTCCCTGAGTGGTTCATAATCAGGATCCAGCATATCCTTTACTAGCCAGTAGCGGCTTTTATGTGAAATATCATCCATGGGTTTCCAACCTGGCTCCGGTGCATTCTGTGCATTCAATACGATTCTTTCAGCATTGGAAAAGTAGGTGGTGCCTCCATATAATGAGAATGTGTCATAATCCAGGCCGAGTATAAAGTAAGCATAATAGGCCAGTATGGATGTAAGGTTGGAGAGATGTGAATTCAGATCGAATTCCAGTGGTGAGAACTCCACATACCTGAAACGGATGTCATTATCCACGAAATTAAGGGTGACTGTATTGTAATTGGTATTGTAAACAGGTCTCCTGACCTGGATGGTCAGCGTCCCCCTGAAGTCATCAGCCGATAACTGTTCTGTAATATTAAACATCAGGTTGCATTCGATCCGTTCCTCCATGGTATAAACATTATCGGTCCATACCCGGTTGTTCATAAACTCATAGATAGCGTTTTGGAGTGTCTGGAAAACCTGTTTATTGGTTCCCTGTATCTGCTGACTCACCACCTGTACATTACACCTGAGCTCCTGGCTGTGAAGATTGACAGACAGCAAAAGAATAAGCAGCATAAATCCGGCCTTACGCATCTTCCATCATTTTTATAACCCGTTCTACCAGGTCAGCTGCCACCTGGGCCTTGGGTTTTAGATCATAATTGTAGATATTCCCCTGGCGATCAGCCATGGTTACTTTGTTGGTGTCAGTGGCAAACCCTGCACCACTGTCCTGCAATGAATTGATAACAACCAGATCCAGGTTCTTGTTTTCCAGTTTCCGGAGGGCATTCTCCATTTCGTCATTGGTTTCCAGTGCAAAACCCACAAGCAACTGACCTGCATGCTTCCTCTTCCCCATCTCAGCGGCTATGTCCCTTGTGGGTTTCAGTCGGATACTCCACTCCTCATCTCCCCTTTTTACTTTTTTATCAGAGGTTGTGACGGGTGTATAATCCGAAACAGCGGCATTAAATACCGCAATATTCATTTGCTCTATCAAATCACTGCACATTTCAAACATTTCACCGGCCGATGTTACCCGGATCACATGAACTCCCACTGCCCTGGTTTCCTGCAATGAGGGTCCCGTGACAAGCTGCACCTTTGCACCATGGGCTGCAAAAGCCTCGGCAATGGCAAAGCCCATCTTCCCTGAGGAGTGGTTTCCAATAAAACGTACAGGATCGATCTTTTCGTGTGTAGGTCCGGCTGTGACAAGGACCTGCTTATTCAGAAGTTTTTTTTTTGAAGGCCCCATTCCGATCTGCCTGATAAAACGGATTATATTTTCCGGTTCCTCCATCCTGCCTGGCCCTTCCAGTCCGCTTGCCAGTTCTCCACTGCCCGGTTCGATAATAGTATGGCCGTATCCTTTCAGGATCTCAAGATTTCGTTGTGTTGAAGGATGCCGGTACATATCCATATCCATGGCAGGAGCCAGTAGTACCGGGCACCTGGCTGCCAGGTAGGTGGCGACCAGCAGGTTATCGGCCAGTCCAATTGCCATTTTACCCAGAGTAGTGGCAGTTACCGGAGCCACCAGTATCAGGTCGGCTGAGGTTCCCATCTCCACATGGCTGTTCCAGTCCCCCCCTTCTGCACTGAAAAAATCCGACAGAACTGGTTTGCCTGACAATGTTGAAAAAGTGACCGGACCAACAAACTCCCTTGCATGAGGAGTCATGATCACCTGCACATCGGCCCCCTCCTTAACCAAAAGCCTGAGCAGATACACGGATTTGTAGGCAGCAATACTGCCAGTTACCCCAAGAATAATACGTTTTCCTGCAAGCTCCATCAGGAAGGTTTAAGCAATGCTATTCTTCGATCTCAGGAGTTTCGTTAATCCTGAAATAGATCTGATCATCTACTAATTCCTGTAATGAAATCAGTGAAGGTTTGGGTAATCTTTCGAAAAACCTGGAGATCTCGATTTGCTCCGGATTCTCGAAAACCTCCTCCAGGTTATCGGTGTATGAGGCAAACTCCTCCAGCTTCCTGTTAAGTTCCAATTTCATCTCCACACTGATCTGGTTGGCTCTTTTGGATGCCACCATCACCGTCTCGTAAATGTTATCGGTTGCAGCATCAAGTTCATTCAAATTCCTGGTCACTGTAGTCAGTGGCGCCTTCGTTTTTTTGTAATCCATCGATTATGATTGGTTGTTGTGATTTTCTAAATAGGTGTTTGAAGATTCATACATCCGCTCGGCCTCCCTGCTGTGCGGACCTTCTGGGAACTCTCCAATATAACTGTAATATTCGTCAACAGTAGCCTGAAACCGCTCCCTCTGTTTACTTGGGATACTCTTGTCTGCCAGCAGGTAGGTCGACTTGAGGATCAGGAACATCAACTCCTCCCTGTATTTGGTTTCGGGGTACTCATTCAGGCTGTTGCGCAATGCAAGAACAGCTGACTTATAATATCCCAGGTCATAGTATAGTCTTGCACTGATAAAAGATTTCTCCACAAGTTTATCACTCATCTCGATGATAATCTCCTTACACTCAGCAACATGCTCTGAAGCGGGATACTTGACCATAAACATTTGCATGGCTGTAATGGTCTGGTAGGTCGTTGACTGGTCCAGCTCGGGACGTGGAGACTGTTTATAAAAACAGTACCCGGTCATAAAATCAGCCTCCTCCAGGTAAACACTGCTGGCATAGGTTGATGAAAGTTCACTGAAATAATAACCGGCCATCATATAATCACGCTGCCCGTAATAGCTCTTTGCCTGGTAATATTTAACCGTATCGGCCTTGGTAGTCCCTCTGAAGACATTTGCAATCTGATCAAACAATGTACTGGCTTTCACGTATTCGCCCTCCTCGTACAACTTGACCCCCACATCATATTTCTTCTGGAAGTCCCTGCCTTTCAGCAACTTCTCATATTCTCCACATCCGCTGATGATTACTGCTGCAAGGACAAACAGTGCACCAAAAAAAATCCTGTTTTTAAACATTGCGCAAAATTACAATTATTGAGTTAATAATAAAAGAGTTGAGCAAATATTTGCATTACCATTTAACAATAATCATACCGTTTTAATTGAAAGGCTTCCTGATATTTGTTTTACAGTTGATGTGTTGAACAGGTAAAGTATCATCCCAAATAAAAAAAAACTAAATTTGCATTCTAAACCTTAAAAATTAAATCCGTGGATATTTTTGAAAGAATTACCAAGAACAGGGGCCCGATCGGGCAGTACCAAAAAGCGGGACACGGTTACTTTGCTTTCCCTAAGCTGGAAGGTGAAATTTCTGCTCGCATGAAATTTCGTGGGAAAGAAGTATTGACGTGGAGCTTGAACAACTATCTGGGTCTTGGGAACCATCCTGAAGTTAGAAAAACAGATGCTGCGGCAGCCGCTGAATATGGAATGGCATACCCCATGGGTGCCAGGATGATGTCCGGACAGACACGCAAGCATGAGGAGCTGGAACGGGCACTCGCCTCTTTTGTACAGAAGGAAGATGCCTTCCTGTTGAACTACGGTTATCAGGGAATGGCTTCAATCATCGACTCGGTGACCACCAGGAATGATGTGATTGTGTATGACTCCGAAGCACATGCCTGCATCCTGGATGGAATGCGTATGTCTCTGGCCAAACGATACGTGTTTCCACATAACAATATGGAGAACCTGGAAAGGCAGCTTGAACGTGCGGTAAAACGTGCTGACCAGCAGGGCGGAGGAGTACTCGTCATTTCAGAGGGAGTTTTTGGAATGGCTGGTGACCTGGGTAACCTGAAAGCGATCTGTGCCATGAAAGAGAAGTACCATTTCAGACTGCTCGTTGACGATGCGCACGGTTTCGGCACCATGGGTGCAACCGGAATGGGTACCGGAGAACACTTCGGTGTTCAGGATAAAATCGACCTCTACTTTTCTACATTTGCCAAATCTATGGCAGGCATTGGGGCATTCGTGGCCAGTGATACCGATATAGTGGATTATCTCCGTTATAACATGCGTTCACAAACCTATGCCAAATCTCTTCCCATGCCGATGGTCATTGGTGCGTTGAAAAGACTTGAGATGCTCAGGACCATGCCGTCACTCCGGGAGAACCTGTGGAATGTGGTCAATGCACTGCAAAAGGGCCTCAAAGATGCCGGTTTTGATATTGGTGTCACCCAATCACCGGTAACCCCTGTTTATATGCGCGGTGGAATCATTGAAGCCACCAACCTGATCCTCGACCTGCGGGAGAATTACAGTATATTCTGCTCCATGGTGATCTACCCGGTGGTACCCAAGGGTGATATCCTTCTCAGGCTTATTCCTACTGCCATGCATAACCTGGATGATGTGCATGAAACGATACAGGCATTTACGGAGTGCCGTGCCAAACTTGAAGCTGGCGAATATGAGTCGGATACATTCCAGGATATCAGTGCTTTGAGGGTGTAAGAATTTCCTGACTATTCCAGTTCACCCAGGTACCTCTCAGCATCCAGGGCTGCCATGCATCCGGACCCGGCAGCTGTAACCGCCTGCCTGTATGTATTGTCCTGCAGGTCGCCGCATGCAAAAACTCCGGGTACATTGGTTTTCGATGTCCCCGGGACTGTCTTCACATAACCTACCGGGTCGGTTTCCAGGAAATCCTTGAATATTGCTGAATTGGGCGAATGGCCGATGCCAAGAAAGAATCCGTCGATCTCTTTTGTTACGATCTCCTCTCCCGCTTCTCCCTTGTTCTTATAAAGTTCTACAGCGGTTACCACCTGGTCGCCAATGATCTCTTTGGTCTGATGCTTCCAGAGCACCTCTATATTTTCAGTATTGAATACCCTGTTCTGCATGGCTTTGGAAGCCCGCAATTCATCCCTGCGTACGATCAGGTACACCTTCTTACATATTCCTGCCAGATAAGAGGCCTCTTCCGCGGCCGTGTCACCCCCTCCTACCACTGCAACCACCTTATTCTTATAAAAGAAACCGTCGCAAGTGGCACATGCCGAGACCCCGAATCCCTTGAATCTCTCTTCCGATTCCAATCCCAGGTATTTGGCTGTTGCTCCGGTAGCCAGAATGACACTGTCGGCTTCAATCAGCTTGTTATCGTCAACCACCACTCTCTTCACTTTCCCTGAGAAATCTACTTCAGTTGCCAGGCCGAACCGAACATCTGTTCCAAAACGTTCTGCCTGTTTCTTCAGGTCCTCCATCATTGCCGGGCCATCGGTCCCTTCAGGATAGCCTGGAAAATTATCCACCTCGGTGGTAGTAGTCAGCTGTCCGCCCATCTGCATTCCCGTATACATGACCGGTTTCAGGTTGGCACGTGCTGCATAGATCGCAGCTGTATAACCGGCGGGACCGGATCCAAGGATCAGACATCTTACATGTTCTGATACTTCAAGTTCTTTTTTTTCTCCTGCTGACTCTTCGTGATGACCTCCCATCGGTTTAAATAAACTCATTATATTATTTTATGCTGTTATAAT
>Ga0210099_1000059_pt1 | contig 46429 bp, 40 predicted proteins | sample Joice_ThreeSqA_D_4_FD_184872 | JGI IMG/M metagenome (GOLD analysis project Ga0210099, IMG submission 184872) | Wetland microbial communities from San Francisco Bay, California, USA, that impact long-term carbon sequestration - Joice_ThreeSqA_D2... | ecosystem: Environmental > Aquatic > Marine >...
AGCACAAAAATTAATAGATATGGAAACTGTTCAAAAAGAAGCAATACAAAGAGTTGAAGATACCGGAATTGTTTTCGTTGATGAAATTGATAAAGTTGCGAGCGGTGGAAATAAAGCCCAGGGACCCGATGTTTCGCGCGAAGGTGTTCAGCGGGATTTGCTTCCAATTGTTGAAGGTTCAAATGTAAATACCAAGTATGGTGTTGTTAAAACCGATCATATTCTTTTTATAGCGTCTGGAGCTTTTCATGTTGCAAAACCTTCCGATCTTATTCCTGAGCTACAGGGAAGGTTTCCAATAAGAGTAGAACTTAAAAGTTTAACCGAAGATGATTTTGTTAAAATTCTTACAACTCCTGAAAATGCTTTGCTCAAACAGTATATTGCTTTACTTGAAACTGAAGGAGTTAAACTCGAGTTTACTGCCGATGGAATAGGTGAAGTTGCTAAAATTGCAACTGAAGTAAATGAGCAGGTTGAAAACATTGGTGCAAGAAGGCTTCATACAATTCTTACAACTTTGCTTGATGAAATTCTCTTCGATGTTCCGGATAAACTGCCTTCTGAAAAAGTAACGATCAATGCTGAAATTGTTAAGCAGAAATTAGATAAAATTGTGAAGGACAGGGATCTGAGCAAATTTATTTTATAATTCTCTCTCGGTTTTTCATTTTCAAGGCTTGAGAACTGGTATAATATTTATTTATCTTTATCTATCTTAAAATCCTTTTTAAGCCTGATAAAGAATGAAAAATCTACCCGGTAAATTATTCGGCATATCTTACCTTAAGATAATAGCACTTCTTTTTGCTTTACTTTTGTTGTTGGTTTTTTCAGGACTCACAAAATTTCTTAACAAAGAAAGTGAAATATTCCTAATTAAGGTTGGTGGTGAGTTAACCCCGGATTCCAATATTGTTATAATTAATATTACTGAAAACGATATTTCTGCAATTGGTCCCTGGCCAATTAAAAGAAGCTATTATGCTTTATTAATAAAAAGCTTGTCTGACTTAAAAGTTAAGTCTATTGGTCTCGAGGTTTTCTTAAGCGCAAGATTTGCAACACAATCTGTTTACGATAACCTGCTTACAAAAGAAATAAAAAAAGCCGGAAATGTGGTTCTGAGTTCAACTGCCGGGAGCATTCATTTAAGCAATTCTGTTTATACAACCGATTCATTAAGTTACCCGACTCCCAAACTTCTTGATGAAGGATTAAAAACCGGGCATTTAAATTTTATTGAAGATAATGCAATTAAAATTCCCCTTGTTATAAAAACTCCGAATGAAACCGAAAAAGCTTTTTCACTTCAGTTAGCAAATAAAAATTTATTCCGTAAAGATATTGAGGTAAATCTTCTTAGTCCTTGGAAAAAATTCAAGAATTATTCTTTAATTCAATTTTTCCATTTATATAGAAATCAAAAAGAATCCTTAAGATTTCTTGAGAATAAAATTGTTCTAATCGGTACAAGTGATCCGCAGCTTGCTCTTTCTGTTCCTTCTTCCTTTGATAAAGTAGTGTCAGGAGTTGCTTTACACGCATTTGCTGTTGATAATATTCTGAATGGACGCTGGATAAATAGTGACACAATTTTCTCTCCAATAATATTTTTGATTTTACTTTCTTTCATTGCTTTTTACACCGAAGAAAAATCTACAAAAAGAATATTAGCTGTCCATGCTTCTGTTTTCATTTCGATTTTTGCTTTATCACTTATTTTGTTAAAATTCTTCTTCCTGAAATTATCTTACTCATACTTTTTAATTCCTTTCTTTTTTCTTGGACTTGCAGAATTAGTTTTATACATAAGCAAAAGCAGAAACATACTTATAGATACACTGGCAGAGACACAGGTTTTAAAAAACGTACTTAAAAGCAAAGAAAGCGAATTAACAAAACTTCAGAAAGAACTTGATATTTCAAGTGAATCTCCCCAACTATTAGAAAAAATTAAAACACTTAAAGAAGATATAAACAGGCTTAAAGAAAAAGAGGAAGATCAATCCCCTGCGAAAGTTAATATCGATGCAGAACCTGAAAATTTTTACGGAATAGTTTATCAATCCAAAATAATGGCAAATGTAATTGATTTGGTAAAACGTACAGCGCCGGAAAATGCAAACATTTTAATTCTTGGAGAAAGCGGAACAGGGAAAGAATTAGTTGCAAAGGCAATTCATACTTTAAGTAATCGTAAAGATAAAAACCTTGTTGCGATTAACTGTGGCGCTCTTTCCGATTCCTTGCTTGAAAGTGAATTATTTGGTCATGTAAGGGGAGCATTTACCGGAGCTGTTTCCAATAAAACCGGAAGATTTGAAACAGCAAATAATGGAACAATTTTTTTGGACGAAATTGCTGAAACATCTGAAAATTTTCAGGTTAAATTACTTAGAGTTTTACAAACAGGAGATTTTGAAAAAGTCGGTTCATCAAAAACTGAGCATGTAAATCTCAGGATAATTGCAGCGACAAATAAAAATATTGAGGATGCAGTAAAAGAAAAAAAATTCAGGGAAGATCTTTACTACCGGTTAAATGTTATTAAAATAGAATTGCCTCCTTTAAGAAACAGGAAAGAAGATATTGAAATTTTAGTTAATCATTTTGTTGAGAAAGAATCAGATGGATTTAAGATATCAAATTCGGCATATAAATCTCTAAAGGATTATCAATGGAAAGGAAATATAAGAGAACTTGAAGCTGTAGTTAAAAGAGCTTGTATTCTTGCAAGATCATCCGGAAGAAATCTTATACAACTTTCTGATTTGCCAAAAGAAATTGTTAAAGAAACATCGATCGATTTTGATGATCTTGTGCTCGAATCATTGAGGCGCAAGAAATTTTCCTATTCTTCAGTTACAGAAACTGCAAAGGAACTTGGCAATGTTAACAGAACCCTTGTATCGGAAAATTTCCGCGGATATTGTTTTAAGGTTTTAGTCGAGAATGATTTTCATTTAGCAAATGTTGTCCAATTAATTTCGAATACTGATGATAATGAAGTTAATGAAAAAGTAAAAAATAAAATTGAAACGTTTATTCAGAATATAGAAAATGACGTAAAATATCTTCCTGATAAGGGTTTTGAGACTGTGAAGTCTAAATTGATTTCGAAGTATAAAAACCTTCCGCAAAGATTTCATTTTTATCTGGATGAAGTGATAAAACATTATCTGTAAGTTGTAACCTTCCTTATTAGCTATTTGTCTTAATATTTATAGAAATATCCGCTTGTCATAATGTGTACAAAAACAGCAAAACGGTTGTATATATTTGTAGTCTAAAATCATACTGATTTTTTGTTTATTGATTTATAATAACATTAAAATATTTGGCACGCCGGTTGGCATAGCAAAAGTGTTTTAAGTTCTAATAAATTTTAAGGAGCGTGTATGTTAAACAAATTATTATTTACAATTTTAGCTATATTTATTTTATCCGGAAGTAATTCCGTGTTTGCACAGGATGAGGAAAATGGAGAAGCGGAGGCTGTAAAACAAGATTCAACGGAAAAATCAGATAAAGACAAGCATTCCAGATTTGACTGGCATGACTTTAAAGCTAATTTCGATTTGTTCGATTCTCATCTTGTTCACTCACCATCAGTTTCCCTTACGTATGGATTTTCTTCTATGAATATTCACAACTTTTCAGGATCGTTTGCAAATCCCAATGTTCCCGAGATTAAGCTGGGTTATACAAACGAGAAGCCGTCCTGGACCGCAGCAAATATCTTACATTATAAATACAATTATCTCTTCTTAAGCAATCTAACTACAGATATTTCCGGCACACCAGCTGCAAATGAAATAGAATCAAATTTATGGAGATTCGGATTTGGATGGGCAAGAGGTTATGGATACAGACTTGGTTTATCATCTGCTATTATTCCTTACAATTCATATTCTTTTGCATGGTCCAGACTGGATGTAAAAAATTTTCTGACTAATCCTGATGATGCAAACAAGCTTTCTTTATTTAATAATGCTTTCCGTTTTGGAACTGGTTCGGAAGCAGGTTTAAGAATAAAGGTAATTCCTCTTGTTAATCTCGAAGTTGGTTATGAACGCTCGGTTATTTTTGAAAGACACCTTTTCTGGAAATGGGCTGGAAGTGCTTTGTTGGAAGGTGCAGGGCAGTGGGCACTCGATGCATTTGTAGACAAAATTATGGACTCTTCTCCTTATGCTGCCCCAATTGTTGGGTTTGTTCTCAAAAGTGCATTATCATATGGTATTTATGAATTAAGACAGGAAAAAATGAACTGGCCGTTTGAAAGTGCGGCACCGCTTGCGTATGATCAATTTAAATTTGGTTTGACGTTTAACTTTTAATTTAAATATCTGCATTCATGCAACCAAGCACCCAAGCATGCTTGCATGAATGCATTACTATATAAAACGTATCTTCAGATTAACAATTTCAGAATCACTTCCCAATCTAACCGGAGGTCCCCATGTACCTACTCCGCATGTTACATAGAATTGAGTTTGTTCTTTCTTTAAGTATCCCCAGCTTACTTCGTAAATCCATTTTGTTATGAAGTTTGCGGGAAACATTTGCCCGTTATGTGTATGGCCGGAAAGCTGAAGATCAATATTTTCATTTACTGCTTCCCCAAGTTTGCTCGGAGTGTGGTCCAAAAGAATGACTGGATAATTTTTATCAACGTTTGTCATAATTTCTTTTAATGATTTTCTTTGCTTTCCTGTAAAGCTAACTTTGCTTCTGTCATCTCTTCCAACTATATAAAAGCTATTATCAATAAATGCAGATGAATCTCTAATTACTTTTAAATTCATTTCTTCCATATATTTATCTAATTCATCTGCGCCATTTATGAATTCGTGGTTTCCGTTTGAGACAAAAACACCATACTTTGATTTAATTTTGGATAAACTCTTCCCGATGTTTTGCCGTTTCAGAATATTGATATTGTCATCTAGAATATCCCCGGTCATCAAGACAATGTCTGGATTAAGTGAATTTATTCTTTCTACTATCTCATCGAGAAATTTGCCGTTATTGATTATTGTAAGATGAAAGTCCCCGGCATGAACTACATTAAGTTCGCTTAAGTTTGAAGATTTTTTAGGAATTTCTATTTCGACTTGATTTATTTTAATATTTCTTGTGTTTATAAATCCCGCTATTATAATTATAATGCTTATGGATAAAACAACAACAAACGTGACAAACTTAGCTGTTGAATAATTTGAAGTTATAAAAGCTGGATAAATATTAAAGAAATGATTAAGCAACCTCGATAAATCGATTAGAAGAATGAACAGGAAAAAATAGAGCATAAATGCAAACCAGAAAGAACCGCTCCATAGAAGAATATCATAAATAATTTCAGGAACTTTTGAACCGGCAAATTTTGCAATTATGTATCCCGAAGCTGCAAGTAAAAAAATAATTATATAGAAAGGTTTTAGAAAAGGGAAAAGAGCAATTGAATGCCATCCGTGAATAAAAATGTAATAATTTGCGGCTGAATAAACTATAAGGAAAACTATAAAAAATATGGCCATAATTAACCGATTGTTTGTATTTTCGTTAAGGAAAAAATTTGTTTTGCTAAATACTATTTTTTATGAAGAAAAATATATCATTATTTTCTTTATTATAAAGAAAACTTAAGGGAGAAAGTATGAGAAACATAAAATATAAAATATTAGTTGCATGCATTTTCCTTTTACCGCTTTCTGGTTATGCACAAAATGATGTCGAGGGAAGTAAGGATAATCCTCATGTCCCACGCTACCCGGGTTCTGTAATTATATTTTATAATGAAACCAGTAATGGAAATTTTGAACTTACTTTAGGACCTCTTGTAAAAAGTTCTCCTAACGATCAATTATATACACGAACCGATACAAGAACTCTTAATGGCAAAATAACAACGTTGCAATACCTTGTTAAGAATGTGGAATTCCAGGATGTTGTTGATTTTTATGAAGATGCTTTGAAAAAGAATGGATTTGATTTAATTGCTTTTACGAGGGCAGCGAGACCAATGGATGTTGCCGGGAGAAACTGGACCAATTCCGTTTATGATAAACTTCCTTATAAGCTAAAAAGTAATATTGCAGGTACAAAAGGTGGAGAAGAGAAGAGATATTATATCGTCGGACAAATAAATCAACCAGAGCAAAAAGTATATGCGGCTTTAGTTATTAATGAATTCGACAGGAATGAAATTTATGTTCATGTTGATGTTGTCGGGGAGGGAGAAAAAGTTGAGAAGCAGGAAGAAACAAATGCAGAAACCATTGAAGCTGATATAAAAGACAGAGGATATTCAATTATTACCGGAATTTATTTTGAACAGGATAAAGCAGATCTTAAAGAAGAATCCAAACCTGCTTTAGATGAAATAGCTAAGTATTTAAAGAAGAATCCGGGCGTTATATTGTATGTTGTTGGCCATACAGATATGGCGGGCAAACTCGATTTCAAACTGTCACTTTCAAAAAATCGTGCTGCTGCGGTAATAAAAGTTTTAACAGATAGATATTCAATTGCATCAGAAAGATTAATAGCCGATGGCGTAGGCTTTTTATCTCCTATTGCCTCAAACCAGGATCTTGGGGGAAGAAAGAGAAATGAAAGAATTGAATTAGTTCTCAAAACATTTTGAATATGGAAAATAAACAGGGAATTTTTAATACAGTTATAAATGATGGGAAAAAATTCTTGCTCGCCATACTTTTATTAATCCTGATTTCCATTCTGTTAAATTTCTTACTCTATTTATTTGGATTTTATTCAATCTCCGCTGATGAAAGTGGCAGAACTTTACTCGCATATCAGTGGCTTCACGGAGGTTATAAAGTGGCTCCAACCTGGCTTCCTTTTTACACAGTTCTTGTCGGCTATGGGATAAAGATTATTCCCGATTTATTTTGGACGCCAAGGATTATTTGTAGTTTCTTCGGCGTTTTATCTTTTGTTTCTTTTATCTGGCTCTCCCACCAGTTATTCAAGGATAGATACATAACTCTGCTTTCTGCAATTATTGCTTTGTTTTTTCCAACAAGGGTAATTCTTAGCGCTGTTCCTCTTTCCGAATCGATGTTTTACTTTTTTATTTTCTCGGGTATTGCCCTTTTTATAATGTGGTTAAGATCGGTATGGGATCATAACTTAATTTTGTCTGCTGTGGCTTTCGCAGTTTCTTCTTCTATAAGATATGAAGGCTGGTTCTTTTCCGCATCTCTTGTTGTGATATTATTAGTCTTTAAAAAACTGAAGGTAAAAGATATAAGTGTTACAAATATTTTGCTTATAACTTTAGTCGGATTGGCCTTTCCTCTCTATTGGTTTTTGTTTCAGACAAATATTTCCGGCAATCCATTGCAATTTTTTGATGATGCGAGCAGGGGATATAAAAACGCCCAGGGTATAACTATCTTTACGATATTAAAAAATAATTACCTGCTTAGATTTATTCATCACAACCTGATTTATTTTTGTTTCCCCGGTTTGATATCTTTAAGTTATTTCTTTGTAAGAGAGAGCCTTATAAGAAGGTGGTTTAGTTTTATACTTTTGCCTTTTATTCCCCTTGTTTTACTTTCTTTTTTAGGGATAGGAATTCCGACTCATAACATTTGGCGCGTTCCCGAATTATGGAACATACTTCTAATTCCATTCACAGCTCATTTTATAAAAAATATTGGATCGTTTGAAATAAAATATTTGAAGAACTTTCAAAAAGTTAAAATACCTTTATTGCTGACAATCTTATTGCTTTATTATTCATTTCACATTTACCGTCTTATGGGAATCGATGCTTTTACAACAGAAGATCTAAGAACCGGAAGATATGTGGAGAAAAACCTAATGGTAAATGAAACGAACAAAATATTAATTGAAGTTACGGATTGGTCCTATTTAAATGTTATGGTTGCTTCAAACAAACCGGAAATGTTTGTGCTGAACTCCAGTTTTAATCCAAAAATAAAAGAGAATGAAATTATAAATAAAGATCAAAAAATAAATTTTGAAGAACTTTCAGAGAAACACATCAAATATGTTTTATTGAAGAGCAAGGATTTAAAAAGCAAAGCGATAAACAATCCTTTTTTAAAGAACAAGAAGGTTTTTAAAGATTGGTCGGTTTTTGAGCTATAGGTTTTTTTGCCCGCAAGTTCTTAACCACATAGACAGTGTTCTATTTTCTTCGGTTTGAATTCCAAAATCAACAATACTGAATTATATTAGTATGTGCAGAATTTAATCTTTTCAATCGGTCTTGTTGCCCCAGTCTTTCTAATAGTTGCCCTTGGCTACTTCTTGAAAAAGCTGGGAATGATAAATGATAATTTCGTTACTCTTTCCTCAAAGATAGTTTTTACAATTTCACTTCCTGCATTAATTTTTATTGAAATTATAAGTGTCGATATCGGTCAAATATTTGACGCGGGTGCTATTACATTTGTTTATGCAGGGACTCTTATAGCATTTTTATTAGCCTGGATTGTTTCTGGTTTCTTAACCAAAGATGGTAAAGATAAGGCAGCTTTTATACAGGGAAGTTTCAGGGGGAATTATGCAATCATCGGACTTGCAATTATAGTAAATTTTTATGGATCCGAAAGTCTTGGGAAAGCTTCGCTTATTCTTGCTTTTACAATTCCGCTTTATAATGTTTTGTCAGTTATTGCACTAACTGTCCCTTTAAAAAAAGAAAAACGGGCAGACTATAAAAAAATTCTTATTGAAATTTTGAAGAATCCATTAATTATTGCTGTGGTTTCAGCAATGTTTTTTTCGTACTTCAAAATTAAATTTCCTGAGGTCCTTCTTAAAACGGGAACTTATCTTGCAGAATTAGCTTTGCCGCTGGCACTGCTTGGCATTGGGGGATTTCTCAGCTTTAAAGACATTACAAAGAATCATTTGCTTACTATAATTTCATCTTTGCTCAAACTTGTTGTAATTCCTGCTGCGGCAACTTTTGCAGCTTATGCTTTTGGTTTTACCGGGAATGATCTTGGAATTATTTTCATCCTGTTTGCATGTCCAACAGCAATCGCTAGCTTTATTATGGCTGAGGCTATGGGCGTGAATAGCCGGCTTGCCGGCAATATTCTTTTATTGACTACTCTTGCTTCTATTGTTACAATTACAATCGGGTTTTTTATATTAAAACAAAATGGTTTAATTTAAATTACTATATCACAAAAGGAATTTAATTATGGACGATTTTCCTGAAAGAAATATTTCCGGATTTACGATTAAGATTGACAGAACAACCTGTATTGGAACCGCCAACTGTATTAGAGTTGCACCGAATGTTTTTGAGCTTGATAATGGGAAAATTTGTACATTTAAAGAAAAAACTTCTGATGTTGAAAAAGAAACACTAATTGAATCTTGTTCTGTTTGCCCGGTTAATGCTCTTTATGCTGTTGATAAAGAAGGAAATCAGATTGTCCCTTAACTTTTCCAAAATTTCTTACAACGAATTTTAAAATTATAATAAATGCCTAATACTTTAGCACATCTTGGTGTCGGAGGTGCAGCAACAAGAGCAGTTATAACCAAAGCTGATCTTAAATGGGTTTATCTTGCATGTATAATTCCGGACATACCATGGATTTTACAGCGTACAGCTCATATTTTCTTCCCGCAAGTCAGTCCTTATGATTTGCGCTTGTATGTTATAGTTCAGTCAACATTGTTGTTTTGCTGTATTTTTAGTTTAGCAATTGCTTCATTATCAAAAAATTTTCTCAAAACATTTTTAATCTTGGTTTTCGGCAGCATAGTTCATTTACTCCTTGATTCTCTTCAAAAGAAATGGGCGAACGGTGCAGAGCTACTTGCCCCTTTTAATTGGAGCTTATTAAACTTTGATCTTTTCTGGCCCGAAAGCCTTCCAACTTATCTGATTACATTGTTCGGATTATTTTATTTCCTTACTACTTTCAAAGATGGAGTTTCTGCTCCTTTAAATCTTGAGCTTAAAAATTTCAGGAGATGGTTTGTTTTTGCAACGGTATTTATTGTTTATATGATTATTCCTTTATTTCTTCTTAATCAACCTTTTGAAGCAGATAATCATTATGTAAAAACATTAGAAAATGTTAAAGAACGACCCGGTAAATATTTTGAAATCGACAGGAGAACTTATAGATTTGAAAACGGTACGGGAATGATAAATACTTTTGCGGGAGAAGATATAAGCCTTAAAAGCGTTGATTTGAAAAGTAAAAAGACTTTATCAATCCGCGCAAAATTTATTAATGAACATACAGCGCAGGTAATTGAATATCATGTTCACTCGTCTTTCCGGGATTGGGCTTCTTATCTCGGATTGTTTTTAGTCTTAATTTTTTGGATAACTAATGTCTATATAAATAGGAAAAATATTCTTCAAGAGGGAATATAAATTCAAGATCATGGGCAAGAATATTTTAATCTTGACCTTACACGTGCTCTTGAACTTTTTCTAACTATACTCATCCCAGCTTTTAACAGGAAGAGTATCTTCGTTATAATGTTTTAAAGCTTTGAAAAATCTTTTTGCAAACTGAACATTTGTAAAGAGAGGAATGTTCAAATCGATTGCTTTCCGCCGGATTAAATAATCATCATCCAGTTCAACTCTTTCAGATGTTTTAGGAATATTAATCACAAGATCAATTTTACCCTCGGACATATAAGTTAAGATTGCGGGTTCTTTCTTTTCAAAAGAACGGTAAAGAATATCAACATCAATTCCGTTTTGCTTATAAAAGTTTGCAGTTCTTTCTGTTCCATAAAATTTCAAACCCAATTTTTTCAGAAAGTGTAATTCTTCTATTAATTCTGCTTTGCTTTTTAAGACTCCCGTAGAGAGCATTATTGCTATTTTAGGAATTCTATATCCGGTTGACATCAAGCTTTTAAGGAAAGCTTCATTAAAATCATCACCGAGACAAGCTACTTCCCCGGTTGAAGACATCTCAACGCCGGTTACTGGATCGGAGCCCTTTAATCTTGTAAATGAAAACTGGGAAGCTTTTACTCCAACATAATCAACGTCAAAAGAGGATTTATCTATTTTCGGAACTTTTTCGCCGAGCATTAGCTTGGTTGCAATCTCAATAAAATTAATCTTAAGAGTTTTGGAAACGAAAGGAAAACTTCTCGAAGCTCTCAGGTTACATTCAATTACTTTTACATCATTATCTTTTGCAATAAATTGAATATTGAACGGTCCAGTGATCTCAAGAGCTTTTGCAATTTCTTTAGTAATTATCTTAACTCTTCTCATCGTTTCAAGATATGTTCGCTGAGGTGGAAGGACAATAGTAGCATCGCCAGAATGAACTCCTGCATTTTCAACATGCTCTGCAATTGCATAGCAAAATAGATTTCCGTGATCGGCGACCGCATCCACTTCAATTTCTTTTGCATCAGTAATAAACTTGCTTATTACAACAGGGTGTTCGGGATTCAGATCGGTAGCCTTTTGTAAATATTCCTCAAGTTCATCTTCAGTTAATACAATACTCATTGCTGCACCGCTAAGAACATAGCTCGGTCTGATCAGAACAGGATATTTTACTCTTTTGGCAAACGATTTAGCTTCCTGGATACTTGTTAATTCTCTCCACTCCGGTTGGTCAACTTCAATTCTATCGAGTATCTGTGAAAACTTATTCCTGTTTTCTGCATTGTCAATTTGATTCGGTGAAGTTCCTAAAATTTTAGCACCGTAGTGATGAAGTTTTATCGCAAGGTTATTTGGAGTTTGTCCACCCATTGAGACAATGATTCCCTCGGGGTTTTCTAACTCATAAATGTCGAGGACCCTTTCAAGAGTTAATTGTTCAAAGTATAACTTGTTGCAAATATCATAGTCTGTACTCACAGTTTCAGGATTGCAGTTAATCATTATGGATTTATACCCGGCTTTGTTTATAGCCATAACTGCATTTACACAACACCAATCAAATTCAACTGAAGAACCAATTCTGTAAGGTCCCCCACCAAGCACTACTATTTGTCCTTCTTCACCTAATGATATATCATTTTCAACTCCGTGGTAAGTAAGGTATAAATAATTTGTTTGAGCCGGAAACTCAGCAGCCAGTGTATCGATCTGTTTAACTATAGGAATAACATTTAAATCTTTTCTAAGTTTTCTTATTTTTAACTCTTCGGAACCCGTTAACATTGCAATCTGTAAATCTGAAAAACCATTTTCCTTAGCTTTTCTCATTTCATCTTCAGTAATTTTATCAGGCTTCAATTCTTTTAGCATCTTTTCGGTATCAATAATGTTTTTCATCTTATAGATGAACCACCTAGTGATTTTTGTCAGCTCAAATATTTTTTCTACAGAATATCCGGATTGAAGTGCCTTTGCAATTGCAAAGATTCTTTTATCTGTTGGTTCAGATAATTCTTTATCGAGGTTTTTAAATTCAAGATCATTACACACAAAGCCTTTTAAACCAACATCGAGCATCCTTATCGCCTTTTGCAGAACCTCTTCAAAGGTTCTCCCAAGAGACATAACTTCGCCGACCGATTTCATTTCGGTGCCAAGCTGTGTGCTTACCTGTTGAAACTTTTGAAGATCCCACCTTGGAAATTTTAAAGCAACATAATCTAGTGCGGGTTCAAAACAAGCAGATGTTTCTTTTGTAATTATATTTTCTACTTCATTCAGAGCATATCCCAAAGCTAATTTTGTTGCGATAAATGCAAGCGGATAGCCCGTTGCTTTAGATGCAAGTGCAGAACTCCTGCTTAACCTTGCATTCACTTCTATTATTCTATAATCATCTGAATTTGGATCGAGGGCATACTGAATATTACACTCACCTATAACACCGAGATGGCGAATAAGCTTTATTCCGATCGATCTAAGTTTAAAATTTTCTTTGGCAGATAGTGTTTGAACGGGAGCAATTACAACACTGTCGCCTGTATGAATTCCCATCGGGTCTATGTTTTCCATCGAACAGATTGTAATACAATTATTGTATTTGTCTCTTACAATTTCATATTCAACTTCTTTCCAGCCATGAAGCGATTCTTCGATAAGAATTTGTTTTGTAAATGAAAAAGCTCTTTTTGCCTTTTCAACAAGTTCTTCTTTACTAGTAACAATTCCCGAACCCAAACCTCCAAGTGCATAAGCAATTCTTACCATAACCGGATAACCGATTTTGGCGGCGGCGGCAACTGCTTCAGCTACATTTGTTGCAGTCTCGCTTATTGCAACTTTTAAATTTATCTCAGAACATTTATTTGCAAATAATAACCTGTCCTCAGTGTTTTGTATCGCTTCTACTGATGTTCCTAAAACCCTGACTCCGTATTTTTCCAACAAGCCTTTTTCATAAAGTTCAACCCCAACGTTTAAAGCTGTTTGCCCTCCAAACTGTAGAAGTATACTGTCGGGTTCTTCTTTTTTAATTACTTTCTCTACAAACTCTGCCTTGATAGGAAGGAAATAAACTTTGTCTGCAAAATCAGCAGAGGTTTGTATCGTAGCAATGTTCGGGTTAATTAAAACTGATGTGATTCCGTCTTCCTTTAGTGCTTTAATTGCCTGGCTTCCGGAGTAATCAAATTCTCCCGCTTGTCCAATCTGCAAAGCTCCCGAACCGAGAATAAGAACTTTTTTAGGCTTTGTGGTTTTTATCATCATAATATTTTTACAAGTCCTTCTTCATTCAATTTATTTTATTGCTCTTACAAACATATCGAAGATAAACTCTGTGTCATCCGGTCCAGGTGAAGCCTCCGGGTGAAACTGTGCAGCAAAAAAAGGTTTTGAAATGTGAAACAACCCTTCGTTTGTTCCATCATTATCGTTTACAAACCACTGTCTCCAGTCTTCAGGGAGAGTTTCGGCATTAACGGCGTAACCATGATTTTGTGAAGTTATATAGCAACGCATTGTTCCCATTTCATTGCAGGGCTGGTTGTGCCCACGGTGACCATATTTAAGCTTGTAAGTATCTGCGCCGGCGGCAAGCGCTAGTATTTGTGAGCCAAGGCAAATTCCAAGTATAGGCATATTGTTATCCATTGCCTTCCTTGCATTCTCAATAGTCTTTTTGTTGATCTTTGGATCGCCGGGCCCATTCGATAAAAGAATTCCGTTACAATCTTCTTCTGCAAAATTATAATCGTAAGGAACTCTTTTTACAGTAATATTTCTTCCTAAGAAAGCCTGGATTATATTGTTCTTTGTTCCGCAATCAACAAGAACAATTTTTTTCTTTCCTGCTTTATATTCGACATGTTTTTTTATACTTACTTCACTCACAAGATCTTTTGCATTAGGATCATCAAAATCGATTTCAGAATTCTCATCAATAATAATTTTTCCAAGCATAGTTCCTTTATCACGGAGTTTTCTTGTTAGCATTCTTGTATCTATGCCGTAAATCCCGGGAATTTTATTTTCTTTTAGCCAGTCTCCAAGCGATTTAGTTGCACTCCAATGAGAGTATTCAAAAGAATAATCCGAGACAATTAATGCCCTGATATGAATTTCTTCAGATTCAAAATTTTTATAAACTCCGTTTACTCTTTCATCGCCAGGAATTCCGTAATTGCCTATAAGCGGATAAGTACAAACAAGAATTTGTCCCCTGTATGAAGGATCGGTTAGAGTTTCCGGGTAACCAACCATTCCTGTATTAAACACGACTTCACCGTTTGTATTTCCAACATGAGCGAAACTGTAGCCTTTAAATGTTGTCCCGTCTTCAAGTATAAGTCGTGCTATTTTCTTTTTGTTATCCATTATAAAATTTCTCTCGATTTTAGTCCTCGCAAAAAAATAGCCACTCTCGGAGTGGCTACGTTGTGTAGACTCGTTTTATGCCTGTGCCGAATTTTGGTAAGGAATTTCTTTCTTTGTACAATACTTTTTCGCTTTTAGACAACAAATATAATCCATAGGGTTTATAGATTCAATTTAGAATATTAAATTGTTAAAAAATGTTAAAACGCTTCAAGTGACTTTAAATTATAGTTAGAAAGAGTTATATATCAGGCATAAAATTTATTGTTCTTATAAGATTAGAAAAATTTGAATTTTTATACAGATTTATTCATCTCAAATTGTTTGTCTTCAAAAAATCTTCCCGGCTATTTAACAAACTATACAATCAATAATTTATGAGTAACAAAACGCCCAAATCTTTCATTCTGGATACGAATGTTATTTTGCATGATGCATCATCTATACATCAGTTCCAGGAAAATGATGTCGTAATTCCTCTTACTGTTATTGAAGAACTGGATCATTTTAAAAGAGGAAGCCAGGTAATAAATCTTAATGCACGCGAGTTTGCAAGAACTCTCGATTCAATAACCGGCACTGCAATTTTTAATGGTGGAGTTACTTTAGGCCCTGGAAAAGGAAAAGTCAGAGTTGCATTAACACGCGGATTGCTTCCTGAAATAAGAGACATCTTTCGTGAAGATAATGCTGATAACAGGATACTTTCTGTTGCACTTGAATGGAGTAAAAAGAATAAAAGTAAATCCAAAATTATTCTTGTAAGTAAAGATGTAAATCTGCGTATGAAGGCAAAAGCCTTGGGGATTCTTTCGGAAGATTATACAACTGACAGAATTGGTAGTGTGGAGGAACTTTACAGTGGTAAAGAAGTTATTGAGGACTTTGATGATGATCTTCTTCAGAAATTATATCAGTCACCTTACGAAATTCCTGCAAAGCCGGTTCTCAAGAAATGGAAAGGGGAATCCGTTCCCAACAAGTATTTTATACTGAAAAGTGCTAACAGGTCAGTTCTCGCATACCTTGATAAAGAAATGGAGACGATAAAGAAGATAGATAAAAATTATATTTACGGTATTAAACCCCGCAATGCAGAACAAACTTTTGCTGCCGATGCTTTAACAAATAGTGATATCCCGCTCGTTTCTTTAACCGGGAAAGCCGGAACCGGAAAAACTCTTCTCGCTCTTGCAAGCGCACTTCACGTTAGAAAATCTTACAGGCAAATATTTATAGCACGTCCCATTGTTCCATTGAGCAATAAAGATATTGGATTTCTTCCCGGAGATGTTCAAAGTAAAATAGAACCTTATATGCAGCCATTATGGGATAATATAAGAGTTATCCAGGATCAGTTTTCCGAAACAGATAAGCAGCACCAGTTGATTAATAATATGATAAAAGATGAAAAGCTTGTAATCGAGCCTTTGTCTTACATTCGCGGAAGAAGTTTGCAAAGAATTTTCTTTATTGTTGATGAAGCACAAAACTTAACTCCACACGAGATCAAAACGATAATAACAAGAGTAGGAGAAGGAGCCAAAATTGTTTTTACCGGCGACATTTACCAGATAGATCACCCTTACTTGGATTCTCAGTCGAACGGACTTTCTTTCCTTATAGAACATTTTAAAGGACAAAAACTTTACTCACATATAAACTTAATTAAAGGTGAAAGATCTGAACTGGCCGAACTTGCCAGCAATCTTCTTTAATTTATTATAAATTAAAACCTGAGGTAAAAATGAAAAAGTTATTTGCATCGCTTGCAATATTTTTTGTTGCGCTGGCAATTACCGGCTGTATTGATGTAAAAACAAAAATAAAAGTAAACAAAGATGGCTCAGGTACGATAGAAGAAACAATGTTGATGAGCGGCGAGATGGTTGAGATGATGAAACAGTTTATGTCCGGTTTTGCTGCGGACTCTATTGATACCCAGGAATTTAACTTATACAATGAAGAAGAGATAAAGAATAAGGCATCTGATTATGGTGAAGGTGTACAATTTATTTCGGGTAAAGAGCTTAAGGAGGATGGAAGAGAAGGTTATACAGCTATATATAGTTTTGCTGATTTAAATAAATTAAGGTTCGACCAGAATCCTGACAGCAAAATTCCCGAAGGAGTAGAAGCTGCTGCCGGCCAGGAACCAGAGAAGAAAGAATATATTACTTTTAGATTCGATAGGAATGATGGTTCTGAGATTACTGTTAATATGCCTCCTGCATCTAAAGAAAGTGAAAAAGATGATTCAACAATGGATATGGGAGATACAAGTACAGATAGTCTAAACGCCGGAGATTTATCAAAACTAAAAGACTTATTGAAAGATTTTAATATTTCTCTTGTCGTAGAAACAGATGGTGAAATAAAAGAGACAAATGCAAGTTATGTAGACAAATCTTCAGTAACACTCTTCGACCTTAATTTTAATTTACTTCTTGATGATCCCGAAAAACTTAAGGCATTAAAAAAGATTAATCCGGGCGATATGCAGGAAGTAAAGGATATTTTAAAAGATGTTACGGGAATTAAAATAGAAACTAACAATCCTGTAAAAATAAAATTTGATTAATAGCAGTAGAAAATTTGTAAATACAACCAGGATTTATTTTGCCAAAACCTTTTGAAGAAACTAAAATTTATACTTTTGAATATCCGCTTTTTTTCAAACTGCTTTTCCGGTTTGGAAATATATTTGTTACGGTTATTTTATCTGCTTACCTGGTTCCAATAATTATCGAGCTCGATAAAGATCTGGCAAATATTGTCCCTTTGTTAATTATACTTGCTCTGATTTATGTCTTTAACAGACATTATCTTATGCTGTATCATATACTTCCTTACAAAATTATAGCCTACGAAGAAAAAATTGTTTGTGGGAGATTTTTTTTAAGTAAAAGAGAGGTTGAAATTTTTTATAAAGATATTGTAACACTTACGGGTGGTGTATTTCAAGGTAAAATAAGAGGATTAATGAAAGTTTACGACGGGAAGAGTAAAATAACCATAGGCTTCTATGATTCTATTAAAGATGTAAGAACTTTACAAACCATTTTGTTAAGTCGTGTTAATGAAGATATTTATAATTCTGTTATAGAAAAACTTGGATTAAAAAAGAAAAGCAAATAAGTCATTAAAGACTAATCCATTTCTTTCATTATCATTCTTTATTTTTATAGTTATGAAGATAGCCGTTTTGCTTTCGGGCGGAGTCGATAGCTCCGTTGCATTGAGATTATTGAAAGATGCAGGACACAATATCACCGCATTTTATCTTAAAATCTGGCTCCAGGATGAATTTTCTTTTCTCGGTGAATGTCCTTGGGAAGAAGATTTGAGATTTGCAAGGGGAGTTTGTGAACAGGCAGGTGTTCCATTAAATGTAATTTCTCTTCAAACGGAATACTGGGATTCGGTTGTTTCTTATACTATTTCTGAAATTATAGAAGGACGAACTCCAAATCCCGATATGTTCTGTAACAGCCTTATTAAGTTCGGACAATTTTATGACAGAATTGATGATTCATTTGAAAAAGTTGCAAGCGGGCATTATGCAAAACTTGAAAATACGAATGGCAAGTTTCAATTAAAAAAATCTCCTGACCCGGTAAAGGATCAGACATATTTTTTGGCTTACCTTACACAGGAACAATTTTCAAGAGCTCTGTTTCCAATAGGTAATTATAAAAAAGATGAGATAAGAACACTTGCCGAAAAATACGATCTTCCGAATAAAGTTAGAAAAGACAGCCAGGGAATTTGTTTTCTCGGGCAGATTAAGTTTGATGAATTCATAAAACATCATCTTGGAATTAAAACCGGGAATATTATTAATGCCGATACAGGGAAGATAATAGGCGAGCATAACGGCTATTATTATTTCACAATCGGGCAGCGATCGGGACTTGGGCTTTCAGGTGGTCCCTGGTATGTTGTTAAAAAAGATGTAGAAAAGAATTTTGTTTATATCTCGAAAGAGAAAATCAAAACAGAACAAACCAGTGAATTTACTGTTGGAAAGTTTAACTGGATTTCCGAATCAAAACCGGGTAAAAAAGATTTACAGGTAAAGATAAGACACGGAGCTAATTTTTTTAATTGCAAATTAGAATTGAACGGCAACGAAACAGGGAGAGTTTTGTTAGATGGAGCCGATAAAGGAATTGCTCCGGGACAGTTTGCTGTTTTTTATGATGATGAAGTTTGCCTCGGCGGCGGCGTCATTATCACATAGTTTCATCGTCCCATAATTTCATCACACAGCATTTTATAATTCCACAAACCCTACCTACCATTCCATCTTCTTTCTTAAAGTCATAATGTGTGCAATATGATGCTTACCGTGCCATGCATAAAGAGCGATAAGCCAATCGACAGTTTTTAACCCCGACTCTGGATGAATAAACTTTCTTTTATAATCTTCTTCCGTTAATGATTTTAACAAAACAACCCATCTTTTATGTAACGATTCGAGCAAAGACAGTGAAACTTCAACAGGTGTTTGAAAGACATCGTTGAGCTTTGCCCAATTTTTTTCTTGATAAGTGCCTATTGTAGGTTCATTTTCTGTTAATGCTAATTTTATTCTTACATAAGCATTAATATGGCTGTCTGCAATATGATGCACAACCTGCCTAACTCTCCATCCTTCAGGTCTGTATGGAGTATCGAGCTGCTCATCTGTTAATCCTTTTACAGCTTCTCTTAATTTTGCAGGAGTGGATTCTATATCGTGAATACAATTGTTTCTTTTCTCCGGGGTCATATCATCTTTAAAGCTGAATTTCCCGGTAGGATATTGAAGTGCTGAAAGATCTGGTGTGTTCATATCACTCTACCTTTAATCTGTGTCTATAATATCTTTGCGTGCCATATTAAATTTAGGGCTGCTCTCCACATTATAAAAGAGAAAAAATATACCTATCAGAATACCGAAGGCTGCAGTGAGGTAGAAATATATCAAATTTGTTTTAATATTATGCAGGATTACTAAAAATCTCGTTACAACAGTTATTTCGTAAAGAAGAAGAACAAACTGGAAAAGATTTAATTTTTCCTTTTGATAGCTGTAAATAATTGTTCTCTTAAGGATTATAAAGAATATAACTGCGTGTTGAATCAACAAACAAAGTGTAATAATTTTTATTGACAAAAGAAAAGAAAGTGATATTGAAACAACTAAAATCATAATTAAAAAGAATGCGTAATTGGGGATCTTTTTAAAATCAAAAAGCGAAACAATTAAGAAAAAATCTAATGTTAGATAAAAATGCGCAGGATGAATTAATAAGAGCCTGTTAACTAACAAAAGTACACAAGATATAGCCAGGATAAGGAAATAATAAAAATAAACTGTGTCCTTTTGTTTTAAGGGTATAAATAACCAAACAGAACTTGAAATGTAACTTATTATACTTGGGATCACTTAGTTATTGACAAAATGGTGGACACCAATCACTAATTTCTAATGTAGATTGTCCGTTGGTAATAGAGACAACGCCTTTTCTCCGTTCGACAAATGTCGTATCAGCCTTGCCTAAGCTCAGCAATTCTTCAATTTTACTTCTGCTATAGACTGCATATTTTTCATTCGCATCAACTTTGAAGCCTGAAGGATGCAGAACTGTTTTGCCTTCTTTCAGAATTGACAAAATTCCGCCTTTTGTATTAAACATAACATATTTGTTTGCCCGGCTGCAAAGAGATGTAAGTTGAGAAGAGCTGATTTTTACAGAAGATAAAACCGGACCAAAATTTTTGTCCGCCTCATCTTTTGAAAAGATTTGACCGATTATTTCGTCCGCCATTTTGTAACTCCTTCCATTTTCTCGATTTCAATATAAGATATTAACCTGATTTATCAACCATATAAAAAGCTCTCTAAATAAGATAATATTCACTTGCATAACACACTTTATTCTGATTTATCCGTCATACAAAAATTTATTGAATATTTAATTAAATCGGGTAAAGATTTAAGATTAAGCTTTTGTATTAAATGTGTTCTATGCGTATCAATGGTTCTCTTACTTACGAAGAGCTTGTCGGCTATTTCATTACTTGTTAAACCGTCACTTATTAATCTTACTATTTGTTCTTCTCTAGGAGTAAGTTCATCCCCATTCTTGGTTCTTTCAGTTTTCTTTTCAAAGTTATCGATAATTTCTTTTAATTTTTCCTCTGTAATTTTTGCTCCAAAATATCTTTTTCCCTCATTAACAGTCTGAATTGCAAAAATAAGTTCCCCCTTCATAATTTTTTTGCTTACAAGTCCGTAACAGCCTGCCTTTGCACAGTAGTAGATATATTCGTCTCCATCAAACATAGAAAGAAACAGAAACTTCGGATGTTGTCCTGATTTTTTTAGTTTTTCTAAGGCTTCGATTCCCGTTAACTGTGGCATAGAAATATCGGCAAGAACAATATCGGGTTTAAGCTCCCTGTATTTTGTAACAAGAGATTCGCCAGTTTCTGCTTCCCCCACTATAAAAATATTTTTTTCATCTCCAAGAAGATTTTTTATTCCTTCCCTGAATAAATTGTGATCATCTGCGATCAAAAGCCTTATCATGTTTTCACTCATAGAGAATTTCTTCTTTTGGTATCTCAGTAATTATTATAGTTCCGTTTCCTTCTGAAGAATCTATTTTCAGTTTGCCGTTGTAGATACCAATTCTTTCCTGCATATTAAGAAGTCCGAAACCGGAAGAATTCAATTTATTATTTGTATGTGCAGGATCAAAACCTACCCCGTCATCTGAAATCATAAGTTTTATAATATCCTTGTTATTCATTATCTGGATGTTAAATTCCTTTGCCTGGGAGTGTTTTACAATGTTGCTGAGTGCTTCCTGGGTTAGCCTATATAATGTAAGCTCTAATTTTTTATTCAACCTCTCTTCAGAACCGTAAATATCTACAGTACCTTTAATTCCTGTTTCCTCGGAAATTCTTTTTGTTAAGATTCTTAAAGAGGGACCGAGCCCCACTTCATCAAGATTTTTCGGCTTCAAATTATATATGATTTCCTTCAGTTCATTTATAGAACTTTCGATTGAGTTGAAGAGTACATCGTAATCAGTTTCTAAAAAACCGTTTCCTCGGGATTCTTCTATAGTTTTAAGTTTTAGTCTAATTAGATGCAGGTTCTGACCAACGCCGTCGTGAAGTTCTCTTGCAATTCGTTGTCTTTCATCTTCAAGAGTGTTACGAAGATGTTCCGATAGTTCTCTGAGGTGAGCTTTCGAGGTTTCTAATTCTTCTTCGAACCGTTTCCTTACAGTAAGATCGTCAAAATAAATTTGTGCAATATTAAGTGAAAAAATACCTTTGAATATAATAGAGTAAAATTTATTGTTTATTGTTTCAGTAAGCACAACTGACTGCTCTTTTTTTATGCATTCTTCCAACGAGAAATTTATAGAGGAAATTATCTTGTTTATTTTTTCCCCCAATATGGGGATATCTTTTTTCAGATTTTTTGCGGCATCATTCAGGTGAATTACTGTTCCGTCGGGACCTATTCTTATTAGGGGGTTAGGGTCGAGCTCAGCAAATAAAGCCATAAGCTTTACATTTTTCAGTTCGAGTTCTTTTTTTTCAAGGATGTATTTTTTTCTTAGCGGTAGGATAATGTATCTGAAGAAGAAGAAAATGATTATTGTTATTGTAATCGTCAGGAAAAGAGAATAATATATAGGATTTCCCCAATTAAATAAGAGTCTTAAATAATCATCTGAGTTATCCGGCATATAAAATTTTTCATTTTAGCCTCAAGCTGCAAACATCTTTAAACTTAAGGCATTAACATATTTCTTTTTTCTTAAGAATAATCCAGATTGCCCATTGGCATAATCTATAGCAGAAATAATTTTATCATCTGAAAGATCCGGAAAAAATCCCTTAATCTTTTTAATAAAGTAGTATTTATCCTGATATTCTTCAATAGGTAAAAACTCCCACGTTACAATATCAGAGATTATTTTTTTTGCTGCAGGTATGCCCATATTAATTCCTCCTAATTTTAACACAAATATAAAAACCTTAAAACTATAACGAATCAGTAGGATTACGGAAAATATTGCAAAATAATTTCTCTTCTTGCATAAATTTACATTCATATAATAAATACGTGTTAAACCTATGCTTGCTATTTAGCAACTAAACTATCTTAAAGTAAGATCTGAAAGGGGGGGTAGGTATTTATACGTAGTTTATAATTTGTATAGAATAAATCTTTCCTTAAATGTAATTATTTGTTCAAAAATTTTTAGTAATAATACCGATTCTAAAAATCGTTACCTTATCTATGTTTGTCATCGAAGAATTTAAATAAAATCATTTACGCGGGGCCTTGATTATGCGGAGATTTGGGGGATCTCCGCATAATTCGTTTTAAAGCAATAGCTTATTAATTATTTGACATTCCCTACATTTATTTTTTCTGGTTATCTTTATAAATAAGAAAATGAATAATCAGAAAATTTTTTTCTATTTGAATGGTAAATTTATTAAGGGGAATGAATTAGGGATTTCTCCCTTCGACCGGGGCTTCCTGTTTGCTGATGGAGTTTATGAAACTATTCGCTGGCATAATGGAAAATTATTTAGACTTGAAGAACATTTTGAAAGATTAAAGAGAAGTCTTTCGGGATTAAAAATTAACATTGATAATTTTGGCGAATTAAATAAAGCGATTAATAAACTTGTTGAAATAAATTCTTTTGATGAAAAACATTTGTTGATTTATTTACAGATTACTCGTGGAGATTTTTTCCCGAGACAACATTTCTTTCCGCCTCCTGATGTGAATCCAACAGTTTTTATTTCGGCGACCCCCTTTAAACCAAAAGAGGAAGAATTAAAAGAAGGAATAAAAGTTATTTTACTAGATGATTTAAGATGGGGAAGGTGTGATATTAAATCTACAATGCTCCTTCCCAATATTATGGCAATACAGGAAGCATACGAACAACAAGCAGGGGAGGCGATTCTTGTAAAAGAAGGTTCTATTACAGAAGGAACTCACACTAATTTTTTTGCCGTCAAGGATGGGAAACTTTATACGCATCCATTATCTAATTCTATTTTAAGCGGCATTACAAGACAAGTTATTTGTGAAATATGTTCTGATAATAAAATTCCGTTTGTTGAAAACGAGATTGAAGCAAATAAGTTAAAGAGTTTTGATGAATGTATGATAACAGGAACAATATCCGAAGTTACTCCGGTTGTACAGGTAGATGATTGGAAAGTTGGAAATGGCAAACCCGGACCAATAACTTTGAAACTTCAGAAAATTTTATGTGAAATGATTGCTGCTTAAAACACTGATATTTTAAGATACTTCTGGGGATTTTCTTTTATCTCGGACAAGAGATGATTTAAATCGGAAAGTATAGAATTAAAATCATTATAAAATTTCTTGTTGCCTATCAGCGCACCGGCTACAGAACTGTCGCTCTCAACCTGGTTAACTACTTTATCTATTCTATTTGAAAGGGATAATACTTTGTTGTAAATAGTATCTTCTGTTAAAAGTTTTCCCAATGTTCCTTTTCCTTGTTTTAGAGAATCACTGATAGAAGTTAAGTTACCCGAAAGCTGTGTAAGCTGGTCATATAAAGTTTCATCAAAAGCTAATTTGCTGAGCGAACCCTTTTCATTAATTAAAGCGGAAGTAAAAACACTAAGATTTTTCAAAATGTTTTCTAGATTCTTCGCAGCAGAGTGATCATTAATTAATTCTCCCAAGCTACTTTTTCCATTTGCAATAGTATCAGTAATTGAGCGAAGATTGACCATTAGTCTTGAAAAATCATCCAGGGCAGGTTGAACTCTTTGTGACAAAATTTCCAGAGATAAAGTAGGAACGACAGGTATATAATCATTCTGTGTAAGTAATTTTTCTCCCGGCTGTCCCAATGAAAGATTTATAAATTTATCACCTAAGAGACCAAAGGAACTTACCGTAGCTTTTGTTTCTATAGTTATCCGGTTTTTATATTCAGAAAGGATTTTTAAGGTAACATCAATTCCATTTTGATCATCACGCCTGGCAAATTCCATTTCATCAACGGATCCCACTTTTAATCCGCCAAGTGTTACCATAGCTCCGCTGTTTAAGCCCTCAACATTTTGGAGGAATATTTTTAGTTTATAACTGCTGCTGAAATAATCTCCCTGGACGCCGACAAGAAAAATTAAAATGAAAAAAATCACAAGTCCTGCAAAGACAGTTAAACCAACTTTAAGATTTGAAATTTTAAATGATTTATCCATTTAGCCGATTCTGAGAAAATTCAACATTTTTGTTTTTAAGTAAATCCGCATCCTGGTAAACTTCATAAAAGAAATTACGAACAAAGGGATTATCAGATTCGAGTATTTGTTCAACGGTTCCCGATTCAACGACCTCTCCCTTATTTATTAATACAAGATAATCACCGATTGAAACCGCATCATTAACATCGTGCGTAATTACAATTGAAGTTGCACATCTGTCTTTTGTTTTCTTTATAAGATTTAGCATTGATTGTGAATTTATCGGATCAAGTCCGGCAGTAGGTTCATCATAAAGAATGAGCTCTGGGTTGTAAGCAAGGGCACGTGCAATTGCCACTCTTTTTTTCATTCCGCCGCTTAATTCTTCTGGATATAAATCTTCAGTTCCACTAAGATTAACGAATGAAAGCACTTCGCCTACTCTTTTAGATACTTCCGGTTTTTTCATTTTTGTATGTTCATTAAGAAAGTAACCGACATTATTTTCAACATTAAGTGAGTCAAAAAGTGCGTCTCCCTGGAATACAAATCCTGTTTTAGAACGTAACGGTAAAATTTCTTTTTCAGATAAACCCGAAGTTTCGATTCCATCAATCATTACAGTCCCTGAGTCTGGTTTCCATAATCCTAAAATGATTTTTAATATAGAACTTTTGCCTGCACCGCTGGGTCCAAGTATTACTCCTATTTCTCCTTTTGAAATAGACAGCGATACATTATCAAGTATCTGATCTCCATCTATACTAAGTTTTACATTTGATAAACTTATCATAATTAAAATAATTCCCAGATGACTTTAGCAAAAATAAAATCAATCATAAGCACTGTCAAAGAAGAAACCACAACTGCATTTATTGTATTTTTTCCCAATCCGTTTGTTCCTCCTTGTGTTGTAATTCCAAAGAAACAGCTTATTGTTGAAATAAAAAACGCAAAGAAAATCGGTTTGGTAAAACCTATAATTATATCTTTTAAGACTAATGCTTTAATTGCTGAATTCCAGAAAAAAGTATAATCAACATTCAACGACATATCGGATACAATCATACCGGAAAAGATTCCGGTTATATCTGCAATTAATGTTAAAGGAAGAAACATAATAAGTGCGGCAGCCGTTCTCGGTATAACTAATTTTTGAATTGGACTTGTGCCGAAAGCTCTCAATGCATCGATTTGCTGACTAAGCTGCATTGATCCGATTTCAGAAGCATTCTTCGCTCCGGTTCTTGCAGCTAAAAGAAGAGCAATTATTACTGGTCCAAGTTCCCTTACCATTCCTTTGGAAACAGTTCCGCTTACCAAGGTTTTTGCACCGAATTGATCCAGCTGGTGTCCCGTTTCAATTGCAAGAATAATCCCGATAAAAATTCCTGCAACAAAAACTAAGGGAAAAGCTCTTGCGCCAATAAGATACATTTCTCTAAGAGTATCAATCCGGTATTTTACTATAGAACCGGCTCCTTTAAAAATATCAAATATAAGAAAAGTAAATTCCTGTAATCCGTAAAGTAGTCTCTTAAAGGGTTTTCCGGTTACTTTGTAGTTGTAATCAACTTCCATAAAAAAGAAAAACATTAAAATATTTAATTCTGTATCATATAATATTAATAAGGAATAAACAAGCAATATGATTAATGCAAAGGGAAGGTATCACAGAACCATTAATATGAAGTGAGGAATATTTGAAAGGTAATCTTTTCCGGGATTTTTAATCCGGTAGGATATATTTTTTAATTTGTAAAAATTGTATAAGAAGGAGACTCGGAACTATCTCCAAAAGATACACCTCTTTTTATAAAAGCCATTTCAATTGCAATCTCAATTTCTCTTGAGTCAAAAGGCTTTACAAGATAACCGTAAGGTTCGGTTATTTTTGCTCTCTGGAGAGTTTCCCTGTCACCGTAAGCAGTTAAGTAAATTACAGGTATATCATACTTGGATGAAATTATTTCCGCTGTTTCTATTCCGTCGAAAGCACCATCGAGAGTAATATTCATCAAAATAAGATCGGGTTTTACCTCTTTTACTTTGCGAATTACTTCTTCGCCCGAACTTACTATTTCCATTACTTCGTAGCCCATCCTGTGCAATGAATTTTTTATATCGATTGCAATTATTCTTTCGTTTTCTGCAATTAATATTTTTGGCTTTAACTTCTGCATCTTTTTGTCTGTGTTGCAATAATTAATTTTTATCAATTTGTTCCTACAATCATTAAGAATTATTTCCTGTTATGGTGAATAAATCATTTTATATGCCAGACTTCTTTAAATCTCAGCGGAAAAAATTTCTTTTGCCAAACTCATGGATTCCTCCAAAATAAACAGGGGGAAAACCTTTAGTAATTATTCCCCGGTTTTCAAGTAATTAATACCAAATTTTTCAAAGAGATAATTTAGTTTTATTAGTGGAAAAATTACTCAAAACCAAAATATTGGGCTTTAATAAAGGGTAATATGGCTTTTGTTTCTCTATATTAAACAGTAGAATAAATCTCTTTATTATTGATTGAGATAAACTTAATTTTACTAGTTATATGGAAATTCTGACAAAAAATGTATTTATAATGACTGACGAATGGCAGGATTTAAAGGGTAAAAATACTTTGATTTTTACAGGTAGATCAGAGGATTGCTCTGTAGAAATAATTATTGATAATAATAAGCCTGTCTTTTTTGTTGAAAAGGGTATTGTGTTAACAGGTCTAACAGTTCCATATAAAAGAAAAAATGTAAATATGAGAAACTTTGCGGGAACCGGGGTAGATGCAATTTATTTTAATACACAAAGAGATCTTAAATCCGCAGAAGAATTTTTAAACTCCAGGGAAATAACCACCTATGAATCCGATGTTGATCCTGCAAGAAGATTCTTAATGGAGAAATCTATTAATGTACAAATGAATGTAACCGGAAGTGCAGTCCGGAAAGACAAACTACTTTCCTTTACTAATCCCGATATAAAACCTGCAAATTTCTCTCCAAATTTTATTGTTGCCTCGCTGGATATTGAAACAGGTGAGAAAAATAATTTACTTTATTCTATTGCCGTTACTTTAAGAGAAAATAGTAATGAAGTAAAAAAAGTTTTTATACTATCGGATTCGAATGAAAAACTAACCGACTATGTTGAATGTTATACATCTGAAAAAGAATTGCTGCAGAGCTTTATGCCTTGGTTCCGCAATGTTGATCCTGATATTATTATTGGATGGCATGTTATAGGTTTTGATTTACTTTTTCTTGATACCAAATGTAAAGAGTTTAATTTTCCTTTTGATATTGCAAGAGGAGGAGGGAAGGTTACAATAAGAAAAAGAACTCAGGGAAGTTATTTTGCTAACATTCCAGGAAGGATAGTTCTCGATGGTCCTTTTTCATTAAGAACTTCATTTCATTCCTTTGAAGATTTTAAATTAGAAACCGTTTCACAGGAACTTCTTGGAATCGGTAAAACAATCTCTTCCGATTTAAATAAAGTTGCGGAGATTGAAAGACTATTTAAAGAAGACAAGCTAAAACTTGCCGAATATAATCTTCAGGATACAATACTTGTACATGATATTTTTAAGAAAACAGGATTGATAGAACTTTCGATAAAAAGAGCACAGTTATCCGGAATGTTAATGGACAGGCTCGGAATGATGTCGGCAGCCTTCGATCATTTTTTATTGCCGAAGATACATAAGAAAAAGATTGTTGCCCCAAATATTAAAGATCTCGAAATGAGCGAGCACTCAGCCGGGGGATATGTTCTCGATCCAAAACCGGGAATATACGATGACGTAATTTTATTAGATTTTAAAAGTTTATATCCATCCATAATCAGAACGTTTAAAATAGATCCTTATTCTCGTTTAATGTCTGAAGTAAATACAATAACGACGCCGGGCGGTCATAAGTTTTCTTCTACCGAACATTTTCTTCCTGATTTTATTAGTCAATTAATGAAACAAAGATCTCAGGCAGTTAAACAAAGAATAAAACCCCTTTCCCAGGCAATTAAAATTTTAATGAATAGTTTTTATGGAGTTATGGGTTCTACGGGATGCAGGTTTTATCATCCGCACCTTCCCTCTGCAATTACGTTAACCGGGCAATGGCTATTATTGCAGAGCAAAAAATATTTAGAGTCAAAAGGTTACGAGGTTGTTTATGGAGATACCGATTCTTTATTTGTAAAACTTAAAGAGAGTTGGAAAAAAGATTATGAAAAAAATGGAAATAGCATTGCGAGAGAACTTAATAAGTATTGGTCAATAAGACTTAAAGATGAATTTGGAGTTAAGTCTTACCTTGAACTTGAGTATGAAAAGTATTACAGGAAATTCATAATTACGCCTGCGCGTGGCGCTGAAACAGGAGCCAAGAAAAGATATGCGGGACTTGTTGTTGAAGATGGGAAGGAAAATCTGGAATTTGTAGGATTAGAATTTGTCAGGTCTGATTGGACAAAACTCGCAAAGGAATTTCAAGTCGGGCTTTATGAAAGAGTGCTGTATAATAAAGAAATAATAAACTGGATGAATTCTTTTGTGGATAAAGTTTACAAAGGAGAGTTTGATGAGAAACTCGTTTACAAAAAAAGATTAAGAAAAGATGTGGAAGAATATGTTAAGAATGTTCCTCCACAGGTTCGGGCTGCTAGAATGCTTAGTGATGTTGGCAATACTGTTTATTATGTTATAACCAGGCGTGGACCTGTTCCGATTGAGCTTATGCCAAAAGATATTGATTATCAACATTACATAGAAAAACAACTTAAACCGATTGCAGATTCTATAATGGTGCTTCTCGGTCAGTCTTTTGATTCTATAATTATAAGCGGGCAGCTTAATTTTTTTAAAGAATAATTTTATAAAGCTTCTAAAGGAGAAAAATGAAATCTTATATTGTCGTGCTGTTTTTTGTTTTGTCTTTAATTATGAAAATTTACCCGGTAAATCCAGTGTCATTTAATGATTATTTTCTCGATGAGACTATGCGAATAGATTATCATCATATGGGAAATTCTAAAGAAGAAGCAATAAGTATTGATAGAATTTACAGGTATGGAACATGGGCTGGCAGTCTTAAAAACTTACTTGATGAAATTAATGCAGGGAAATATTCTGTTAAAATTTATGATCTTAATTCAGGTAGCCTGATTTACTCAAAAGGATTTGATAGTTATTTTGGAGAATATCAAACATCCGAGAACGCTTTAGCTGGAATTAAGAAAACATATCAGGAATCAGCTTTGATTCCTTATCCTAAAAATAAAATTCGGTTTGCGATTGAAAAAAGAGATGAAAAAAATCAATTGCAGGAAATATTCGGTGAAGAAATTGATCCTAACAATGTTGATATAGTTAGAGATAAAGTTCTGGATAGTTCTGTTAAAGTATTCAGAAATAAAAATAATGGTGATCCCCACTCATGTGTGGATATCGCCATCTTAGGTGAGGGATATACCCTTAAAGAATTAGATAAATTTCAAAAAGATTTTGAAAAGTTCACAAATATTTTTTTCAACTTTGAACCATATAAATCTTATAAAGACAAATTTAATTTTTATGGAGTATTCAAACCCTCAGAAGAAAGCGGAGTTGACGAACCTAGAGCAAATATTTTTAAGAAGACTGCACTCAACGCTACTTTTAATTCTCTTGGCTCAGAGAGATATTTGCTAACCGAAGATAACAAGGCTGTCAGAGATATGGCGGCCCATGTTCCTTATGATGCATTGATGATTATGGTAAATCACAGTCGTTATGGAGGTGGAGGTATTTATAATTTGTTTTCAACATTTACAACAGATAACCAATGGCATGAATATTTATTCCTCCATGAATTCGGACATTCTTTTTCAGGCTTAGCTGACGAGTATTATACATCCGATGTATCTTACAATGATTTTTTTCATACTGATGTTGAACCAGTTGAGCCTAACATAACGGCACTTATTAATAATGAACCCAAATGGAAAAACTTATTAAGTGATGGGATTGAAATTCCGACTCCTTGGGAAAAAACTCAGTTCGATAGTCTCGATTTAAAATGGCAGGCAAAAAGACGTGTTTTAAATAATGACGTGGCAGAGCTAAAAAAGAATGAAGCCCCTAAAAGTGAGATTACTAAAGCTCAGAAGGAATATGATCGAATGGATAAAGAGCATTCCAACCAGGTTGATGAATTTCTTCATAATAGCAAATATTGGGGTAAAGTCGGTGCTTTTGAAGGGGCAGGATACCAGTCAAGAGGGCTTTACAGGCCAATGATCGATTGTTTGATGTTCTCTAAGGGTAAAAAACCGTTTTGTAAGGTGTGCGAAAAAGCCGTAATACAAATGATTAAGAGTTATACAGAATAAAATCCCTTAATTCTGAGCAATTTTAGGTCTTTTTGTTGAAGTTAAAAAATATTTGCCTCGGCACAACTTTATTGAAGATTAAGCATCTAATATGTCAAGAAAAATGTGCATTGAGATTAATTTTTGACTAAATAATTAGCAATTAAATTCATATATTCTTCTTCAATTTTTTTAAAAGTTCTTTAGAAGAGGGAACAAAACGGAATTACTAGCTGTCTATCCTTATAAACAACCAAAATTAAATTAACAATCAGGAGTGATCTAAATTGAAAATAACCAAGCAGTTCACAAGCAGGGAAAGTAAATCGTTAGATAAGTATTTACAGGAAATTGGCAAAGTTGATTTATTAACGCCCGACCAGGAGATAGAACTTGCGATAAGAATAAAGAAAGGGGACCAGAATGCTCTTGAGACTCTTACTAAAGCAAATCTAAGATTTGTTGTTAGTGTTGCAAAACAGTTTCAGAACCAGGGATTGTCATTAGGTGATCTTATTAATGAAGGTAACCTTGGATTGATAAAAGCCGCAAAAAGGTTTGATGAAACGAGAGGATTTAAATTTATCTCTTACGCTGTTTGGTGGATTCGCCAATCTATCATGCAGGCGATTGCCGAACAATCAAGAATGGTACGTTTACCGTTGAACAGAGTTGGCGAATTGAACAAAATCGGGAAAGCATACAGTAAGCTAGAACAGGAATATGAAAGAAAACCTAATGCACAGGAATTAGCAAAGGAACTTGATATGGATGTTGAAGATGTTGCTAATTCTCTTCAGCTTTATGGAAGACATATCTCAGTAGATGCACCATTTCAAAATGGGGACGATAATAAAAATAATCTCCTAGATGTCATGGTTAATGAAGAACAACCTTCTCCTGATATCACTTTAATGGGTGAATCTCTTAAGAATGAAGTACAGAATGTTTTATCTACTCTTTCAGAAAAAGAAGCCGATGTTTTAAGATTATACTTTGGTATTAATAGTGAACGTTCAGCTACACTGGAAGAAATTGGTGAGAAATTTAATCTTACGCGTGAGAGAGTAAGACAAATTAAAGAAAAGGCTATCAGAACTTTAAGGCACGCTCCTCGTACTAAGAATCTTAAATCTTACCTTGGACAATAATAATTTAAGTTTAAACATTCCTTCTTCTTAAGAAGAGGGAATGTTTTTTATTTTAATCAACCCCGGAAAACCTCTTTACCTTTCTTACGCGGGCGCTCATACTCGGGAAAGAGGGGTTCCTGGGATTGAGTTACACTGCATTTTAGGAGAGCGCAATGTTTAATTCCTTTTAGGAGTGTTATAAACTATTTTTCTTATAGTGTCGAATTGTAAATAGGGATACTCATCCCTTAAAACATCAATTGCATCGCCCGCACTCATCTTGTTAGCCCGTAGTAATTTAAACTTTTTACGGATTTCCCTGTCTCGTACAGAGGTTTCATTAATTAATCCTCTGCTTTTAAGAAGCTCATAAACTTCGTTGCTGATTAGATCGGAGAGGGGATTAACAGGTTGCTCGCTCAGATTTACATTCTCCATTACAGTAACTCCTTTATGTAGTGGTAACGACAAAAACCTGAAACCAATTACTGCAATAAAGTATTTTATTTCAACCGCATATATATGCGGTTTTAATCCAGATTATTAAAAATAGGATGATATAAGCGCATATTTATGTTGTTTGCTGCCCCAGAAGATTTTATATCAATCCTTTTCTTATTGCTTTTGCAACAGCTTCGGATTGTGAATGAACGTGGAGCTTTCTGTAAATATTTCTTATATGATGACGGACTGTATCAACACTAATAAAAATTTTATCAGCTATTTCCTGGTAATTGTATCCATCTGCAAGAAGCTTTAAAACTTCTTTTTCTCTTGAACTAAGATCGTAAGTGGATTCATTACCATCTAATCCTTTGTTTTGCTGAAAGACGGATATAATTTGTCGAGCAATATTCGAGCTCATTGGAGAGCCGCCATCGTAAATGTCCTTTATAGCTTCGAGAAGTCGGGAAGGCGGTGTCTTTTTTACAAGATATCCACACGCTCCAGCACAAAGAGCTTCAAATACGACACTGCTTTCCTCATATACAGTAAGCATCAGGATATTTATCTTAGGATTCATCTCCCGCGCTTTTTTTACTCCTTCAATTCCGTTCATTCCGGGAAGACCAATATCCATTAAAACCACATCGATATCAGCTTTAGGAAGGAATGATAAGAATTTTTCACAGTCCGGGAAGGAGCCTATACAGCTATAATCCTGTGTTCCCCCAATGAGTGCCGCCAGGCCCTCTCTTATTGTTTTGTTATCTTCAACTATTGCAACGTTTATCATATTAAAAATCTATTTATAAGATTAACCTCAATAATAAATTATGTCTTTAATAAGCTAAAGGAATTTATAATTGCACTAATCATTTTTTAACTTAAAAGCCTTTTTAAATAAGTGTAAAAATTTGTTTACTTCTCTAACTTTACCCATGAACACAACTGTTGTACCTTTGTTTGAGGTTGAATACCAATTTATTTTTCCCCCAATGGACGATGCTCTTCTTTCCATGTTTTTCAGTCCGTTACCAGGTTGTCTCCCATTATTATCGATTCCCCTTCCGTTATCGTTAAGCGTCATTTCCAGGATTTCACCACTTAGATTTACATCAAGTTTAATGGTATTGCACTTGCTATGTTTAATAGAATTATTTATTCCTTCTTTAAATATCAGGAAGAGATTCTGCCTGTATTCCATAGGCAGTTTAACATTCTTAAGTTTGTCAAGATTAGTAGTTTTCATTGAAATCCCCATATATGTGAGCACTTCATTGTAAGAATCCTTCAGCCTGATAATAAGATCGTGAAGAGAATCTCTCTTTGGATTTACAACCCAAACAATATCGCCCATATTATCAACCAACGTTCGTGCAGTTTCACTGATTGATTTTAGATTTTGTGAAGAATTTTCTGAAGTATTCTTTAACTCCCTGGATGTAAGCTCACTTAGTATGGATATTTCTGTTAAACCCGAGCCAATGTTATCATGCAAATCAGCGGCGAGTTTTGTTTTCAATTTTTCTATTGCAAGAAGGTTCCTAATTTTTAATGTACTTAAAAAGTAAATTATATAAAGTAGGACAATAACAATAGCTGCTCTAAACCACCAGGTTTGCCAGAATGGTGGCAGGATGGTGATACCCATTTTTACACCCTCATAATTCCATATACCATCATTGTTTGTCCCGATTACTTTGAAAACATAGTCTCCGGGGGCAATATTAGTATAGGTTGCTACTCTTTGCTTTGAGTCAGTGTAATGCCAGCCTTTATCAAAACCCTCAAGCATAAAGGCATAGGAATTATCTTCAGGACTTGCATAATTCAACGCGGCAAACTCAAACGAGAAAAAATTTTCATTATAATTCAAGACTATATTTTTCTTTTCGCCTTTTATTTTATTATTTAGAATTCTGGTAGAAGTTATAGCTATGTTAGGAATATTAGGATTAAATTTTATACTGTCAGGATAAAAACTATTTAATCCATTTATTCCGCCGAAAAACATTTCGCCGTCATGTGCCTTACAATATGCTCCACCGCTAAACTCAAGACTCTGCAATCCATCAGCAAGATCATACTGGATGAACGTTTCGTTTTTTTTGTTGAACTTAAATATTCCGTTATTAGTGCTCATCCACAAATTATTCTTATTATCTTCAAGAATTCCGTAAACTATATAACTTGTCAGACCGTCTTTTTGACCGTAGCGTTTAAATCTTTTTGTTTTCCTGTTATATTTATCTAAACCACCACCAAATGTGCCGATCCATATTACACTATCTTTATCTTCAAAAACACAAATCACACGGTCATCACTTAAAGAAGTAGGATCGTTTGGATGGTATCGGAATCTTTTGAATTTCTGGGTTTGCATATCAAACAAATTTAATCCACCACCAAATGTGCCTACCCATAACTTTCCCTTTTCATCTTTAAGAATTGAGTAGGTGCGATTATCACTTATGCTTAGGCTATCAGATGGTTCGTTTTCATAACTTTTAAATTTTAATTTATGCTTATCAGTAAAAGTAAGTTTATCTAATCCGCCTCCGTAAGCTGCTATCCAGAAAGTTGAATCATTCTCAATAAAAATATCCAGAATCTGGTTCGCACTAATACTGTTATTATCAGATGGAGAATGTTTGTATTTCGTAAACTCTCCGGTTTTTTGATTATACATTCCTAAACCCTCACTGAAAAATCCGATCCATAAATTGTTGTTTTTATCTGTTGCGAGGGCGCGAATGTGATTTTCAGGAATACTATTTAGATCAGCAGAACGACGCTTAAAAATCTGGAATTGATTTTTTACACGGTCATATTTATTTAATCCTCCCTTGTAAGTTCCTATCCAGATATATCCTTCTTTATCTTCCGTGATAGCCCAGATTACATTGTCGGAAAGACTATGCGGGTCGGAGGGAATGTTATAACGGTATTTGAATTTTCTTTTATTCGTTTGAAGTTTTGTTACTCCCCGGCCTAAAGATGTTCCTATCCAGATTATTCCCGATACATCTTTCCCAAGTGCAACAACTTCGTTGTCAGGCAAAGAATTGTCGTTTAACGGGTCGTGTTTAAATATCATATAAGAGTTTATCCAGGGGTCAAAACTTATTAATCCCCCACCCAATGTTCCCAGCCATAAATTTTCTTCATCTTCAATTATGGTCATTATTGAGTTTGTGTTGCTATTATTTGCTCTAAAATATAGTACGAATTTTGCATCATCCGGCGGAAGATTTTTTTGATTCTTATCAAGTTTGTTTAATCCTCCTTTATATGTTCCTATCCAAATATTACTCTCATCATCTTCGAAAGCAGTTATAATATCGTTACTGCTCAAACTGTTATCAGATTTAGTTTGTTTATAGCAAATGAAACTGTACCCATCTTTATTTTCGTCCCTTACAATTTTATTTAATCCTCCTCCAAAGGTCCCTATCCAGGTTATTCCATTCTTATCTGTAATTACTTTAGAAACTCTGTTATAACTTAAACTATTATCGTTTGCAGGATTATTGTAAAAATGTTTTGAGTGGTTCGTTTTTTTATCAAATTTGAATAAACCGTCGCCCCATGTTCCAACCCATAAGTTACCATTTCCATCTCCGCTGATTGAGGTAACTGAATAATCATTATTCCTGACAAAGGTAACAGGGTAACTTGTATAACTTTCATTAAGGATGGATTTAAAATTTTTATCATATTCAAGCTTAAAGTGTTTAAACGTTTCAGTTGTCCTGTCAAATTTGTTGAGAATTCCACTAATGGTTCCTATCCAGATGTATCCATCTTTATCCTCATAAATAGAAGTAATTTCGTTGTCTGATATTGAAGTTGAGTCGTATGGATCGTTTAGATAAACGGTAAAATTATAACCGTCGTATTTATTAAGTCCGTTTCCTGTTCCAAACCACATAAACCCTTCTTGATCCTGTAGAATAGCAAGGATGGAACTTTGCGAGAGCCCTTCTTTAATAGTGATTTGCCTGAAAAGATAATTATCCGCTGATTGTGTTGTTTCAGAAATGATTAACCTATTCGATAAAAGAAACAGTATTAATAAAACAATCATCTTTCCGGTAGAAAATTTAATTTTCATCTCCTTAAGAAATTAAACGTCGTAGGTATCATATTCAAGATTGTGTAATATATTAATATGCTTGTTTTGAATTAATACATAAAACATAAAAAATATTTTCTGTTTTGTGACGAATTTAGTCATTACTCGTGGTATATAGTTTGTTTTACATAATTAAAATTGCATAACCTCTATATCGACCTCCTAACAATCAGCCGGATAATATCCGGCTTTTTTTTATTCTCGGCTAATCAAATAAAATCACAAAATTATTTTTCCAGAGGAGTAAATTTTATATTTTGAAGTCTGAAAGTTATTTTGAAATAATCATAGTTAATTTAGAATATATATATGATTAAGTCCGGCTCTCAATCAAAAAGAAATGCCTGGTCGTGGGTTCCTTCCCTTTATTTTGCTGAAGGTATACCGTACATAATCGTTATGTATGTCGCCGGGGTAATGTATAAAAAAATGAATATTTCAAATGCAGATATCACACTATACACAGGCTGGCTTTATCTGCCATGGGTTATAAAACCATTGTGGAGCCCGGTTGTAGATATTTTAAGAACCAAAAGGTTTTGGATAATCCTAATGCAGGGAGTAATAGGAATTACTTTTGCAGGAGTTGCTTTTACTATTCCGGTTTCAAATTTCATTCAGTATACACTCGCATTCTTTTGGTTGATGGCGTTTAGTTCTGCAACACATGATATCTCTGCAGATGGTTTTTATATGCTGGGATTATCCGAACATGATCAGTCATTTTTTGTCGGTATCCGTTCTACTTTTTATCGCGCTGCTGTATTAGCAGGAAACGGTTTACTAGTTATATTGGCTGGCTATTTTGAACAAACTCTAAATAATATTGCTCAAGCCTGGATAATCTGTTTTTTTGTACTTGCCGCGTTATTTTTATTCTTTTGCATTTACCATTCCTTCATACTTCCTTATCCACAAAGCGACCGATCTGTTGCAACGGGTGAAACCCGCAGCTTTATTAAAGAATATTTAAGAACATTTGTTTTGTTCTTCAGAAAAGATAAGATCATCATTATAATAGCCTTTATTCTTTTGTATAGATTAGGTGAGGCTCAACTTGCAAAATTGGCTCCGCTTTTTCTGCTTGATTCAAAAGGTGTGGGCGGTATTGCGTTATCGACTTCTGAATATGGGTTTATTTATGGTACAATAGGAGTAATTTTTCTTGTAATTGGAGGAATTCTCGGTGGTGTTCTTGCTTCAAGAAAAGGATTAAAATACTGGATATGGTGGATGTTACTGGCAATAAACCTACCTGATATTGTTTATGTTTTTCTTGCATATACTCAAACATCGAATTTAGTATTAATAAATTTTTGCGTAGCTATCGAGCAATTTGGTTATGGATTTGGTTTTACTGCCTTTTTACTTTTTCTCCTTTTTATTTCTAATGGTAATCATCAAACTTCACATTATGCAATTGCCACTGGCATTATGGCTCTTGGAATGATGATACCGGGAATGTTCAGCGGGTGGCTCCAGGAAATCTTAGGATATAAACTTTTCTTCATCTGGGTTTGTGTTGCAACAATACCGGGATTTATTGTCACAAAGTTTATTCCTATTGATCCCGAATTTGGGAAAAAGAATTAACAAATCAATTCCCATTGCAAGAATTAATATTTTCGTTCCCTTTAGCCAAATTTCTACATTTAATAAAAAAAAGATTTCAGGTTTAATATATTAACAAAGTTAAAATTGTTAATTTCTTGGTTAAGTAAGTTCAGAAAAAAATGAGCAAAAAAGTTACAGCTTTTCTTCCTTTCCATGGTGCCGTGTATACTCATAAATTAATTGATCAACTTTCAGACTCGGATCTTGTGGATAAGATTTTTCTCTTATCGTCAGATGAAAAAAATAAAATTGATGATTGTAAAACTTTAGTAATTCAAAATCATAGCGGAACGGAAACAATTAAAAACATTATTTCTAACGTCGCATCTGATTTTGTTTTAATTCTTTTTGATGATGCCGAGATTGAGTTTCAAAGATCTGCTCCAGGAAGATTTATAGAAACCGCAGAGTCAACCGGAGCCGGAATTGTTTATTCTGATTTTTATGAATCAATAAACGGGAATAATACTCATCATCCTTTAATAGATTATTTACCAGGAAGTTTGAGGGATGATTTTAATTTCGGTCCATTATTATTATTAAAAACATCAGTGATGAAAAAAGCTGTTCAATCGACAAATAAAAAATATAAATATGCCGGATTTTATGATCTTCGTTTAAAGATATCCGAAAATAATTCTTTGATAAGAATATCCGAAAATCTTTATACAATTAAGAAACAGGAAAACGAAAGAAACTCAGAAGATCAATTTGGCTATCTAAATCCGCAGAACAGGAAAGTTCAAAGTGAAATGGAAGATGCAGTAACTGAACATTTAAAAAGAATCGGGGCATATCTTAAACCTGAATTTAAGAAAGTTAATCTTAGCGATACTCAATTTGAAGTTGAAGCTTCAGTTATTATTCCAGTGAAAAACCGGAAATCAACGATCGGTGATGCAATTGAATCTGCAATAAAACAAAAGACAAATTTTCTTTTCAATATAATTATTGTAGATAATCATTCAGATGATGGAACCGGGGAAGTTATTGAATCATTTGTAAAAGGGGATAAAAGGGTTATTCATTTGATTCCGGAAAGAAATGACCTTGAAATAGGTGGATGTTGGAATGAGGCTGTTCAAAATTCTTTATGCGGAGAATTTGCTTGCCAGCTTGATAGTGATGATCTATACAAAGACGAAAATACTTTGCAAAAAATCATTGAAGTTTTTAAAAAAGAAGAAACTGCCATGGTAGTTGGATCTTATCTACTTACAGATTTTAATTTAAAAGAAATTCCTCCGGGAATTATTGATCATAGGGAATGGACCGCGGAAAACGGACATAACAATATTCTTAGGATTAATGGATTGGGAGCACCCCGTGCATTTTATACACCTGTGTTAAGGGAAACACTAATACCAAATGTAAGTTATGGTGAGGATTATGCGATTGGGTTAGCTATTTCCCGCGACTATAAAATCAGCAGGATTTATGAACCGATTTATTTTTGCCGCAGGTGGGAAGGCAACTCTGATGCAAAATTAGATATCACAAAAATAAACGCTAATAATCTTTATAAAGATAGTTTAAGAACCGCTGAACTGGTCGCGAGACAAAAGAAGAATACTACACGGAAACTTTTTTAAGTTTTTCTAATTCGGTCCATATTAAAGCACCGGCACCCACAATTGCCGAAGCGCCTCCGGTTAATCCGGATGGAAGAAGCTTTACTTTATTCTTTAATATATTCAGCAAATACATATTCATATATTTTTCAGTAGCTTTAAACAAAATATCCCCCGCAGAAGTTAAGCCGCCAAAGAGAATTATTGCCTCTGGATTTGTTATTGCAACCAGATCAGCCAGTTTTATTCCCAGAATTTTGGATGTAAAATCAAATGTTTTAAGGGCAACCTTGTCTTTTCTGTAAGCAGCTTCGCAAATTATTTTTGGTGTAAGATCTTCATATTTATATTCTGTTAGTTCACTTTTCTCAGTAGAATTCGAAAGTAATTCATAAGCTGTTTTTTTTATTCCTGCTGCAGAGACATAAGTTTCGAGACAGCCTTTTCTTCCACAACCGCAAACCCTTCCATCAGGATCATAAATAGTATGTCCGAGTTCTCCTGCAAAACCATCCTTTCCATAATAAAGTTCACCGTTTACAAAAATACCACTACCCACACCAGTACCCAGTGTAACTATCACAAAGTTCTTCATTCCTTTGGCAGCGCCATACAGAAACTCTCCAATAGCCACAGCGTTGGCGTCGTTGGTTATGACTACAGGTAATGAAAAATGTTTTTTTATTATCTCTAATACATTTGTGGTTCCCCACTTTAAATTAGGGGGTCGTTCAACTGTTCCTTTAAAGTAATTTGCATTAGGTGCACCGATTCCTACACCAATCAGGTTATAATTATTTTCAATTTTTGAAAGAAGCAATTCACTTTCAGAAATAAGTCTTTTGAAAAATTTATTGGCAGGGTCAGCAGGATTTGTCGGAATTGTAGATGAAGTTATAAGATTTCCTTTTTTATCAACGTAGCCGAAAGCTGTGTTGGTACCCCCAATATCAATCCCAAGTGTGATATTGGTTTTTGTGTGATTCTTCATTTTATATTCCCGATTCCTAGAAAATAAAAATATACTTATTTCCGATTCTTTTTCCCCTGTAATTTAATAAATGTTTTTATAAGAGATTATTTTGTATTTGGGTGTAGGTTTAGACGTTGGCCTTGATATTTTTTGTTTTTTTTGTGGCAAGTAAGTCTTAGTCAGATTTCAGTAATTTATTTTGTAGATCATGACGTATTATTCTATTTTTAAGTAACTATTTCGTAAGAAAAATTGCTTCAGATTAGAATGAAAAATATTAAATCTTCTTTAGAAATCATTTAATCTTTTTACTATGTATATTTTAGGAATATCCGCATTTTACCACGATAGTGCCGCATGCCTTATAAAGGATGGTGAGATAATTTCTGCAGCGCAGGAAGAAAGATTTACCAGGAAAAAACATGATTTTAATTTTCCAATCAATGCAATTAATTTTTGCCTGGCATCTAGTAAAATATCTGTTAATGAATTGGATTTAGTTGCATTCTATGATAAACCTCTTCTTAAATTTGAAAGATTGTTAGAAACCTATCTCGGTTACGCTCCCATGGGAATAAGATCATTTATTAAAGCAATGCCTTTATGGATCAAAGAAAAACTCTGGATGAAAGACATGATAAAGAAGGAATTAAATTATGAGGGAAAAATAATTTTTCCGGAACACCATGAATCTCATGCCGCTTCTGCTTTTTTTCCATCTCCGTTTAATGAATCGGCTATTTTAACAATGGATGGGGTAGGAGAATGGACAACTACAAGTTTTGGAATTGGAAAAGGAAACAAAATTGAACTGTTAGCCGATATTAAGTTTCCTCATTCGCTTGGACTGCTTTATTCAGCTTTTACATATTATACTGGCTTTAAGGTAAATTCCGGTGAGTATAAAGTCATGGGTTTAGCCCCTTACGGTGAACCAAAATATAAAGATATAATTTTAAAAGAATTAATTGATGTAAAAGATGATGGCTCTTTCAAAATGAATATGGAATATTTTGATTATCCATCCGGCTTAACAATGACGAATAAAAACTTCAATAAACTTTTTGGTGGTCCGCCTAGAAAACCTGAAACGAAATTAACTCAAAAAGAGATGGATATCGCAAGGTCTGTTCAGGATGTTACTGAAGAAATCGTATTGAAATTGGGTAAGCATGTTTATCAAGAAACAGGATTAAAAAAACTAACTCTCGCAGGCGGAGTCGCATTAAATTGTGTCGCAAACGGAAGGCTGTTAAGAGAAGGACCTTTCGAAGATATCTGGATTCAGCCTGCAGCAGGAGACGCTGGGGGCGCATTAGGTGCAGCTTTGATTGGATGGTATCATTATTTTGAAAATCTGCGTAAAACAGATGAAAAAAATGATTCACAAAAGGGATCTTATCTAGGTCCGGAATTCAGCGATGAAGAAATTTTGAATTTTATTAATCAAAAAGAAATCACTTATAAAAAAATAGGAACTAATGACATTCCTGAAATAGTTGCAGATTTGATCGGACAGGAAAAAGTGATTGGATGGTTTCAGGGTAGAATGGAATTCGGTCCCCGTGCACTTGGTTCAAGATCAATTATTGGCGACGCACGTTCTCCCCAAATGCAGGCGCAAATGAACGTAAAAATAAAATTCAGAGAAAGTTTCAGGCCATTTGCTCCTTCAGTTCTTGCAGAGAAAGTTTCCGACTATTTTGAAATTAATTCCTCCAGTCCGTATATGCTTTTAGTTGCAGATGTTAAAAAAGAACGACAAAAGGAGATGGATGAGAATGAAAAGAAATTATTTGGAATAGATAAGCTCAATATTCTGCGGTCGGATATTCCTGCTGTAACGCACGTTGATTATTCTGCAAGAATTCAAACTGTTCACGAAGATACAAACAAACTTTATTATGATCTTATCAAAAAATTTGATGAAAATTATGGTACCGCAGTAATAATAAACACATCTTTTAATGTTCGCGGAGAGCCAATTGTCTGCACACCTGAAGATGCTTATAGATGTTTTATGCGTACTGATATGGATTATTTAATTATGGGGAATTATTTATTAGATAAAAAGGAACAAAAGGAATTGGTTGAAGATAAAAACTGGAGAAAAGAATTTATTCTGGATTAGAATGTTTAACTGATATGATTTCTGAAGAAATAAAAAATATAAAAGAAACTAAAAAAGATTTGCGCAAATTTGGAATTACAGTTGGTGTAGTTTTGATTATTTTCGCTGGATTTCTTTTTTGGAAAGAAAAAGAAAGCTTCTTTTATTTTGGCACAATCGGTTTGTTTTTGCTGCTGACAGGATTATTTATTCCTACCGTTTTAAGACCGTTAAATAAGCTTTGGATGATTCTGGCAATTTTAATGGGGTGGGTTATGACCAGGATAATTCTAACTATTTTGTATTACCTGGTGCTTACCCCGATAAAAATTTTAGCTATGCTATTTAGGAAATTTTTTTTAGATTTGAAGCTAGATAAGTCGGCAAAGAGTTACTGGGAAATAAGAAAAAAAAGTGAACTAAAGCCATCAGATTATGAAAGACAATTTTAATTTTTGAAAGATAAACAATGAGTAAATTATCAATAGTTTCTGAGTTATGGCAGTTTCTTAAAGTAAGAAAGAAATGGTGGTTAGCGCCAATTATAATTTTTCTTTTTTTGCTGGGAGGATTAATTATTCTAACCCAGGGGTCGGCTTTAGCGCCGTTTATTTATTCCATCTTTTGAAATAACTTCCTATAGAATTGGGTTATTTCAATATTATCGTAAAATTTTAAGAGAGTAAATAAATTTACTCATCCTCAAATTTGTCAGCGCAGGATAAAAATCAAATTGGTACTTGGAGCATAGTAGAATTTTCTGTGACTCGTGATACAACCACTGAGGTTAGTAATGAAGATAAATTAAAAGAAGACGGTTCCATTTGGAAATTAACTTTTATGGATGATAGTAAAGTAAAACAAATTAGAAATATGGGAACCGGAGTAATAGAATCTTGGGAAGGAATTTGGGAAACTTCAGAAAATAACTTAACACTCAAATTTAATGTGAGGAAAAGAGATATTGAACCCAGATATCAGTATGAAATAGAGGATGATGTATTTACACGTAGTGATTCTGCGGAAAACTATGAAGATCGTAACTAAATTTAGGAGAGAATAATAAATTAGTGATTATGGGTTTCTATTGTGTCTTAAAATTGATTTTATAGGTATACATTAACCTTCCAATACTTTCCTCACATCAATTCTAGTTCATTTGATTTTATATTTTTTTATATTTATATATATCAAAAAAATCTGCGAGTAAAAAATGGAAACACAAAGAACCATTCTTATCGCTGAACCTGATAATCTTGTCGCTCTCGAAATCAAAAATTATCTCGAATCATTGGATTTACAAATTCATCCCATAGTGTCTAAGGGTGAAGATCTAATGGATATGGCAGAAACTTTAGACCCCTCACTAATTATTACAGATATAAATCTATTTGGTCAACTGGATGGTATCGAAGCAATAGCTCGTTTAGAAGATAAATACAAAATTCCGTATATCTTTATTGTAGCTGCTGATGATTATAGTCGATTGATCGAATCCTATTACTTAAATCCAGTAAGCCTAATAAAAAAACCTATTAAGTTTAATCAACTGGTAAAAAGCATTTCGAAAGCAGATAAGTATCTTGAAACTGTTTATATTTCAGAGCCTGAAATGGTTGGCATTACTAAATCGTAACGAGAAGTAGACATAATAAGAAAGAAGTAAGAAGTATTTTAATGAGCTACAAAATAAATTATATAACCGGTAAAAAAATAGTTAAGATCAATATTCAGGGAAGACTAAATTTTGGAATTGTTCAACAATACTCGTTAGAGGCAATAAAACTAGCACACGAATACAATTGTAAAAAATATTTAATAAATCACACAAAATCTTTATTAGAAGGAGGTATATACAAACTGCACGCTGACGGAGATGCCTTAGAACGATTTGGTTTTAAGAGTAACGATAAGATAGCAATTGTCATTTCAACTAGTCAGAATGATGATCATTTTCTTAAAACTGCAAAGTCCAATGTTAAATGGAGTAATTTTAGATACTTTAGTACTGTGGAGAAAGCTAGTCAATGGTTATTGGAAGATAAATCAATAGCTTCATAGAGCGGTCCTCTAAGACCAAATAAAAAAATCCCCCAAAAAATTTTTAGAATAAGATTTCATTCCCAAATTTGAAGGGCCACCCCCTGGTTGATAGTGATGTTCCTGGGACTCCTATTATATCCGGGTATGGAACCTAAATCCTTAAGAATGATTTTGGAATTGTTTTTAGAACTGCGGCTTATAAACGGAGTAACCAACATTAAAATTATAAATTAGCCCAAGGCGAAAACGCTGTCGGGTTGAGCACGGATTATATGGATTTTAATAATTCTAATAATTTTTCTATATCACTTTTTTGATTAAAAATATGAGGTGAAATGCGAAGGTTTCCTTCTCGCAATACTATATCTACGCCATTACTTTTTAATAAATCATAGATATTTTTATTCATATTTTGATCTCTATGAGATATAACAACCAGGGTAGATTGATTACTGTTATTTTGGGGACTTAATAATTTATATTTTCCATAGTCAAGATTATCAATTATATAATTAACCAAATAACGATCACTTGTCCCTGTAAATTCCAGTGAATTGTATCTGCGGGAACCGATACTGATTTTTAGTTTTTTTCCTTTAAGTAAGTTTATTTGAAGAATTCCAGTAATCCAAAACAAAATCAATGACAGGTTATAAACGGGGTTAAGAGGTTTTTTTAGAAACATTTAAGGTGAAAGATTTTTCTCTCCTTTACGTTACAGGTAAAATTTTGTACTTATAAAAATAACCCCTATCCAAGGGCTACGCTTCCTTATTGCACCGGGTATGGGGGAGACCCGAGTATAGAAGCTATTTAGGTAAAATCTGGTGGTATTTGAGATTATTACAGAGATTGAAAAGTTTGATTTTATTTCAAAAAGCAATACAACTACAATTATCAAGAGGGTAGCGGAGAGACAGGGATTCGAACCCCGGAAGGACTTGCATCCTTAACGGTTTTCAAGACCGCCGCATTCAACCACTCTGCCATCTCTCCGGTCTCATAAA
>Ga0210099_1000065_pt1 | contig 44488 bp, 38 predicted proteins | sample Joice_ThreeSqA_D_4_FD_184872 | JGI IMG/M metagenome (GOLD analysis project Ga0210099, IMG submission 184872) | Wetland microbial communities from San Francisco Bay, California, USA, that impact long-term carbon sequestration - Joice_ThreeSqA_D2... | ecosystem: Environmental > Aquatic > Marine >...
CAACCTTGCCAGGAGATCCTCCATTCTAAACTGCAATTTGGACAGCGAGCCAATCATCTAGTATGTTAATAAAATGAGGGCGTACATTGGCTAACATATTATTCTACTGCAATATGCAATATAACACTCAGGTTTGAATGAATATGCTGCTATTTGAAATGGGAGAAATCGGTTTTTACAATTGGGAATCGACGGGTTGTTTAGACAAAAATAAGAAAAGAAAACTCTCAGCATTCCACAGCTTCGCCAAGTCACTCCCAAATAGAATTCCCTTCTATAGAGAATGCAAAGAAATTTACGAAGAATTGAAGTCAATTACAATTTCGATATTTTTCGGCCCTGAGTTTTTTTGTATTCTCCTTATTCCCAATTGATGCACACTATGAAAAAGGGCCTTTATAAAAGCACTGGGAAAAGCGTAAATATGCATCAAAGGCAGAAACAGGGTTTCTTGAAGAGCCTGTAAGTTAAAACTATCAGAAACAAGAATGAAGTACATTTATCAAACCACAAAAAGTAGTATAAATCTGTCAAGCTATTTTAGGGGAGGACATTCCGGGTCATTTAGAAAATCCCGCAGAAGGCACGAGAGCCTGGTAGATTGGCTCGAAGGGCTTGTCGATGGGCTTGCGGATCCGGTAGATAGAATCTCGATGGATGTAAACTGACAAAAGTGTTATGTAAAAAGGCTTGAGAGGCCCGTCAGAAGGCTTGAGACGGTTGTCAGATGGCATAAGATGGTCGTCAGATGCCATAAGACGGTTGGCAGATGCCATGAGACGGTTGTAAGATAACATTAGATGATCGTAAGCGGACATTAGATCATCGTATATGCGCATAAGATTACCTCGACTACTCCTCCTCCTTCTTCTTCCTGAACAGCGTGGAGGTGAGGAGCATAAACAGGCCGAACAGCAGCATGACGACTCCCGAGATCAGGTTAATGTTGTAGCCGAGCGATTGTTCGTAAAGGGCGGTGTCGCCATTGGTAACCAGTCCCAAAATGGTAAGGATCAGCCCAAGCAGGCTGAACATTAATCCGATTGGTATTTTTATATCTAATCCCATGATTGTTTATTTTACCAGAAAATTATAGATAATACAATGGCGATCGCACCAACAATGGCAGCAAGGAACTCGGGTTTCTGATACCACTGGATGTTGGTGTCTCTGATCTTTGGGGTCAGCGAATAGACCAGTCCCTTCAGTTCATCATCCGTTTTGATCTTCTTTGTAAGCACTGTAATGACAAAGGTTAGGATCAGGGCCGTTGAGAAGGCATAAATGGCGGTCCAGAAATTCTGCGCCATCTCGCTGGGATAGGTATGGACCAATGCAAAGTATCCCCCCTTTACGCCTGCCGTGCCACCCACGGGCAGGGAGATTCCATGGTGAACCGCGGCAGCAATGGTACCCCCGATGAGTCCCCAGAAGGCTGCATGTCCGGTGGTTCTTTTCCAGAACATCCCCAGCAGGAAGGCCGCAAATAGCGGTGCATTCACAAAGGCAAAGATCAGCTGGAGGAAGTCCATAACATTGTTAAATGATTTAGCCACATAGGCGGTCATGATGCTGATCAGAACACCCACCACAGTTGTCCATCTCCCCACCTTCAGGTAGTGATGATCGCTCTGGTCCGGCCTGATGTAACTCTGGTAGATATCGTAGGTAAACACGGTATTGAATGCTGAAACGTTCCCGGCCATGCCCGACATAAAGGAGGCCATCAGGGCAGTGAGCCCCACTCCCAGCACTCCGACAGGCATATACCTCATTAACAGCACCGGGATCACCTTGTCAAAATCTTTCACAGCTGATCCTGCTTTCAGGGGGATTTCCAGATCCCCCATATTGGAGAGGGCCAGTGCGATCATCCCGGGGACCACTACCAGGAAAGGCAGTAACATTTTGGGAAGGGCACCGATCAGGGGCGTTTTCCGGGCGGCCGACATGGAACCGGCTGCCATGGCCCGCTGCACCACGAGGAAATTGGTGGTCCAGTAGCCGAAAGAGAGAACAAATCCAAGCCCCATGGCTACTCCGAACCACTCAACACCCATCGGGTTGGCACCGGAACTACCGGTCAGTTTCCAGGTATGCATCATATTTTCCGGAAGGTTGGCCCTGAGCCCTTCCCAGCCTCCGATCTCTTTCAGTCCGATAAAAACCAGCGGGGCAAAACCGATAACGATCAGGAAAAACTGCAACACCTCGTTGTAGATCGCCGAGGTGAGTCCCCCGAGCACCATATAGACCAGTACAATGACCGCAGATACCATGAGGTAGAAATCGAACTCCCCGATATGGAGCCCCAGTATGTTCCAGTCGATGTGCAGCGGCATGATCACCTGGGCCAGCAATGCCAGTGCATACATGGAGATACCCGATGAAAAGACCGTCATGATGGCAAAGGCAAAGGCGTTGAATCCGCGGGTCTTCTCATCGAAGCGCAGCTTCAGGTATTCGGGAACCGAACGGGCCTTGGAACCATAATAGAATGGCATCATAAAAATGGCCAGGAAGATCATGGCCGGTATGGCGCCGACGAAATAGAAATGAAAGGTCATCTGGCCATACTTGGCTCCCGATGCGGCCATCCCGATCACCTCCAGGGCTCCCAGGTTGGCCGATATAAACGCCAGTCCTGTGACCCATGCCGGGAGTGACCTGCCCGCTTCCAGGAAGGCTTTGGAATCTTTCATATATCTCCTCAGGGCCCAGCCTATACCCAGTACGAAAATGAAATAGATCAGGATGATGGCCCAGTCGATCGTACCAAGTGAAAAAGTTGTCTGCATGTGGTTCGGATTAGTTAGTTATCAACTGTGAAGTAATAAAAATAAATACAATCATCTCAGGATTCATTCTAAATAATAATGGCCTCTTGAATCATAATTATTTAAGTGTTATACTTACACTTAATATGCTATTCCCAAACTAAACTAACTAACCCGGACTTCCGGTCCGGGTACTAACTAACTATTATGGCAACACTTGACTGGATTATTCTCGGACTCTTCTGCGTTGCACTGATCGGAGTCATTTTATGGGCATTAAGTAAAAAGGATAAGGATACTTCCGACTACTTCCTGGCTGGGAGGGATGCCACCTGGCTCGCCATCGGGGCATCGATCTTTGCTTCTAACATCGGATCAGAACATCTTGTCGGACTGGCCGGGACGGGGGCAACGAGCGGTATGGCCTATGCACACTGGGAGATGCATGGATGGATGATCCTGGTCCTGGGATGGTTGTTTGTGCCTTTCTATGCCAGGAGCGGGGTATTCACCATGCCCGAGTTTCTGGAAAGGCGGTACAATTCCAAATCGCGTTCATTCTTATCCATCATTTCGCTGGTAAGTTATGTGCTGACCAAAGTAGCCGTAACCGTTTATGCAGGCGGGGTGGTTTTTAAAGATGTGTTCAATATTGAGTATGTGACCATCTTCAACCAGCAGATCGACTTCTTCTGGGTCAGCGCCATCGGTCTGGTGGTGTTGACAGGCATCTATACGGTGCTGGGGGGAATGAAAGCGGTGTTGTATACATCGGTGCTGCAGACGCCAATTTTGCTGGCCGGGTCCGTGGCCATAGTTGTGATCGGACTGACACAGCTGGGAGGATGGCACAACATGATGGAGATCATGAGGGCCACCGATGTGACCTACCTGAACGATGCGGGGCAGGTGATCTACCACTCATCCAACGACAGTATGGCGAACCTGATGCGATCTGCGCACGACCCCCAATATCCGTGGACCGGGGTGATCCTGGGTTCGGCCATCATCGGGTTCTGGTACTGGTGCACCGACCAGTTCATTGTGCAAAGGGTGCTTTCGGGGCGTGACCAGAAGCAATCCCGCAGGGGAACCATCTTCGGGGCTTACCTGAAACTGACTCCGGTTTTTCTCTTCCTGATTCCCGGGATGATCGCCTTTGCACTGAAGCAGCAGGGAACCATTGATTTTGCCACCAATGATGCAGCCTTTTCCACCCTGGTGAAGGAGTTGTTACCCAAAGGATTCACTGGGATCGTCGTTGGCGGGATCCTGGCGGCTTTGATGAGCTCGCTGGCCTCTCTGTTTAACTCTTCATCCATGCTGTTCACCGTTGACTTTTATAAGAAGATCAAACCAAAAGCAACTGAAAAGCACTATGTGTTGGTGGGGAGGATCGCCACTATCGTGATAGTGATTCTTGGTATATTATGGATCCCGGTCATGAAAGGTATCGGGAAGGTGCTCTATGAATACCTTCAGGATGTGCAGTCGCTGCTGGCTCCCGGGATTGCTGCGGTGTTCCTGTTAGGGGTCCTCTCCAAAAAAACCACTCCTGCTGCCGGCTTTACAGGCCTGGTGGTGGGATTTGTGCTGGGGATGTTGCGCCTGGGGCTCAACATCTATTACGGCGATACTGTGGGATCGGGATTTATCTACGATCTGATTGTCGCTCCCAACTGGCTGCACTATGAGATTGCACTGTTTGCATTAGTCATTGTGCTGATGATCATCATCAGTTTCTTTACCGAACGAATGGATCCTGCCAAGATCCAGGGGCTTTATTTCCGATCGGCCACGCCGGAACAGCGGGCAATCACCAGGGCCAGCTGGAACAAATGGGATGTGATCAATTCAGCCATTATCATCACCTTCATTATCGCATTTTATATCTATTTCTGGTAAACGAGAACTGAAGATGGTTAATTCAACCCCATATTACAGTGAGCACCACACCTTTCATGTGGCAGTTGACAGTATTATATTCGGATTTGACCTGAGTGAGTTAAAATTGCTGATCCATAAGAGGCGGTTTGAACCTGCCAGGGGAGAGTGGTCACTTTTCGGCGGATTTGTACAGGAGGGTGAAAGCCTGGATGAAGCCGCCAACAGGATATTGTACAAGCTCACCGGTCTTCAGAAAGTATATATGGAGGAGCTGCAGGCATATGGCGAGGTGGACAGGGACCCCGCGGGACATGTCATCTCGGTGGCCTATTACGCGCTGATCCCGGCGACGGAGTATAAAGAGGCCTCCAACGGCAAGTATGGTGCCACATGGGTAAGCCTGGAGGATCTGCCCCCCTTGATAATGGATCACAACGAAATGGTGGAGAAGGGTTTGCGGCGACTGAAAAGAAGAGCTGCCACGCAACCCATCGGATTTGAACTTCTCCCCAGGGAGTTCACCATGCCCCAGCTGCAATCACTCTACGAAGCTATCTACCAGTCCGAACTGGACAAGCGGAACTTCAGGAAGAAGATCCTGGCCATGGATGTGTTGATCAAGCTGGATCAGAAGGACATGAGCAGCTCCCGGAAGGGGGCCTATCTTTACAGGTTCGATAAGAAAAAATACAGGAAGCTGGTGGAAGGGGGGTATAGTTTTACAATGTAGAATGTTAGAAAAGCTAGATATATGATAAAGGAACTGAAGACACTGGAGGCATGGTTTGTAACAGGCAGTCAGGACCTCTACGGGGAGGAGACCCTGAAGCAGGTGGACCGTGATTCAAAAGAGATTGCGGCTGCGCTGGACCGCAGCAGTGAAATACCCGTAAAAATTGTATTCAAGCCTGTACTGACCACGCCGGATGCGATCCTGGCCATTTGCCGGGAGGCCAACAATGCAGAGCATTGTATCGGTCTGATCACATGGATGCACACCTTTTCTCCGGCCAGGATGTGGATCGGCGGACTGAAAGCGCTGGCCAAGCCTTTTATTCATCTGCACACACAGTTTAACCGTGATATACCCTGGAGTTCCATTGATATGGATTTCATGAACCTGAACCAGTCTGCTCACGGAGGCAGGGAGTTTGGATTTATCGGCTCCCGCCTGAGGATCGACCGGAAAGTGGTAGTGGGACACTGGTCCACTCCCGAGGTACACCGGAAGACCGGTGTATGGCTCAGGGCTGCAGCAGCCTGGCATGAATGGCAGGGAGCAAAGGTGGCCCGCTTCGGTGATAATATGCGCGAGGTGGCCGTAACCGAGGGGAACAAAGTATCGGCACAGATACAGTTCGGCTACAGTGTCTCCGGTTATGGCGTGGGCGACCTTGTAGCCAGGGTGAACCAGGTAACCGATAGGGAAGTGGCTGACCTGGTTCAGCAATATGAAAAGGATTACCAGGTGCCGGCCGATGCCAGAGAGGGCGGGAGCCTGAGAGATTCACTGAAGGAGGCGGCACGTATTGAAATGGGAATGCGCAATTTCCTTGAAGAAGGTGGATTTTCAGCTTTTACCACCACCTTCGAAGATCTGCACGGGTTATCCCAGCTACCTGGCCTGGCCGTGCAGCGGCTGATGGCCGACGGTTATGGGTTTGGTGCGGAAGGAGACTGGAAGACTGCTGCTCTTGTGCGCGCCATGAAGGTAATGGCACTCGGAATGAAAGGCGGGACTTCATTTATGGAGGATTACACCTACCACCTGCATCCCGAGGGAATGAAGGTGCTGGGAGCCCATATGCTGGAGGTATGTCCCTCCATTGCAGAAGGTAAAGCCGGCCTGGAGGTCCATCCGCTGGGTATCGGGGGAAAGGCGGACCCGGCCCGGCTGGTATTTGATGTGGCATCCGGTCCCGGCGTAAACGCCTCCCTGATGGATATGGGCAACCGTTTCAGGCTGCTGGTGAATCCCTGCCAGGTGGTACCTGCCGATAAGCCCCTTCCCAACCTGCCTGTGGCAAGGGTTGTATGGCAACCGGCACCAAGCCTGGAGGTGGCCGCCGGTGCCTGGATCCTGGCCGGTGGGGCGCACCATACCGGGTTCAGCATGGCCGTAACGGCGGAACACCTGGAAGATTTTTCAGAGATTGCCGGTATCGAGTACCTGCTGATTGATAACAATACATCTATCTCCTCATTTAAGAAGGAGCTGCGGTGGAACGAACTCTATTATCACTTGGCAAAAGGAATATAATATGTTTGAGAAATTGAAGGAGCGCGTACTGGAGGCCAACCTGGCACTGGTCAGCCACCGGCTTGTGGTATATACCTGGGGCAACGCCAGTGAGCGCGATCCCGAGACGGGAAATATAGTGATTAAACCCACGGGGGTCCCGTATGATCAGATGAAGGCGGATCATATGGTGGTACTGGATCCTGATGGGACACTTGTTGAGGGAGTTTTGAAACCCTCTTCGGATGCTCCCACGCACCTGGAGTTATACAGGAATTTTCCGGAAATAGGAGGGGTGGTGCATACCCACTCCCCATGGGCGACCTCATGGGCCCAGGCCGGTAAACCGATCCCGGTATACGGTACAACACATGCTGATTATTTCTACGGACCCGTTCCCTGTTCCCGGTCACTGACCCGGGAGGAGGTGGAGCATGATTATGAACTGAATACCGGCAGGGTGATCGTAGAGACCTTTAAGAAAAAGGAGAGGACAGGCATACCGGGGATTCTGGTCCGGGGCCATGCCCCCTTTACCTGGGGAATAGATAGCATGGAGGCGGTACAGCATGCAGTAGTGCTGGAGGAGGTGGCCAAAATGGCTCTTCGGACCGAGTTACTCGGGAACCGCCAAACACTTGAGCAGTACTTGCTGGACAAACACTACCGGCGCAAACATGGAAAGGATGCCTATTACGGACAGGATGATCTGGAACTTGATATATTTTAAGGATTTATGGCTTATACCATTGGAGTAGACTATGGTACCGATTCGGTACGTGCGCTGGTTGTGGATACGGAGACCGGCGAAGAGATGGGGACCCATGTGTTTGAATATCCCCGGTGGAAGGAGGGTAAATTTTGTGACCCCTCGGCGAACCTGTTTCGGCAACATCCCCTGGATTATCTGGAAGGACTGGAAGTTTCCATTGTTGGAGCGCTGGAAGAGTGTGGTTCCGATATAGCAAAAAAGGTAGTGGGTATCTCCGTTGATACCACGGGGTCCACACCTGTTGCTGTGAACCGGCAGGGGACCCCCCTGGCACTGCTTTCAGGTTTCGAGGATAATCCCAATGCCATGTTTGTGCTCTGGAAGGACCATACGGCACTGAAAGAGGCGGATGAGATCAATGCCCTGGCACACAGCTGGGGAGGGATAGATTATACAAAATTCGAAGGAGGCGTTTATAGTTCGGAGTGGTTCTGGGCCAAAGTGTTGCATGTGCTTCGCGAAGATCAGAATGTGCGGGAAAAGGCCTGGTCCTGGGTGGAACATTGTGACTGGATACCGGCCCTGCTGACAGGGGATACCGATCCGCTGAAGATGAAACGCAGCAGGTGTGCTGCCGGACATAAGGCTATGTGGCACGAAAGTTTCGGCGGACTTCCCGGCGAGGAGTTCCTGGTGAAACTGGATCCCCTGCTTGCCGGGTTAAAAGAAAGGCTCTTCAGGGAGACCTCCACCTGCGAGGTAAAGGCAGGTACTCTGAGTGAAGAGTGGGCCGGGAAACTGGGATTGCCGGTGACTGTTGCAGTGGGTGCAGGAGCGTTTGATGCACACCTGGGGGCGCTGGGAGCCGAAATTGGACCTTACCAGCTGAGCAAGGTGATGGGGACCTCCACCTGCGATATGATCATTGCCCCTGGAGATGAGCTGTCTGAGGATCCTGTAGAAGGTATATGCGGACAGGTAGATGGCTCGATTGTACCCGGAATGGTTGGACTGGAAGCGGGACAATCGGCTTTTGGAGATATCTATGCCTGGTTCAGGAGCCTGCTGATGTGGCCTGTTGAAAATGTGATAGCAGAGATCGGGGGATTGGATGATACTGTCAGGCAGAAGATCCGCAGGGAGACCGCTGATCGTATGATTGACCGGCTGAGCGAAGCTGCTGCGCAAGTTGATCCCGGCAAATCATCTGTGCTTACACTGGATTGGATGAACGGCCGGAGAACTCCCGATGCAAACCAGAACCTGAAGGGAGCCATCATGGGTCTTACGCTGGGCACGGATGCACCGGCCATTTTCAGGGCGCTGGTTGAGGCCACTGCTTTTGGTGCAAGGATGATCGTTGACCGTTTTGTAGAGGAGGGTGTTCGCATCGATGGCGTCATTGCTCTTGGTGGAGTGGCCAAGAAGTCTCCCCTGGTCATGCAAATTGTGGCCGATGTTCTGAACAAGCCCATTAAGGTGGCCCGTTCTGAGCAGGCTGTTGCCCTGGGATCGGCAATGGCTGCTGCAGTGGTGGCAGGCGTATATTCCAGCATCCCCGAGGCCCAGCAGGCCATGGGGGGAGGCTTTGAAACCGAATACAAGCCCGATCAGGCCATGGTCGCTATATACGATGAATTGTATAAGGCTTACAAGCGTTTCGGGCAATTCATTGAAGGTGAGACAACTCACGCATAGTCTTTTATACCGGCTATATATTGTAATCATTAAAAAGTATGTGTAAGTTTGTTGCATAGGATAGAGCAGAGCGGTATGCGGAAACTTATTTTAATTGGCATTCTGGTTTTCTCCCTGTCATCCCTGATGGCGCAGTCAGCCGAAGAGGATACGATCCGTCTGAAGCAGGGCGTTGAAAGTGTTGTGACAGAGGAGCGTGTGGATGAACAGGCAGCTGAGAAGTCTCAGGTGAAGACGGTTATGGGGTATAAGTCAAAACCGGGACACTGGGATTTTTCAGTGGGGACCAGCTACTCTTATATGAAGCGGTATGGTTCCGGAATGATGTTCTATACTGTACCCAGTTATACGCTTTCATTATCGGACCGTTGGTCGCTGCACGGTGGTGTGGTGGCTTCGCACTACCAGGGCCTGAACTATACAGGGCAAGGGGAAAACCTGTTACCCGGGACTTTCTCCAGCCTGGCTATATTTGGTGCGGCTTCCTACCGCATGAGCGACCGTTTGATACTCCACGGAGCGGGTTACAAGCAACTGATTTCAGCTCCCAATACACCGGTTATGGGGTATCCCATGGACAACCTCTCCCTGGGAGCCTCATACAGGATCGGGGATAACCTGACCATCGGGGCCTCGGTCCATATGCAAAACGGGAACGGATACTACTCCTCGCCCTATTTTGGGAATCCGTTCTTCCCCTCACCCATCGGCTGGTAGCGATGACCATTCTGTTCGCCTCACTGGCTCCTGTTTTTGTCATTCTTTTCTATATATATTTCCGGGATAAATACGACAGGGAACCGATAGCTCTTCTGGTAAAAGCCCTGTTGCTGGGTATTATCATCGTGATACCGGTCATTTTTGTGGAGCGGTTGCTGTTGAACCTGATGCCCCCCGCCGGCAAGGTGGGAGAGGCTGCCTACCATGCCTTTGTAATTGCCGGAACGACTGAAGAGGTTTTCAAGTTCCTGGCCCTTTACCTGCTGGTCTGGAAGAGTCCCAGCTTCAACGAAAAGTTCGACGGGATCGTTTACGCCGTCTTTGTTGCGCTTGGTTTTGCCGGAGTGGAGAATATAATCTATGTGCTGGAAGGCGGGATGCAAACTGCCATTACCAGGGCACTTACTGCAGTTCCCGCTCATGCCATATTTGGTATTACCATGGGTTACTACCTGGGGATTGCCCGTATGTATAAAGAGTTGAGAGCCAGCTACCTGGGCAGGGCCCTGCTGGTTCCTATTATCCTGCACGGCATTTACGATTTTATCCTGATGGTAGAGATAGGATGGTTGCTGCTCCTTTTTATTCCCTATGTGATATTGCTCTACATCATGGCCATGAGAAAGATGAGGCTCCTGTCTAACAGCTCCATTTTCAAGCCACTGGAAGGCGAGGATTAGGATCACCTCCCTTTCTGTTTTGTGTCATATATGGTCCGGGTTCACCCCATTTTTCTTATCTTGGGTAAACCCTAATTCCAACACATGTACGATTCAATCATTCCAACAGCCGATACCATTCCGGTTCACTGGTTATGGTTTCAGGTACTGCTTATAATCACCTTCTTCATTCATATGATCCTGATGAACTTCCTCCTGGGAGGAAGCCTGCTGACCGTATGGGATATCCTTACGGGGAAGCTGGAGACGAGGGCTTCGGGCAGCATTCCGACACTGGTGGCTCTGACCGTCAATTTTGGCATACCACCACTGCTTTTTATCCAGGTACTGTACGGACACCTCTTCTACTCCAGCTCGGTGATGCTGGCCGTACCATGGATCCTGGTGATCCCCATCCTGATACTGGCCTATTACGGGGCTTACCTGTTTGTCAGAAAGTCCGGCAGCGCCCCCCTGTTTTCAAAGGTTGCACTGGTATTTACCTCACTATCCCTGCTCTTTGTCGCATTTATGCTGGTGAATAATAATACACTGGCGATACGTCCGGAGCGGTGGGGGATCTATTTGAATAACCCTGGTGGATGGAACCTGAACCTGGGTGAGCCCACACTTCTGCCCAGGTACCTGCATTTCGTGGTTGCCGCACTGGGTATCGGGGCCCTGGGAAGGGCCATTGCCTACAGGTATTCCAAAATGGATGCCGGAGAGAAAGAGGGCCAGATCAGAAGAAACCTGAAGCTCTTTGGATGGATCACCATCATCCAGTTAGCGGTCGGCACCTGGTTCTTTCTGACCATGCCTGAAACGGTCTGGAGAACATTCATGGGAGGATCGCTTGGTGCCACCGCGCTGATGGTGGCCGGCTGGTTGCTGGCGCTTCTGATCCTTCACAGTACTTTTACCGGAAGATTCGCGCCAGCAATGATCCTGGGCGGACTCGAAGTGCTGGTCATGGTGATCGTCAGGGACCTGGCGCGTTCAGCTTACCTGAAAGAGATATTCCATCCTTCTCAGCTCGAGAACGTAAACCAACAATCGCCATTGTACGTTTTCCTGCTGGTCTTCGTGGTTGGATTGTTTGCACTCTACTATATGATCCGCCTGATGTTCAACGCTAAAACTTCCCGATCATGAACTATCCGGTCTGGTATCTTCCCCAACTGGGAGGTGGATTGTTAATCGCTGTTATTGCGATTTTGCATGTTGTTATTTCGCATCTGGCAGTAGGAGGCGGACTGTTCCTCGTGGTGACAGAGCGGCAGGCGGTGAAAACAAAGAACAGCGCCCTGCTTGAATATGTAAAGAAACACACCTGGTTCTTCCTGCTGCTCACCATGGTGTTTGGAGGGATCAGCGGTGTCGGTATCTGGTTTATCATTTCACTGGTCAACCCGGCTGCCACCTCCAGCCTTATCCACAATTTTGTATTCGGATGGGCCATCGAGTGGGTCTTCTTTATCGCAGAGATTGTTTCGCTGCTGATCTATCATTACCGGTTTGGTAAAATGGATTCCAGATCTCATATGATACTGGGCTGGCTCTATTTTATCTTTGCATGGCTCAGTCTGTTTATCATCAACGGGATCCTTGGCTTTATGCTGACACCAGGGAAATGGATCGAAACAGGCAATTTCTGGAACGGTTTCTTTAATCCCAGTTTCCTGCCATCGCTGATATTCCGTACCAGCATTTCCCTGATCTTTGCGGGGGTTTTCGGATTGGTTACAGGGGCATGGCTGAAAGATAAAGTGATGCGTCGGTCCGTTTTTCGCCTGTGCGCCGGCTGGATCTATATTCCACTGGTGATCCTGGTGTTAACAGGGATCTACTATACACAGGTGATCAGTGCCGAATCTTTCGAAAACCTGTTCCACTTTAACCGGGAAAGCAGTCCCTTTATCACGCTGATTATTGTGAGCTCCATCCTGCTTTTTGGACTAGGGCTGTTCACCCTGGTAAGAATGTCCCAGCCCCTGCAGAAGACCGGGGCAATCCTGCTGGTGGTGATCTGCTTTGGCTGGATGGCCGGCTTTGAATATATGCGTGAGATAGCCAGGAAACCCTTTGTAATATACGGATACATGTATTCCACCGGGATCAAATCCTCGCAGATGGAGTCGATCAACAGTGAGGGATTCCTGGCACAGGCCAAATGGACCCGGATCAAGGAGGTATCTGAGGAGAATCTGCCGGAGGCCGGAGCTGAAATCTTCAGGTTGCAGTGTATGATCTGTCATACGGTAGACGGTTATAACGATGTGCGGAGCAAAACGGGACAACTGACAGAACGGGGACTGGAAGCCTGGCTTACGGGAATGGGAAAGGTAAACTCCTATATGCCGCCCTTTGCCGGGACCGATATTGAAAAAAGAGCTGTTGCAGCTTACATATACAGGGTGCTCCAGGGAAAATCCACAACCTCCCCGAAGGTGCAGGAGGCGATATCGTTTCCTTTGGAGATACCGCCTTTTAATCCCGATACAAGTGAATATGTGCTGCTGGCCTGGAACGATCTCGGAATGCACTGTCTCTCAGATAATGACAAGTATTTTTGTTTCCTTCCTCCTGCCAACACCCTGAATGCACAACTCTTTCGCAGGGGACCCCTTCCGGAGCTGGTTAACAGTGGTGTTACCATGGAATATGCTGTGGAAGAGGGATTTCAGCATCCGGAAAAGCACTCTCTGTTCTGGAAATATGACCAGGAGATCTTCGGGGTAGACCTTCCTGAAGGAACCGGACTGGCAGGCAAGGGTGTCAACGGAACCATGGATGCCAAAGGGAATCTCTATGAAGCTAAATTTATTCCTGTAATGCCCTATATGGATAACTGGACCTTTAACCCCTACCCGCAATTTACAATCACCGCTAGGGATGGATCTACCGGGGAGGTGCTTGCCATGACCAAAGTAATAGCACCAACATCCACCGAGCTGGGGTGCCGGAACTGCCATGAGGGCGGCTGGCGCTGGAATGACGTGGCCGGATTGGCCGATGAGACGGCTATCAACATTCTGAAGGTCCATGACCGGTACAACGGGACCACCTTGCTGCAGGATGCGGAAGATGGAAAACCCGGATTGTGCCAGTCATGTCATGCCGATCCGGCATTAAATGCCGCAGGCAAGCCGGGTGTGTTGAATTTCTCCAGTGCCATGCACGGATTCCATGCCAACTACCTTTCGGGGATGGACCAGGATGCCTGCAATATGTGTCACCCTTCAAATCCGGATGGCAGTACAATGTGTTTCAGGGGCAGGCACAGTGAGATAGGAGTCGGTTGTACCGAATGCCACGGAACAATCGAGGATCATGCACTGGGATTACTGGCCAATCAGGCAGATATTAAAGAGGCGGCCAGGTTGTCCAGGGGGTTGGAACCGGTATATGCTTTCACAAAAGAGGAGATCAAACCCAGGGTACCCTGGGTAATGGAACCCGATTGCCAATCCTGTCATACCAATTTTAACATATCCGAGGATGGTTTCTCGGGTACCGCATTTAACCTCTGGGTACCTGGTTTAGAGGCCCTTTACCGTAGCAGGACAGACAACCATGGTGTGATGTGTATGGCATGTCACGGTTCGACTCATGCGATTTATGGAGCCCGGAACAGATACGGATTGCAAAGAGATAACCAGCAACCCCTTCAGTACCAGGGATTAGCGGGGACCATAGGGACGCATGATAACTGTATGGTTTGTCATACCATTGATATGAGCGCGAGCGGTCATCACAGGAATATGTTGAACAGGGACCCGCTTCCGGTGTTAGTAGAATAAGGATATGAAGAAATTTTTAAGTCTCCGGGGTCCGATCCTGTTTCTAATTGGTGGATTACTCCTCAGTAGCTGCAAGGCTAAAGTGGATACTCATCCGGTTGGCGAACTGGTGCCTGAAACCGACCAATTCTGGGAAGTGGTACCACAGGGATCGGTAATTGAACGCATTGGGATTAATTTCGGGTTTACCGAGGGACCAGCCTTGCACCCCAAGGGATACCTGGTATTTTCAGATATATCGGGGAATACCATTTACAAGTGGACCGGTAAAAAGTTTGTATCCCTTCGTGACTCCAGCAACAATGCCAACGGCCTGCTGTTTATGCACGGGGGGGAACTGCTGGCCTGTGAGCAGGGATCCAGGAGCATCACCTGGATATCCTCTGAAGGCAGAGTAACCACCCTGGTTGATTCTTATAAGGGCAGGAGGCTGAACAGTCCTAATGATCTTTGCAGGTCCTCTTCCGGGGCCATTTATTTCACAGACCCGCCATGGGGGCTTCCCGGGTTGAACGACGATCCGCAGAAAGAACTGCCTTACAGTGGCGTATTCATGCTGGTTAATGGCAAAACCACATTGATCGACAGCACCCTTTCATGGCCCAACGGGATAGCACTTTCACCCGACGAGAAATATCTCTATGTAGCCAATATGGAGATCATACAGGTGGAAGAGGAGGAGCAATACGATGTATACTGGATGCGATACACGCTGAATGATAATGGAAGGGTGGTCGACAGGCAGGTTTTTTTCAGAGCTCCGGACAGCTCCCTCCCGGGTGGACCGGACGGGATGAAGGTGGATCAGAATGGGAACCTGTTTGTAACGGGACCCGGAGGCATACTGGTTCTGGACAGTACCGGAAACCACCTTGGAACCATATCCCTGCCCATCCCTGCAACCAATCTGGCAATCGGTCCGGGGAATAGAGAGATTTTTGTGACTGCCAGATCCACAATATACCGGATAACCTTGAAATGAGTGATGTTTAAACCTGCAAGCCATATCATGATCATATTCGGAGCTTCGGGAGATTTGACCAGAAGGAAGCTGATCCCTGCGCTGGTGGAGTTGCAAAAACTGGACCTGCTGCCGGACCGGTTTGCCGTGCTTGGAGTAGGAAGGACAAAATACGAGGACTCCACCTTCCGCGAAATGATATCAAGCCAGCTTGAAGAGACCGGGGAGATCATACCTCTGCTTCATTATCATTGCATGCACACCGAATCTGCGGATGATTACCAGGGGCTGGCCCAACGGCTGGCCCAGCTCTCCAGTGATATGAAAATAGATCCCAGCTATCTCTTCTACCTGGCCACTCCACCTTCTCTCTACGGGATCATACCCCGGTTTTTGTCCGGGGCAGGACTCACCAGGGAGAGCAAGGGAGTCTTTCGGAGGATCATCATTGAGAAACCCTTTGGAATGGATTATCAGTCTGCAGTTGAGCTGAACAAGGGACTGCTTTCTCATATGAAGGAGCATCAGTTGTATCGTATTGATCACTACCTGGGGAAGGAGACGGTGCAGAATGTTCTGGTTACCAGGTTCTCAAACGGGATTTTTGAACCACTCTGGAACCGGAATTTTATACACCATGTAGAGATTACCTCGGCGGAGAGACTGGGCGTTGGGAGCCGGGGTGGATACTATGACGATTCCGGGGCTTTAAGGGATATGTTGCAAAATCACCTGCTCCAGCTGGTAGGTCTTGTTTCAATGGAGCCACCCACAGTGATCAGTTCAGATGCTATCCGTAATGAAATGTTGAAGGTATTCCAGGCCTTAAGGCCCATTTCCGGCGATGCTGTCTGTGAACAGGTGATCAGGGGCCAGTATATATCCTCTCATGTGCGCGGGGAACAGCTAAAAGGGTACCGGTCGGAAAAGGGCGTTCCTGATAATAGCAGGACCGAAACGTATGTGGCCATGAAATTGTTTATTGATAACTGGCGCTGGGGAGGTGTGCCTTTTTATGTGCGTACCGGGAAAAGACTGCCCACCAGGGTATCGGAGATCGTCGTTCATTTTAAGCCTTCTCCCCACAGGCTCTTCAGTGATCAGGAATGGAATAAGATACGGGGTAACCTGATGGTGATCAGGATCCAGCCCGATGAAGGAATCCTGTTGAAGTTTGGAATGAAGGTACAGGGAGCAGGATTTAAAGTACAGGATGCTGACCTGGATTTTCATTATAAGGACTTAACTGACAGCTATATACCTGAAGCATATCAGCGATTGCTGCTGGACTGTATGCAGGGAGACAGTACACTCTATACCCGTGGCGATGCCGTTGAGGCGGCATGGCGCTTTGTGGAACCGATCCTGGATGCCTGGCAGAAGGATCCGGAAATTCCACTGCATGGTTACCCATGTGGCACCTGGGGTCCGGAAGTTGCTGACCAGATTTTTGAGGAAAAAGAGTATTCATGGCGTTATCCTTGCAGAAACCTGAATGATGACGGCCTTTATTGTGAACTGTAATGGAAAGAAAGAGAAGTTATATCTATCCTGATAAGGATTCTCTGGTGGCTGCTTTTGTATGTGAATTCATACGCTGCCTTAAGATAGATTCAGGTACTGAAAGGCCGCTTCGTATTGCCCTTTCGGGTGGTTCAACCCCGATGAATATATTCAGGCAATTGTCGCAGGAGACCAGCCGGGAGGATTGGCGAGACGTGCATCTTTACTGGGGAGATGAACGTTGTGTGCCACCCGGTCATCCTGAAAGTAATTATGGGAATACACAGGTCGCCTTACTGGAACCCCTGGGCCTCAGTCAGGATCAGGTCCACCGGATCAGGGGTGAAGAAAAGCCCCACGGCGAGGCAGACCGGTATGGCCAATTGTTGCAAAAGCAGCTGCCCGTGACCAATGGTTTCCCGGTTTTTGACTGGATCTGGCTGGGCCTTGGAACGGATGGACACACCGCTTCCATTTTTCCCCACCAGATCGAGATGTGGACGGCCGGGTCCCCCTGTATCGTAACCAGTCACCCTGACTCCGGTCAGCAAAGGATCTCCCTGACCGGAGGAGTGATCAATGTGGCAAAGCGTGTCTCCTTTATTGCGTCCGGAAAGGAAAAAGCCGGAGTGATCAGAGAGATCTTCCAGAAAGAGGGCCGTTATATGGAGTACCCGGCCTTTTATGTCGATCCTTCATCGGGTAACCTGGAATGGTACCTTGATCAGGATGCAACTTATCTTCTTTGATCGTGAACAACACCAGCTCCATTGAACATGCCCGCAGGCTGGACAGGGATGATCCAATCAGACCGTTCAGGCGGGAATTTGTGATCAATGATCCATCCGTCATTTACCTGGACGGGAATTCGCTGGGACGGCTACCTGAAAAAACAGTGGAATATATGGATAACGCGATCAGGGAGCAGTGGGGCGAAAGGTTGATCAGAAGCTGGAACGAAGGGTGGTATAACCAGTCGGTTCGCCTGGGCAGGAAGGTTGCCCAGATCATAGGAGCGCATCCCGATGAAGTGATTGTATCAGACTCCACCTCTGTGAATCTCTATAAACTGGTCTTCGGAGCTTTAAAGTTAAAGGAGGGCCGGACCGAGATCATTTCTGATGATATGAACTTCCCATCCGATCTATATATTATTCAGGGATTGATCCGGGAGTTTGGTAACCGGCATAACCTGAGATTATTGAAATCGCAGGATGGCATTTCATCGGATATGACGGAGCTGGTCAGGATGGTCAATCACCATACAGCACTGGTCACGCTTTCACATGTAGTCTATAAAAGTGCATATCTGTACGATATGGAGCGTGTAACAGAGCTTGCTCATCTCCATGATGCGCTGGTCCTGTGGGACCTCAGTCATTCGGTAGGCGTGCTCCCCGTGAGCCTGAACAAGGCCGGGGCGGACCTGGCTGTCGGCTGCACCTATAAATATCTGAACGGCGGACCCGGATCACCTGCGTTTCTTTATGTGAAAAGAGCGTTGCAGGATCAACTGGAGAATCCGATACAGGGCTGGTTTGGAGAACAGAACCCATTTGAGTTCAATCTGCATTACAGGAAGTCTGAAGGGATCAGCAAATTCCTGACAGGAACTCCTCCGGTGATCTCTATTTCAGGACTGGAACCTGCGCTGGATATGATCCTGAAGGCCGGCATCGGGACGATCAGGGAAAAGAGTGTTTCCCAGAGCCAGTATCTTATTTCCCTGGCCAGGGAATGGTTACTGGAAGAAGGATTCAGGTTGGGATCACCAGAATTTGCCGAAAGAAGGGGATCACATATCTCATTGAAACATGCTGAGGGTTACCGGATCTGTAAAGCACTGGCTGATCCGGATGTGGGAGATTGTGTCGTGATCCCTGATTTCAGGGAGCCTAATAATATCAGGTTTGGAATAAGTCCGTTGTACACTTCTTATGAGGATATCCTCTGTGCCATGGTCAAGTTGAAGACGATCATTTCAGAAAAGCTGTACAAAAATTACCCCCTTGACAGGGAGCAGGTAACCTGAGCCTCTTTTCAATCGGATTCTATTTTACCTTTCTTTTAACATCTTGAATGCAACCATTTAACAAAGTTTCCGTTTTGTTAACTAAACACATGACCCTATGGCTTCCCTGAATGAGATCACCGGCGTGCTGGGGCGTAAACGTGCTGCCCATTTGTTACGCAGGGCCACTTTTGGGCCCACTATCCCTGAGATTGATCAGTTTGCAGCGCTTACAGCTACTCAGGCTTTGGTTCTCCTGTTTGATGATACAGCTGAAAATCCACTTCCCCCGGTCGATCCTTTGACCGGCAACACCTGGGTGGATCCCACCGGGGTGGCCGGACCACCGAAGGCAGGGAGCGGAAACAGCGAACAGGACCAGCTGTTTGAATTCTTCCAGGCCTGGCATATGGATGTGATGCGTAAGGCCCCGCTAACACTGAAAGAACGGATTACCTGGTTTATGCATACCCATCTGCCCGCTCGCTGGACCGAGATTAACCAGAGTGAGGCAATTTATTATCAAAATTGTCTGTACAGGCATTACGCATATGGCAGCTTCAAGGAACTTTTTAAAAAGATCTGTGTGGACAATGCCATGTTAAGGTATCTGGATGGTTACTCAAACAAGAAGAACTCTCCCAATGAGAATTTTGCCAGGGAGATGTTAGAGCTATACAGCATAGGCAAGGGCCAACAGGTGGCTGAAGGGGACTATACCAACTATACCGAGGATGATGTCAAAGCAGCCACCCGTGTGCTTACAGGGTGGGAGCTCGATGAAACCTATAGTTTTTTAGATGCTGATAGCGGATTGCCCATTGGAAAGATGAGGTCGCACCTGGCAGGAGATAATACAACAGAGCTGGCCACGGAGCATGACACAGGAGCCAAAACTTTCACGGATAAGTTTGGAGGATCAGTGATTCAGCCTTCTGAGGTCATCGAGGAATTTGCCACTGTTGAGGCTGCCTACGAAGAATTGGATGCCATGATCGAGTTGATCTTTGCCCAGCAGGAGACCAGCCGCTTTATTGCCAGGAAGCTGTATCGTTTCTTTGTCTACCATTTTATTACGGAGGAGGCTGAAACAGATATCATTGGTCCCCTTGCTCAAATTCTGATGGACAATGAGTTCAGCATCGTGGAGCTGCTGACAGTGCTTTTTAAGAGCGAACATTTTTATGATGAAGATGATGCCGTGAAAGAAAACGACAATGTGGGAGCTCTTATAAAATCACCGGTTGATCTGTTTACCGGACTATTCCGGATGTTCGGGATACAGTTCCCGGACCGCGAAACAGAAACAGGGACATTTTATGGTGATATGGCCTTTGTGGTCTCCAATCTGGTGGACCAGGGGCTCAATTTCTATGAACCATTTGAGGTGGCAGGCTATCCGGCCTATCACCAGATACCTGGCTTTAACCGGAATTGGATCACCACCTATGCACTGGCACACAGGTACCAGGCAGCAGGGATCCTTATGAAAACACTGGAGCAATCGAGCGAAAGGACCTTTGTACTTGATATAGTCGACTGGGTGGAGAATGCGGGTCATATCAGCGATCCGTCAGACACCCTGGAACTTATGGATGTGCTTGTGAATAACCTGTTTGCCATAGAACTTACCCAGGAACGTTATGACTATTTCCTCTATACGGTTTTTCTTGATTATACGGGAACGAACCTGGCCTATGCGCGTGGATTGTGGACCCAGGAATGGAATTTATACACAGGTTCAAGTGATGATACCGTGGTGAGAAATCTGCTGGAACGGCTCTTTACTGCATTCATAGAGACTCCTGAATTTCAACTATACTAAAGGTTATGAAAAGAAGAAATTTTATCAGGAATGTAGCTTACGGAAGCGCTGCGGGGTTGACCCTGGGCGGTGTACCATTGAGACTGCTGGCCGCAAATAATCCGCTGGCAAAGCTTGCTGCAGATAGTGTTAATGATAAGGTGTTGGTATTCATCCAATTGCATGGTGGAAATGATGGGCTGAATACCCTGATCCCTATCTCTCAGTATGATGAATATTACAACCTGAGGCCCAATATCGCCATCCGTCATACCGGAACCAGGAGTTACCTGGAGGTGGACAATACAGTGGATGAGAATGCCCGGGTGGGATTGCATCCGGATATGTTGACTTTTAAGGAGATGTATGACCAGGAGAAGGTGGCTATTATTCAGAACGTCGGATATCCCAATATGAACATGAGTCATTTTCGAGGAAGAGATGTGGTATTTATGGGCGGAGATGAATCGGGCAACAACCAGTATAAATCCGGGTGGATGGGTCGTTATCTGGATAATATCTATCCAGGGTATCCCGACGACTATCCCAGTCCGGACATGCAGGATCCCATCGGTATTGAGTTAAGCGGAACCCTTTCCCTTGCTTTCCACAGGGAAAACGGGATTCCCATCGGGCTCAACATAGGAAGTCCGGATCAATTTTACCAGTTGATCTCCAGTGTTGGTGTGGATCCACCCATCGCTTTTCCCGGGAGCCATGCCGGAGATGAACTCCGTTATATCATGGAGTTTGAAAAGAAATCCAACCAGTATGCCGGTCGATTAAAAGAGGTGTATGATGCTGGAAGTAATTCCACGGTTGTATACCCGGAGGTTTATCCCTATGCTTCACCCATCAGGGCCAATAACCTCTCCAGTCAGCTCAAGCTCATTGCCAGGCTGATCAGTGGAGGCGTGAAGACCAAGATCTTTCTCTGTCGCATCGGGGGCTTTGATACCCATGGAGAACAGGTGGATGAAAACGATCCCAGTCTGGGCCTGCATGCTGCATTACTTCACAATCTGTCCGGCGCGGTAAAGGCCTTTTACGATGATCTGAACCAGCTGGGGATCGATGAACGGGTACTTTCCCTCACTTTTACCGAGTTTGGCCGCCGGGCCAAGTCCAATGACAGTTACGGAACAGATCATGGGACAGCCACACCGGTTTTCGTCTTTGGCACCCAGCTGAACAGCGGGATATACGGCGTGAATCCCGGATTGAGTCCCGAAGATCTTCATAATTACAATCTGGTTTACAATATTGATTACAGACAGATCTATACCTCTGTTATCCAGGATTGGTTTGAGGGAGATGACCAGGCATTGATTGATACCGGATTCAGCCAGTGGGTTGATACGCGGTTGCCCATTGTCGCCACAACCGGCATCCAGGAATATACCCCTGGGAAAAATCCCACTTCCCTTCTTATATATCCAAACCCTGTGCAGGACATGCTTCATATCCAATACAACCTGGAGTTCAGGGGAGCACTTACCCTGCATGTGATTGACGGGTCCGGACGCAGACTTAAATCAGTGCAGCTGGAGGGGATGTTTGGTCCCAATACCACTGCAATTGATGTATCTGATCTAAAAGAGGGGATGTACCACCTGCAGTTGATCCATCGTGGAAAACAGATGCACAGCAGCTTTTTAAAACTGTGATCTACTCTTCCGAAACAAACTGGTCCGGGGGCAATTTGAAGAGGAGCGGACGCTTGTATTTTCCCAGGATATAGATCTCTGCCAGGATGGCGATACCCTGGTCAGTTGTCTGGATATAATCCCGTACCTCAACCCGCTCTTCAAACGACCTGGAAAGCGTGTTTACCAGGCTGTCGGATTCCAGGTCATATTGATATACGACCAGAGAATTATCATTGGTCTGGGAGATAAATAGCGCGAACTGATCCGCATTGGTATTAAGGGATCCGGCCATTACCGGTGCCCTGTAGGTGAGCTCATACAAAGGTTCCGCAGGAATATCCTTGATGTTCCCACTGCTTAACACATCAATTTCAGCCCCGGCCATGATATAATTATTCCCTTCGTAATAGCTTGTGAGCCCAAAGATGTTTCCCGACTTCTGGACAATTGAAGAGATACCTTCCTCGGTCTGGAAGGAATAAATATCACCTGTAGCCTCCAGGGATGAGCCATCGAGGAACACTGTCCGGAGGGTATAATTGTAAAAACAGTTCACAAAGTAACCTGCTCCCGAGCTGTTGTTGTATGCCCCGATAAAAAAGGGATAGTCCTGGCCGGTCTTATTCATATGGCGCTGAATCAGGTACTCCAGGTCGGTATTTACGGGCAATTTGTTGCTGCGTTGCAGCTCGAAATTGTCGTTATACTTTGATATCCATGAGGACCGGGTCACAAAATCATAACCCAGAACGACCAGGTTTCCCTGCTCATCAAGGAAGGAGCAGAGCGGCATGGTCATATCCAGTGCCTGCTGAGCTGTTTCCATCCCGTTACCGGGATCTATAGTTACAACATAGGCATCGAACTGCTGGTTCATGGCTATAAAGCCCACAGAGCCATTCTCAAGGATCAGTTTTGAGGTGGGAGCAAGCCAGTCGTAGTCCATGGTCCAGGTGAGTTCTCCCGACGCGGAGGTACGTACCAGTGTGGTATAGGGATATTCAATATCGGCATCCTCATCTTTAACCGCGGAAATATATATAAAGCCTCCTTCAGGCAATTCGACAATACTTTCAGGAAAAAAGGCCAGTTTCTCTTCGGGATGATTATAAATCTTCAGAAATCCATCCTCCGGCATAATCTCATTCTGGTTGATCTCACACCCTGCACCAATCAGGAGCATGATAACAAACAGGACGATATGGCCTTGAGCTCTGTTCATAGGTTCAATAAAAGCATTCAACATTGCTGTAGTGTTTCTGTTTTTGAAGTGAAAAGAGGATGGAGAGGTTTATTTGAAGGTCATTCAGCATGATATCATCCTGTGCAAATGTTACCCCGTTCCCGGTTGCAAAACGATCTGTTTTATTGGTTATGTTATGCAGTCCCACATTATAACCTGCATGCAGATCGAGAATCACATACCTTAGATCTATATAAGTTCCGGCCACAGCTCCGGCGGTAAACCTGGATCTGATAAAGGTCTCATTGGAAGCATCAAGTGAACCCAGCAGGTTACTGTAAGCCACAGAACCGCCTGCGTAGGGACGGAAGCGCTGGAGATCAAAGCTGTACCTGGCCTCAAGAGGCACAGTGAAATAGCGAAGAAGATAAGGGGTTTCGCGTTCAACGGTTTCATTTGTGAAGTCGATTTCATTCAACTTGCTGAAACGGTAGGTATAGGTGCCGGGCCTCAGGGCGACAATGAGGAACTTACTAAACCACTCAACTTGTACAAAATACTGATTTCCAATATTCTGTAACATTTTTGTATAGCTGTTCTCATATTGGGCCCCACCAATGTCCTCATAAATGTTATAGGATTCAAGAACAGCAATACTGGTAATATTGGCCCCACCTCCGAAACCGATCCTGAGCTGATCCAGGTAGCCTGCTTCCTGGGCACGCACGGTGCCAATCAGCATCAGACCCAACAGGATACAAAAGATAATTCTTGGTTTTCTCACACTTTCAAAAAAAGATCAGGTGCAAATAGATTGCACCTTCTCTTATCTCAAACGGAGAAAACGGAAGGAATGTTACATTCCTGGAGTACTCTGTAACCCCGGGAAGATGAATTTTAATCTGCCTCTACAATTTTCTTCATTTTCATGGGGAAATCAGTTTCCATGACATTAAGGGCACCTGTATAGGTTTCTCCTTCAAAGTTACCTTTAAGTATGACATAATTTCCATCTGCATCGAAACTGGCCTCAAGGGCTCCACCTACAACTTTTACTTCGCCAATTTCAAGCTCCCCCATGGGATTCACTAACTTTCCCATCAGGACTCCCTCTACATTGGTAATGATGAAGGTCCCGTCGATATCCACGGGCAGATCTTCTACAACGTAATCCCATTGCCCGACATACTGGGCCAATGGATCTTTAGCCATTTTCATCGAGGCACAGGAGGAAAATGCCAGGACAACAGCGAACAACAGGGCAAGATTTTTAAACAGGTTCTTTTTCATGTTAGATCTTTATTGGGTTAATTTAATGTGTTGAATATACACATTAATTGTGATCCGACGCAACTGTTTCTCATGCTGTCTGACATAGGTAAATTGATCTTTGAACTGGGTTTTATGATGTTTGATTGGTAACTTGCGAACAGGGCATAATGTAATCCGATGAACAGGCGAATAAAGGGACTGATCGCAGCACCATTTACCCCGTTTGGCAAAACGGGCAAACTGAATTTATCAGTGATTCAGAGATATTCAAATGAACTGAAACGGGATGGGGTAAAGGGAGTTTTTGTCTGTGGCACTACCGGGGAGGGTTTATCTCTGACCATTGATGAACGGAAACACCTTCTTGAAGAGTGGATCAAATACCAGGAACCGGATTTTAAGGTGATCATTCATGTGGGCTCCACATCCTACCTTCAAGCGATCGAACTGGCCAGGCATGCTGCTTCGGCTGGCGCCTATGCCATCAGTGCTATGGGACCTCCTTTCTCACAACCCACGCAGGTTGAGGAACTGATAGGATACTGTGAGAAGATTGCAAGGGAAGCACCGGAGACGCCTTTTTATTACTATCACATCCCGGCCATGTCGGGTGTTTCGCTCTCCATGCAGCGATTTTTAATGGATGCAGCAGGAGCAATTCCAAACCTGCGGGGTATTAAATTCACCCATAATAACCTGATGGAACTACAGCAATGCCTGATGGTTGAAAATGATAACCTTGAGATCATCCTTGGATACGATGAGGTGTTGCTGGGCGGACTGGTACTGGGCATACAGGCTGCCATTGGGAGTACCTACAACTTTATGGCACCGGTTTATAATGAGTTGATCAACTGTTTTGAGAGCGGGGATCTGTTGACTGCCAGGAAGCTGCAAAGGTACGCTGTTAAAATCGTTGAACTGCTTCATCAATACGGAGGGTGGGTGGCTGGAGGAAAGGTCATTCAATCACTTTGTAACATTGAATGCGGTGATTGCCGCCTGCCTTTAAGAAAACTGACCGACAATGAGGTGAAGTTGCTTCGCAAGAAACTGGATGAGCTTGAATTTTTCACATTCAGGAGGGACCCGGACCTTTCAAAACTGGAATTTACCGGATAATCTATTTTGAAATTAGATATTAAATATAAAAAGGTTATTTTAGTTGTTTATCCCATTGACGGATGAATCAGCACGCTGAGACGCTTGTTCAGGAGCTAAATGTCAGGTCAATCCCCCAGAAAGCGGAGTGGTGGAACCACTACATGAAGGGTGAGATCAGGTTTGTCGGGACAAGTATTCCCGAAATCCGGAAGCTTCTGAATGAACTGAACTTCAGTATTGGTCTCGATCAACTTCCCATGAATCAGCAGGTGAGTATCGTTAACGGGCTCATACGCAGTGACCTGGGCGAGTATAAACTGGCAGCCATACTCTATATTCAGCTCTTCTGGCTGGGTGTTCAAAAACATTCATTTCTGTTAAGCCTGGTTTCAGACTGGTTCACTGACAGGCATATTTATGACTGGAACACCTGTGACAGTCTTGCTGTAAGAGTGATTGCCCCATTATTGAATTCAGGTGATGAACAGGTGACCTGGGCCCTGAATCAGTGGAACTGTGATCCTTACCTGTGGAAAGCAAGGGCTTCCCTTGTCCCATATGCATTTTCGGATGATATAAGCAGGTATAAAAGGAGTATTGAACGTACTTCTGATATCCTGATCAGGCGGGAGGAACGATTTGCCAAGACTGCGGTAGGATGGGTCTTGCGGGAGTATTCCAAAGTTGATGAGGAATTTGTGCTGGAATTTCTTGGCAAGCATGTAAAACACACCACATGGGAGGTAAAAAGAAATGCGCTTAAATATTACAGGAAAAAACTGAAGACGACATGAGAACACTCCTGATTTTACTCATATCCACATCCATGGGGTTGATCCCTGCCTGTCAGCATAACGGACAAGAACATGGTACTTATAACCTCCTTCCCCAGCCAGAGATAATGGAAATTTACGGGAACAGCCAGTTGTATCCCGATTCGATTAAATTTTACAGGCTGGATAATGGAGTCAGCCTCCCGGTTCCGCCGGAATATGTGGAAGGCATGGAACAAACCGTTAAACTTTCGGGCCCGCAGGTTGTGTTCCAGGAGGATAAGTCACTGGCGATGGGTGATGAAGGGTATATGTTAGATATATCCAAGGATCATGTTACCATTGCCGGGGACAAGAAAGCCGGGCGTTTTTATGGTTATATGACCCTGCTGCAATTAATGAGCGATGCAAGGGAACAGGGTTTGCCGTTGCCCATGTGCCATATTGAAGACAACCCGAAATTATCCTACAGGGCCATCCATCTGGATATGAAGCATCACATGGAGAAAAAAGAGTACTATTATGAGCTGATGGATCAGCTGGCGCGTTACAAGATCAATGCTGTTATCGCCGAGGTTGAAGACAAACTGGGATATAAGCGCGAACCTGTGGTTGCATCTGCGGATGCCCTGAGCATTGAGGAGTGGAAAGAGCTGAGCAAATATGCAAGGGACCGCTATATCGAAATCAGTCCGCTTGTTCAGGGACTGGGCCATGCATCCTATATCCTGAAACACGACAAGTATAAATATTTACGCGACGATCCTGCCAGTGACTGGGCTTTTAACCCATTGTTGCCTGAAACTTACGAAGTTCAGTTTGACCTTTACCGGGATGCCCTGAAGGCGATGCCGGACGGTGATTACCTGCATGTGGGTGGAGACGAGGTGCATACCACAGGAAGAGGCAGCGGCAAAACAGAACTTGAATTACAGTTGATCTGGCTGAACAAAGTGTGTGCGTTTGCGGATGAGAAGGGCCGTACTCCCATTTTCTGGGACGATATGCCTCTCAAGTATGCCGAGCTTTACAATCCCATGTTCGATCCGCGCTACACAAAAAGGCAGGTGGACAGCATCTGGAAGAAGAATGAGCCCAGGTTGTTGGAGTACCTGGAACAGTTTCCAAAAAATTGTATCTATATGAGGTGGAATTACAGCCATCCCGAGACTGAAGGAAACATCAGAGCCATGGAGTGGTTCACCGAACATGAATTTAACGTGATGGGAGCAACTGCCGGACAGACGCGATGGGTACTGATGCCACAGAATGAGAGTAATATGGAGAATATCAGGTCCTTCGCCGAAACCTCCATTGAGATGAATACAAAGGGTCTGTTGCTGACCCTGTGGGACGATGATTCCCCTCACTTTGAGCTTTATATGCGCGGTATTATTGCTTTCGCTGAATATACCTGGTCGGGGGATGTGAGAAGTAAGGATGAGATCAAGACTGCTTACCGTCAAAGGGAATATGCCATTGCACTTGGAGGTGAAGAGTACGGGTTTGTGGATCAGCTGGAAAAGGCGGTTGAATTCTGGAATACTGCATTGCTCAAATCGGACTGCAGGAATATAATTCGGGAGATGGAGGATCCGGCTGAAGAGGCTGTCATTGACCTGCCTTTTTCGGGTGAGAAGGAGGAATGGATCATCAATAATTCACAGAGGCTGCAGGATGCAGGAATGACAATCCGGAATTGTAATAAAATAGCCGGCATCATTGATACCATGAAGCTGCAGACAGAGAGAAATATCTACAGGCTTGAGGTATATGAACAGGTGAACAACATGGTTCGTTTTTCGGCACAGGTCCTGTTTGACCTTCAAAGATATGCCATAGCCCAGCCGGGAAGGGAAGAAGAGGAGGCACTGGCCGTACTGGAGCTGCTTCCCCTGACATTCAACACCATTCGTGCAGAGCTTGAGGAGGTTTATAGCCGGACCCGTATACTCTCGAAGCCGAAAGGATACCTGCTGGACCAGGATCTGCACCACCACCTGGCCAACCAGTCCATTAATTTTGACTGGCAATTTGGAGCTGAGTTGTGGTTTCTTAAAAAACTTGAGAATCAGATCAATAATCTGGACAAATGAAAATGAACAAAGGAAAATGAACAAAGGAATTTCAGTCATTGTACTTCTCTGCCTGATCATACCTGTGGTGGGTCAGCAAAGGGTTGACCTTGCAAAAGCCCTGCAGGATCAGAAGATCGGTGCCATGAACCGCACACTTTCACTGTATGTAAAAGACCCTGGGGCTGTTGAGATGAATGCAGCTGCGGGAGACGGTCTCGCTGTTCTACAGGACCTATCTTTTGAATCAGGTACCATTGAAATTGATCTGCAGGGAGAAAACAATCCCGGGAGAAGTTTTATCGGTATTGCCTTCAATGTTGTGGATGAAGATACCTATGAGGCGATCTATTTCCGTCCCTTCAATTTTGTGGCGACACAGGCCCTGAATAAATCACATATGGTTCAGTATATCTGTCATCCCGACTATACGTGGAACCGGTTGAGGGAGGAACGGACAGGTGAATTTGAAAATGAGATTCCCGATCCCCCAGGCCCAGATGGCTGGTTCAGGGCCATTATAAAGGTTTCTGAGAAAAGCGTAGCAGTATACCTTGAGGAGAAAGCCCAGCCGGTTCTGGAGGTGGAGCGGCTGACATCCGGCAAATCTGATAAGATCGCCCTCTGGGTCGGAAATGGTTCATCGGGCCGGTTCAGGAACCTGGTCCTTAACAAATAATCGGGTATCCCATTACAGATTGTCATTACTGGATTTGAAGGATCAATGATTGCAGTGGCTGAAGATCGATTCTTGTACTGGCTTCTCCAACGGAAATATTCAGTATCAGTATGGTCTGTGAAAGCCGGTCATGAAGGGTATATTCACCATCCTGAAGCTTCCAGGCCTCCAGTACATCAGCGGGTAGCCGGAGATCGAATCCGTAGGAGTCATTAGCATCAAAATTGACAACTATGATCAGGCGTTCCTCATCTTTCCACCGCACATAGGAAAAAACACGATCGTTGTACCACTGCGTATTCTTCCTGTTGAAACTGTGGATCTCCATGTACTGGCCAGTCAGGGCTTTGCTCTCTTTTGTGAAATTAAGAAGGGTGGTGTAGAATTGATGCAGCTTACGCTCATTATCTGAAAGTTCTGCCCCGTCAAATTTTCCCCCGTTCATCCAGCGTTGGTGATGCGGTACACCTATGTAATCAAAGATCGAGGTGCGTGTGGGGGCGCCAAATCCGGGTTCTTCGCCAGCCGGTTCACCCACATCCTGTCCAAAATAGAGCATGGTAGGGGAGCTGCTAATGGTGGCTGATACAACCATAGCCGGTCTTCCTTTTTCAGCGTCGCCGGCAAATCCGGGACTGGCAATACGCTGTTCATCATGATTTTCAAGGAAGTGCAGCATATGATGCTCGATATCGGCCATATCCTCCTGGATCTTAACAATGGCATCAGTGCTGCCCTGACCCTGCATGATGCTTTTCAGGCTGTCGTACAGATCAACCTTGTCATACAAAAAATCCATCTTTCCTTTCCAGAGATAATCCCTGTAGATCTGGGGCTGATAGATCTCTGCCAGCAGGAAGGCATCGGGCCGGACCATTTTGATGGCACTGTTCAGATAGCTCCAGAAATCCACCGGTACCATCTCAGCCATGTCATAGCGGAACCCGTCCACCCCTTTGTCAAGCCAGTAAAGTGCTATATCCCTGTATTTTATCCAGGTGTCGGGAACCTCTTTATCCTTCCAGAATGCATAATGGACCTGGTATGCTTCATTCTCAAAACCGGCCGGAAGGGAATCAAAATCATGGTGGCCATCCCTATCAACACCGAAATTGATCTTTATTGTTTCGTACCAGTCATACATATCGGGCTGTGGACTTCTGGACCCGTTGCCTGTCCATTTGGCAGGATCCTCTCTGAAAAACCCGTCTGCCCCTGGATAGACCTCTCCCCCCAGCACCTGATATCCATCCTTCCACCTGGGTACCCTGAAGGGCTGACCGGGGATGTAGTAAAAATTGTTGTCCTTCAGATACTCCATTGAGACATCATCGGACGCTCCAAAATCCTCCACCCCTTCAGGATTGGTTACCGAGTGATAGACCCGTGCCACATGGTTGGGGACAATATCAATGATCACCTTCATTCCGTGCCTGTGTGTGCGCTCGATAAGAGACTGGAACTCTTCCAGGCGTTTCGACGGATCACTGGCCAGATCCGGATCCACATTGTAATAATCCTTCACTGCGTAGGGTGAACCTGCCCGTCCCTTCACCACATCCGGGTCATCACCCGGAACATCTATCTCTGAATAATCGGTCACCATACCGTGATGAAGCACACCGGTGTACCAAATATGGGTGATCCCCATCTCCCGGATCGCTTCCAGCGCCTGGTCGGTGAAATCATCGAACTTTCCTACTCCGTTCTCTTCTATTGTGCCCCAGGGCTTATTGGTAGTATTGGTGTTCCCGAACAGCCGGGTAAATACCTGGTATACATTGATTTTCATCTCTTCTTTTTCAGGAATTTCTGTTTGATTGGATGGGGTGCCACAGGCAGTCAGCAACGATGTCAGGATCATCCCAACTTTTAATGCGCGGCTCTTATTCATCGTCACATCTGTTTATAAAATGAGGGCATATGGTATAAAGATTAGTTTTTCTGGCTTTTTCAGTATTCATGGGTTAAATTTAACTGTTTTTCCGGTGTCATATAATAGAAGGCTGAATGAAAGAGATTAAAATTGCAACAGCGCAGTTTCAGACCAGGAACGGGGATAAGGAGTTCAACCTGTCCCGAATTAAATCCCTGACTGCCGAGGCTGCCGGGATGGGAGCACAGGTGGTCAGTTTCCATGAATTAAGCATTACCTCATACAGTTTCCTGAGGGATCTAACACATTCAGAAATTGTTGATCTGTCTGAGGAGGTCCCTTCGGGTGAAAGCACTTCAGAGCTGATCCGGATTGCCGGAGAATATGGTGTGGCCCTGCTGGCCGGACTGGTGGAAAGAGAAGGCGGAAAGATCTATAACACATACGTGTGCGTGACAGGCGAAGGATTCGTTGCAAAGTACAGGAAACTGCACCCTTTTATCAGCCGGCACCTTTCCCCGGGAGATCAGTACGTGGTATTCGACCTGTTGGATTGCCGTTGTGGAATTTTGATCTGCTACGACAACAATGTGATTGAAAATGTCAGGGCCACAACGTTGCTTGGGGCAGAGATCATATTCATGCCCCACGTAACCGGTTGCACTCCCTCCCATATGCCGGGCAGGGGATGGGTGGACCGCACCTGCTGGGAGAACAGGGAAAGCGACCCGGAATCGCTTCGCAAAGAGTTTGAAGGGCCAAAAGGCAGAGGGTGGCTGATGCGTTGGTTACCGGCAAGGGCTTATGACAATGGCATCTATGCTATATTTTCAAATCCAATCGGTCCCGATGACGATCAGCTGAAGAATGGAAACTCCATGATCCTGGATCCATACGGTGAGATTCTGGCCGAATGCCGTTCCATGGGAGATGAAGTGGTAGTGGCATCCTGCACGCCTGAGAAGCTGAATCTGGCGGGCGGTTACAGATATAAAAGTGCCAGAAGGCCTGATTTGTACAAGGATATCCTGGGAGCCAGTCATGATCCGTCCCTTCAGGTCGAATGGATGAAGCCCGGCAAGAAGGATCTAAACAAATAGACTGGCCAACATACAAAATGCAAGCCCGCAGATGGCAATAATGGATTCCATTACGGTCCATGAGCGGAGGGTCTGTTTCTCGTCCATTCCGAAATATTTACTGACCAGCCAGAAACCGCTGTCGTTTACATGCGACAGGATGGTCGCTCCCGAGGCAATGGATATGACGATCAGCGCCAGTTCGGGGGCCCCCGGGTTTATGAAACTCAGGACCGGGGCTATGATCCCGGCAGCAGTGATCATGGCCACTGTTGCAGATCCCTGGGTTACCCTGACAATAGCTGCCAGTATCCATGCAAGCAGAATGGGAGGTAGTGCGGAGTCAGAAATGGAATGGGCCATCATTTCACCTATCCCACTATCCACCAGTATTTGCTTAAGTACACCGCCGGCACCTGTTACAAGGATGATGATTCCTGCCGGGCCCAGCGCTTTTGTGCTGAGATCGAGGAGCTCCTGTCTTGACTTTCCTCTCCGGATCCCCAGGAAATAGACCGCAAGAAGCGCCGCGATGATCAGTGCACTGAAGGGGTGTCCAAGGAAGATCAGGATGTCCGTCACCACTGATTTTTCAAGAACACCCTTATCAACAATAACAGAGGTAAAGGTATTCACCAGGATTAAGACCAGGGGAACTGCTATGATGAGTGCAATGGAGCGGAAGGAGGGCAGGTTTTCCCCGGAAGATCCCGATGCAGAGAAACCCTGCATCATCTCCTCGGGAGGCTGCACATAGATCTTGCGTGAAATATACTTTCCGAATATCGGTCCCGCGATAACGGCAGTCGGGAAGCCCAGGATGAAACCAAAAAAGATCACCCAGCCAAGCTGTGCATCCAGGATATCAGCCACGGCAATAGGTCCCGGTGTTGGTGGTATGAAACTGTGTGTAACAGCCAGTCCGGCCAAAAGGGGTATCCCGTAGTATAGGAGGGACCTTTTCGTATCTCTCGACAGGGCATAGATGATGGGCGCCAGAATGACAAGTCCCACATCAAGGAAGACCGGGATAGCCACAATAAAACCGGTAATGACCATGGCCCATGATGCCCTGTCGGTACCGAACTTTTTAACGAGATAATGGGCCAGTGATTCGGCTCCCCCGGAGGCCTCAAGTATCTGTCCGAAGATGGCTCCCAGGCCCACGACAACCGCAACAAAACCGAGTGTTCCTCCCATCCCTTTTTCGATGCTCCCCATGATATCCTGCAGGGGCATACCGGAGAGTATACCAACCAGCATGGAGGTAATGAGAAGGGAGATGAAGGCACTGATCTTAAACTTCAGTACCATGAGCAGGAGAAGGGAAACAGCTGCAACGACGATGATGATGATATGAGCGGTGGACATGTATTTATCTAATATTAATCAGGATCCTGCCATGTTTTCACGTAGCAGCTTTTCGTTCTCGGGTCCCCAGTATGCACAGTCCAGCTGCAAGAATACCGAGGTGTAAGGCATTGTACAGTTGGTCTTGATAACCAGTACGCTGAACAGGGACGAGCTTTCATCCAGCAATGTAAATACTTCATCGTGAAGCATGGTGTTGACCGGCAGACCCTCCAGTATATTTTCTGCAGATGTCCTGAAAGCTTCTATTCCCGGAACCTGCCCCTCAGTTATATAGGAGAGCTCTTTATCCTGGTAGATAATTGGTTTTACATGGGTACTGTTGTCCAGTACTCCAATTACATACTCCAGGGTGGGTAACAGGTCCTGTTCCACGTACATATATTTCATGCCTTCAGAAGATTGCTCCGGAAAGGCCTTGTCCACCACCAGGATCCAGTTCCGGTGACCCAGCAGATTGAGATCTTGTTCCAGAACCTGTTTCCAGGAACCTGTATCCTGAGTTGGTTGTGATTGGTTTGTATTCTGGCAGGAGGTGAGAAGCCCGGAGATCAGTCCGGCGATGATAACTGTTCGTAATATGAACTTCATGGGCAAGAAGTTTGATTCTTTCAAATATACCGAAAATGAATTCTTCTGGTCAACTGCAAAAAGATATTCTTAATTTAGGAAGATGAAATTGAACTTTTTCCCGTTCATCTGGATCTTGTTGCTGGCCCCGTTTTCTATCTCCTGTGCGCGGCCAGATCAATCCGGGACCAGGCCCAATATTATTTTCATCCTGGTAGATGACCTGGGTTGGACTGACCTGGGATGTTACGGCAGTACTTTTCATGAAACTCCCAACATAGACCGTCTGGCTGCAGAATCCATGCGGTTCACCAGTGCTTATGCAGCCTGCCAGGTCTGTTCTCCCACCAGGGCCAGCATTATGACAGGTAAATACCCGGCAAGGACCGGGGTTACTGACTGGATAGCGGGACGGCAGGCTACTATACCGGGCCTGCCGTGTGACAAACTGCTCTCCCGGGAGTTTGAACACGAAATGAAACTGGAAGAGGTGACCATTGCCGAAGCAATGCAAAAGGCAGGATACAGGACTTTCTTTGCCGGGAAGTGGCACCTGGGCGAAGATTCTGTCTACTGGCCCGAACACCAGGGTTTCGAGATCAACAAAGGAGGATGGAGCGTTGGCTCCCCCAGGGGCGGCTACTTCAGTCCCTATGAAAATCCGCGACTTGAGGATGGCCCGGAAGGAGAAAATCTTACAGACAGGCTAACCGATGAATCGATCCGCTTTATGGAGGGTCATGCATCCGAACCTTTCTTCATCTATCTCTCCTTTTATACGGTACACAATCCGCAGCAGGGAAAACCGGAGCTGGTTGAGAAGTATAAAAAGAAGATCATGGCCGAAGGTCTGGATCCCGAAGCCATGGAGACCACCGACAGGGAGTGGATCAAATATGCCCGGCCCACCGGACGGTATGTGGAAAGGATTCAACAGGGACACCCCGTATATGCCAGCATGATCGAGACCCTTGATACCAATGTGGGAAGGTTGATGCAGAAAGTCACTGAGCTTGGACTGGAGGAGCATACCATTGTAGTCTTTATGTCCGATAACGGGGGACTCTCCACTTCCGAAGGGTCTCCCACCTCCAACCTGCCTTTGCGGGGCGGGAAGGGCTGGATGTACGAAGGGGGCATTCGTGAGCCCATGATGGTCAGATGGCCCGGATCAGGTTCTGAAGGCACGCTTTCGGATGTCCCGGTCATCAGCACCGATTTCTATCCTACCATCCTGGATATGGCAGGTCTGGAACCGATACCCAAGCAGCATATGGATGGCGTGAGCCTTGCTCCACTGCTTACCGGGGCCGGGATCCTGAAGGATCGCCCCCTTTTCTGGCATTATCCCCATTACAGCAACCAGGGAGGCAAACCTGGCGCAGCGGTACGCATGGGTGACTATAAGCTGATCGAATTTTTCGATCCCGGGCTGGTGGAGTTGTATAACCTGGCGGATGATATCGGGGAGACCAGGGACCTGGCTGAGGAGATGCCGGAAAAAACCGGGGAGATGCTGAAATTGTTGCACTCCTGGCAGAAAGAGGTTGGTGCAAAGGGTATGGATCCCAACCCGGCTTATGATCCGGATTATTTGAGAGAAAACTATCTGAATAAACCATAAACTGAGAATGACTATGAAACAAGTGCTTCTATTGTCCGGACTGATCCTGATCCTGGTATTTTCATCATGCAGTGCCCCCAAAGGTCAGCCTGAGGGGGTCAACCTGGAACAGATCGGTCAGCAACTGAAACTGATGGATGAGAATACCATGAAAGTGCAGGCGGTGGACCCCCTCTCTCAAAATGGTGAAAAACGAGTGGCGCCCCGGACCATCAATAAAGATGGTTCGCTGTCAGTGGTGCCTGCAGGGGATTGGACAAGCGGTTTCTACCCGGGGATCCTGTGGTATATGTATGAACTTACCGGAAGCCCGGAGTGGAAGGAAAAGGCAACGAAATATACACACACGCTGGAGCAGCAGATGTACAACCGATGGGATCACGATATTGGTTTCAGAATGTTCCCCAGCTATGGCAATGCACTGAGGCTTACAGGTGACACTTCCTGTATTCCGGTGCTGGTCCAGTCAGCCCGAACCCTGATTACCCGTTATTATGAAAATGTGGGTTGCATCCGCTCCTGGGATTTCAACCAGGAGAGGTGGCAATGTCCGGTGATCATCGATAATATGATGAACCTGGAGCTCCTGTTCTGGGCCTCCGGGGAGACAGGTGATCCTGTTTTTCGGGATATTGCATTCAATCATGCGGTTACTACCATGAAGAACCATTATCGGCCCGACTACAGTTCAGTGCATGTGGTGGATTATGATACCATTACCGGTGAAGTGCGTCAGAAAGTCACCCATCAGGGCTATGCTGATGGATCATCCTGGTCAAGGGGACAATCGTGGGGCCTCTATGGCTTCACCATGGCCTACCGCTATACGGATCACATTGATTTCCTGAAGCAGGCAGAGCATATTGCCGGATTCCTGCTGGAAAATCCCAATATGCCGGATGACCTGGTTCCTTACTGGGACTATGATGCACCGGGGATCCCAAATGAACCGAGGGATGTTTCCGCTGCGGCCATCATGGCTTCAGCTCTATACGAATTGTGCAGGTATTCAGAAAACGGCGCATATTACAAGGAGAAAGCGGACCTGATCATGGAGAACCTTGGAACCACCTATGCATCTGCGCCGGGTGAAAACTACGGATTTATCCTGGCACACTCCGTGGGAGGCAAACCGATGGATTCGGAGGTTGATGTCCCCCTGATCTACGCGGACTACTACTATCTGGAGGCGCTGACCAGGAAAAGGAAGCTGGAGGATCATTGACGGAACACAGCCAGTATTAAATATAGAATCGCATGAAACCAATCATACTGATAACACTGTTCCTTACCATTCTGCTATTTGCATGCAGCCGCCACGAGGCAGTTTCAATATATTATATCAGCTTGGATGGAGATGATGCCAACCCGGGAACATCCAGTGATTGGGCATGGCAAACCATTCAAAAGGTCAACGACCACGACTTTGAACCGGGCGACGGGATCCTATTCAGGGGTGGAGATAGTTTCAACGGCACCCTTCTATTGACTGCCGAAGATGGAGGGATCGCATCAGCAAGGGTGACCATCTCATCCTTTGCGGAGGGGAAGGCGATCATCTCAGGAGGCAGCGGTGAAGGGGTGAATGCGGAAAACTGCCCTTTCCTGACCATAGAAAATATGGAGTTCAGCGGATGGGGAAGGAAATCCGGGAATACGACGGACGGAATGTCGATCAGTCAATGCGACAACCTGGTTGTGGATGATGTCGAAGTTTATGGTTTTCAGCACAGTGGCGTACACCTTCATCAGTGTAATGATGCAGTCATTACGCATGTGTATGCACACGAGAATGGATTTGCAGGGATACATGTAACCGGCAATACCATCTGGGATAGTGTCAACTATGATAATCACAATCTCTACATCGGGTATTGCATCGCTGAAAATAATCCAGGAGACCCCACTGTGTTGGACAATCATAGTGGGAACGGGATCCTCGCCTCCTCCGTAAAAAACGGAACCATTGAATATTGTGAAGCATTCAACAACGGCTGGGATATGCCATGGACCGGGAATGGACCGGTGGGCATATGGATCTGGGATTGTACCGATTTCCTGATCCAGTATTGCATTGCCCATCACAACCGGACTAATCCCGTCGCGGCTGATGGAGGGGGTTTTGACTTTGACGGAGGCGTTTCCAATTCGATCATACAATACTGTATCTCCCATGACAATGAGGGAGCAGGATTTGGCTTGTATGAGTTTGGTGCGGCCAAACCCTGGGAAAACAACACCGTCCGGTACAACATCAGCCAGGATGACGGCATCCTTAATGGCGGATCTGTAGGTATCTGGAAGAGCGAAAACCAGGGGGTCATGCACAACTGCAGGATCTATAACAACACATTTTATAACAGTCTTGATGACGGCGCCTGTATCTGGTTGTACGACCACTATCCGGGATATCAGTTCTATAACAATGCATTTGTTTATAACGGAGCGCTGATAGCTGAGGGGAAAACCAGCACCGAAGAACTGTTTCTGGGGAATCTTTACTGGAACCTGACCGGGGAGGAAACGTTTCCTGGCTATGATAACCTGCAGGAGTGGGCAGTGGCAAGCGGGAATGAAATGATTGAGGATCAATTTGTTGGGATCTTCGAAAATCCCCTGTTCAACAATCCGGGTTCACTTGATGTCACAGATCCTGCTATGATCAGTAAGGAGTCTGTTTCAGCATACATGCCTCAACCCGGATCCCCCCTGGTTGACAGGGGATTGAACCTTATTACACTGCTTCACCTGGATCCGGTTAAGAAGGATATGTCGGGAACATCCGTTCCCTCAGGAAATAATTACGATATTGGTGCTATAGAACTTGATTACTAACCATATTAATCCCAATCGCATGAAAAAGTATATGTTGCTCAGTTGTATAGGTATTCTTTTCACGGGGCAGTTAAGATCTGAGAGTCTGCCATCTGCTTATAAGATGGTGGATCAGGTGCTCTGGGTTGTAACTGACGCGGAATCCACTATGGCGAAATATAGGGAGTTGGGATTCGACCAGTTCAAGGACCTGGGCACTGTGGAAATCAAATCAGTGACAACCGGGACTACAAGCACGGCCAGGCTTATCTGTGCCAACCTGGGTGGTGCACACGTTGACTGGATCCAACCTCTTGATGGAGAATCCATTTTTCAGGATTTCCTCATTGAGCATGGCGATGCAGCTATGAGCCTGGTTCATAGATTTATGAAGGTGGATGATCTAAAGGAAGAAATAGAACGCCTGGATGAACTTGGGATCTCAGTTCTTGATAAGATCAGTATTGAAACCAGTGAGGGAGAATTGACTTTTGTGCTGATGAATACAGAACCGGAAGGGAAATATATACTTGCGTTCACCTATGGAGATAATGGAGTGAAGATACAATCTGCACTGGCTGATGAGAACCAGCTAGGGCTAAAATTAAATCAATATGCCTTTGCAATTTCAGATCCCCAGCCGGTTTCTGATTTCTGGAAGCGGGTCGGTCTGCCAGAGCTGGAGATCAGGCATCCCGAACTGGGTAATCCCCACTATTACGGGAAACCGGCTGAACATGCACTCATCCAGGGCTGGCAGCGCCATGGGACCATTGCCTATGAATGGTGCATTCCTGTAAAACCACCTACTGTATACGGGGATCACATACAAAAACACGGAGAAGGTATCCAGCATCTGGCCTTCACGGTGGATGATATGGACGTGGTGCTGGAAGATTATACCTCAAAAGGCTTTGTGGTCTCCATGGGAGGAACGTGGGGTGATGAGGGGAAACCTGGTTCAGGACGGTATGAATATATAGACCTGGAGCAAGCCGGTGGCCTTACCATGGAACTGTTGTGGAACTATAAAGAGGCCGGGGCCACTCGGCCCTGATCCGCTCAGCCCTGATCCACTCAGCCCTGATCCACTCAGCCTTGAACCACTCAGCCCTGATCCAGGCTGCTGGCGCTTACATCCTTCTCAGGATCAAGCCAAGCCTGACCTCCTGTCTCGAAGGCTTTTGCTCCAACCTGCTTGATCATAGAATCATCTACTTTTTGAAGGGGTGTATATCCCGGATGGTGTGACGCTTTATAAGGGTCATTACTGCGGGAGTTATAACAGCATACCATGGACCAGCGGGAATGCTCGGACCTGTTTTGATCAGAACGGTGCAGGAGGTTGGAGTGAAAGAAAATGGCATCCCCCGGGTCCATCTCACAATATACCAGTTCCAACCGCTCCAGACACGCGTTAACCCGCTCCATATCAGCTCCAGCCTGATCGCCGGTCAGGATGTGATCGATCCGTCCCATTTTATGAGACCCCCTGATTACCTGCAGGCAGCCATTTTCACGTGTTGCTTTGTCAACAGCAATAAAAACGCTGACCAGATCAGGATACAGCAGGCCATTCTGATACCAGTAACCGTAATCCTGGTGCCAGGTCCAGGCTCCACCAATTTTTGGATCTTTCAGGATCATCTTGGAATGATAGTGATACACCTCGTCCCCCAGAAGTTCTTCGACTTTGTTTACCATCCTGTTGCACCGTGCATACATCCCATAGATCTGGTCACCGGGATGATTCCAGAGTGACAGGCGGACCTTTCCACCCTCTCCGTCAGCTCTGGAAAAGGAGTGACTGTCCAGTTCTCTGTCGGCGTGTGCTGTGGAACGTAACATTTCTATTTCCTCAGCATCAAACAGGCCTTTAATCTGGATAAAACCATCTTCGCTGAATTCATCCATCTGATTTTTGGTAAGTTGTCTCATATTGTCCCTGTTTTTTTTTATTAACACACCAGAACCGAAACAGTTTACTATCAAACTTTTTATATTTTTAAATATTCTCAAATGCCAACACCTAACAAAACATATTACTATGATTAAAAGAAGAAAGATAGCCATGCTCGGTGGCGGATTTATCGGAGATTTCTATATACATGCCCTGCATGGTCACCGCCGGACCGACCTGGTTGAAGTGGTCTATTCCAGGAGTGAATCAAGTGCAAAGAAAGTGGCCGAAAGACACGGGATTCCACACTGGACCACGGATATGTCGGAGGCAGTGAACCATCCTGATGTTGATACTGTGGTCATTGGCCTTCCTAACTTTCAGCACCTTGAAGCCGTGAAGCTGGCTGCTGAAGCGGGGAAAGCGGTCCTGATCACCAAACCCCTGGGAAGGAATGCTGCAGAGGCAAAGGAAATGCTGGACCTGGTGGAGGAACACGGTGTCTTTCACGGTTACCTGGAGGACCTTTGCTACACTCCTAAAACCCTGAAAGCAGTTGACTCAGTAAAGAATGGAGCCCTGGGTGATATCCTCTGGGTACGTGCCCGTGAAACCCACCCCGGCCCGCACAGCGACTGGTTTTGGAACCCTGACTTGTCAGGGGGCGGGGCCATTATTGACCTGGGTTGCCATTGCATTGAGATAGCCAGGAACTATATTGGCAAGGATGTTCGCCCCTTGGAGGTGATGTGCTGGGCTGATACACAGGTGAAACCTATCGAGGCCGAGGACCATGCCATTGCACTTGTAAAGTATGCTTCAGGAGCCATTGGCCAGTTCGAGGTCAGCTGGTGTTTCCGGGGTGGGATGGACCTGCGGGATGAAGTGATGGGTGTGGAGGGGACCATATTCCTGAACCATTTCCTCCGGACCGGATTTGAAATGTATACAGCGGTGGGTGAAGGCGATTATGTGGCAGAGAAAGCCGAGTCAGAGACAGGTTGGCTTTTCCCGGTGGGAGATGAGGTCAATGCCCTGGGATACGATTTCATGTTCACCGATATGTTCAATGCCATGGACGAAGGGAAACGGCCCATGGAGAGCTTCTACGACGGATATGTGGTCAATGCCATTATGGATGCCTGTTACAAATCTTCCAAGTCAAAGAAATGGGAGACTGTTGAACTGGAGGAGTGGCGCGGCAGCGATGAGGTATCAAAAGGCCCGCAACTAAAAGAGTACGACGAACATTTCTACCTGATCAAGGAAGAGAAGATCCCGGATGGTACTGTCAAACTGATCCTGAAGGACAAAGCCAGCGGTAAGATCATCCAAAAGATCAAGTAGAACAGGGTCTCCAGCGGGTATATTATCTGCAGGGGCAGGTAGATCTTGAATAATTCTAGGTTGATACCCTCTTCTTTTTCTCCTTAAAAAGAAAGATGAATATGACCAGAACAACGGCAGCTATCACCGTGGGCACATACCAGATCTTGTCCCAGTCGGGCACCCCGCCAACGGTGAGTGAATCGATGGTCCGGCCCGCAAACCAGGTACCGATAAACATGCCCAGCCCGTATGTGGCAAAGGTGATTAGTCCCTGGGCCGAGCTCTTCAGGTTGTCCGGGGCCTTTTCATCTACGAAGATCTGACCGGTTACAACAAAGAAGTCGTAGCACACCCCGTGCAGAATGATGGCGGTATAGATCATCCATACCCCGCTCCCGGCATCCCCGTTTGCAAATAGCAGGAAGCGGACCAGCCAGGCTGTGATCCCTATAAACAGGACACGTTTGACCCCGAAACGGGTAATAAAGAAGGGCAGGATAAGGATGAAGAGTACCTCGGCCATCTGTCCCATACTGATCCTGTTGGGGATGATGTCGGTGTTTATTCCGATATCTGACATGAAAGAGGCGGTGAAGCCGAAGTAGAAGGACACTGGAATGAAGATCAGAACCGACGCTATCATGATGGTCGCAAAGGCCCTTGATTTGAAGAGGCGCAGGGCATCAAGACCTATCAGTTCCTTCAGACTGGCTTTCTTCTCTTTTTTCGGTGGCACATGCGGCAGGGTGAAACTGTAAAGCCCCAGCATCAGTGAGGCAGCCGCTCCTACGTAAAGTTGCTCAACCGTAAGGGTATAACCCAGCCAGCCAATCACGTTATTGGCGACGATCCATCCGATGGTACCCAGCACCCGGACACCCGGGAATTGTTTCCCCGGATCTTCCATCTGGTGGAAGGAGAGAGAGTTGGATAGTGCCATGGTAGGGGCATAGGTGAGTGTATAGAGCAACAGTGCAGGGTAAAAGAACTGAAAAGTGGTTGCCCTGGAGGCGACGATCAGGAGGATCGCACCCAGTATATGCATGGAGCCCAGCACCTTCTCTGTAGCGAAGTACTTATCGGCGATAAGTCCGACAAAAAAAGGTGAGATCATGGCCGCAATAGCGAAGGTACCGTAACAGAGCCCTATCTGCGTTGCCGAGAATCCCAGGGTTTGTCCCAGGTAGGTATTTAGTGTTACATACCAGGTTCCCCAAATAAAATACTGGAGGAACATCATGGTAGATAGCTGCAGTCTGGTCTTAAGGCCCATGGAATTAGTTTTGCATTAAAATAGTAATAAATCTTTTATTACCGATACGGCAGGTTAAATCAGTGAATCAATTGGTCCGCAACAAGGATCTTCAATATGGCTGAACTATAAGAGATACTATCCACTTATATTTACAACCTTTTAAATATCAGCAATATACCTGACTCTGCCGTGCAGATTTAATAACTTGCAGGAGATTTGACCCTGGCATGCAACCTGCAACCAGGATACTACTTCTGTTATGTGCCCTATTTTTCCACTCCCTGCTTGACAAGATAGTTGATAAGAGTTTCAGCATCATCCTTAGGAATTACTGGTTTAGGCATGACTTTACTCTTGTATTCCGAGACTTTTTCATAATCAGGATCTGTGATCGCTCTATTAATATACTCCCGGTCAGCAACGATTGTGATCTCCTTGCCCTGACGTATCACAGAAACCTCCTTCATATAAAGGTCATTCAGAGGCGGGCCATACATAACACTCCCATTTAAGGAGTGACAGGCCACACATCCATACTTGGAAAACAAATCTGATCCGTCCGTAAGTTTATCAGTGTTGGTTTGCTGAGTGGGTTGACTGATGACTTTGTTGCCCTTATTCTTGTCGGTCCCTTCGCCACAGGCAGACAGGAAAATAAGTGCAACCATCACAAGATTATACGTTCTGCACATCCTTACAAAAAAACGAAAATTTTGAAGATAATTGAATATTTACACCAGTGGCTTTATTAGGGGTGCATTATAACATATTTAACATGTTTGTGATAGGCCCCTCCGGGGTCGGGGAGGAGTATGATGACCCGTCGGTTTCCGACAATTTTAATCTAATCGGACAATTGGTTGTAATTGTACTTAAAGCATCATAGTCATACGGATAAATCAATAAATGTTAACAAAATAATTGACTTATACGTCTTGTTGATAGTAACGGTAACTAACACTATAACCCGAATATCATGAAACGGATTGAACTCAACCTGCGGGCTATTTTTTTAGTGGCCTTCCCGTTGTATTCCCAGAACGCACCTATTCCTTATTCCAGAATAGTTTTTGCCTCATATAGAGGTGGAAATCATGAAATCTATGTTATGAATGCGGATGGAAGTGAACAAACAAATTTAACAAATAATCCTGCTTATGA
>Ga0210099_1000067_pt1 | contig 43467 bp, 32 predicted proteins | sample Joice_ThreeSqA_D_4_FD_184872 | JGI IMG/M metagenome (GOLD analysis project Ga0210099, IMG submission 184872) | Wetland microbial communities from San Francisco Bay, California, USA, that impact long-term carbon sequestration - Joice_ThreeSqA_D2... | ecosystem: Environmental > Aquatic > Marine >...
ACAGAAGATTTTTCTCCAAGCCAGATGGGGGAACCAATAACAACTATATCGGCAGCTTTAACCTTTTCATATATTCCCGGCCATTCATCTTTTGCCCATCCGTGTTCGGTCATATCGGGATAAACACCGTAGGCAATATCATAATCAACAGCGCGGACAAGCTCGACCGTTACTTTATTCTTTTCCATAATGCTTCTTGAAATGCTCATCAATCCATCAGTGTGGGAAAGTTCCGGAGATTTTTTTAACGTACAATTAATGAACAATGCTTTGAGATCTGAAAAATCCCATTTGCTCGAAGTGCAAAGCTCTTCCTGTTTTTGATTTAAACTCATAATCTACTCCTTTGATAATACGTTAAATATAAATTAGCAAAAAGGATCCAAATATTTAATCCCCGATTCTATTTCTAATTAGCAACAAAATTTCTTCTTTTTTTCAATTAAGCATTTTAATAAGTATAATTTTACAGCAGGGGCTGAACTCTCCGGAGAAACAATAAATAAAACATTTGGAAAATAATTTTCTCCTTCTTAGATTTCCCCACTTTTTTATAGGTTATTCTAATTTCAATTCTTCGTGCTGAATTTTGCCGGGTAATTTTGCAATTATTTACTTTATTACAATTGTAAGGAGATTTGGGAATGAAAAAATTCTTAAAAGTTTTAAAATGGTTTGCTATATCCTTAGTAATAATCATTGCCGGATTCATAATTTTTGTTTTTATCCAGCAGGACCCGACATTCGATGCTCCTTATCCTGAGATAACTGCAAGCAAAGATTCAACAATGATTGCGCGCGGTAAATATCTTGTTTATGGTCCCGCACATTGTGTTTACTGCCATGCGCCTGCGGGTGAGTTTAAAAAAGTAGAGGCTGGTGAAGATGTATCGTTAAGCGGCGGTAATATTTTTAAGCTGCCAATTGGAAATGTTTATGTCCCAAACATAACATCTGATAAGGCGACGGGAATTGGTTCTTATACAGATGGTGAAATTGCAAGAACACTAAGATACGGAGTAAAAAGAAACGGGGAAGCGTTGCTGGATTTTATGCCTTTTTACGATATAAGTGATAATGACCTGAAAGCTATAATTTCTTACCTGCGAACAGAACCTGCCGTACATAATCCTGTTCCCAAAAATGAATGGAATTTTTTAGGGAAAACTGTCAAAGCTGTTGGAATGGTAACTCCCAAAGGCGACGGAAATGTTCCACCCTCTCCTGAACCGGATTCAACAGCCGAATACGGACGTTACCTTGCAGGCAGCGTAGCCAATTGCAGAGGTTGTCATACTAAACGGGATTTGATGACAGGAAATTATATAGGACCTGATTACGCCGGACAATTTAATATTGAAGTCCTTGATGAAAATGGACAGCCAATTAAGGGAAAGCATTTTGTAACTCCTAATTTAACCTCCGATATTGAAACAGGAAGAATAAGCAATTGGTCACAAGAAATTTTTATTCAAAGATTCAAAGCAGGAAGAGTTATTCCGGGTTCTCCAATGCCCTGGGGAGCGTTCAGCCGACTGAATAACCGGGACCTTGCGGCACTTTATAAGTTTCTTAAAACTCTGAAACCCGTACATTCCCAGACTCCTTTTGGAGTTCAGGGTGGTGATCCGGAATAAAGGAATTAAAAACACACACTAAGTTTATTTGTTGATGGTTATTTCCCGCTTCACTATGTTTAAAGAATATAACATGATAAAACGAACATTTAAGGATTTTCATGAAAACAATATATCCTGCCTTTTTATTTTTTCTTACATCAATGATCTTTCCACAAGGAAACAATGCAGAACCATTTTTGCCGGAGATATTTTCACAATTTCCAAATGTCCGCGACATAGCAATTTCACCAGATAACGATGAAATTTATTTTTCAGCACAAAGTTACCAGGGTGAAGTTTCGATTATCACGCGGATAAAAAAAATAAATAATGCCTGGTCTAATCCAGAGATAGCAAGCTTTTCCGGAAAATATTTTGATATAGAACCCTTCTTATCTTCTGATGGCTTGAAACTTTATTTTGCTTCAAACAGACCAATGACTGGAACTGATGACAAACCGAAAGATTTTGATATCTGGTATGTTCAGAGGGAAAATAAAAATTCTGGTTGGTCCAATCCGGTAAATATAGGTTCGCCAATAAATTCAAAGGATGATGAGTTTTATCCATCAATATCTGAAAACAAGAATTTTTACTTCACAAGCGGCGGCAGTAAATCAAAAGGGAAGGACGATATTTTCTTTAGCAGATGGGAAGGCAATACATACTCAACTCCTGTATCGCTAAGTGATTCAATCAACTCCGAAGGATATGAGTTCAATGCTTTTATAGCTCCCGATGAATCTTACCTTATTTTTACAGGGTATCAAAGAGAGGGCGGTTTGGGAAGCGGGGATCTTTATATAAGTTATAAATCCTCAGATAGCGGTTGGTCAAAAGCAAAAAATTTGGGGGCAGAAATAAATTCTACTCAAATGGATTACTGTCCGTTCGTTGATACAAAAACAAATACTTTATACTTTACAAGCAGAAGAAGTTCGGTTGGTAATTCCAATATAAACTTTCCTACAGTCCAGAATTTTCTGAATGAAATGAAAAAATATGATAACGGGCTCAGCAGAATTTATAAAGCAACCTTGAGGTGATTAAATATAAATTTTGCTTAGTGTAAGAATTTTTATTCAAACAAAGAAATAATATTTTTTAAATATCTTTCTTAGTAACAACTATTGGGAAAGTTAACTTCCTGTCTTTTTGTTTTATCCACCTTTTTCTTAACCAATTATTTTAATATTTTGGTTTCCACTCAAGGTAAAGTTGGAAAGCAAAATATTTAAAGGAATAATTTATGAGACGATTAGTCTACAGCATTTCTATGTTAACATTTTTGATTGGAAGTACTTTTGCACAGGATCAGCAGGATCCGCTGCAGGGGCATTACAATGTTGGCAGCTCAGATGAAATAGCTTTGTTCTGGAATAATTCCGGCAGTAAAGTCAAACATCAGATTTTTGATTATTATGGAAATTCCGGTCAGTACTTTCTCGATTCTTCCGCAAGAGGAGTTTATACCGGTGACCTTGGTTCTACTACCAGCGGTTCAAGTGTAGATCAATATTATGATGCGATAACCGGCGACTTTAACGGAGACGGACTTGATAATATTGTAGCAGCATGGATAACAGAGGACAGCTCTATCAACATAGTTATTCCTAAAAATATTAGTAAATCATCTTTGGGCTGGAATGATGAAAATGTTCTTAAATTATCCGATGTCCTTTATCCCAATCCAAATTTTTTCAGAGCACACAGGTTCAGATTAATTAAAGGATTTTTTGATAGTGACCCGGAGCCTGAATTTGCATTAGCCTTCTGGAACAAAAGTGGAAATATTGAAATAAGAGTTTATGATGTCGATCCGAATACATTAATCCCGTCACAAAAAGCATTTATACAGGATGTGTATATGGATCCGTCATTAAATAATTCCGGAATATATGATATAGCTGCAGGAGATTTTGACGGCGACGGCAGAGACGAGATTGTTTTAGTGTCATATACAGAACTACAGGAAAATAACTGGTATATCTCAACAAAAATATATGATTATGTTGAAAACAGCGGCAGCTTTTCATTAGTACCAAAAGCAAGCAAAGATGATTTTTATACTTCAAACGATTTCTTCGACTCATATCATCATATAAATGATTTATTAGTTGAGGCAGGCGATTTTAAGGATAACACTTTAGATGAATTTGTAGTTGATTTCGTTCTTTACAGAACCGATTCCGAAACCTACAACAAATTGCTCCCTGCTTACGTAACAATGAACTTAGATACCATCAATGTTGATCTAAACAATCTTAAAGATATATTCCAAACCCTCGGTGAATCATTTATTAATATAGGTTTACTTACCGGTGACATAAATAATGATGGGAAAGATGAAATTGTTATCGATGGCGATGGAAGAATAAGAATTTATGATATAGACACAACCTTAAATATTCAGGGCTATACAAGTGCCAACCGATCATCTGAGGGTTATAGCAGAAGAAGAATGATGCTTGCAGATTTAGATGCCAGTACTACTGATACAGTATGGAATCCGGAAATTATAGTCTCATCTACGGATTATTGGCAGCCAGATAATTTCCCGGCTTATACGACTTTATCAATTGATGTTTTTGAACCAACGGTTGACCCATCAGGAGATATTATAAGTTTAAATAAAAGAGCTTCCATGATTGTTGATTCAGTTAATGCCAGCCCAGGACATTCCTGGGCTTTAACTGCCGGAGACTTTGATGGCGGTGGAGTAAGATTAGGAAAGCCCAATTATTTTAGTGCTACCGATATTGTTCAGCCTTTGGTAATACTTAATGCACCCCCAACTCATTTTGATGTTTTTAATGACACTACCTTTGATATTAATAAAAGTTATAATGGGCAAACCGGAGACTTCTTTTCAAAATATTATACTTCTTCTGAGTCAGAAATTAATGTTGAATCTGAAGTACACAGCGGATGGACTATAGGCGGTAGTGTTTCCGGAACATTTGTAATTCCTGAATTAGAAATACCAGTTGCGGCAAAATTGGAAGGGGAATACGGAAAGAATTTTTCTAAAAAAACCACGAATGTAAATATTTACAGGGTCAGCCAAAATATTTCCGCAAATATTGATGATTATATTTATGCTATAATAACCGATTATGATGTTTGGGAATATCCTATAATGGCAAGCGATACTCTTCAGGGCTATACTTTAGTAGTCTCTCCGAGAGCAACACAAAAAGCCTGGTTCCCAAGCAAAAGCCCCCAGGCCGCAGAATACCTTCCCGACCATGAAGTGGGAAATATTCTGTCATATAATCAAATTGCAACCCCAAGTGAAAATTCAACTTTGAAAACAGAGGTGAAATGGAATACTTCAGATGAAGTAACACTGGATGGATCGCCGGGTTTTGAATATAATTGGTCCTTGGAAAATGAAAATTCAACCGAAACAACCGAAACAAATGAAGTTGATTGGAATGTAAGTGCAGAGGCAGGTTTCGATATTCCTTTTAAATACATACCCAATTTTGAAATAAAAGGTTCTTATTCTAAAGGTTCTATTTCAACACAAACCAATAAAGTTACGTATACAAAAGGACTCGATGTTCATTTGGGTCCGATCGATCTTGGAATCGGAGAGACTTACTATTCAGTAACGCCTTATGCTTACTGGGCAAAAAGCGGTGCGCTTGTTTTAGATTATGCTGTTAATCCGCGTCCTTCCGGCATAAATGTACCACAAACATGGTGGCAGCAAAGATATAGCAATAACCCGGATCCTGCATTAATTCTGCCGTGGAGATTAGATCCTGAAAAAGGCTTTAGTGTGTCTGCAGATAAATTAGAACAAACAAAAGAAATTCTTTTTAATCCTGATGATCCTCAGCCCGGTCAAACTATAAATGTTAAAACAAGAATTCACAACTATAGTTTATTAAATACTTCCGGCCCTGTTGAAGCAAGATTTTATCTTGGAGATCCCGACAACGGAGGAACTTTAATTCAAAGCACAGATGCTAAAACCACATTCTCTACAAGTGATTTTATTGAAGCAAGGGGAAGTAAGATTATTAGTTTTGATTGGAAAGTTCCCGATAATATTTCTATCTATCCAAGAATTTATGTCGTTTTAGATCCGGATAATAAAATAGAAGAAATACACGAAGACAATAACAAAGGATGGAAAGTTTTAAATTACTCCGGTGTAACAGATGTTAACGATGAAAAAGTAAACATTGAATCCTATGAACTGAGCCAGAATTATCCTAATCCTTTTAACCCAACAACAACCATAAATTACAGGATTCCGAAGTCTGAGTTTGTGACAATAAAAGTTTATGACATTCTAGGAAGAGAATTACAAACCATAGTTAACCGTCAGTTACCCCCGGGATTTTACCAGGCACAATTTGACGGAAGCAATCTTGCAAGCGGGGTTTATTTTTACAGGATTAAGGCGGGTAATTTTATTCAAACGAAAAAACTTATGCTCTTGAAGTAATAAATTAGAAATGATGTAAAAGATTTATATGCAAAGCTTGTTTGAAAAAGGATGTGAAGCCCTTTCAATCGGTGAATGGGAAAAAGCCAGAAAATTTCTGGAAGGGGCATTAAAGAAAGAAGAAACGGCTAAAGCCTATGAAGAGCTTGCCTGGGCTTGCTGGTGGCTTAACGATGCGGCGGGAGTTTTTGAAAACCGCACAAAGGCTTTCAAACTGCATATTGAAAAAAATGATATATATGGTGCTGCGCGTAATGCATGCTGGATGGGAGTGGATTATATCGAATTCAAAGGTGAGTTTGCTGTAGCCAGCGGGTGGTTTAAAAGAGCTGAAAATCTTTTGGAAGGATCCCCTCCTTCATCTGAGCTAAGTATGTTCAAAATCTTAAAAGCCAGATGGACATTCCAGGTTGATAAAAATGCAGGGCTTGCTTTCAAATTGCTTGATGAAAGCTTAGAGATTAGCAGATCACTTAAACATATTGACGGTGAAATGCTCGCCGAAGCTTTAAAGGGATTCATTCTCGTTGTCGAGGGAAAAATCTCTGAAGGAATGCCTTTGCTGGATGATGCGACTTTACTTGCATTAACTTCCCGGCAAAGTGATATAAAACTTACAACTATAACCTGCTGCTACTTGATTGATGCCTGTGAAAGAATCCGTGATTATGAACGGGCTGCACAATGGTGCAACAATGTTAAAGAGCTGTGCAAACAATGGAGATATAAAGCAATGTTTGCAAATTGCAGGATGAAGCATGCGGGTATATTAATATGGAAAGGCGAATGGAAAGAAGCTGAAGAAGAACTTTTATCCGCCGCAAATGAATTAAAAGAATTCAGACCAGTACAGGTAAATGCCTGTACCGTAAGACTTGCAGATTTAAAACGAAGACAGGGGAAATGGTATGAGGCTGAACAATTATTAAATGAAGTAGAATCGCATCCCCTTAAACAATTGATCTTTGCATTTCTGTTCTTTGATATGGAAGAATATGAAAAAGCAATCGATATAGGAGAAAGATATTTACGCGGGTTTGATAAAAATGAAAAAGCCGAACGGATTAATGCAATTGAATTGTTAATCAGGATAAATATTCAGATTGGCAGTATTGAAAAAGCCGAACAATTATTAAATGAACTTAAAGAAATATCGGATTCAATCAATACTCTCCCGCTAAAAGCTGCCTTTCTGAGTGCTGAGGGGAACTTAAATTTTGCTAAAGGAAATTATGAAAATGCAAAACATATTCTTGAAGATGCTGTTGACTCCTATGATAAAATAAAATCCCCTTTCGAATCTGGAAGAACAAGAGTCGTGCTTTCACGTGTTTTGATAAGGCTCAATAAGTACGCACAGGCAGAGGGTGAGCTGGATGCTGCTATGAACAAATTTAAAGAGCTGGGTGCAGAGAAAGATTTCGAAAAAGCAAAATCAATTCTGAAAAACTTGTATAAAGGAAATGCTGAGGATTCCGGAAGAAATAGGTATGAATTTACAGGGAGAGAACTTGAGGTCTTACGATTGATTGCTGAAGGAAAGAATAATGAAGAGATAGCAGAAAAACTTTTTCTCAGTGTCCGCACCGTTGAAAAGCATCTTACAAATATTTACAGCAAAATAGGTGTTTCTGGAAAATCCGCAAGAGCCTTTGTCTCTTCTTATGCAATAAAAAATAATTTGGTCCTCACTTAATGGAAGATCTAACTCATTACCGTATCCGGCATAATTACGTATAAAATCAAACTAAATACGTAGTACCCCTGATTCCTATTGTTTTCTCTTCTTTTAATTTGTACTAAAAAGAGGTTAAAAATGAATACTAAATCAGAGAATCTTAAGGTAATTGTTATTGGCGCGGGACAAGCAGGTTTATCTACAGGATACTTTCTATCGAAATTAAATATCCCGTTTGTAATACTTGATGCAAACGACCGGGTTGGAGATTCATGGCGAAAGAGATGGGATTCACTTCGTCTTTTTACTCCTGCAAAGTTTGATGGACTTGCCGGAATGCCTTTCCCCGCCCTAAAAAATTATTTCCCAACAAAAGATGAAATGGGAGATTATCTGGAAAGTTATGCCAAGCATTTCAAATTACCAGTAAAAACAGGTGTCCGGGTAGATAGCCTTTCGAAGGAAGGAGACTTTTATTGTGTATCATCGGGCGATCAACAATTTCAAGCCGAACATGTTGTCGTTGCGATGTCAAATTACCAAACTCCTAACGTTCCCGCTTTTTCAAAAGACCTTAATCCGGATATAGTTCAGATTCATTCTTTTAATTATAAAGATCAGTCACAATTGCGGGATGGTGGAGTTCTTGTAGTAGGGGCAGGAAATTCTGGTGCGGAGATAGCTCTGGAATCTGCAAAAAATAATCATCAGGTCTGGCTCTCCGGGAGAGATACAGGACACATTCCATTCAATATTGAAAGCACTTTATCTAAAATTATTCTTGTTAGGTTGGTTATACGTTTTTTATTCTATCGAGTTTTAACTACCGGTACTCCTATTGGTAAAAAAGCGCGGCCTAAAGTTATATCTCAAGGTGGTCCCTTAATAAGGATTAAGCCAAAACAATTTGATGAAGCAAAAATCAAAAGAGTGGGGAGGGTAAAAAGAGTTCAAAAAGGTTTACCTATGTTAGAGAACGGAGAAATTCTTGATGTTAAAAATGTAGTTTGGTGCACGGGTTTTAATCATACTTTTCCATGGATCGACATTCCGGTATACAAGGGTAAAGAACTTATGCAAAAACGTGGAGTAGTTGACAAGGAACGGGGATTATACTTTGTTGGACAACATTTTCTTTATTCATTATCTTCAGCAATGGTTCATGGTGTTGAAAGAGATGCTAAATATGTTGTAAAAACAATTGAAGGTCGCATCGAGCAATAATTGTCGGCAACAATCTTTTAATTTATTTGATTTCGCCCCCTAAAGATAATATATTAAATCAATTACATTGCCGGTTTCCACTGCTTAAGTGACAAAATTTTAACGGAGATAAAAATGAAAATTAGCTATAGTTGTTTTGCCATCTTTCTCCTGATTGTTTTCCCATTTAATTATATCTTTTCACAAACCCAAACGAAATTAAGCGGAACACCTTCCGATCAGGGATTTTCAATAAAGGACAACCAAAATAATACTCTTCTAAAAGTAACCAACGATGGTAACGTAGGAATAGGGGTTACAAACCCGGCAAAAAAGTTAGAAGTGAACGGTACCATAGGCTGGGGAGGAGGAAATGCATTTTTAAACAATGATCAGGGGGCATCCATTGAATTAAGAGGAAGTGGGACGCCTTATATAGATTTTTCAAATGATCTTACCTCTGATTATAAAGCACGTTTAATCCTAAATTCAAATAATATTTTACAGATTGTGGGCAATGTTGGAATTGGAACAGATAATACAAATGGCTATAAGTTGGCGATTGGTGGAAATGTAATTGCCGAAGAGGTAGTTGTAAAGTTAAAAGCAAATTGGCCTGATTATGTTTTCCATAAAGATTACAAAAAAACAAATATTGATGAACTCGAAAATTATATACAGGAGAATGGACATCTCCCAAACATTCCCGATGCAAATGAAATTAGTAGTAATGGAGTAAATGTTGGCAAAGTTCAGGCAAAATTATTGGAAAAGGTGGAAGAGCTCACACTTTATTTAATCGACCAGAATAAAAAAATAGAGAAACTCGAGAATGACGTGCAACGGTTAAGAGAGAAAATTGGAGAAAATTAATCTAAATGAAAAGTTTATTTAATATTTTATTCGTTTTTCTTTTTTTGATTTTATATACAGGGAAGCTATTATCTCAAAATATAAATTATACTTATAGCTGGTATAAATACTATACTCCGGTAGAAGGAAAGGTAGTTGGAATCTGGCCTCATCCAAACCGGTACAATGATATCACAAGAATTAAAGAATTGAGATATAAATGGGGATTAAAATATATTGTGTTTTCCTTTGGTCATGATCAGTTTAATCTTCTTAAACAAACAGGTTATGATCCCAAAAGTGATATAATGATGTCTGTTGAAGGCTACAACTATATGAATTCTTCCGAATATGATCAATGTTGGGCTTATTATTTAGATGAACCGGAGTATAAAAATATTTCTCTTAATACAGTACAAGCAATAAAATCCTGGTTTAATTCAAACTTTCCAAATACTCCTTTTATATCAAGTGGCTATAAGAGAAATTCTTATTTAAAAGATCTAACCTATAATATTGCAGACCAAGTACTTTTTAGTGCGTACATCCACTGGTGGGATGTTCTGGGTATTTGGATTTCCTGGCCCGTAAACCCGGACCAAAGAGACGATTGGACAGATATGAAAAACATCTTTGGATCTAAATTTACAATGACCTGGATGAGTGCAAACCAAGATCTTTCGGAGTATAGCGACCTAATTGGTCATGCACAAAATTTAGGATTAACTGGTTTATGGCTTTACAACAATCCGCCCATCCCGGAAGTTGATGATAACAACCTAGAAACTTTTTGTAGTAATGCTGCTAATCGTGGATATTTAACCGCGAATTATCAACAAGTGAGAGATACATATATCGATGGCGTTTTTATGGAACGTCAATTCGTTGGACAGGTTTTTTCATCTATACCAAGCTCTTATGACAATTCAGATTTAATATTTACAAATGTAACCGTAACCAACAATTTGAATAATGATTATTTTGCCAGCAATAGTATTGTGGCAGGAAATCCTTACTTCTTTATAATCCCCTCATCAAAAGAATCAACCTTCAACTCAAATAATAAAATTATTCTAAACCCTGGATTTGAGGCACGGGCAGGATCGGATTTCAGAGCCTATATAACGGAGGAACCGTAAAATCTTGACCCTCGCTTTTGTATCTCAATAAATAGTTACCTTTTTTCAGAATTTTTCTGTATCCTTTGTTAAACAATTTCAGTTTAACTTATTTTTTAGCCTTCATACAAAAAGAATGACTTAGTATATTTGTAGCTGATTTTCCAGAAGCTTTTTACCATGAATAACAAAAAAAATCCCGAACTCATTGATTTTGCAGAAAAACTCTTATGCAAAAGAGAAGTACATTCTTGCAGCAGTTCTTTAAAAAAAGAATCGATTGATTTTCTTAACGAACTTATTGATTTTCTTTTTCCCCATTTTTCAAGTCAAACTTATTACTCGGCAGATGATTTATTGGCAAAGTTGCAGCTTCTCGAGAGAAATTTAATCCTACTCCTTAAAAGCATTGTTGAAAATGAAAACGAGTGTAAAAGCATTGCTAAAAATTTCATTTCAAAGATTCCGCAAGTCCATGATATGTTGTGGCTCGATGCAGATGCAATTTACAAAGGTGACCCTGCAGCAGAAAATATTGATGAAGTAATTCTTGCTTATCCCGGTTTTATGGCAATTGTCATTTACAGACTTGCTCATATCCTTTATAAATCGGGCGTAAAAATTATTCCTAGAATCCTAACCGAGCACGCACATGAAATAACCGGAATAGATATTCATCCGGGAGCTGAGATCGATTCACCATTTTTTATAGATCACGGAACAGGAATAGTAATCGGGGAAACAACCGAAATTGGAAAGAATGTAAAAATTTACCAGGGTGTAACCCTTGGAGCTTTAAGTGTCGAGAAATCTCTTGAGAATGTAAAACGTCATCCTACGATACAGGATGATGTAATAATTTATTCTCAGGCAGTTATTCTCGGAGGAGAAACAATAATTGGTAACAATAGTATCATAGGAGGTAATTCATGGGTAACGCAAAGTGTTCCGCCCAATTCACTTGTCTATAGTAAGATGGAAATGAAAGTTCGTTCGAACGAAGACTACTTTGAAACAATGGAATTTATTATTTAAGGAGATTATAAAATGAAATTCGAGAACATCTTAGGAAGTATTGGGAATACACCACACGTAAGAATTAATAAATTGTTTGGCAACGATCACGAAGTATGGACAAAATGTGAAAGGGCTAACCCGGGCGGAAGTATAAAAGACAGAATTGCACTATCAATGATTGAGGATGCCGAGAAAAAAGGAATACTTAAAAGCGACAGTATTATTGTTGAACCAACTTCAGGAAATACAGGCATTGGTCTTGCAATGGTAGTTGCGGTTAAAGGCTATAAACTAATCCTCGTAATGCCTGAGTCAATGTCGGTAGAAAGAAGAAAATTAATGGCTGCTTATGGGGCAGCATTTGAACTAACCCCACGAGAATTAGGAATGAAAGGAGCGATTGAAAAAGCCGGAGAAATTGTTTCTCAAAATCCAAAAGCATGGATGCCGCAGCAGTTTGATAACCCTGCCAATGTTGAAGCTCATATTAAATTCACAGCACAGGAAATTATTAAAGATTTTCCGGAAGGAATTGATTATTTGGTTACCGGTGTTGGCACAGGCGGACATATTACCGGTGTAGGAAAAACACTAAAAGAAAAATTTAAAGACCTTAAAGTGTTTGCTGTAGAGCCAGAGCTTTCTCCAGTTATATCAGGAGGAGAGCCGGGTTCGCATCCTTTGCAGGGTATCGGCGCCGGGTTTATTCCTACAAATCTTAATACTTCAATTCTCGATGGTGTAATTACTGTTTCTAAAGATGAAGCATTCGAATATGCGCAACGTGCTGCAAAGGAAGAAGGATTATTCATCGGTATTTCTTCCGGTGCATCTCTCGCTGCTGTTGCAAAAAAATTAAAAGAAATTCCAAAAGGAAAGAAAATCTTAACATTTAATTATGATACAGGAGAACGATATCTCTCCATAGAAGGATTATTTTAATCGGTTATTTACTGCGGGTCTTTTGACCCGCTATTTTTTTGTTTGACAAAACCTATTTTTTCCTTATTTTTATCTCTACAAAAATGAAGTTACATTTAACACATACCGTTTCTGTTCATCATCATGTAAGTGATATTTGCGCCGGTATGTATTAATTTTGTTTTTACATAAAAATAAAATGGACATCCGGCAATCGCCGGATTTTTTGTTTTAAAGGAACAATTGTCATGAGGATCTTGCTCATCTTGATTCGCTTAGCCAAAGCAGGTTCCAGCATCTCGAAAATTAGAAAGATCCCGAAATGAATTCGGGATGACAAATAAAGGAAAAGACATGAACGGAAATCTTAAGCTTGCAGTTCAAAGTAAAGGAAGATTAACAGAAAAATCCCTGGAATTGCTTAAACATTGCGGACTTGATATCGAGGATTATTCTGAAAGACTTTTTATTCCTGCAAGAAATTTTCCTCTAGATATTCTCTTTTTAAGAGATGACGACATCCCGGAATATGTTCAGGATGGAGTTGCTGATATTGGTATTGTTGGTGAAAATGTTTTCCTTGAAAAGCAATCTAAAACAAAAGTTCTTGAAAAGCTCGGTTTCGGAAGATGCAGCCTGCTTATCGCTCATCCTGAAAATAAACAACTTAAAGATGTAAAAGACATTGAAGGAAAAACAATTGCAACTTCTTATCCGGTTATACTAAATAGTTTTCTTAAAGAAAACAGGATTAAAGCAAAAGTAATCGAGCTAAGCGGTTCTGTTGAGATTGCACCTTCGCTTGGTGTTGCCGATCTTATTTGCGATATCGTTTCTTCCGGCAACACACTTATGATGAACAAACTTAAAAAATCTTTTAAGGTCTTTGATTCACAGGCTGTTTTGATTTCATCAGAAAAAAATTCTTTGTCAAAAGGAAAAACCAAAATACTTGAAGATCTTTTAAGAAGAATCCGCTCAGTACAAATTGCAAGAAATTCCAAATACCTTATGATGAATGTTCCGAAAGCATCTTTAGATAAAATTGTTAAAATAATTCCCTCATTAAAAAGCCCAACTATACTTCCGCTTGCCGATGAAAAGTTACTCGCTGTTCATGCCGTAATTCCATCAGATAAATTCTGGGCAATAATCGATGATCTGAAATCTGCGGGTGCATCGGGAATACTTCTTTTACCAATAGAAAACATGATAAAATGAAAAGATATTATTATTCAAAACTGAGCGAACGGCAATTACTGAGTCTGACGAAAAGACCGGCAATTAATTTTGCTAAAACATTTAAGATTGTAAAACCGATTCTCGACGATGTAAAATCAAACGGGTTAAAAGCTGCCTTAAATTACGCAGAAAAATTTGATGAATTAGATTCTAAAAATTTCATCGTAACAAAAGACGAAATTGAAAAAGCGAAGAAAAATCTTTCACCAAAAGTTAAAAAAGCAATTGATGATGCTTACAAAAACATAAGAAAATTTCACTTAAAACAATTTCCTAAAGGTTATAATACCGAAATTGTTTCTGGTGTTAATTGTTCAAGAGAATTTCGCGCTATAGAAAATGTCGGGCTCTACATTCCCGGTGGAACTGCAGTTCTCCCTTCCACATTGTTGATGCTTGGAATTCCTGCACAAATTGCCGGGTGCAAAAGAATTATTGTTTGTTCCCCAGCTTGCCTGTCCGGCAGGCAGGCTAAAGATGACAGAATAAATGATGCGCTTCTTTATGCGGCAAATAAATGCGGCATCAAGGAATTTTATAAAATCGGCGGTGCACAGGCAATTGCTTTAATGGCTTACGGTAGTCGGGCTAACGCCCGCCTGACTACGGGCGATAAGAAAATTCCAGGAGTTTCTAAAATATTCGGACCGGGAAATCAATATGTTACAGCAGCTAAACTTTTGGTAAGTATCGATCCTGAAGGCTGTTCAATCGATATGCCGGCAGGGCCAAGTGAGCTTTTAATTATTGCTGATGAATCTGCAAATCCGGCTTTTGTCGCTTCTGATCTTTTGTCACAAGCAGAACACGGAATTGATTCTCAGGTTATACTTGTTACAAACTCTGTTGATCTTGAAAAGAAAATTCAGCAGGAAATTGAGAAGCAATTAAAAATGCTTCCTAGAAAAAAATTAGCGTCCGCATCTTTGAAAAATTCCTTTTCGCTAATTGTCAAAAAAGTTAGACAAGCAATAGAGTTTAGTAATTTTTATGCACCCGAACATTTAATTTTAAATGCAAAAAATCCGGCAAAATATAAACCAGAAATTAAAAATGCCGGTTCTGTTTTTCTTGGAAATTATTCGCCGGAAAGCGCGGGAGATTATGCTTCGGGAACAAATCATTCGTTGCCGACTTATGGTTTTGCAAAGTCTTTCGGCGGAGTTACAGTAGACTCCTTTATGAAATCAGTAACTTTTCAATCTCTTACAAAAAAAGGTTTGAAAAATATTTCCGAAACAGTTCAAACACTAGCGGAAACCGAAGAATTAATTGCTCACAGAAATGCTGTTAAAATAAGGTTTGAAAAGATTCCCGTTTTCACGGGAATGACAGGAATTAAAAAATGAACATAAAAAACCTTGTAAGAAAAAATATTCTAAACCTGAAGCCGTATACCTCTGCGCGGGATGAGAATTCATCCGGAATTTTGCTTGACGCTAATGAAAATGGCTTTGGTTCAACATTTAATGAAATTAAGGATTTAAGTCTCAATCGCTATCCAGATCCTCATCAAAATGATTTGAGAGATTTGGTAAGTGAATATCTCGATATTTCAAAAGAAAATTTATTCTTTGGCGTCGGCTCTGATGAAATAATCGATCTACTGATAAGAATTTTTTGTGAACCCGGAAAAGATAAAATTTTAATTCCCGAACCAACTTATGGAATGTATAAAGTTGCCGCAGATATAAATAATGTTCCTGTTGTAAGTGTTCTGCTAAACGATGATTTCCAGGTTGATGGAGAAGAAATTAACAAAAACTTTACGCCGAATATTAAAATTATTTTCTTATGCTCGCCAAACAATCCGACCGGAAATTTTTTGGGGAAAAATGATGTGCTTAATCTTTGCAAAAAACATAATTCAATGATTGTTGTGGATGAAGCGTACATAGATTTTGCAGAAAACTTTTCGCTAATAAATGAAGTTAAAAATTATCCTAATCTTGTTGTAATGAGAACATTTTCAAAAGCGTGGGGATTAGCCGGGGCAAGACTCGGTTATTGTATTGCAAATGAAGAAATCATCAAGCTTCTGTTCAAAGTAAAAGCTCCTTATAATATTAATTCATTAACAAGATACGCGGTTAAACAAGCATTAAAAAATATTGAACTTCGAAATTCATACATAAAAGAAATTCTAGATGAAAAAGAAAAATTAAAGAGAGAACTTTTACTTCTGCCAGGGGTTCTAAGAGTTTTTAATTCTGATGCAAACTTTTTACTTGCTAAATTTACAGATGCAAAAACTGTTCTTAAAAAACTTGCTGAAAGAAAAATAATTATAAGAGACAGAGGCACTCAACCCAAACTGGAAAATTGTTTGAGAATATCTGTCGGGGCAAAAGAAGAAAATGAAATTTTACTCAAAGCTTTGAAGGAAATACTAAGGTGAACAAAGTAATTATCGACAAAGAATTTTTTAATCTTGGTTCGCCAAAAGCTGTTGGTTTAATAAGTGGATTAAAAAAATTACAGGGGGGAAATTTCATAATTGAGGTCCCAGATTATTCAAGTCAAGACAAAACTCTGGGAAATATTTTAAATCTCGAAGGAATAGAGATAAACAAAAACGCTGGGGAAACCGGCAATACTTTTGAAATTGGCAATAGCGGTAAGATCAAAAAAAACGGTAAGGTCTTAAATAATAAAGCTTCTTTTGGTAACTTTGGTGATGCGGTTGAAATCGTTTTTAAAAATCTAAGAACTGCATCTGTAAAAAGGGAAACTAAAGAAACAAGTATAACCGTTGATGTTTCTTTAGACGGACAGGGAGAAACAAATATTTCCACAGGCATTGGATTCTTTGATCACATGCTTGAACAAATTGCAAGACACGGAAATATAAATCTCTCGATTAAAACAAAAGGTGATCTGCATATCGATGAACACCACACCGTTGAAGATACAGGACTTGTTTTGGGAATGGCAATTGCAAAGGCACTTGGAAATAAAAGCGGAATTAAAAGATATGGCTTTCTTCTTCCTATGGATGATTCCGTTGCATACTGTGCAATCGATCTCGGCGGAAGATCGTATCTAAATTTTAAATGTAAATTTGATAGAAATAAAGTCGGCGAATTTCCCGCTGAATTGACAGAAGAATTTTTCAGAGCAATTTCTTCAGAATTAAAGGCAAACATTTACATAAGAGCAAAAGGAAAAAACGATCATCACAAAATTGAATCAATTTTTAAAGCTTTTGCAAAAGCTCTTAATGAAGCCTGCCGGCTCGATGAAAGAAACGAAGGGAAACTTCCGACGACAAAAGGAGTATTATGATTGCAATAATTGACTACGGTGCGGGCAACGTTGCTTCTGTTTCAAACGCCGTTAGTGCTTTGGACCAGGAATATATAATAACCTGTAACGAGATCAATATTTTAAAAGCTGATAAAATAATTTTTCCGGGAGTCGGGGAGGCTTCTTCGGCAGTAAAACAGCTTCACAGGCTTAATTTATTTACAATGCTCCGGGTTTGTAAGAAACCGTTGCTTGGTATATGTCTTGGTATGCAGCTCATGGCAGATTATTCTAAAGAAGGTGATGTAACCGGACTCGGATTATTCCCTGGCTCAACAGAAAAATTTGATAATGAAATTACCAAAGTGCCTCACATGGGTTGGAATAAAATTGAAATAAGAAAAGAGAGTAAATTATTTAAGGGGATTAACTCTGGTGAAATGTTTTATTTTGCACACTCTTATTATTTGCCATTAAACATCTATTCAACATCTGTTACAAACCACAACGTGGCTTTTTCTTCTTCTGTTGAAAGCGGCAATTTCTACGGTGTTCAGTTTCACCCTGAAAAATCAGGTGACGCAGGTTTAAAAGTATTAAAAAACTTTATTGAACTATGATAATAATTCCGGCAATTGATATTTATAATAATAAAGTTGTAAGACTTTCAAAAGGAGATTTTAAGGAAGTTTCTTTTTACAACGAATCTCCTGTTAAACAAGCAAAAATATTTGAAGAGGCTGGCTTTGATTTGATTCATATAGTTGACCTGGAAGCAGCTAAAACCAGGAAGTTTACCGCGATAAATATCATAAAAGAAATCAAATCCCAAATGGACATAAAAATCCAGTTTGGCGGAGGAATAAAAGACAGTAAAACTGCTATCCAAATTTTTCAAGCCGGCATTGATTATGCGGTTATCGGCTCCCTTGCCGTAAAAAACCGTGAGGAATTTAAAATGATTGCTGAAAAACATTCACCGGATAAAATAGTTACAGCCGTAGATGTGCTTGATGAAAAAATCCAGATTTCCGGCTGGACAGAAGAAGCTAATTTATCGCCTTATGATCTTATCGATTTTTGCATGAAAATAGGAATTGAAAAATTTATATGTACAGACATATCCAAAGATGGAACTATGAAAGGATTGAACGTAGAGCTTTACAAAAAAATAATGAACCGCTATCCAGGTATTAAACTAATTGCCTCGGGTGGAGTTAAAGATATTGATGAAGTGAAAAAGCTTAAAGAATTAAATCCTTATGCCGTTGTTGTAGGTAAGGCTATTTATGAGGAACGCATTGATTTAAAGGAGTTGTCCGAACTTGCTTAGTAAAAGAATAATTCCTTGTTTAGATGTTAAAGATGGAAGAGTTGTTAAGGGAACAAATTTTGTAAATCTGGTAGATGCTGGTTCTCCGGTTGAGCTTGCAGCAAGATATTCCAAAGAAGGTGCCGACGAGTTAGTCTTTCTCGATATAACTGCCTCTTCCGAGAAAAGGAAAACTCTTGTAAACCTGGTTAAAGATGTTGCCAGAGAAATAAGAATTCCTTTCACCGTTGGAGGAGGAATTTCTGAACTTAAAGATATTGAAGCGCTTCTTAAATGCGGCGCCGATAAAGTTTCATTAAATACAGCTATTGTTAAAAATCCTGAATTAATTACACAAGCTTCAAAACAATTTGGAAGCCAGGCAGTTGTTGCTGCAGTAGATGTTAAGTTTGTTTCAAATAATTATAAGGTATTCATTAAAGGAGGAAAGGAAGAAACGGAACTTGAAGGTTTCAGCTGGTGTAGAAAAGTTACCGAGCTTGGCGCCGGAGAAATTCTTTTAACCTCTATGGATAAGGACGGAACAAAGTCAGGATACGATATAGAATTTTTGAAAAAACTGGCCTCTCTTGTAACTGTTCCTGTAATTGCCTCCGGCGGTGCCGGAACCAAAGAAGATTTTTTAGCTGCTTTCGAAAATGCAAATGTAGACGCTTGTCTTGCAGCAAGCTTATTTCACTTTAATATTCTTCAGATTAAAGAATTAAAAGAATATCTTTTTAGAAACGGAGTTAATGTAAGATTATAATGATTGATTTATCAAAACTGAATTTCGAAAAGTTAAATGGATTGATTCCAGCAGTTATTATTGATTATAAAACTGATCTTGTTCTAATGCTCGGTTTTATGAATAAGGAAGCACTGGAAATAACCACTGAAACAAAACTTGTTACGTTTTACAGCAGAACCAGGAAAGAACTCTGGACAAAAGGAAAAACGTCGGGCAACTATCTAAAATTAATTGATATTAAACCGGACTGTGATAATGATTCACTTTTAGTTTATGCCGAGCCAGATGGAAATACTTGTCACACAGGAAATTATAGTTGCTTTAATATTAATAAAAATGATTCAATAAAATTTTTGGAACAGCTCTCAAAAATCATTAAAGAAAGAAAAGAAAAACTTCCCGAAAATTCTTATACAACGAAACTTTTTAAAGAGGGTGGGAACAGGATAATCCAGAAGTTTGGTGAAGAATCTATTGAAACTATTATAGCGGCAAAAAATAATGACCGGGAAGAAATAATTAACGAAGTCTCTGATCTTATTTATCACCTTTTGGTTTTACTGGAAGAGAAAGAAATAAAACTATCTGAAATTTCCGAGAACTTAGAGAAACGGCATAAAAAATAATTTGATATTGCAGATAAATTAATAGATAATGAAATTATTCTCCACTATCACTTATGAAGAAAACAAAACGCTTTTTATCCCGCTGACTATTTTTCTACTAATTGTATTCGCGGAAATAATAGTAATCCTGTTGCTCAATTCCGGGTTGATCGTTTATACACTCGATGATTCTTACATTCATCTTGCGCTTGCCGAAAATATTATTAGAGGTCATTATGGGGTTAACCTACATGAATATTCATCACCCTCGTCAAGTATTTTGTGGCCATTAATTTTAGCTCCTTTTTCACGTTTCGGCTTTGGGCATGATATTCCACTAATAATAAATGTTAGTTCTGCAGCAGGTATATTCTTTGTATTCTGGAAGATTTTAATATTAATATTCCCCGGGGGGGATGCCCGCGACTCTGAAAAGATACATAAGGTTGTTATTCTCTTTAGCATGTTATTAATGATCGCTACAAATTTAATTGGCCTTATTTTTACGGGAATGGAACATTCTTTCCAGGTATTTTTTACAGTTTTAATAATATATGGATTGATAAATCAGATAGAGAATAAGCAAGTTTCCTGGTGGTTTATAACTGCAATAATAATCGCTCCATTAATTCGTTACGAAAATCTTCCTTTATCTTTTGCAACACTGGTTTTTCTTTATATATGGAGATATAAAAAACAAGCTGTAATTTCCTTTATTACTATTGCTATAGTAATTATAGGATTCTCTGTTTTTCTTTTAAATCTCGGACTTGATCCGCTTCCTTTATCTGTTTATGAAAAATCGAAAATTGTTTCTGCAGGAGGAAGTATTTATTCTCTAACACAGAATCTTATAAGAAATATTTTTAGTCCAAGATGTACTTTGCTTCTTGGCGGGCTGTTTTTTTTAACTTACGTACTTCTATCCGGAAAAAAAAGTAAAGAAGAAAGATTGTTTGCAGCTTGTTTAGCCATTGCAATTCTTTTACATCTTATCGTTGGTAAACCCGGAAGATATCTTTTTTACATTTGGACGGCTTCCATCTTATCGGTTCTCTATCTTTACAGAGAATGGCTGACAAAGATTATTACCAAAAACAGTTTTGTTAAAATTGTTTTGGCAACTTCAATAATTGTTGTGCTTCTATCTTATAAGTTTATTTATGGAATAGTTATTACGCCTATCGCATCCAATAATATTTATGAACAACAGTATCAGATGCATCGTTTTATAGTTGATTATTATAAAAATTCTGTTTCTGTAAATGATCTCGGGTATGTTTCTTATAGAAATGATTACTATGTGATGGACCTGGTCGGGCTTGCTTCATTAGAAGCACTGAATCACTGGAGAGCGAACGATAAATCGGATTGGATAAATGTTATTTCTAAAGAACATAATGTTAAGTTTGCAATGGTTTATGACAGTTGGTTTCACCATATTCCTGCTAACTGGTATAAAATTGCAGAACTTTATCTTGGTAAAATAAAAATCTCTCCATCGGACACTGTGGTTTCGTTTTACATTCTTAATAATAATATAAAAGCCAAAGTAATTTCCCAGCTTGAACGATATAAGCTTACTTTACCAAAAGATGTAAGATTAAAAATTCACTATGAATGAAACAAGTAAATTATAATTTCATCTAAGGATTTATTATGAGTAAAAATCGAATGGAAGCTTTTAGTGACGGCGTTCTTGCGATCATAATAACAATTATGGTTTTAGAAATGAAAGTACCGCATGGAACCGACTTTGCTTCTTTATACCCATTGCTGCCAGTATTTTTAAGTTATTTACTTAGTTTTGTTTTTCTTGGAATTTACTGGAATAACCATCATCATTTACTACAAGCGGTAAAGTATGTACGGGGAGGAATCCTTTGGGCCAACATTCATCTTCTTTTCTGGCTATCACTAATTCCATTTGTTACCGGATGGATGGGAGAAAATAATTTCGCCCCAATCCCTGTTGCTTTATATGGAACAATATTGTTGCTTGCAGCAATAGCATATTACATTCTTGTTAGGACCCTTATTTATCATCACGGTAAAGATTCGACTTTAGCTGTTGCCGTTGGAAATGATTTTAAGGGAAAGATCTCGGTAGTTATTTATGTTCTTGCTATCCTGTTTTGTTTTGTTCATCCTTTAATTGCTGGGGGACTTTATGTTTCCGTAGCAATTATATGGCTTATTCCCGATAGACGAATTGAAAAAATTATATCCGATAAATAAATAAAAGGAGAAATAAATGACTAAAGTTTCGTGGGGCGTTTTAAGTACAGCAAATATAGGAACCGAAAAAGTAATTCCTGCGATGCAAAAAGGTGAATATGCTGAGATTAATGCGATTGCTTCGCGGGACTTAAATAAAGCAAAACAAGCTGCTAAAAATTTGGGTATTTCAAAGGCTTATGGTTCTTACGAGGAGTTGTTGACTGATAAAGAAATCTCCGCAATTTATATCCCGCTTCCAAATCATTTACATGTTGAGTGGACAATAAAATCATTAAAAGCAGGTAAGCATGTTCTTTGCGAAAAACCAATAGGAATGAATTACGATGAAGCCGTGTACTTACAAAATGAAATAAAGAAATTCCCCAAACAGAAAGTGATGGAAGCCTTTATGTATAAACATCACCCTCAAATACAGAAAGTTAAAGAATTAATTAATAGCGGTAAGATTGGAGACATAAGAGCTATACATACGATGTTCTCATATTACAATGACAATCCTAATGATATACGAAACATGGCTGATATAGGCGGCGGCGGACTGTTAGATATTGGCTGCTATTGTATTTCAATTTCAAGATTTTTGTTTGGTGAAGAGCCCACACAAGTTTTTGCGACCATAGAATACGATCCAAAGTTTCAAACTGATCGTCTGGTTTCCTCTATATTAAAATTTGAAAAGGGTAATGCACTTTTTACATGTTCGACCCAACTGGAAAATCACCAGTTTGCAAAAGTGATTGGTACAAGAGGAAAAATAGAGATTCAAAATCCTTTTACTGCTCCATTTGATAAAAACGAAAAGGTAACTCTTAAGACAGGTGATAATAAAGAAGAAATTATTTTTGAACCTTACAATCATTATACAATTCAGGGAGATATGTTTTCACAGGCAATTCTAAATGATACAGAAGTTTTCACTCCTTTTGAAGATGCAGTTGCAAATATGAATGTGATAGATAAAATTATTGAAAGCTCAAAATCCGGTATGTGGGCTGATCTGCGAAAGTAATTATAAATAAATTAAAACCAGATGAGAGAAAGTCTTACTTGTGCTTTATAATTATTTTTTTATTTTCCAATAGTTAAATTTAGAAACAGATTATTATGCAAGAGTTCTTAAATCAATCTTTCTATGGCAATACGGTTTACAACTACGCCGTTGCTATTGGTATTTTTATTATCGGAATAATAATCTTAAAAATATTTAAGAGGATTGTTCTTTCGCGTCTCAAAAAATGGTCTGAGAAAACAACAACAACTGTCGACGATTTCCTGGTACAGGGGATTGAGAAATCGGTTGTGCCAGTTTTATATCTTATAATTCTTTATTTCTCTGTTAAATCTTTAACACTTCCCGATAAGACAGTTAATATAATTGATAAAGCCCTCATTATACTTGCTACTTTCTTTTTCATCAGGGTAATTACTTCCACTTTAAAATATTCGCTCAATTCTTATATAAAAAGGAAAACTCCGGAAGAAGAGGATGCGGAAAGAAGATTAAAACAGATTAATGGTATAACATTAATTTTAAGTTTTGTAATATGGTCGGTTGGTCTCGTTTTTCTGTTAGATAATCTCGGCTTTGAAGTTTCTACCGTTATTGCTGGACTCGGTATCGGGGGTATTGCTCTTGCTCTTGCAGCCCAAACAATTCTTGGGGATTTATTCAGCTATTTTGTCATCTTCTTTGATCGACCTTTTGAGATTGGAGATTTTGTTATACTCCCAAATGATTTTATGGGAACCATCGAATATATCGGGATAAAAACAACAAGAATAAGAAGTCTTAGCGGCGAACAGATTGTTGTTGCTAATACAGATCTTACAAATTCCCGAATAAGAAACTACAAGAGGATGGAAAGAAGAAGAGTTGTATTTAAGCTCGGAGTTATTTATCAAACAACCTCAAAGCAGCTTGCTGAAATTTCTACAATAGTAAAAACTATAATTGAAGAAGAGCCTGATACAACTTTTGATAGAGGACACTTTCAAAGTTATGGAGATTTTAGCCTCAATTTTGAGTTTGTTTACTACGTTCTAAGCAGCGATTACAACAAATATATGGACACTCAGCAGGCAATAAATTTAAAAGTCTATGAAGAATTTGAGAAGCGTGGGATAGAATTTGCATACCCAACACAAACCCTATTTGTAAGTAAAAATGAATCGGGGGATAAGCCTGATTTAGTTTGACAACTACCCTTATAAAGGAAATCACCATATAAATTTTCATACAGATACTTTGGTCGGCGATGTTTACATTTATGCTTTTAAATAAATAATTATCTTTGTTCAAAGAAAATGATCCTGTTAAAATAGAGACTTTATGATATATAGAATTCTTTCTGTTTCGCTTTTACTTACTTCCGTTCTTCTTTCACAACAAGATTATAAACCATGGATCGGGGCAGAGAAAGAACAGTATAAAAAAGCAATTGAACTATCGAAGATTCAGTATCCGGGTGATTCTCAAATTGATGTTACTTACTATGGGTTAAATATAAAAGTTACCTGGGATCCCAATTACTTATCCGGGAATGTTAGTATTAATATTAAATCGGGCTCCGATTCACTTAGTAGTTTTTTTCTTGACTTAGTAGATGCGCTGTCTGTTGATTCCCTACTGTTAAATGGTTCGCCCACAACATTTAATCATACTAATAACAAAATAAATGTTACTTTAGATCATAATTACATAAAAGGAGAGTCTTTAACAGTTAAAATATTTTATCAGGGTGTCCCGGGTTCGAGCGGATTTGGCAGTTTCGAATTCAGTTCACACAATGGAACAACTGCAATTTGGTCCCTGAGCGAACCTTACGGTGCCCCGGATTGGTTTCCCTGCAAAGATTCTCCTGCCGATAAAGCAGATTCATCTGATGTATGGATAACCGTTGGTGATGATCTTACGGCAGTATCAAACGGAACTCTTGAGAGTGTCACGGCAGGACCTAAAGGAATACACACTTTCCACTGGAAAAATCATTACCCGATTGATCATTATCTGATTTCACTAACCATAACGAACTATTATGAATACGATACTTACTTCAAATATAGCAAGAAAGATTCGATGCTTATTTCACATTTTGTTTATCCGGAAGACTTTAATTCTATAAAACAATATCTTGATGAAACCGCCAATATGATAAAAGTATTTAGCGACAAATATGGACTGTATCCTTTCATTAATGACAAATATGGACATGCACAATTTGGATGGGGTGGTGGTATGGAACATCAAACTTGTACTTCCATTGGAACGTTTGGAACAGGAATTATTTCCCATGAGCTTTCTCATCAATGGTTTGGAGATAAAATAACCTGTAAAGATTGGCATCACATCTGGCTTAACGAAGGTTTTGCAACATATTCCGAGGCAATTTACAAAGAGGCAAAAAGCGGACGCTCGGCATATAATTCACAAATCCAGAGTGAGATGAGTAATGCAAAAAAAGCTCAGGGTTCAATCTGGGTTCAAAACATCTCGAGTGTAAATGAAATTTTTAACGATGCACGTTCCTACTCCAAGGGGGCTTGTATACTTCATATGTTAAGAGGAATTGTTGGTGATTCAGTCTTTTTTAAAATCATGAAATCTTATGCGACTGATCCATCACTCTCGTACGGTGTTGCTACAACTGAAGATTTTCAGGCTGTTGCGGAGAATGTTTCTGGAGAAAATCTATATTATTTTTTCCAGGAGTGGATTTATGGAGAAAATTATCCTCGCTATACAGTCAGCTGGAATAAAAGTCAGGTAAGTGAAGATTTGTATAAAATCAATTTAAATATTGAACAATCAACAAGTAAAAATCCCTCTTTTTTCACTATGCCAATAAAAGTAAAAATTAATACTTCTCTTATGGATACCGTGGTTACAATCTTCAACAATGCTCAAAAACAGAATTTCCAATTTGATGTATTAGGCAATCCTTCATCGATTAATTTTGATGATGGAAACTGGATATTAAAAAATTTGCAAACTACAGTTACAGATGTTAAAGATTTATCATCGTTTCCTCAATATAATCTCGAACAGAATTACCCTAATCCTTTTAATCCATCGACAATAATTCGTTTTCAGCTACAGGCGGCAGGCTTTGTAACATTACGGGTTTATGATATTCTCGGCAAAGAAGTATCTACTCTTATAAACGAATACAAGCCCGCCGGTAAATATGAAACTGAATTTCATCCATTAAATCTATCGAGTGGAATTTATTATTATTCTATTAAAGCGGGGGACTTTTCTAAAACAAGGAAGATGTTGTTTTTGAAATAAAATTTTCTTGGATTAAAAAATTTTACCTGCGATTGTGCAGATCAAGAATCTGGCTCGCCTTTGTTTTATATAAGAGATGATAAAGAACATCGAGATAAGCGTTGAGTTCTTCCATCTCTATATTTGTGGTAAACTTCCAGAAACCATATATCTTTGCAAGTGATAATAAATTATTCGCATACAAATCCCAGTTATATGCTGAATCAACTCTCTTTATTGCTCTGGAAGAAATTTCTTCCCAGGCTTTAGAATCTTTTCCACATGATTTTAAGAAACTGAGAATCTTTTTTGTTGTTTCAATATTGTTGATAGGATCTATGTGAAAACCAGATTTTCCATCTTGTATAATCTCAAGCGGGCCTCCATACATTGTTGCAAAAACAGGAAGACCCGATCGCATTGCTTCAAGCACAGTCAAACCAAATCCTTCAAACAAAGCCGGCTGAACAAAAACACCTTTATGATCGGCAATTAACCTGTAAACTTCTCCTGATTGATCTTTTCTAAAGAGTTTTCCAATCCATCGTATTTTATTATTGAGATTATATTTATCTATAATACTATGCATAATCTCAATCTCATTACGTTCTTCATTATCTGTAGATTTATTTACATCTATGTTTCCGGCAACTATAATGAGATTGGCAAGTTTCTGCATCTCTTCACTTTCACCAAACCATGTTACAAGTGAAGTCAAATTTTTAATTTTATCTAATCTTGCCATAGAAAAAATCGGGATAAGATCAGGATCTTCAAGATTCCCTACTACATCCGGGTCATTTGCATTTTCAAAAATTAGTTTATGAAGTTCTTCTCCTGTTTCTTTAAGCCGATCCTTCTTTTGCGTATATGGGAAATATACTTTTGTGTTTACGCCTGGGGGAACAATATTAAATTTGGGATGAAAAAGATTTATTCCTCCCGTTACCCGGTAAAGATCGGGCATAGTAAAATTTTTATATGATTCATATTGCCCGATACTATCTTCGGTTCCTACAATTTCCTGGTATGACGAGGTAATAATAAAGTTTGCAGCATTCATTGCCAGAAGATCGGCTGTAAACTGAATTGAGAAATGATATTGATCTTCATGGTTTCGCCAGTATAAACCGCTGTACAAATATTTACTCTTCTCGAGTGCATGCGCAATATTACACTGGGTTACTCCGAATCTTTTTGCGAGCATATAACCGACCATATTACCATCGGAATAATTGCCAATTATAAAATCCGGTCTCTCACCAAACTCTGCAAGAAGTTCTTTATAAGAATCTTCAGCAAAGGTTTCTAAGTAGGGCCATATTTCAAATCTTGAAATCCAGTTATCTGTTACCTTTTTATTAAAGGCTCTGAACGGTACACGGAGTATCCATGAGTTTTTAGTTCCATGAACCTTTTCTAATCTTTGGTTACACTTTGTTCCTTCAGAATTCGGTATAAGACGGGTTAAAATTATTATTTTGGGTTTTGCATCAAGACCGGAATCACTTAAAGATTTAGTAATGGCTTTCTCAAGAGCCTTAACCTGATCAAGAATATACACAACCTGTCCGCCTGTGTCTGGTTTACCGAGAACACCATCCTGGCCAAAGAACCCGTGAGGAGAAACAATAACAATGTTAAATATCATTGGAATACGAGAAAGAAATTCCCGTAATGATAAATGGTCCGGTGACTGCATTATTCTATCTAAAAGTTCGAGGCTCTCACTTATTTTACCTGCTGTGTTTCCAAGCCCCCGTTCAAAGCCAAGTTCCTGGAGGGGATGTCTGATGTTTGCATAAGGTTCTTTGTCGGGATACTTTCTTAATATGCCCAGGGCTTTATCTATACTGCTGCTAAGTTTCTCGGGACTATCTATTCGTCCGTTAACTACAAGTTGCTGGTTTTTATATTTATGAAGAAAAAGAAAATCGAACAGAACTTTACTTAATTTTTCCGGGTTAGTAAACATCGTACTTGATAAATAGCGATTTAAATATTCTACACCCTTGCCTATACTTTTTGATTCCCGAATGCTGGGGAATTTATCATAAAAAGTGCTGAAGTTTAACGAGAGAAGATCATTATTGGTTTGGGGGTTAACGAAAAGTTCTTTCACTTTAAGATAATCAAGTGCGCTTATTTTTTCATAATACATCTCTTCAATATTAAAGAGATAATAATCCGATAAGCCAATCTTTTCCCTGAATTCGAAATAAACACAGTTACCGAAGCAAACCGATTCGGTTGTCTTTTTTAATACCTCTTCAATCGCCTTATGGTTTCCTTCTGCATCTTCTTTTCTAAATGAAATAAGCATTTCAAGAAGATTACCTTTTACAAAAAGTTTATGTTCAGAATTAAAAACCTTGGTAAGGTAACGGAAGAAATCTTTCTTGTTTTCTTCAATTAAAGATATTACACTTTCACTCACTGAAATTTCCTTTTTCATCTGTTAAAAATTTATAATGATTAATTCCATCAATAATCCCGCCAGCATAATTTTCATTTGAAAAATAAACTCTTTTACTTTCTCTTAAGGAATCAAGTTCGTGACTGTAATTGCCAACCACAACTCCAAGCAATTCTCCTTTAAGCATTTCTTCGTCATTCCCTGAATCTCCCGCAACAAGTATGTTTTCGTAAGGGATATTCCATCTGTATGACAGGTATCTAATCGCCTTCCCTTTAGACGCCCTATATGGAAGAATGTCCAGGTATTGTCCATGACTAAAAATAATATTGGCTTTAATTTTATTCTTTATAAGAACTTCTTTTACTTTCTCCAGATTACTATAATCCTCAAAAGTGTAATAGCTTATTTTGAATTCCCTTTGCCCGTCTTCTTCCTGTAGCTGCAAAAAATCAAAATCTTTTAGAAGATGAAGAATTTTTTCTTTGCTCCACTGATGATTTATATGGGCTTTCCATCCTTTTGAATAAATGAGTTCACCTTTATAATTATAATATATCTCAGAACCAACAGAAGAAATAATAACAATCGGATGCATAACATTATACTCTTCCAGAACTTTGAAGGCGGAATCAACAGTCCTGCCGGTCGCAACTGCAAACCCGATCTCAGAGCTTACTTCATTTACAATCTTATTGAATTCAATTAGCGAATTATCATCTCCAATCAGGGTATGATCAATATCTGTAACAATAAGTTTTTTCATATCAAGAAGCTTTCTTCCAACTTGGCCGAAGCTATTAGGTTTTTCCGTTTCTTTTGAAAGAATTTTTTCAAGTTCCTTGATATACTTATCAGTGTGTGCTTTCCAAGTATAATATTTTTTCACATTCTTCATACCGTTCTCTGAATATTCTTTCCATAACTTTTTATTATCTAAAATTTTATTTAATGCCTTAGAAATATTTTTGTAATCTGTTACATCTACAAGAATTCCATTTCTACAGTTTGCAATAATGTCTCTGGGGCCGCCATCATCCGTGGCAACAATTGGTACTCCCGAAGCTGCTGATTCAATTAGTGTTAACCCAAATGGTTCTGTAAGAGCAGCATTAACAAATATGCCCCCGGTTTCTGCGGCAATTCTATATAGTTCCGGGACCTCATGCCGGGTGTCATGCTTTTTAGGAATTGCCATCTTTCCATAAAGATTATACTTATCCATCAAGAGAAGATTTTCCGTTAATACTTCGCGTTCATTGTCGGGCATAGTTTGTATATCTTTTCTGATACCAGCAAAGATTGCAAGGTTAGCTTTTCTTTGAAGTTCTTTATCTTCACCGTAAGCTGTAATTAAGCCGGAAATATTTTTCCTTTTGTCGGGTCTGCAAAGAGTAAGTATTATCGGTTTATCTATGTCCATAAAAAATTTATGCAGCTTTTCACTAATAGATGTAATCGTTTCTTTAACTTCATCATCAAACGGATGCTCTTCGTTATAAGGATAAAATTTTTCGATATCAACGCCTGGAGGAATAACCCTGAATTTAGAAGCAGAGCTGTTTTTATACTCGCCATATTGTTCTTCAATCTCCTGGCTTGTGCTTGTTACAATCATATCTGCATAATAAATAACTGTTTCTTCCACATCTATTCGATGATGTATTTTATATCTCTTTTCGATGTCTTCCATCTCAAGTCCATCACCTAGAAGTCTTCTCAATTTAGCTCGTCCAAGAGAATGCCCGGTCTGGACAAAAGGAATTCCAAAAAATTTTGTTAATTCCGAACAAACATATCCCGCATCAGCATAATGACCATGAATAACATCGGGAAGCCTTCCACCCGACTTAATATGTTTTATACACTTATCAATAAACTCTTCAAGATGATTCCAGAGCAGTTCTTTCCGTATATATTTCCCGCCGCCGGCTCTTATTCTTATTATACTGAATTTGTCATTTATCTTTTCTTCAGATTTTGAATAATTTTCCGAAACATTTTTATCTTTTATCTGACGCGTAATGAGTTCTACTTTTTCAACTCGTGGATCTTCACTTAAAGCCTTACCAAGTTCGAGAACATATTTTATCTGTCCCCCTGTATCGGCATCTCTGCCATACTCAACATTCTCCGGCCTGATAAGTCCATGAATACTATATAACTGAATATGAAGTCCCTTCTTATTGGCTATCATTCTGTAATTGCCGATTTGAATTTTTTATATATACCATCGCCTGTTGGAAGAGCTCCTGTTACCTGTACAATCTCACCAGCAAAATCATTTGCCGTTTTATTAAGTTCGTCCAGACTCAATTTATTTAGATATCCGACACAAAGAATCGAAGCAAAAGCATCTCCCGCGCCGACTGTATCAACAGGTTTTTCAACAGAAGCTTTACAATAATTTACTTCGTCTGCCCGAAACAGGTAAGAGCCGCTTTCACCTTTAGTAACACAAATCATATCAATATTAAAAAGGTTCTTTAGCCTCAATGCAGATTTTTCAAGATCATATTCACCACTAAGAAGAAGCTTATTAAGAAGAATAAGTTCGTCTTCATTAATCTTTAACACATTAGAGGTTTTCAGAGAAAATTCTATTATTTCTTTTGTATAAAATTTTTGCCTGATGTTAAGATCACAAAAGAACTTTATCTTTTTATCAAATAAAGATTGAATGGTCTTTCTCGAAACACCATTTCTTTGAGCAAGAGTTCCGAAGTAAAGGCAATCAGCCCTGGCAATTAAATCATCGATATTACTTTCAGACTTTATAAAATCATAGGCACAATTTTCTTCTATAACCCAATCGGGAACCTTTTTTTCATTTAGATTTGCAGTTGCTTTCCCTGTGGGATATTCATTATCTATTTGAATGAATTCTGGAGATATTTTCTTGTCCTTAAAAAAATCTAAAATCTCTTTCCCGTTTTCATCGTTGCCAATTCTGCTGATAAAATTTCCATCCCCGGATAGTTTAATAACATGATAAATAAAATTAAACGGCGCACCGCCTAATTTTTTATCATTGTCATAAACATCAAAAAGAATTTCTCCTATAGATGCAATTGTGGGCATAATACTGCTTTGATTATGAGAAAAGCTAACTATATAATAATATTTTTAACAATAATAGCAAATTAGAGAGCTGGTTTTTATCTGTTCAACTATTTGATTTTACTACAATTAGCTAATACGGGCGAATTTTTTCACTGCCGTTCATCATATTAATTTTTGGTTAAAAAAGAAAAATAATTATCTTCTTTTCTTAAAAAAGATAAGGTGGAAGAATGATCAGAAAAACTTTTAATTTAATAATTATTACTTCGGTTTTTGCGTTTCAGTTTAGCTTTGCCGGCAACAACGGGGGAGAAAACAAAAAATCGCAAAACCCATTTTTAAATAGTTTTAACACACTCATAGACTATAATTCAATAACTGCCGACGAAGTAAAATCAGCCTCGGATATAGCAATTGAAAATGCTAAAAGGTCTCTTGAAAAGATTTATAACGTGGAAAAGGACAAACACAATTTTGATAACACGGCCCTGGCATTTGATAACATTTATGATGATTTAAATAATGTGCTTGGCCCCGTCTATCTAATGGGAAACGTTCATCCCGATAATGATATAAGAAACACCTCAAATGCTGAAATGGGTGTGTTTAGTAAATTCTTTAATGATTTAACTCTTGACGAAAAATTATATAAAGCTTTTAAAGATTACTCAACAACGGAAGAAGCTCAAAATCTTACTGGATATAAAAAGAGATTTGTTACAAAAACCGTTGAAGACTTTGAAAGAAATGGGCTAAGTCTCTCAATTGAAAAAAGAAAAGAATTAAAAGCACTTCAAGATAGTTTATCAGATATGTCAATTGAATTTTCAAAAAACATAGCTGAAGTGAATGACTTTCTTATAGTTGATGAAGCAGATATGGAGGGATTGGATGAGGAATATAAAACCGCACACAAAACTGATGATGGCAAATATAAAATTGACCTGAGTTATCCTTCTTATTTCCCCTTTATGAAATTTTCGACTTCGGAAAAAGCCAGGAAAGAACTTTATATGAAATACACAAATAGAGCCGCCGATAAGAATATACTTCTGCTGCGTGAAATTTTAAAAGTAAGAAAAGAAATTGCAACTTTGCTTGGTTATAAATCTTATGCCGAATATGCAACCCAAGACAGGATGGCTAAAAATCCTATAAGCGTTTGGAATTTTGAAAACAACCTCATCGATAAAGTAAAAGAAAAAGCAAAATATGACTATGATGAATTACTCAAAGTTAAACGGGCTTATTTAAATGATCAAAGTGCAAATGTAATACAACCGTGGGAAGCTGGATTTTATAATGATCGCCTATTAAAGGAAAAATATCAACTTGATCAAAATAAGGTTAAAGAATATTTTGAGTTGAATAACGTGCTCGATGGATTGTTTCTTGTTGCTCAACAATTGTTTGATGTTAAGTTCGCGGAAATTAAAGACCCATCGGTCTGGCAGAGCGATGCAAGATTATTCGAAGTAATTCAGGATGGAAAAGTAATATCTCACTTTTATCTCGATCTCTTTCCACGCGACAACAAGTTTTCACACGCCGCATCTTTCCCGATGATAAGTGGGAAATTAACCCCAAAGGGTTATCAAATGCCTGTTGCTGTACTGGTTTGTAACTTCCCAAAGCCGACAAAAGATCAGCCTTCTTTGCTTCTTCATTCGGAAGTTGAAACTTTTTTCCACGAGTTTGGGCATATCTTGCACAGCATTCTTACCAAGTCAAATCTGGCTAGCTTTGCCGGGACTTCCGTTTCCAGAGATTTTGTAGAAGCACCATCCCAGATGTTAGAAAACTGGGTTTGGAATTATGACATATTAGTAAAGTTTGCAAAACATTATAAAACAAAAGAGCCTCTTCCAAAATCATTATATGATAAAATGTACGCTGCAAAAAATGTTGGCTCCGGTTTGGCAACATTACAGCAAATTTTTTATGGGCTCATCGATTTTACCTTGGAAGACAAATATGATCCCTTTGGAAATAAAACGACGACTGATGTTGTAAAAGGACTTCAGAATAAGATTACTTTATATCCTTACCTTGAGGGAACACATATGCAAGCCGCATTCGGACATTTAATTGGATATGCCGCAGGATATTACGGCTATTTATGGTCGAAGGTTTACGCACAGGATATGTATAGTGTGTTCGAAAAAAATGGTGTGATGGATAAAAAAACCGGGAGAAGATATCGTGACATTATTCTTGCAAGAGGTGGGGATGAAGATGAATTGAGTCTTGTCGAACAATTTTTACAAAGAGAGCCGAACCAGGAAGCATTTCTTAAATCCTTGGGATTAAATGAAGTGGATAATTAAAAATCCCAAATAAGTTCTCCATTTTTAATCCCGCATATTTACTTATGCGGGATTATTTATGATTAAATTTTTTTTACTAATTAGCTTAATTTCATTATAACTAAAAGAAAGAAGGAGATTTCGTGAGCAAGAAAATAGTTACAATGAAAAAGAAAAAACGAATCGCTTTGATTGCGCATGATAATAGAAAATTGGATCTGCTCGAATGGGCAAAATATAATCGCAATCTTCTGGCAGAACATGAACTTTTCGGAACAGGTACAACAGGACAATTAATTGCAAATGAATTAAAGCTAAATGTTCACAGATTTAAGAGTGGACCTTTAGGCGGCGATCAACAGGTGGGAGCGAGAATTTCTGAGGGAGATATTGATTTCCTAATGTTTTTCTGGGATCCGCTCGAACCTTTGCCTCACGATCCGGATATAAAAGCTCTTTTAAGAATTGCTGTTGTTTACAACATTCCGGTTGCCTGCAACCGGGCGACTGCAGACTTTATTATATCATCTCCACTTATGTCGGTAGAATATCCGCGTGAATTAATTGACTATAAAGAAAGAATTATAAGACCCGATGGAAAGGGGATAAGTATAACATAAAGCCTTACAATTTAGGTTCCCAATCCAACCCGTCACAAGGAAGGTAATCGCTGGTTGGGTGTTCATCGTGCTTAATGCATAATACGGCAGTTGGATCAAAATGTTTGCAGTTTGAACATAATGTTGCCTCAATTACGTTCTTATTTTTTTCTTCAAACCTGCGGTAACTTACAATTGCCGGATGAATGGCAACTCCATACAATACAAAAGGAACCATTATCCACCAAAGCTGATAATCAATATAATTCCTTAATATCCATATTGCAGGAATTGAAATAGCAAGTCTAATTAAAGTCCAGAAAACAATATCTCCCATAATGAGAATTTAATACTTTAACAGACAAATTGATGCAGAAAAGGGAACTCCATTCAAACTAAAGATAAATGCGGTGTGATTTTAATAAATATCTTCTTATTTTTGCCATTAGTTTTTATATTATAAGTAGTTATCGGCGTGAGCGCTTATTTCCCCGGTGAGTGAGCGCGGGTGGGCTCGAACCACCGACCCTCTGCTTAAAAGGCAGATGCTCTACCCCTGAGCTACGCGCCCAAAATTAATGGCTTCAAATATAATCAATTGGTTCTGTATTTCAAACTTTTTTGTTTTCTGTACTAAAAATATCAACTATAATTCTAAATAGGACTTATGTCAAAAAATTCAAAAATTCTTGTTTGTGACGACGACGAAACCTTATGTTATTTACTAAAAGAACAATTACTCGAAGAAGATTTTGCAGTCGATGCTGTTTATGATGGTAACGATGCTATCGACTCTATCAAGAAAAAACATTACGATATTCTTCTACTGGATTTAAACATGAAAGAAACTTCCGGAGAAGAAGTTCTTAGGTTTGTATCCGATTACAGCACATCATTGCAGGTAGTTATTCTCTCTGCTCAATCTGAGATAAAAAAAGCAATTGAATGCATAAAAATGGGTGCCTACGATTTCATTACAAAACCATATAACTTTGATGAACTTGTCATTACAATTAACAGAGCAATTGAGCATAAAGATCTATTAGTAAAGACAACAATTCTTTCAAACCAAGTAAATAAACAAGCAACGAGCAACATTATTGGTGACAGTACAGAACTTCAAAGAATAATGAGCCTTGCAAATAAAGCTGCAATGTCCGACTCCAATATCCTGATAGAAGGAGAAACTGGGACTGGTAAAGAGTTGATGGCAGAATATATTCACAAACATTCAGCAAGAGATGATAAACCTTTTGTAGTTATTAATTGTGCTTCCCTTCCCGACCAGTTAATCGAAAGCGAACTTTTCGGGCACGAGAAAGGTGCTTTTACGGACGCTAAAAGTGCAAAGCAAGGTCTTGTCGAAATTGCTCATGGTGGAACTTTATTTCTTGATGAGATCGGCGAGTTAAGTTTAACTCTTCAACCGAAACTCCTAAGATTCCTGGAAAATGGGGAATACAGAAGAATCGGTGGTGTTACAACATTAACTTCAAATGTTAGGGTAATAGGGGCAACAAACAGAAATCTTATTGAAGAAGCTGATAATAAAAAATTCAGAAAAGATTTATTATTCAGGTTGAATGTTATAACTCTTACAATACCTCCCCTGAGAGACAGAAGGGGAGATATATTGCTTTTGGCAAATCATTTCCTTGGAGTCAAATCTCCGGTAAGAGCCCCTAAAAAATTATCTCAAAAGGCTGAAGAAGTTTTGTTAAATTATTCGTTTAATGGAAATATAAGAGAGCTCGAGCATATAATTGAAAGGGCAATCATTTTTGCCGAGGGAGAATATATCCAGCCCGATGATTTAAACCTTCCTAATATCGGAACCCAAAGTAGAATCCGGCATGCTTATGATGATAATGGGAATTCTGATGAAATTATGAGCATGGAAGAGATTGAAAAAAAGCATATTGCAAGAGCTTTGAACTTTTTTAAATGGGACCGGGCACAAACAGCAACCCGGTTGGGGATAAGTCCCAAAACACTTTATACGAAAATTAAAAAGTATGAGATTAAACAAGAATAAATGCTCGAAAAAATCACTTCAAAATATATCCTCAAAGAAATACTCAACACAGATGATAAAGCTTTCGCTATAGCCGACAAAAATCAAAAAATCCTCTGGCATAACAAAAGTTTTAAGAAAGAATCCGGATTTAACAAAATAAAAGGAAAAAGCGTTTCAACCCTTTTTCCTCATCCCGAGATCGAAACTTTACTCTCGGACAAAAAAAAGTCTTTTTCTTTTGAACTCGCCAACTCAGAAAAAATACTTTCGATCAATTCTCTTAAAACAGATAAGAAAGTTGATGGATACCTGCTGAGGCTAACGGCTAAAAATTCTGTCATATTAGAATCTAAAGACTTACAAAGTTCCAATACAAATGAACAATTCCAGAAGGAACTTCAGGACATTCTTGCACTTCTCGCCAGAGAAACGCCTTTACCAAAAGTAGCTGACGAAATTTTAAGAAAAAGTTTAAGTCTTAGTGACAGCCAGGTGGGATTGGTTTTATTTATCGAAGATAAAAAGAAACTTTCCTTTCACTATTTTGACCCCAAAAATCATATTGAAAACAGGGAAGAGGTTGAAAGGGATTTACAAGATAGTTTTTCATTTATAAAAAAATGGTTAAGCCTTAACAAAAAACCTCTCTTGATTGAAAATCTCCGGGCGAATTTAGGATATCACATTACAGAAATATTAGATTGTGATTATATACTTGTCCTGCCATGTTTTTTTGAAGATACTCTACAAGCATCTATCATTTTGGGTAAAAAGAAAAAATTATACTCTCAACCAGAAGTAAAAATTCTGGAACAATTTTCTTCTCTTCTTGCTTTTGCAAATACGAGCATAACCGCCCGTGAGTTGAACACTGCGCTTGAGAACAGATTACTCCAGGCACAAAAGCTTGAAACGATAGGAAAACTCTCAAGTGGTATGGCTCATGATTTCAATAACTTGCTTTCGAGTATCTTTGGAAGCCTTAATCTTTTAAAAAGAAGAGTCCCTCAGAATGAAAATATTTTGAGATTGCTCGATAATATAGAAAACTGTTCCGTTCGCGCAAGAGATCTTACTAAAGGATTGCTTTCCTTTGGGAAGCCAACTCCAAAGCGGAAAGAATTAATTAAACCTAATTTTCTTTTATCGGAAATTTCCAAAGTAATCACACAAACTTTCCCCAAAAACATTACACTTAAACAGGAAATTCAGGGAACTCTTTATGATATACTGGGAAATGGAACCGAAATTTACCAGGTGCTTCTAAATTTATGTGTTAACGCAAAAGAAGCAATGGAAGATAATGAAGGGATAATTTCTCTTAAAGCAAACAACATAACAATTGACAATAATAACCTGATTAACTACCCTCTTCTTAAAAAAGGCAATTATGTCTGTTTTTCTGTTAAGGACAACGGCTCCGGTATTGATGAAGAAAATCTGCGAAAAATATTCGATCCATATTTTTCCACAAAAGTGAAGGAAACCGGATCGGGACTTGGGCTTTACGTTACTTATGGAATAATTAAAGCACACAACGGGCATGTTGAGGTAACAAGCAAACTAAACGAGGGAACTCAGTTTGATGTTTATATTCCTTCTTATGAACCAACTAAAATCACACAGACAATAACTGCAGATAAAATTGTACTTCTTGCCGACGATGAAATTATGTTAAGAGATTTACTGGCTGAACTTCTCGAATCAACAGGATACAATGTTATAAAGGTAATGTCGGGGGCCGAAGCTTTAAAAGTTCTTACTGAAGAAATAAAAGTTGATCTAATAATCCTGGATTACAATATGCCTGAAATGAACGGGTTGGATTGTGCCGCCGAAATCAGAAAGTTTAATAAGGAAATACCTATTATTCTTAGTTCCGGCAGTTTTGGTTTGAACGGAAATATTGATATAAAAGAAAAGGGGATTAACAGTTTTGTTAACAAGCCTTATGAATTCGATACCATGCTTTCTACGATCCAGGAACTACTTTAGAAGCCTCCGTAGTATCGTCCTCGCAATCAATCATTTTGATATCCTTAACATAATCCGAAAAGATAGGTTTCTTAATTGCATTTAACTGGTTAAGTACATTGCTAATTTCTTTAATGGCAGTATCAATATAATTTACTCTTTTTAAAAGAGCTTCTTTAGAAATTACGTCTTTATTAATTTCTCTTTTTAAGGCCGCAGATGAAAGACTCATTAGCGTAAGCGGCTGTTTTATTTTATGATTAGCCGTAACTACTGTCGCTGAGAAAGTATTTTTTTGTTCAGCCTCAAGATATTTTTTCTGAGCTTCTGAAAGTTTAAGTGCTGAGTTTACCCTGGCAAGCAGCTCAACCTTATTAAAAGGTTTTTTAACATAATCAAAAGCCCCGGCTTCCAGGCCTTCTTTTGTATCATCTGCCCCGGCTTTTGCCGTTACAAGTATAATTGGGATATTAGATGTTGAAGGATTGCTCACAAGGGTTTTGCAAACTTCAATTCCATTCATTTCAGGCATCATAACATCAAGCAGAATAAGATCCGGCAGTTCACTTATTGCTTTATTGATACCGGTTTTGCCATCATAGGCAGTTATTATTTCATATCCTTCGCTTTCAAGTCGATCCTGGAGAAGGAAGACATTTTCCGGAAGGTCATCAATTACTAAAATTCTTTTCACTCTACTGACCTGTTTCTATTTTAGTGAATAATTTCTCTATTTTAAAAGCCATTATAACGGCATTAACGGGCTTTGGAATATAATCATCAAAACCGTGTTTAATAATAATTTCCTTATCCCCGGCCATTGCTTTAGCTGTAACAGCAAATACAGGAATGTTTGCCCACTCCTGGTTTTCTTTTATTTTTTTTAACGTTTGAAATCCATCCATACCCGGCATCATTATATCGAGCAAAATCAAGTCGGGCATTTCGTTTTGTAAAGCTTCCAAACATTCTTCGCCGCTATTGGCAAGTATTGTTTTACATTGACAAGATTGTACAATTTCATTAACTGTAAAAAGCGTGTCCGGATCATCATCAACCAAAAGAACTTTTCCTTTATATTCGGTTTCACTTTTAAATTCTTCATTTCCCGAAATTTCTTCGTCAATTTCCTCTTCAACTTCTTCTACAGCGTCATACTCTGTGATTCTATCTTTGGCGACAGAATATTCTTCATGCATTTTTATTCTATCGCGCACAATTTTCAAAACATCGAGAGGATGACCCTTCGATTTAACAGTAATGTCCTCAACTGTGTTATTCAAAGAAGTTTTTTCTTCGTCTGTCAAATCTTTTGCAGTACTTATTATTATCGGGATATGACGTGTTTCCTTATTTGATTTTAGCTTATGAGATAAGTTTAATCCGTCAATATTGGGCATTAAGAGATCGAGTATTATTAGATCCGGTTGAATTTCTAAAATTTTAGTGTATGCAAGGGTACTATCCTTTACATATTCTATTCTAACTTTATCGTTCTTAAATTCCCGGCGGAACCTTTCGAATTCCATTTCATCATCGTCTACAATTACAATTTTTTCAATATTCTTTTTAGCAAGATTCTCAAGTTTTGTAAAAGCAGTTAAAAGCTTATCGGAGGAAATTGGTTTAACAAAATATTCAAATGCGCCCAATCCATATCCGAGATTTTTATCTCCCATAACAGAAATCAATATAACCGGGATATCTCTTGTTGCCGGATGCTCCTTAAAATCTTTAAGGATATTCCAGCCATCTTTTTTAGGCAGCATAATATCCAGAGTAATAGCAAACGGTTGAATTTTAATTGCCTTTTCCATTCCCTGCTCACCGTCTTCTGCATATACTACTTCATATCCGCGGGAAATCAAGTACTGACCTATTGTATATCTGATTTCGGGATCATCATCTATTATTAGAATTGGATGCTGCCTGTTTTTAATGAGAATATCAACATTAACTTTTGGTTCTTCGCTTTTTTCGGATCTTATTTCAACAACTTTTAAAGGAATATTTAAGCTAAAAACTGAACCTTTGCCAACTTCACTTTGTACAGTAATAGTGCCTTCAAGTAAATCGGCTATTTTTTTACATATTGTAAGCCCTAAGCCCGTACCGCCATATTTACGTGTCGAGGTTCCATCAATTTGTCTGAACTCTTCAAAAATAATCTGAAGATCGCTTTGTGACATTCCAATACCGCTATCGGTAACATCAAATTTTAAAGTATCTTTATCAGGGGCAGAAACTCCAAGTTCAACATACCCTTTATCAGTAAACTTAACGGCATTTCCCAGAAGATTAATTAAAACCTGTGTGACTTTTCCTTTATCAGTACTTATATGAATATGAGTGTTAATATCTCTCTTAACTTTAAACTCAATATTTTTGTTTAACGCTAAGGGCATAATAGCATTATCAACATCTTCTATGAGTTCATCAAGAATTATCTGGTCCTCGCGGACATCCATTCTGCCGGCCTCAATCTTACTGAGATCGAGGATGTCATTAATTAAATTCATCAATCTTTTTCCACTCTTAAGAACAACTTCGAGACGCTCTTTATTTTTACCTTTAAGAGTGCTGCTTTCAAGAATCAATTCTGTTAACCCCAGAATAGAATTCATCGGTGTTCTGAGTTCATGGGACATATTGGCCAGGAACTGAGATTTCATCTTAGTAGATTCTTCAGCCTTTTCTTTTTGTCTTGCTAATTCGTCTGCTTTGTCTTTTAATTCTTTATGTAGCTCAATAAGCTTTTCGTTTTGCTTGGTTATCTGTTCATTTTGTTTCAGATAATCATCGTTCAATTTTTTGAGTTCGGAAACAAGATTTTCTAATTGAACTAGCGCAGAGGCATTAGTCAAACCGATTGCGAGTTGTTCTTGTATACTTGATAAATATTCTCTTGCTTCGAGCGAAGGCTTATCAAATCCCCCAAGTTCTATAATAGCAATAACCTTGTTGTTATAAATTATAGGAATTACCAATAGCGATCTTATCGCCAAAGAAAGAGATCCTGTATTAATAACTGGAAGAGATTCTTCCGTATTTATTTCGACTGTTTCTCTGTTCTTTATAACGGGCTCAAATAGCTCCGATTTATTATTTATTTTATGTTCTTCACTAAGTCCATAAGAACTTAAAAGAGAAATGTTTTCTTTCTCGACAAGATATAGTGCCCCTATTGATACTTTACAGGTTTTTATAATCTTACGAAGAGCTACTTCCGAAATTTCCTTTAATGTAGGATTCTGATTTATAAGTGTTATAAACTCCGAATATTCTTGTTTGGCGTTATGATTCTTTTCAAGATCGTCAAGCATATCATTAAAGGCACTTGCAAGTTCACCGATCTCGTCTTTACTTTTTATAGTAATGCGAGCCTTAAAATTTCCGCCTTTTGTTATTCCTGCGGCTTCACTTAACTGTGTAAGTTGTTTCCTGATTCTATCTGTAAAAAGAAATGTAAGTATTAATGAAAGTAGCACACCCGCAATTCCTAATATAATCAACATTGATTTCAAGTTTGACCGAAGATCTACTGCTTCGCTCACCGTATTGAAAATTAAAAATTCTGCTCCATCTGTTAATTCCGAAGAATTGGTGGTCTTGTAAATCGTAGCAACTATATCGGCGCGATCCGAGCTCTGTGTATAAAGTTCAAAGTTGTTTTTACTCTTTAAGCTTTTATATGCTTCATTTAAAGTATAAACGTAATTCTGATTATTGTCCGGGTTAGATATTTCTACAGGAATATTATTGATAACAACTGCTATCTCTGCATTTATTTTCTGTGAGACCTGGTTTAGAATTTCATTGGATAAAATACGCCCATAAAAATATGTCTTGCCTTTTCCATCCACATATTTTTTAACAATGGCCGAAGGATTGCCAGATATGAATTCTTTAACTGAAAATTTTTTTTGTGGTAAATAAACAAAATCTTTTGAATACCGACTTATAAGATTACCATCCCGCGATGCTTCAAAAACAAAATCTATATTCTTTTCATTCGGTGGAATCGATGTCCCAGAGGGGTTTTTAATTGAATAAAGAAAATCATCCTCTGTATCCTGCAGCATCTCGCGGTAAGCATAAATAAAATCGTTTGCTGATCTAAGAAGATATTGCGACCTTTGTGAGGTGAGTGCATTGTACATTATTGAATAAAAGGCAGCTGCAGAGCTGCCTATTATTAGCACTACAATCGCAAAATTGATTATAAGTATGCGATACCTGATTTTCATACTTATGTGTCTCTTTGCAAAACTTTTCTGATTGTAATGAGTAATTCATCAAAATCATAAGGTTTGCTGATAAAATCGCTGGCCCCCATTTTAGCTGAATCGATAGCGCTTTTAACATCGGCATAAGCAGTTAAAACTATTATTTTAGACTTTAGTTTCCGTTCATCCAATTGTTTTAAAACATCAAAACCATCCTGCCCGGGCATCTTAAGGTCAAGTAAAAGCAAGTCAACTTCATTACCTGAGAGAAATTGAAAGGCATCATTCCCGCTGTTGACATAGTCAACATCGTATCCAACTTCAATTAACTC
>Ga0210099_1000070_pt1 | contig 42211 bp, 26 predicted proteins | sample Joice_ThreeSqA_D_4_FD_184872 | JGI IMG/M metagenome (GOLD analysis project Ga0210099, IMG submission 184872) | Wetland microbial communities from San Francisco Bay, California, USA, that impact long-term carbon sequestration - Joice_ThreeSqA_D2... | ecosystem: Environmental > Aquatic > Marine >...
TCTAAACCTCGAGGGCGGGTTAGGTGATGTTATAGTAAAAGGAGACAAACTCCTGGATACCGTTTCAAATAAAATTACAGCAATCTTTCACAATAACCACAGGGATGTATGGTTGATAACTCACAAATACAACACAAATAAATACTATGCTTTTCTGGTTACAGAGGCTGGCATCTCGACCAATCCTGTAATAAGCCAGGCAGGTCCTTCTCTAGCCTCCAGTTTTGACGGCCAGCTAAAAGCGTCCCCTGATGGAAGGTGGCTTGCATGCAGTCATGAGGCGGTGAATGAGAAGCAATTTGTCCTTTTTGATTTTAATGACCTTACAGGAGTACTAAGCAATCCCATGGAATTTCCATTGCCTCAGACAAACCGTGCTGCTGATGGAATAGAGTTTTCTTCGGACGCAACCAAATTATTAGTTTACCAAACGGGTAGTACAGGTGAGAGCGGCCTATATCAATTTGATCTGTCAAACCCGGTCTATGAAGATATATTTGGTTCCAGGATCCAACTCATGCATGAGCAGAACAACAGTTTTATGCAGATGCAGATCGCTGAAAACGGGAGTATTTACATAACCAAAGGAGGGGGCAGTGGTGGTGGCGGCTACCTTGCGGTAGTTCACAATCCAAATGATCCTGGAGCGAACTGCATTGTCACCGAAAACGGATTTTATCTTGAAGGGGCAAGCTCAGTAGTTGCCAGAACCCCTAATTTTAATCAAAGCTACTTTTTTAAACCAAGTTTTACGCTTGACAACACCTGCCGGTTCACCCCTATCAACTTCCGGATCACAAATGAAAACAGATTGGATTCTGTGAGATGGCATTTTGGAGAAGGGAGTACTTCCTCAGAGTTTCATCCTGAATTTGAATACCCCGATGCCGGAGAATATTCAGTGCAGTTACTGGCATATTATCCAGAAAAGACCGACACGATAATCAGACAGATAACCATTCAGAACAGTCCGGTATTTGAACTTGGAAACGATACAACAGCCTGTCCGAACCTGGAAATTGGGGTGGATGATAATTTCATATCGTATCTATGGAACAATGGGGCATTATCCCCTACAATTACCATAAACAAAGAGGGAATGTATATGTTAAACGTAGAAAACGTGTCGGGATGCGTTGGTTCAGACAGCATTCAAGTTTCTCTATATGATCTCCCTGTTCCGCTTTTACCCGATACCACCAACCTTGATAACCAGGACTCTGTCCAACTATATGCTGGCGACTTTCAATCCTATGAATGGAGTACTGGTGATACTACACAGAGTATTTATGTATCAAAAACAGGATGGTATTCTGTAATCGTTGAAAATGAGAATAAATGCCAGATATCAAGTACTGTATATGTGACAGACGGAAGTCAACCAGGTAGCCAGCTGGAAAGTACCGATTGGGAGCTGCTCAATCCAAAGCCTTCACTTGCAGCTGGAAGAGACCTCTGTTTTGTAGACGAGAATAGTGGGTTCTTTATTACCGAAAATGAATTGATCAGGACCCAGGATGGAGGCGAAAGCTGGGACTCGTTCATGGATCTATCTTCCGGGAGAGATATGGCTTTTTGTAATTCCATCGGTTATATAGTTGGAGCCGGCGGGACCATCTATAAATCAACTCATATGGGTGCCGGATGGAACAAACTTCCAGTTGATTTTGATGAGGATCTTAATTCTATCTCGGTCATTCATCCTGATACTATCCTTATCACCGGTGACTACAATCTTTTTGTTTCACACGATGGGGGAACATCATGGGTAACCTACCCGGTGCAGGGAGAAGATATTCAGGCATCACTATTCACAAGTTCACTTGTCGGTCATGTGGCATGCAGAGATGGAATCATACTTAAAACCATTGACGGTGGCTTGAACTGGTATATAACCGAAAATACGAACATTTATCCATCAGATTTTTTCGATATCTACTTTGTTAATGCACAACTGGGATTTGCTTCCAGGGAAAACCATGGACTCTTTAGAACTACAGATGGAGGAGAAACATGGCAGGCAGTGGCTGAATACCTTGAATCTGTATACGATTTTTACTTTCTGAACGAGACTACCGGCTATATGGCAGGAGCGAATGCCGCCATCTATAAAACCACCGATAGCGGTATAAGCTGGGAACCGGCAGGAGTTATTAAGATGCAAGATTACCATGATCTGTATGGAGTTTATTTCTTAAACGAATATAATGGATTTGCTGTAGGAGATATTGGAAGAATTATTAAAACAACCGATGCCAGTAGCAATTGGAAAGAATATGCCCCAACCTATTACAATATTAATCAGGTAGCATATGGCACCCGTGATACTCTCTACGCCCTCGCAGAGAAAATCTATAGATCCACCGATGGAGGTCAGACCTGGGACTCTTTACATACGGGAGTTTACAACGAAGACCATTACATTTACAAATACATCGATGGGCAATTTTTATCTGCAGACGAGTTCTATGTTATCGCAAGTGCAGGAGAGATATCCAAGGTACTTAAAACCTCCAATGGAGGAAATAGCTTCGAAATATTGAAATCAGATGATAAGAGTATCCGGGCTACCTCCATTCATTTCCTGGATCAACAGACCGGTTATGCATGTAACGACTATAGTAGTTATTGGAGCGGACTTCATAAGACACAGGATGGTGGCCAGTCCTGGGAATATGTATCGGGAATGAGGTTCCAGGATTTTTGGTTCACAGATGAGTTAACGGGATTCGCTATCAAGGGGGGAGATTTGTACCAGACCAACGACGGTGGAAGTACCTGGGAGTGTACTGTTGATATAAGCAATTTCCTGACGAGGATCAATTTTGCTAATGATACTGTGGGATACATTTCCGGTACAAATGGACTGGTTCTGAAAACTACAGACAAAGGCAAAAGCTGGCAGGAACATTATATTGACTGGGATGACAATAATGGAATATATTTTTATAATCAGAATATTGGTTTTGTAGCAGCTGACTACCGAAAGCTCCATTCTACCGTTAATGGTGGACTCACCTGGGAAACGGAGATCTTACCTGCTCAAATTAATTCTATTTCTGTATCGAATGACTTTGAAGTTTATGTTGGAGGCCTGAATGGAGTGATCATGAAAAAAAGATTTAAGGGAGATGGTATCAGCATCACCTTAATGGAGGTGGAGGATCAAACAGACGGTGAGGCTGTACTCAAAGGAATCGTTAGTTCCAACGCAGCTCCTGTGAGTGAGATATCCTTTGAATACGGCCAGAATTATGAATTCAAATATTCCACGTATTCCACACCCGATATTATTAATCCGGAATATGCGGAAACAGTGAAGGCCGAAATAAGCGACCTGCAACCCGATACCGAATATAACTACCGTATGAAATGGACCTACATGGACAAGGTGTATTTCAGCGACACACTTTTATTCCGGACGCTGCCGGAGTATGAATTACGGATTGAATACTACGCAGTAGTCTCTTCCAATACAGCAGATTTAACCGGTCAGGTAATTTCAAATGAGGACCCGGTTACTAACATTGTATTCGAGTACAGTCAGGACTCTTCATTCAGCCAATCCAAACCGTCTGAACCCAACTCAATTGAAGGAGACACCATTGTACTTATTCATTGCCAGCTTACCCAGCTGAAGCCCAATACCCGCTACCTGACCCGAATTAGGGGCAGTTATAAAGGGGAACCCATTTATAGTCCTGTACTGGAGTTTCATACCTATCCCGAATGCCGGATAGAGTTTGAACCTCCATATATCCAGGGAAACAACACCAGACTGATAGCCTACATTACGCCTTACCTGGATGACATGCAAAACATCATCTTCGAGTTTGGAACGTCAATGGACTACGGATCAAGCCAGGTTGGTAGTCCAGAGGCTGTAAATCAAAACTGGAATATGTTTGTGGAAACAAATCTGACTGATCTGGATACCAGCCAGGTCTACTATTACAGGATTAGGGCAGAAATGGGAGGAAAAACCATTTACAGTCAGCCCGACATAATCAATTTCCCCGGAGGAATCATGCTCGTTCCCCTGGAGGCAGAGCAGTTTTCTGAAGACAAAATCCTGTTTCAGGGTTTGGTGAACCCTGGAGGAAAATGGCTGTCTGGAGTCTATTTTGATTACGGAGAAAGTGGAGCATTCACCGATTCCGTTAGAGCACAACCGAGTTACCTTGACCCCTACTCAACACAGACTGTTCATGCTGAGATTGACAACCTGGAAATGAATACTCAATATAATTTCAGAATTCGCGCAATTGAATCAGGATCAACTCATTACTCAGATACAATTACGTTTACGTTCCAGGAGATAGCAACAGCGAACAAAATCCCGGATGTTCCCAATGTGATTTTTTTCCCCAATCCTGCCAATCATATTCTTAACCTGGTAACGTCCGAACCAATGGAACATATTCGCATATTCGATATTCACGGCAAAATCCTGATAAGTAAGAATTTTCAATCACAAATAGATATCTCCAGTCTTGAACCCGGGTTATATTTTATCAATATTCATAACAAAAGAAGTGTATTTACAGGCCGCTTTATGAAAGAATAACAGAATTGATATTTCAACTTGGTTGGTTAATAAGGATTTATTGACCCATATGTTTGTCCGGTTTTACGCCATAAATCCTCAGAGGAATAAGATTTTCAATAACCTCTCTTTCTGAATCAGATAATGTTTCGAAATTTCCACCAAACAGCCTGATGGACTGCATCTCTCGTAATTTGAACAGTGCTGTGCTTATATTATCTATCAATTTTTGATAATCGTCCATATTGGACGCCCGGTCTTTCTGAACAACAATCTTAATGCCGAAGTTTGTGTTTTCCGGATATTGGCCAGCATTAGTGTCATCTTTTTCCTCTATTTTTCTGTTATATAAGGAGATGACCCGCCGTTCAACATCCGCTAAGGGCAGCACTTCACCTGCAACCATTATTTGCGACCTTCTATTCATAAGCACAACGATTACGCTATTCCTGGCCCAGGTGACATCCAAACGTTCAGATCCCTGATATACGTTTATAAACTCCACCACCAAAGAATCATCCTGACTGATGTCTGCCGGCGCTTCTGATTGAATCTCAGGGTTATTGGGCTCCATATTGGTACAACAAAAAACGGTAAAGAGAATAGTGATGGTTGGAAGAAGGAGCAATAATCTCCATTTGCCTTTCCTGATATGGATATGATTCATCATCATGAGTCTGGTTTTTGTGTTCGTATTCGACAATCCATTTGCAAGAGAATACAGATGGTGTCCCACGCTGTACTTAATGAGTGACAATTTGTAGGATACAGGGTCCTCTCCGTTGGAGATGATTTGATCATCTACCTGAAATTCGTGATTCAGTTTCTGGGCATTCCTTAGCAGAAGGAAAAATGGATTCGCCCAAAAAACCACATGAATTACTGAAAAAAGCAGGTTGTCAAAATAATGCCCTTTAAGATAGTGCATGAGCTCGTGTTGGATCACCCGAGGCAGATCTTTGTCAGTAATTTTGCCGGGAACCACTATGTGATTGAAATAAATAAAGGGAATGCATATCTCGTCAGACTTCATCACCCACAGTCCGTGATCAACCTGCAGATACCTGGATGATCTTCCTATAATTGACTTGATCCTTAGATGATTGAACAGGTATATCAAAGCAGTAGCAACACAACCTGAAAGCAATATTGCTTCAATCATTCTACTCCAGTTAAATGAATCGACAGATGCTGTATCGAATGGCTGGCCAATTTGATACTTGTATATGATGCCGACAACCGGCACATCCTGACTAATCGAGACAATATCGTTTGATGCAATCATATCAGCAATGCCAGATTGTAGGAAGGGCAAGATCAGGGAAAGGACAATGGATGCGTTTAAATAGACTCGGATGGAGGTGAAATAGATCAGGTTTTTCAACCATACCCGGTAACCAAGCCAGAAAGCCAGGATATACAGGTTTGCAAACAGAATATATTGAAGTAGTGTCATCTGGATTTGTTCCTGGCCAATTCAATCAATTCCTGGATTTCTTCAACGGTCAAATCATTCGATTCTACGAGGGAAGAGACCAATGACATATAAGAGTTTCCGAAGTACTTCTTTACATCACGTTTAAGATTTGTTTTTACGAAGTCTTCCTTGGATATGGCAGCGAAATATCTGTAAGTGGTACCGAACTCCTCATGGTCAACATACTCCTTCTGTTCCAGGTTTCTTACGATGGTTGAAATTGTGTTATAGTGCAGTTTAGAATCTGCAAAGGATGCTTTGATGTCCTTTACGAATGAGGGCCCATGCTTCCACAAATAATCCATTATCTGCTCTTCTCTGCCGGTAAGTTTCATATCATATCCTTTATAAAGCAGATATAAACTATAAATATTAGTTATACAACTATTTTTTATAGTTTATAACATCAATAAGTAAAGGAGATGAAATTCGATTTCTATTTTGATAAGAGATGAGTAGATTCTGCCACAATTCTCTTATTGGTTATTCACACTAATAGAAACCGGTGAGCTTGCTCAGTTGATTTGAATTTCATTCGTGGAAACATACTACAAGTACCCCGAACTTATCAGATAAGGGTGGCAATTGAATGCTAATAAAGTCGATATTGAAGATTAAGTTCAAGAGACATTGGTGAAATAGATACTTAAACAAACAGTCCTGCTGTATTTCAGCAGGGATGTCAGCCCTACTCAACCAACATACCATTCTCGTAATAGTCAACCTTAACCACATCGCCTGAGGAGGTCAACAGGGTCCTTTCCCCATGCATCTTGTCAGCTTTATAGTTAACGGAATATTTCAGGTTGCCGTTCTCATGAAAATATTTCCACAACCCCTCCTTTAATCCTTCAATGTAGGATCCGGAATCAGAAACCACCCCGTCAGGATAGTAGTTCATCCAGGTACCATTCTCCATGTCATCTCCATACATACCGGTACCTGTCAGAATTCCATCCTCGTCATACCACTGCCAGAGGCTGTCCTTTTGTCCCTCAACATAATAGCCAATGCTCTTGATGTTCCCATTTTCATACCAGCTGGTCCACTCCCCTGTCTCCTTTCCCTTCCGCATTCCGCCCTCCGACATCTTCTCGCCCGAATTATAATAAAGGGTATTATATCCTCCTGAATCCCCACTTGTCAGGGTGTAGCCGTAAAATGCCGGTACCAGGATCAACACCAGGATCAAGGGCAGCCTGAGCCAGTACAAAGCAGGGGCACCCTTATAGCCAATATGCTCCAGTTTGGCCTTCTTCTTTGAATTGATCCTCCTGATGGCCAGAAGAAAGGCCAGCAGTACGGCCAGGCCATAGAACAACAGGTCGAGGGGATCAAAGGTCTCCTTCACCGTGTTGAGCATCACATCCGGCTTGAGATAATCAAGCACCTTAATAATCCCTGCCAGCTGCACTTCTTCCGGGAATCCGGCCTGGCTCAGGTAATAGCCCAGCAGAGAGCCGGCCAGGGCCAGCAGGGCTGCCAGGGCACCGAAAATCCTGTTGATACCGGCTCCAAAATAACGAACAGCGATCCCCACAAGTAATCCAACCCCAAGGGCCATATATGCTCCCTGGTATCCAGTCATTGCAGTTATAAATGTCCATCCCATCGAAGCAATCGCAGTGAAAAGCAATCCCCCGAGCAGTGCATAGAGGAAACTCTGATATCTCCGCAGTTTCTTCACAGCCACCTCAGATAGCGTCTTCTTTTTTACCGATCCCTTTGTAATCTGGCCCTTTGTAACCGGTCGCTTTTTTACTACTTTCTTCCTCGTCCCGGGTTCTGTCCGTGCAGGAACAGGATCAAAAAGTGGCACAAAGGGACGGTCCTTCGTCCGAACCTTAATAGTATCGGTCACCGATGCATCCAACACATAATCCTTGCAAGTGTCCTTAAAGTCAGCAAATTTACCGGTGAGCGAACACACATATCCGTGTTCATGATCGAGTTTGCGGTTAATACAACTACTACATAAAGCAAGACGTTCTTTCTGATTCATAAGCAGTTAATAATCACATGGCTTCCGTATCCCTTTTATACGGGCACAGTCCGAAAAAGGTTCTTACTTTTAAACGCGCGCACCGGGTAATTTAGTACTGTCTGTTGGTAGCTTCGAGGGGGCAAACTCCATAAACAATCTGGCTTAAATTGTTGAGAACATAGTGACGAATTATCTGTTAATCTTTAAATATTAATGAATAGGTAATAACCAATAATATGAATTGGACAGTAGAGAATATACCCGATCTTGCCGGTAAAGTTATTATTGTTACAGGCGGGAACAGCGGACTTGGCTATGAATCTGTGAAAGCATTTGCTGCTAAGGGTGCTGAAGTAATCATGGCCAGCCGGTCCACTGAAAAGGGTGAGGAAGCCAGAACGGAAAACTTGAAGACTTCTCCCGGGGCAAAAATCAGTGTGATGCAGCTTGACCTGGGTGACCTTGAATCTGTAAGAAACTTTGCTTCAGCGTTTAAAGAAAGGTATCAGAAACTGGATGTCCTCTTAAATAATGCCGGTATCATGATGCCACCCTATTTTACCACCAAAGATGGATTTGAAGGGCAAATCGGGATCAATCACCTGGGGCACTTTGCATTGACGGGTCTATTAATGGATGTGATACTTAAAACAAAAAACTCAAGAATTGTGAATGTAAGCAGCGGCGCACACAAGAGAGGAGAGATGGATTTCAGTAATCTTCTGTTCGAGAATGGCAGGGATTATTCTCCCATGAAAGCCTACGGACGCTCAAAACTATCCAATCTTCTGTTTACATATGAATTGCAGAGAAAGCTGGAGGCAGCTCAGAAGGAAACTATTGCAGCAGCAGCCCATCCGGGAGTAGCTAAGACCAATCTAGGCCGCTACCTGCAACGCAGATTCCTTGTCAGGATCCTGATGCCCTTGTTCAACTTGATGGTTCAGGACCAGGCCATGGGTGCTTTGCCTCAAATTAGGGCATGCGTCGATCCCGGAGTGAAAAGCGGAGAATATTACGGCCCAGACGGCAGAAGAGAATTCAAGGGATATCCGGTAATCGTGGCATCAAACGATGCCTCCCATAATTCCGTTGACTCGGCAAAATTGTGGGAGGAATCAGAAAAACTGACGGGCGTAACATATAACATAGAATGAACTGCCTTCTATTCCCCTTACAAATCCCACTATCTACTTGCGGGGTTTCCACCTAATCTCATCCATAAAAGGGATATTCTTTTCATATGATTTCGGGATTCACAATTGGAATATTAATGACCGTGAAGTCTCCAGGAATATTGCTATTATGAATGGGCTTCTTCGCCTTTTTCTATATCAAATTCTGTGAATGAATTGAGTTTTGTAATTATTGCGTTTGCTCTGAGTAAAGAAGGTACGATCTGAAGGGCTTGTTCTTTGCTCTCGACCTCAACTGTTATCCAGGCTTTATGTACACCATCATGGCAGCCCCAATCAGCCTGCCTGAGAAAGTGTGACCCGGTTTGTAAAAATGTTCGTACTGCATTATTGCACGCTGTTGTTGTACCTTCATGAGGTACTTCAATAAGGTACCTTTCCATTTTATAACTCCTTTCCGGTTAATGGTTTTTGTCCAACTCCAACCACGAGTTCACAAGGCCCTAAAAATCCATTTTCATCTTCAAATCTTGCCAACTCTACATGAATTTCTTCCCATGCGGCAGCTTTTTCGTCATCGGATAATCCTCCAAGCATTTGATGAAGAGCTGCGAATGACTCATATTCAAATCGAACACAATCTTTAGCTGTAGGCATTATAACAGGTGCATCAACAAATTCTGACCTTACATTTATAAAACCCGCTTGTTTAAAGGCATCATCCAGCACCCCGGGGTCTCCTAAACTAAATGGCCCAGGCTGCCCGGCCAATGGAGGTGGAAGTTGGGCGCGCTTTCTGATAATTGAAACCGGAGTAGAAAAGAATTTATTTTTATCCACAGTAGAATATACTATAGCTGCGACATAGCCACCTGGTTTTACAACTCGCATCATTTCCTTTAATGCTTTTTGTTGGTCAGGAAAAAAGATTAATCCAACTCTTGAAATTACTGTATCAAATGAATTGTCTGGAACAGTAAGATTTTCACCATCCATCTCTTTTGTATCGATATTATTGAGTCCTTTTTCTGAAGCCAATAATAAGGCATATTCAAGTATGTTAGGAGCTAAATCAGTTGCTAATACATATCCATTTGGACCAACTCTCTTAGCTGCTGTAATTGATTGCTCACCTGCGCCAGCAGCCACATCCAGAATTCGATACCCTTCATTTACATTAGCCATATCTAGCATTAGTTGAGTGGCAGGTCCCAACCAGGTATTTAGTGTTGGATGCCAATTATGCCATGCTTGAGCCGCTGTTTGCCATTGTTCCCGTGTGGTACTCTTATAATGTACCGGATCGAATACTTTTTCCATAATTCATGATATAAAAAATTAAAAAATAATTTTGACGTAGTGAAGTTATGGTATTGAATTACAGATAGATGTCAATATTGTTTCAAAAGCTGAAACAATTGATCCAGAGAATTATTTATTAGATGATTTTGAAGAACTATTGCGACATGCTGCATACGTCCCAGCCATTATTCGTTGTTTTGAAATACCGGAGATAGTTAAGCCGCTGCAACTCCTGTTATACTTTTCATACGATATTGTTTGGTTTAATATTTTGATTCACGCTAAATAAATTGCCGGAATCATATTGGGTTTTAATTTTTACCAATCGGTCATAGTTATGCTTATAGCTGGCCTTGATTCGTTCTTCTCCTTCATCCATCATAAAATTTGAATAGGCTCCTCCTGATGAATATGGATGCATTGCCTCCCAATAATCCTTACTCCATTGTGTGATTTTATCAGCATTTACAGGGTCAGGATCAATGCCAACAATTACTCCCGCATATTTTGAATCTCTGTATGCCCAGGGGGTATCTTCGTTTCCGATTCTGCTAGCTGCACCACTTATTGGATACAAATGCATCTGCGAAAGAGGTGTTGGTATATTTGATCCAAATTTTAAATGCTGTTTTCTAAGTTCCGGGCCCAATACATTATAAAAGTCAGCTTTCCAGTACCATTGTAATCCGGGAGGCATTAATCCATCAAATAGTGATTGTAATGCGGGATAAGGCATTTCACCAACCATCTGGAAGAATGGATTTTTAGCCAAAATGGGGTTGAAGACTTCTTTTACCTTCTCCAAATCACCACAATAACACCATACTATTCCACAGAATTGTTTATTATGCAAATGATCGGGAAATGGTGGCCCCGGAATGATCAATGTTGCAATAAATCCATTCAGTTCGTCCGGTGCATGATGGAGAAAATCATGATACCATTCCATAATTTCTTCCGTTTTTTCAATAGGCCACAGGGTTGGCCCTCCAAAAATATTCATAACCGGATGTGCCTGAAACTTAAAAGATGTCACAATTCCAAAGTTTCCCCCTCCTCCCCGGACAGCCCAGAATAGATCCTGATTTTGACCGTTATTTACAGTCACAACGGATCCATCGGCCAATACGATATCGGCTTCAAGCAGGTTATCAATGGTAAGTCCATATTTCCTGGTGAGATAACCTACTCCCCCGCCAAGAGTTAATCCTCCAACTCCTGTAGATGAAACTATACCAGCAGGAATGGCCAATCCATAAGGATGTGTGGCATGGTCTACTTCATGAAGGGTATTGCCACCGCCCACTCGTACGGTATTATCGGAAGTATCAACTCTCACAAATTTGAGTCCTGAAAGATCAATCACCAACCCGTCATTACAAAGTCCAAGTCCGCCCCCGTTGTGGCCTCCTCCTCTAACGGCGATAAGTAGATTATTATCTCTGCCAAAATTTACCGCAGCTATCACATCGGCCACATCAACACACACGACAAACATACCTGGATGTTTATCGATCATGGCATTGTAAACTTTACGTGTTTCTTCGTATTCATCATCAGAAGGCATCATAATTTTGCCCTGCAGTTGATTTTTAAATGTTTCAATGGTTGCAGGGTCGAGCGCTTTTACTGTTTTCATTATATTGATTTTAATTTAAATCAAAATTACCATCTGACTCAAGCAAAGAATGTAAGTTATATTTCAAATGCTGACCAATTGAACCAAAGAAATACCTGTTAGGCGATTTTGAAAAGATCGATATAGGATGAGGGGGTTAATCCAAATCTTTTTCGAAAAGCTCTTGCAAAATAGGTTGGACTGTTAAACCCATGACTATATCCAATTTCGGCTACTGTTACAAACCTATTTCTCAAAGCTTTCAGGGAAAGGCGGAGTTTTATTTCCTGAATAAGCTCGTTGGTAGCCATTCCCGTAATGGCTTTAATTTTTCTATAGGCTTGAGATTTACTCAACCCTAAGGCCGATGTTAATGTTTCACTATGAAAATCTGAATTTGACAGATTTTCTTCTACCAGTTGAATGACTAAATTGATGAAATTGAAATCTTCTGTGTTTAGAATCCTGAACTCTTCCGTATGGGTATTGATCTTACTGCCTTCTTTGTTTGAAATGATGATGGTCGACTCGTCGATGTAAATGATACCGTTCATGCCTATCAGGCTAAGCTGATTCACTGTTCTTTTGGTTTCTTCAAAAATCCTGGTACCCCTTTCGTCAACCGGACTGCCTGTTACCAGTCCAATTCTGAATTCAAAATGATCAGGCGTATTATTAAAAAGCTTCACCAGCTTTTGTGCGCAATGAATAGCGCTTGAGGCCGAAATAAAAGACACCATAATATCCTCATTAGGCTCAAGAATGACGGTCCCCTTGTTTTCTTCTATTAAGGCCAGTTCATTTTTGATAAGAAGGTCAAATCTTCCCGAGAAATCGAAGTGGTTTATTAACAAAATGGTTCTAAAACCCTCATCAATTTCACCTGTGGGTCTGTGCGCTAAATCAACTTCATTTTTATTACCTATCCCTAAAAAGAGATGGTATTCATCATCTGAAACTTCTATGATATTACACGCCGTTAAGCCATGTGATTCCTTATGGACAGAATTACATGATTCTTTGTCGGGGCCTTCCATTAAACAAAAGATGGTTTTATTCTCAGTATTTACCCAATACTTTCGTTGGGTGACTCCAAATCTTTTTTCTACTGCCAAATCCTTCATATGCGCTTTCACTACATCCTCAACAGAAAAGTTGTCAGAATTGACTGTATGTATGTCCATGAACAAAGGCATATCTATATGGTATTAATTATCTCCTGGGGTTATAGAGATTTAAATCATACAACGGTTTCAGAATGGCAACAATCATGACTTATTATTGTTCATTTCACTTATGGTGTTCACCTGACATTCACTTGCAACCAGAATTGGGATAATCTATTATTATGGGTAGGCACAATGCATCAATTAATTCAAATCACCATGTTGTTAACATATTAATAGCGAATTAGTTTGATTTAGTTGATAGAAATGATTGGTACTTTAATTGGTTAAAGCCCACAAATTTCACTTAATATCCTTCCAGAACCGGGATAGCTTTGAGTGGCAGATCGGCTTCCGTTTCATTTTGGATCTGACCCGGGTTGATTAAAGCGAAACGAAAGTGTACTTTTATTTGGCAAATAATAGATTATGAAAAATCAGAGAAAAAGTTTCTTAATTTCAATTTTGATTTTAGGATATATGACTGCCTCTGCAACGGATATTACCCATATGGATCCACAATTCTGGTGGACAGGCATGAAAAACACAGAGCTTCAGATTCTGGTTCAGGGTGCGAATATATCCGGTTCGAAGGTTTCCATTGAATATCCGGGGGTCAGTGTTAAAGAGGTAGCCAGTGTTGAGAGCCCCAACTATTTGTTTATTTACCTGGAGATTACCGCATCAGCCAAACCAGGTACGATGAATATCGAATTTAATGATGGCACTGAAAAGACGATTCAACCTTTTGAACTGAAGGAACGCAATCCAAGGCCGGGTGCCCAGGGTTTTTCTACAGCTGATGTACTCTACCTTATAACGCCTGACCGGTTTGCCAACGGGGATCCGGCCAATGATAACCTGGAAGGTGCCCGGATTGACAGGGAACGGCCAAATAGCCGTCACGGCGGAGACCTTCGGGGCATCATCAACCATCTTGATTATCTGCAGGATCTGGGTATTTCAACGATCTGGCTGAACCCGGTCCAGAAAAACGGCCCCAGGACCTATCATGGATATGCGATCACTGATTTTTATGATGTAGATCCCCGGTACGGTACTACCAACGAGTATATAGAGATGATTGACAGCGCACATGATCGGGGAATGAAAGTTGTGATGGATATGATCTTTAACCATTGTGGCAGTGGACACTGGTGGATGAAGGATCTACCTGCAAGTGACTGGATCAACAACAATAATACATACGTTAAGACCACCCATAACAAGTGGACCATTCCGGATATCCATGCGCCTGAATCAGAGAAAAAGAGTTTTACCGACGGCTGGTTCGTAAGAAGTATGCCCGACCTGAACCAGAGAAACAGCCATCTTGCCACCTATTTGATCCAGAATAGTATCTGGTGGATCGAGCATACACGGATCGATGGTATCCGCCAGGATACATATCCATACGCAGACTTTGACTTTATGTCGAGATGGTGCAGGGAGGTCATGGATGAATATCCTGATTTTAATATTGTAGGTGAATCGTGGTATCCAAACGGACCCGGTTTTACTGCCTGGTGGCAACGTGGCGCCAAATTCAGCGATACCAATTCCAATTTGAAAACCACGATGGATTTCCCGCTGACCTTTGTTTGTCAGAACGCTTTCACGGATAAAAATGACGCCTCTGATGGAAAGTCAACTGGACTGTTTAAAATATATGAGTCCCTGGCACAGGACTTTTTATACGCCGATCTGAATAACATCCTGATCTTCCTTGACAACCATGATTTGGGACGTTTTTCACTTAAGGAGGATACCGATCTCAGGAAATATAAACAGGGAATTGCATTTCTCCTTACTACCAGGGGCATTCCGCAGCTTTATTATGGTACTGAAATATTGATGACGGGGACAAAAGCAGAAGGAGACGGAAATATCCGAAAAGACTTCCCGGGCGGATGGGAAGGCGATCCGGTAAATGCTTTTACAGCTGAGGGGCGCACTCCCAGGCAGAATGAAGCCTGGGATTATATGAAGAAACTGCTAAACTGGAGGAAAGAGAATAAGGCAGTGATTGAAGGGGACCTGATCCATTATGCACCTGACAGGAATACTTGCTACGTCTACGCAAGGATCAAGGACGACAGGACTACCCTGGTTATTTTGAACGGCGGAGATGAAGATCATCTGCTCAAAATGGACCGTTACATTGATGTGACAGGTTCTTACACCAGGGGCGTGGATGTGATAACCGGCCAGGAACTGGATATTTCATCCGAGATCAATGTCCCTGCACGGGGCGTACTGGTGATGGATCTGAAATAAGATCTGTTTACAGCATATCATTCTCCACCAGCCATTGCCTGACCCGTTCATGCTCGGCCTGGTACTTGGCTTCCATATCCCGGACGATCTGCTGGAACTCGGGCTCACCCCTGAGGTTGTCCAGCAGGGGATCGGTTTTAATCAGACTGACCCACCACAGGGGGATCTTCTCCATCCGGTTGAACATCCTAAGGTCCGCCATAGCCTGTTCTTTCTTTCCCTGGTATGCATAAACGCCTGTACGATCATAGTACGAGTTAAACACTATAGTGCTGTTTAGAGTTCTGATAGCCTCTTCTGAATACTCGATCAGTTTCTGAAAATAATAATCGGCCGAATCGTGATCACCCGTTTTTTCGAAAGCATATGCAATCCTGTGAGGCACTGGAATGACCCGGGTTCCCGGCGAATTTTTTATTAATTTCAATAATTTATTACTGTATGCCAACGATTCTTCAAACTTTCCGATCCTTTGATACCCCTCTAGGATCCGAATCAGAATATCCGTATTGAGCGAATCATGGGCATATGCTTTTTTAGCATATTCCACCATTTGCACGAAATTGCCCAGGCTGCTCTCAATGGCTGACATGTTGTTAAAATAAATAGCGGAATCGCCATCCAGTTCCAATGCATTTGCATAATACTCCGAAGCCTTTTCCGGGAACCCTGCAACATGGAACTGGCTCCCTAGAGATCTCAGCAAATCAGGTAATTCAGCTCCTCCCCGGTTTAACGATACAGCTTTAATTCCATTCTGTATAGCCAGCAATAGTTCTTCATTACCATAAATACTCATCTTCCCCATGTATGCTCTCCAATTGTTCGGATCGTATGAAATGGCCCGGTCAAATTCCCTGACTGCCCGTTCAGGGTTTATATTAAGATAGTAATATCCCCTGGCCATATATGCTTCCGATAGCTGCGGATCAAATTGAAGTGCCTTATCTGCCAGGATCAGCAGAGAATCCCATTTGAAACCTGAATATATTTCATCCCAGTAATGTTTATTCCCGTAAACATGTGCCAGTCCTGCATACGCAAGTGCGAATGTGGAATCATATTCAAGAGCCTTCCGGAACAGGTTCCCGGCATTGTTTAAAAGCTCCTGATCCGCGTGGTTCAGGTCAAATTTCGATAATTCAGCTTTGCCCTGCTGATAGAAGTCATCAGCGGTCAGGCTGGTAGTCGGGATCTTTTCAATGCGTTGAATTTCTTCCGGGGTGATTACAGCCTGAAGCTCCCGTGCAATGGACTGGGCCACCTCACTCTCCACGGCAAAATGGTTCTTCCATTCCCGGTCGAACTGATCGGCCCAGACATGGTCCTCCTTTCCTGAGCGTATTAATTGAACGATCAACCTTGCCTGGTCTCCATCTGTCCGGAAACTGCCTTCAAGCACATACCCCACTCCAAGCTCATGGCAGATCTCCGTGGCAGTCTTATCTGTAACCCGGTATTTCTCCACCGAGGTTCTGGCCAGTACCCGGAGGTCCTCGATCTTGGAAAGATTCAGCAAAATGGCATCCATCACGCCATCTGCCTGGTACTGCTTCTCCGGATCTCCGCTTAGTGATTTGAAAGGCAGGACAGCAATGGATTTATCCAGGACCTGTTGGGTCCCGGCTCTACCTGGTCTTTCAATAATGTTAAGAACGATCAATCCCACAATCACCGCAAAACTGATATAACTGGCAATCTTCCAGCTATTCGAGAACCTCGGCACCTCTGCTTTGCCAGTTCTTTTAGCAGGTTCGGTTTTAACGATACCTCCCAGGGGATGAAAATCGTAGATCCAGGAGATGATAACCGATACGATGAATCCTATAACCAGTAAAATAAAAACGAAGGTGATTGTCCAGTCGGGGAAACCGAAGCGGGGGAAGATAATATCGACAGCTTCCAGGATCACGAAAGCAGTTGCTACATATACGGAAATCACACGGATCACATTCCTGCGTTTCAGTTCCCGCCAGAATTGGGATAATCCGTTATTGTGAGTGGGCATTCAGTATCAATTGATTCAATTCATCTAGTACTTAACATATTAATAGGAAATTAGTTTGAATCAGTTGAAAGAAATTGACAGGAACCTGGATAACCTATCAGAATTTAAGATAACAAGTAAGAAATGTTAATTTTAATGATTATACATATCTTAATCATATGAACCGAAAAGCATTTATCAATCGATCATTAATGGCGATCAGCGGGTTGTCATTGACACCGTATATGAAAGTCTCTTCCAGGGCTCTTTCCGGATCCCGGACCAGTACAGCCATGGTGATCTCCACATGGCCGCATGGGATAGCGGCCAATGAGGTAGCCTGGGAAGTGCTGATGCAGGGCGGAAGGGCCCTGGATGCAGTGGAAAAAGGAGTGAATGTTACCGAACTGGATCCGAAGATTACCTCGGTTGGCTATGGTGGCTACCCCGACAGGGACGGTTTTATCACGCTGGATGCCTGCATTATGGATGAACGCGGCAACGCTGGTTCCGTCACTTTTCTAAAACACATAAAGACTCCCGTTTCCGTGGCCAGAATGGTAATGGAGAAGACAAGCCATGTGATGCTTTCCGGAGAGGGGGCCCTTCAATTTGCACTTGCTAACGGATTCAAAAAGGAAGAACTGCATACGGAATTTTCCAGGAAGAGCTGGGAAGATTGGGTAAAAAAGGACAATTATATACCGGTGAATGAGCATAACCATGATACGATCAGTATGCTAGCCATCGATAAGAACGGGGATCTTTGCGGCGCCTGCTCTACCAGTGGTACGGCTTTCAAGTATCATGGCCGTGTGGGTGATTCGCCGATCATCGGGGCAGGCCTGTATGTGGATAACGAGACCGGGGCAGCAGGGGCAACCGGTGTCGGAGAGGTCATCATGAAAATCCTGGGTACTCATACCATCGTGGAATCCATGAGGCACGGACATTCCCCTCAGGAAGCTTGCGAAGAGGCCGTACAACGGGCACTGAAGAAAGTACCAGATCTCAGGAACCAGCCCGTCTATTTCATTGCCTTGAACAAAGAAGGCGAATATGGTGCCTACGGAACAGATTCGGAATTCAGTTATGCATTATATACGAAAGAGAAGGGGAACCAGCTTATTCAGGCCGGTAGTTTATACTGATACAGGTAATGCAGTTCCCTTATTCTCTCTCCAAATCTTTCCATACCTAAAAGTATTGACTTTCAGTAAGAACTGGCGTAGATTTACTTAAACTTTGAACAATGATTGCACTCGGTCATAAAGCAACTGCTTTAAGTTTTCTATTAGCATTCGGACTACATATCCATGCACAGAATATCATTATCAATGATGAACTTGCCTCCCATGCCGAACCTCTGAAAGTAAAGATGGGTTCTCAGGGTTTTGGAAAAATCTGGAAGTGGAAATTTGGTGAATACGCTGTTGTTGAAAGTAAGAACGGTTGGAGTAAAACGACACATAAATCCAATTTCTTCAATACAAAAACAGACGTTACATCCTCACACAAATTTTCATTTGCTTTATGCAACGCCATATCCGATTCAGCATTTGTGAATGCTGCGACGGATATTGAGATAAAGACAATTCAGGGATTTGAATTATTTGCAGGGTTCACAATCGGTGATGATGTGCTATTATCGGAGAACCATAACTTTACTGCATCCATAACCATAAACAGCGATACTTCCGATATCTGGTACTTAATTATGAACTCTGAGGCCGGAAGTGAAACAGCGAATACGGAAACGGCAATATTGTTGGGGAACGAGCATGAAATACTGATCTTTCCCACCAGTTCAAATATAAATGACTCCGATAAACGTGTGTTTCCTGCTCTTGGTTTTGAATTATATGAAAACGACCAGGCCTTTGCTGCCGTTCAATTTTACGGAGGGGGTGCATTCGGAGCAAATAAGAATATCGTATGGATAAGAAATGATCTGGATCCTAAAAAGAAACTAATTCTGGCTGCAGCGGTAACGACCATCTTGCAAGAGCAGTCCGATAATTACACTCCTATTGAATAGGGCCCTGCTTTTTAATAGTACTTGAATGACAGGAGCTGTCAGACAGGATTGATGTGAACAAATCCTTGATAAATATTTCACTATTGTCTCACCAAACTAAACTCATGTTGAATAATTTTGTTATATCAATATATAAATGAAAATGGTCATGAAAAGCACAGCATCAACTTCCACCCCAGCAAGCAAAAAAAAGGCTCCAGCAGCTAACCCGAAAAAACCGGTTGCAAAAAAGAAAACAACTGCGAAAGCCGTTACACCAAGAAAGAAAAAACCTTCCGATGAGGATATCTCTCAAAAAGCCCATGAAATCTACCTGGAAAGAATGCGCACAGGAGAGCCTGGAAATTCTGAAAGTGATTGGCATAAAGCGATGGAGCTCTTGAAAAGCTGAAAGATATCTTTCCTGATCATTATGGTGAACCCGTTACCGGGAAAAGGAAGTGGTATGCGCTAACTTAATTCTAGGGAGCCGAAAACCTTTTCCTTGCAGGTTGCCGAATAATCCGAAAGCATCTGTTTCATGCCCCTGGAGGAAGATTCAACTGCCTGTCTTGTATTTTTGGTGGAGAGCTGTTTCAGCCCTGCAAGCAAAGCTTGTATATCCTCCTTCGTGTTTTCAATTCCCAGGCTCACCCGAACCACCCCTGGAAAGCTTATGGCCGGGATCATGGTTTGCATAATGCGCTGGAATTTTTCCAGTCCCGGTTTCACTCCCAGCACGTGTTTGACCAGAATGTGAGCGCAATGACATCCTACCCGGACACCGATGCCGCAATTCAGTGCAAGCTTCTTGCCCACACTGAAAGAGACCATATTACCCAGGTTGAAGGGAATGACGCCTACCCGTTGAGCCAGTTTGGCTTCATCATATTCCCTGATCCCAACAATCTTCATTCCAGGTATTTTCTGCATTCCGTCTAATGCCATTGCAATCAATCCCCGCTCTTCTTCTTCGATCAGTTCCATTCCAATGCGACCCAGAATATGAAGGGCCTTTCCCATTGCAGCGATCCCTGCCAGGTTCTCAATGCCGGATGCCATGATCTTCCCTGAATCCTCAGGTGAGTAGTTAAGCAGCCCTTTCCTGGCAACCAGGACCCCGGATCCGAAAGGAGCATAGATCTTATGGGCAGAGAAAACAAAGTAATCAATACCAGTTTTGGCAATTTCGACCTTCCGGTGCGATACCAGCTGTGCACCATCCACCAGCAACCGGGCATCAAAACGGTGTACAATATCGCTGATCTCTTTCAAGTTGTTACAGGTCCCCAGAACGTTGGAGGCTCCAGATACTGCCACCAGTCTAATACGCCTCTTTCCATATGTACCATTCCTGTTGTATTCCTCCAGCAGGTTTGCCAGATCTTTAGTGTCAATAAATCCTTCCCTGTCTACAGCCAACCGGATCAGTGCTTGGTTTGGAACAGACCGCCACGGCAGATCGTTCGACGAGTGTTCCATCAGCGTTCCTGCAACAACCGGTTGAAAATCTCCAGTATCCTCCATTGCCAGACTCCCGGCCACCAGGTTGATGCCTTCTGTGGTATTGGAGGTAAAGATGATCTCATGATCTTTTGCCGGAGCCCCAAGGAAATCTGAACAGATCTTTCTTACCTCGTTCAGGATAGCATTCCCGGAGGTGTGTTCCGGGAATAAAGTACTCCGGTAAGTGTCCCAGACCGGACCAAATGTAGGAGTGCTGGCACTACTGTCAAAGTTGATATAGTTCTGCGGGCCCTTTATCGTGGGAACCTTGAGATCCAGTCCAATCCTTATACTCCTGAACCCATTTAAAAGCTCCTTTCCCTCGAGCCCATCCAACTGATCCTTATAAAGCAGTTGCTTGACGTTCGCCTTCTCCTCCATATGAGCTGTAAAAAGATCTTTCCCGTATTTCTTTGCATATTGAAGGCACCGTGCAAATGCAATGACGTTGATAACCGGGGGTGTACCGGCTTCAAACTTTGCCGGAACCCTGTCCCAAATCACCCATTCCGTGGAGATGAGCCTGGCCGTACCTCCACCACTCATGGGAGGTGGCCCCCCTGGGAAAGCTCCCCTTTTTGCCACAATTGCCCTCACACCAATGGCCAATCCAAGGGATGCGCTTGAAAGGACCTGGTACGATCCGGGGGTCAGTTTCTTTTCCATGATCTCCGCCTGGCGCGGCGTACAGAAGACTACCTGGTATTTCCGGTGGGGATAGCCGAGGTAATCCAGCACAATACGCCTGGCCTCTTCAAACAGGGCTGTGGAAGCCATCGATTTATGTCCGCTTCCCCGGTGGACGTTGGAATAGGTCCTGAGGGCCTCGAAAATACTCTTTTCGAGCATTTGTCTGGTATCAAACACAGGTTGCATCTTACACAAAGTTAACAGAGAATAGTACATTAAAAAATGCCTGTACTGGCAAAATGTACTGCAGGTTTGACATTACGTATTGTATCGAAAAAGAAGAGGAATGAAACTCTGCATCACCCTCCTGGCATATACTTTGTAAGATTCATTACAGGATAAATGTATGGGTGTACTTCAGCATCAGCGTTCTGGCATGGAAGTTTGGATGCCCGGCAATCTCTCTCCGGTCGATAAAACAGCGGTTATCATTATATACCAGGTAGAAATCGTTGCCCTCACGCGGATTGTATCTTATTCGGAAGTTCCCGATGAACTCGTCTTCCGTGTTCACATACTGTACCAGGAAATTGGCCGATAGCTTGGTGCTGATCATGATCTGTCCCCTCATGTTGATCGCGTGGATGTTAAGCTTATTGTTGGATTCCCTGTCAGGGAAAGTGAGGTGGTTAAATTCATAACCCGGCGAGAGAATAAAGCTGGAAGAGAAATTCAGGTTGAACTCGCTTTGAAAACCATACCTCATCCCATCGTAAAACTGTCCGAGATTAACATCCCCTCTGACGGAAATGCGCTTGGCTTCGGAAGTCCCAAGCCTGAGTTGAAGTGCCGTAAAGGTGTAATCACCTGCCTCAATCGTAATACTGTCTGAGAGGTTGAAGTCCCATAAAACTCCCTCCCAGGCCGTCTCCGTAGAGATCTCACCGTGTATGCCTTTTTTGGTACTGAACTCAAAACCAGGCGATACCTCCATGGACTCGAGTCCCCCGTCTTCAAGCCGGACATACCTGTTGGCCCTCACATTGAAATTATAATTGAACAGTTTCGATTCTTCTCCCGGGATCCAGCCATACAACAAACGGACCATTCCACCCTGCACACCGTTCCGCATAACAAATCCGATCCCTGGATTAAATTTGGTCCCCGAATAGGAATAATCCACTGCATAGGCAAATCCCTCCTCGGACCGGCGTTCCCAGTTCAACAGGACAAAGGACGGATCAAGCGAGGATAGCTTGCTGTCAATCTCGGTGTCGTAACTCTGGGCCCACTTCACATTCAGGTAATCATCACCGAACAGCCTGAAGATCCCATCCACTCCATAGGTGAAATTCTGCTTGCCATCCATCCCGATACGGGAGGTAAAGATCCCACCCAGATATGAGTTGGGATTAATCACCTGCCGCCGCATCCTGATCACTCCAAAATTCTCACCTGCGATCTCCTCATGGTCAGCGGTCTGCATATCCAGCAGGCCCATATCCCATTTTCCAAGCCTGCCGGTGAGCCTGGCCCCTCCGTAAATCCGGATCTGCTGTCCATCCACCAATCCAATGTTCCTGGAATAGAAAAGGTTATCTGCGTGTCCCCCGAGACTGAAGTCGAAAAGGCTGGAACGCTCCTGGAAAAATTTCCGCTTCTCCGGGAAAAAGAGGGAGTACCGGGTCAGGTTAACCTGCTGGTCGTCTGCCTCCACCTGTGCGAAATCTGTATTGGCAGTCAGGTCCAGGGTCAGGTTGCTGTTGATGTTATATTTCACATCCAGTCCCGCATTGTATTTCGGGTAATCTTCCAATGTATACGCCGTCTCCTCTGCATCTGCATCAGGGACATATTCCTGACCGTACCCCCCAATCACATAGGGTGAAATATACAGGGGTTTGGAGGGCCTTGCCCCTTCAATCTCTATTTTCTGTGCCTGCGATGGTTTCATGGTGGCTGTAAATCCATATTTGGGATCTATGGCCGGGTAGGTATCGGTTTCATTGTTGGCACTGATATTACGGGTAATGATAAGCCCCATGGTGGCTACATCGTCTTCCGGTTTGAATTTCAGGCTGGAAAAGGGAATGCGCATCTCCACATACCATCCCTTATCGTCCCTGGTCGTTTTCACGTCCCAGAAAGTATCCCAGCTGATATTCATTCCACCCGGTCCTCCGGGTCCCATACCCCCTGCTGCATCATTGGCGATGGCATAATCGGTACGCAGTCCGGTCGGAGCCGTAAAGAATGCCAGCCCGCTTTCATTATCGTTATAGGAGTCCAGCATGATCCCGAATGCATCGTAATCAAAAAGCATTTCATCCCTTTTCTTTGTCGCGGCATAGATCCTGGATGCATCTTTCATATACAGGCTGGCGCCTATCCACAGGTATTCGTCATCATACCCCACCCTCACATCGCTCTCTTCCGAAGCCTGGTTTCCGAAATTGGGACGATGCATGGTCATTGGGAACAGATCCAGGGATTCCCATGCAGCATCATTGGGAATACCGTCAAACTCGACGGTTGAGCTCAACCGTTTGATCTGTACCGGTTCCTGGCTAAAAGCCTGACTCTTTAAAAGGATCATTAGTATTAAGAGTATGCCAATATGGTTTCGATTCAATCGTATTGAATGTATCTTCATTTGTATGGGATTTTGAGGATTGCTGTTATCGTTCATATGGGATCAGGGTGCATGAGCAGAGTGAAAGCATACGATTTCGTGTGCCCATTTTATAAACGGGCTCTGGGTTATTTTAACTCTTGGATGCAGTTAAAAGCCCATGGTTTAATGGAAGGATTCTAAATAACTCTCCCTGTGAGTTCGTTAGGAGAAAAAGGAAACCCTGTGTTTTGCAGGTGATTATAAATTATTTACTGGCCTAAAATAATTATCGAGCATCCTGAAGATCCATATATCAAGTCTATCGCTTAATCCCTTGATCTGACAGTGGTATTCTCCTGGATGCAACTGCCCACCAGGAAGCTGTTACCTACCTTAAGGTCCTGAAAGAAAATGTCTTCTGTGGAGGGATACTGAGTAACACAAATCGCCAGCTTCTGACTGGCTTCTTCGGAAAGGTCCGGATCCACCTCTGCTGCAGTCTGGTACATGTCAGTTGCTGCCCAATACGCACTACGCTGCTGGAAGTCATCTCCCAGCTGTTTGCGACAGGCGATAAAGGCATCTCCAAGGGCAATATATGCCTCACCGTAATCATTTTTATAGGCTTTAGCCTCCCTGGCAAAGGTGATGGCCTCACACTGATCCCCTTTGGCCAGGCTAACGATGCTGAGTTCATAAAACCATTCTGCCCTGGTTTCATCCGGAAGCTTATCATCCAGAACAGCCAGCTGCAGGTACCAGGCGGCCTTTTCGAGATCGTCCTTACCGATAAAAAGCAGAGCCAGCTGATGGGCCAGTTCAGAACTCTGATCTATTTCGTAAAGTTTTTCAGAAGCAGCCAAATAGAGAGCCGACTGGTTGCATCCGGCTAATGTATAGGCGTCAATGATCTTTTCTATCAGTCCGGGATCTGTGCTGTTTTGCTCAAACTGCGGTCCGAAATGTAGATCCAGTCCTTCACAGGAAAGAATACCTTCTTTCATAATCATGTCATTAATAGAGGCTCTGGTTCTTTCCCGGCGGTAACTTCCTCCCTCCTGTTGGTCCAGAAGCCCGGCAACCAGGAAGTAATCTTCCAGGAGCTGACTGTTGTCTATCATCGCCGCCTGGTGCAACATGAGGCCGGCTGCAATAGTATTGACCATGATCAACTCCCGGGATCTGGTTCCTTCGATTTCCAGGCTCTCTTTGAGCATGCCATAGGCTGCCTGCACCCTTTCCGTATCATCACTCTGGTACCTGAGCAGATCGCTTCCCTTGCGGCCAAGGATATTCCCCTTGCCTCCGAAATAGGTCATACGCTGGTCGTATATAAGCATCAGGGTATCCATCTTGGTATCCCTGGCATCTCCTTCGGGTGTTTCCTCGATAAAATGATGGTACATGGTGACTCCATCCACGTATAACCTCTCGCTGATGTCAGGATAATCATTGAATATGGTCCACCAGGAATCCAGGGCCAGGTGATACTGATCCCATTTAAAGAATTCCCTGTAAGTGGAGATCAGTTTTCCGGATTGGAGGGTGTCGGAAGAATTGGCTAATTCAGCTGTGGAGAATCCCTGGGAAAACCCCGCCTGAGTGAGGACTATCATAATTACTGACAGGATAGTGAATCTGGGCATTAGCACTGTTTTCGTTAATAATGTTTTGTGATTCAATACAAAAAAAAGGCCATAAATATTTTCCATTGATATTTAAGGAGTTACAGCTGTCCGGGTGTTGGATAAACGTCCGATTTCGAACATGGGCGGTCCGATTCCGGACAGATGAATGCTGTTTAAGCTACCGTCAAAAATTGGTGGTATTGTATTTAGAACTGAACCTTCAATTTCTGTAAGAAAGAATTGTCATCCTCCACGTACGAATTATGATTTAGTCCACATAAGTCTGTGGTCGAATCAGAGTCGAACCCTCGACACCACATTTCGTTAACAGCATTTCCCTCCGGCCTGAACGGGGGGACACTTCACAGTACCATATGAGCAGTACACGCAGCAGTCACCTTTCATTGGCTTTAGTACTGTTTTGCATTGCGTGCATTTATAGAAAAATGTACATGCATTTTCGGGCATGGTTTCTTCTTTTGAAAACCCGCACACAGGGCAGGTGATTGTGGATTTGAGTTGTATGATCCTCATTCTGGTGACAATTTACAGAAATCGATTCTATTTCTCAGTTCTTCACCTGCGAGGGGCGAACTGCTGATGTTTAAAACTGATCAATAATCACCATCCCTGAATTGGTGTAGGCATCCATATTGAGCATTTCCTGATGAATATCTTCCAGTTTAACTGTTCTGTCAATGAGTAATGACAGGTCTATCTTTTTGCTTGAAATCAGGTTAAAAATGGTGTCATAATCGGCAAGTGGCATTCCGTGGCTGCCAATCAGTTCAATTTCTTTTGCTATTAAATCAGCGGTTGATACTGTAATATCATTTTCGCTTCCTAAAATACCCACCTGGATATGCTTCCCTTTTTTAGCTAAACAATTGATGGAGTTCCTACTCGTCTCAAGGCTACCCAGCGCATCCATCGATAAATTTGCTCCATCACTCGTTATTTCAAACACTTTATCAACAACGTTCACGGTGGTGGCATTAATGGTATAGGCAGCTCCAAAGGACTCCGCCCTCTGCAGATTCCCCTCATTGATATCAACGGCTATAACTTTGGCTCCATATACAGCCGTAATCATAACTGCTGATAAACCCACACCTCCACAGCCATGAACCGCTACAAACATTGAATGATCAACTTTGCCCTGATTTACAATTCCGTGGAATGCAGTAATAAATCGGCAGCCCAGACCTGCCGCTGATACAAAATCGATGGATGAAGGCAGCCTGACTAAATTGAAGTCAGCATTTTTAATGCGAACATATTGGGCAAACGAACCCCAGTCTGTAAATCCCGGTTGAAAATGGTTGTCACAAATATGTTGATTTCCTTTCAGGCATTGGGGGCATGTTGAACATCCGCAACAAAATGGAGCAGTCACACGGTCACCCGCTCGAAATAAGGTTACTTTGCTCCCGACTTCCTTCACAATCCCTGAGAACTCATGCCCCGGCACATGGGGCAGGCGTATATCAGGGTCGTGCCCTTTCCACCCATGCCAATCGCTTCGGCATATCCCTGATGCCCTTACCTCAATAATGGCTTCTGTTTCCTTAACCATCGGATCATCTACCTGCTTGAGTTCGATTGCCCCGTTGAATTTATTGTAAATCGCTGCTTTCATTTAATTTTAAAATACAATAAAAAAAGCAATTATTACGCTTTATTAGCACCGTACTACTCAAAATATCCATGTTAAAAACTGGCCTTTCCCTATTTGTTATTCTCCTTATGCTTTTTCCCAGGGCCCAGGGCCAGTTGAATAGCAACAGATGGAGCGAGGTGAAAGAAAACGGCAGTGGAACGCTGGTTGTTGCTTACTCTGAAAATAGCCCATTTATTTACAACGACGCCCAGGGGAATCTGGCCGGTATCGAATTCGAAATTATGGAGGAGTTCGTCCGGTTTCTTGATGAAAAATATGGTGTAAGACTTCATTTGGAATATGAGCATTTGTATGATTTCGCAAGCCTCATTGATACCTTAAAGAATTCGCAACGGCCTATTCTTGGCATTGCCTCTATCTCCAGTCTGGAAGAGAGAAAGAAGGATTTTAAAATCAGCTATCCCTATATGCCCGATATTGAGATTATTATCTCCAGCAGGGTTTTTAGTTCAGTTTCTACTCTGGGTGAATTTGCCGACATGGTTAAAAACAACAGAGCCGTAACCGTGACAAATTCAACGTTTGAGCGAAATATCCTGGAATTAAAAAGGGATTATTTTCCTGAAATAAAGATAGAATACGTGAGACACGTTGATTATCTGATAGAGACGATTTCAAATGCTGACGACGCCTGGGGCTACGTTTCTCTTCCTAATTATTTGGCCTATTATAAAAGTGGCAAAGACATAAGCCGGCAGCGATTTTTTATGGTTGAAAATCCCGGACTTTCTATCGCGACAACACTAACCAGTGATTGGGATGCAGTATTAAATGAGTTTATTGAGGATAGCAGATTTAAGCCTTTACTGGATCAATTGATTGAAAAACACCTTGGCAAAGCTTTTGGTGAGGTGGTAGCATCCATTTCTAACATTAATGCAGACTTCCAGCCTGACATCTCTGCCAATCGTGAAGTTGGTGTATTAACGCTGGAAAAAGAGTTACAGGACTTGAAATTAAGACAAAGCGATCTTGAAATAGACCGAAAGAACCAATTTATATATCTGGCAATAATCGTGATTGTATTTGCTTTGATCGCCATGTTTTTTCTATACAGGTTAGTTCGATTGAAAATAAATACAAACAAAAGTCTGTCTGGGAAAAACGAACAAATACAAACACAAATTCTAGAGCTCAATGCGCTCAATATTGAAAAGAATGAAATGATCGAGATCATAGCGCACGACCTCAAAAATCCTTTAACAAGTGTATTGAGCATTTCCGAACTTTTTAACAGGGAAAAAATCACAGAGCACCAGAGGGAATATATCAGTTTGATAAAAAAGTCTCTGTACAGGATGAATAGCCTGGTTGCTAAAATATTGGAGATTAGGGTACTGGAATCATCTTCATTTAAAACAAACTATAGCAATGTTGATTTAAAGCAAGTTACTGAGCAGGTGATTTCAGCTTTAAAAATCCAAAGCAATAATAAAAAAATACGAATTGTGACTGACCTGGATAAGGTGGTCGCCTCGTTGGACAGAAGCCTGATCGTCCAGATTATTGACAATTTATTATCGAATGCGATCAAGTTTTCAAATCACAATACAAAAGTCCATGTTAGCCTGAAGGAAGAGAACCAGGCAATACGTTTTGAGATTGAAGACGAAGGCCCTGGAATATTGAAAGAAGATATACCCAGACTTTTTCAGAAATTTCAAAAACTACATGCACAACCGACTGATGGGGAGAGCTCAACAGGCCTTGGCCTTTCTATAGTTAAAAAATACGTAGAGGCCATGAAGGGAAAAGTCTGGTGCGAAAGTGAATATGGCAAAGGCGCCAAATTTATTGTCGAGTTTAAAATATAACAAAAATATCCACGGTCAGCAGATCGCTTAATCCCTCGCTGATGTAAGGAGCATTATTGAATATAGTCCACCAGGAATCTCGGGAAAACCCCACCTGTAGAAGGAGTATAATAAATATTGACAGGATCGTGATTTTGGATACAGGGCCTCACGTCCAAGGAGGGCTACGCTATTTCACGGTCCTCATCTGGGCAAATTCATCTGCTTCTTTGCGGGAGTATTCCGATAACCATTCAGCACACGCCTCAATACTGCTGAACAGAAACTTCTCCGGCAAAATATCCGGTATAAATTTAGTTTTTCTTAATAACGACATGGGTTGCGGTTGAGTCATGGTCAGCACAACAATTATTCCCGCCTTCTGCATCTCTTTAATAACCTCCTCAAGCGCATAGAGGCCCGACATATCAATGAAGGGTACCTTTTTCATCCTGAAGATAATTACCTCCGCATCGTCCGGTATTTTATTGATCCGATCAAGTACTTTGGCGGCCATGCCAAAGAAGATGGGGCCGTCGAATCTTTTTATATAGACATGATCCTTGTTCAAGGGAAGGTTTGCCTCATCTTCCCAGGCCACCTCCCGGTCGTACCTTTCCACCTTTGTCAGGGAGGTATTAGCCTCCACCATATCACTGGCTTTTCGCATGAATATAAGCGAGGCGATCACCATTCCAATGCCTACGGCCTGCAGAAGATCAACGAATACGGTCAGCATTAATACAATAATCAGGATAATCGCATCGGACCTGGATATATTGAAAATATTTCGTAACCCCCTGGTGTCGAGTATACCGATCCCGACGGTAATTAATATTCCTGCAAGTGCAGCCAGCGGAATATAAGCCACGTATCTCCCCAGGCCTAATACGATGAGCATTAAAAGTACAGCATGAATGATCCCCGACAGTCTGGTTTTTCCACCGGATTTGACATTGACAACGGTTCTCATGGTTGCTCCGGCACCCGGGATCCCGCCAAACAGAGATGACGCCATATTGCCTATTCCCTGCCCGATCAGCTCTTTGTTGCTTTTGTGTTTTGTCCGGGTAATATTATCAGCAACAACTGAAGTTAACAGTGTGTCTATTGATCCTAAACCTGCCAGAGTAATGGCAGGCAGAAATACCAGGCCCAGATCTGAAATGTTCAGGTGGGCCAGTGAGAATATCTTCAAAGAGGGGAGTCCGGCCGGCATCTCACCTATCAAAGGTGTGTCCAGTGTAAAAAGATAACTTATCATAGTAATAATCACCAGTGCAACCAGTGTGCCTGGAACGATTTTCGTTAATCTGGGGAAAATATAGATGATTAAAACCGTACCGGCAGCCAGTAAGATTGCTATATTATTACGGTGGTTGATAGCATCTGGCAGATCTTTAAATACGTCAATCACTTTTCCAGGCGAGGCCTGTCCAAGTACAGGGAACAGCTGAAAGACAATAATGATTATTCCAATACCACTCATAAAACCTGAAAGAACAGGGTAAGGAATATACTTGATATACTTCCCGATCCTCATCAGTCCAAAAATAACCTGGAATGCTCCTGCCAGGAAAAAGGTCAGAATAATAACACCCAGGGCCCCGTCAATACCTCCAAACCTGGCAACCGCGATAGAGACAACCGTGGCCGATACCACTGTCATGGGTCCGGTAGGTCCGCTGATCTGCGTATTCGTTCCTCCAAAAATAGCAGCGAACAGCCCAAGTATCATGGCTCCGTAAAGTCCGGCGCTTGCTCCCATTCCAGATTGAACTCCAAATGCCAGCGCCAGTGGAAGTGCTACGATCCCGGCAGTTAACCCGCCAAAAATATCACCTTTCAAATTTTCAGGTTTCATAATATCTCATTTTCCAAAAGATTGGCAAAGATATGCAAGTGCGCATATCGTTGTACCCGGTCGGCAGTAGTATTTGATGATTTTGAGATAAATTTTTCCGAATTATAAAATTTAACTGCCATTCTGTCCGGGAATAGACAGGGATTGAGATTTCCAAATGGTCAATATGATCAACCACTGACAAAAGAGTATTGAAAACATACTAATTTTGGTGAAAAGTAGAAGCAGAATGAAAAACCATGAGAAAATTATCTTCATTGATACTGAAACAGGCGGATTGGATCCGAGGTATCATTCATTGCTTTCAATTGGTCTGGTACAATGGGAGGATTCTAAAATAACCAGGACAAAAGAAATACTTATAAATGATGGAAAACTGAATGTAACAGATGCCGCATTAGCGATAAACAAGATTGATCTGAATAGCCATAAAATCCATGCGGTTGATCATAATAAGGCAATTCAGGAAATACTTCTTTTCATTGAATGGCCGGGAAATCAAAAAGAAAAGATCACCTTGGCTGGACATAATGTAGGTTTCGATATCAGATTCACACGTCACTTATTTGAATCTCAGAATTACAATTTCGAAGATTATTTCTCTCATCGATCGATTGATACCTCCTCCATATTGCACTATTTGTACTTTGCAGGTAAGATAGATAGAAAGATAGTGGGATCAACTGAAGCTTTCAAACACTTCGAAATAGAGGTCAAGGGAAGACATACTGCTCTTGGAGATGCAGTTGCAACTGCTGAGCTTTTCACCAGGATGATAAAATTGTAAAATGGAATAATCTATACTCTCACTCCTATAACCAGAATATCGTCAATCTGTGCGCCATCACCCATCCAATCCTTAATGGTCTTATCCAGGATATTTTTCTGTTCCTCCATGGGCTCCTGATGAATCTTTATAAGAAGGTCTTTGAATTTCTTACTCATGAACTTCTTATTCTCCTTTCCACCTTTTTGATCAACAAATCCATCTGAAAACAGATAAAACACGTCCCCATACTCAAGTTGGATATCCTGTTTTGTGAATGGATTAAAGCTGCCTTGATAATATCCCAGAGGCATCTTATCAGCCTTGAATTCTGTCAGTTCGGAAGCCCCGTTCTTATCTCTGATAAGGTACAATGGATTGTTAGCCCCGGAATATTGAAGAACCCTGTGCTTTTCATCAATGACACATAATGCCATATCGATCCCATCTTTGGACTCTTCTGCCTGACCATGCTGTCTGAGTGAATTTCTAATCTGCTTCCTGAGTTCATTGAGCACCTGGTTGGCCTGTGTGATCTCCCTTCTTTGTACGATCTCGTTCAGGAAACTTATTCCAAGCAGGCTCATAAACGCACCCGGCACTCCATGACCCGTGCAATCGGCTGCAGCCAGGATAACATACTGGTTCACCTGCTTCATCCAGAAAAAATCTCCACTCACGATGTCTCTTGGCTTAAACAGAATGAATACATCATTTAAGATCTCATGGAAATACTGTTCAGGCGGAAACATTGCAGCCTGTATCTTCTTTGCGTAAGTGATGCTATCGAGTATTTCATTTTTCTGCTTGTTGATGGCCTCATTCAAAACAGTTAGTTCCTCATTGACTTCCAATATATGTGCATTCTGTTTACTGATGGCCTCGTTCAAAACAGTTAATTCTTCATTTGCCATGAGAATTTTGTCATTTTTTTCCTGAAGTTCCGAACTTTGTTTTACCAGTAATACCCGGCGTTCTTCAAGGGCCCTGGTAAGCTTTCTTGAGCGTTTCAGGTTGAAATAATACGAGGTGATAAGCCATATGGCCAGAATTAGAATGATTCCCAATCCTATATTAGTAATATTCCGCAACCGCTTATTTTTCTCCAATTCATCAATCGCTGCCTGTTGCTTCGCCATTTTATATTCAGTAAGCAGGTCGGCCATTTTCAAAACATTATCCATATTTTTTTGCAGATCGTTTGCGACTATAAATTGTGATTGATAATAATAAGCACTATCAAACCTGCCGGAAATCTCATATAGCCGGGCAAGCAAGCGTGATGCCTCTCGCTGAAAATAGGGACTATCAGTCTTTTTTAACGCCCCGGAAGCATAGGCAATGGCCTGTTTAATCTCTCCATTTTGCTGAAGAATACTTGCATATCCAGTCATAAACTCTGCTACAGCATTCTCATCACCCAATCCAGTAAGCGTATCAATTGCCGTAAGAAGAAATTCCTTTGCCCTATCAAAATCTGATAGCCCGGAATAAACCAATCCCAGGTTGCCAAGACAAACGAAATATGCATTAGTTGCATAGGGTTTGTCTAACTTTTTAAACAGGCCAAGTGTTTTAGTGAATACAACCAACGCAGAGTCATAATGCCCCATACTGTAATTGGCATATCCGAGATTATGAAGGGCGAAAGCCAGTCGTATCGAATCCTTTTCCTGTTCAAAGATTTCAATAGCCTTCTGAATGTAGAACTTTTCATTTTCAGGGAATCCGTGGGATAGGTTATATGTGTTAGCCATGTACACATACGTTTTTCCAAGATCTAAATCATCTCCATTTTGTTCATAAAAGCTGGCTGCCTGAATAAAACATTCCAGTGCCATTGCAAGATCATCGGAATCAAGGCATGCTTCGCCTTTCGTCAGATATGGCAGGGCAGGCAGAACATCTAGCTTCTGAGCAAGTTCTATGGCCTGGTCACAATATAGTATTTTGCTTTCTGTATCAGTTATATCCTGGATTACCTGGCATAAGAGGTCGTATTTCTCAGAATCATTTATATCCGGGTCATTGTCAATTAAATACAACAGGCTGTCAATGGATTGCCCCTTAACAAGTCCCGGAGAACTTACCACAGTTAAAAATGCAACGAGAATAGCTGAAATAATACGATGACTCATTGATCAGGATTTAATCCTCAACGTCAATCAACTTCCTTTGGAATCCTTAAATATGGATCGATAGGCCATTGATGGCCATCCCTATCCTTGAATACTATATTGTATTTTTCTCTTTGGCTGGGCATTGGAGCATTGTCAGGAATTTTAAGTCCGAATCTTTTGGTGCCAGGAATATTTTCGGCTTTTTTATTCATTATTTTACCTGCAGTTTTTGGACTGATTGTATCTATTTTCTCTATTCCGCTAAAGAGTTTTAATTTCCAAATAACAGAGTCCCCAGGTATAACAAGTGTTTCAAGAGTATCGATTACTCCTTTTTTGCCATTTGAATCAGACATTTTAAGGTGCATCTCACCATTTATTTCAACAGCTTTCAATTTGATTGTTATCTTTTTCGGGCCTCTAGTTGAAGGTGATTCCGGTTTACATCCACCGGCAAACAGGATTGCTACTAAAAATAAGGTTACGGTTGGAAGAGTTAGAATTTTTTTCATGATGACCAGGTATTAAATTAATCTGAATGGATATTATTTGTGATTATATATTGAGTGATTCTATTTAATTCTATGATAAAATCTAATAATATTAATCCGCCTAAGAAGTTAGTTTCCAGTCAATTTAATCAGGTCTGTATTCAAAGATAACCATTAGCTGGACATAAGTCAAGTATGACCAGGATTGACCTCCTAACCCTGACATCAACAGTATATTTACCTTCTTATCGAGGGAAATACTTGTTAATCATTTCTGTTAATGTGTCCTGCGAAATGGGTTTCGTCATATAATCATCACAGCCTGCATCAATGGCTTTTTCCCAGTCTCCCATAATACCATAGGCTGTTTGGGCAATAATGAGTACCTGCTTACTCAACTTTCGAATTTGCCGGGTAGCTTCATAGCCGTCTATCTCCGGCATTTGAATATCCATCAATATTAAATCAATGTCGGGATTGCTGTGATATATCTCTATGGCCTCCATACCTGTTTTTGCAATCAGGATATCTTTGCTGAATTCCTGTAAAAGGACTGATAATAACATTTGGGACGTTTCATCATCTTCTGTCATTAGTATTTTCAGTTTCTTGTCCTGTGGAGCAACGCCAGTACCTGAAAAAGTATTTTCAATTTGTGACATGAACTCTCCCTGCACCCGGAAGGGAAGAGTGAAGTAAAAAACGGTGCCCTTTCCCACTTCACTTTCGACCCGTATCTTCCCTCCAAGCATCTCTACATAAGCTTTCGTAATGGATAAGCCCAATCCGGCTCCCTGACGTGCCTGTAATACGACACCCTCAGCCTGAACGAATCGCTCAAATATAGCTTCAAGCCTGTTTTCAGGAATTCCAACGCCAGTGTCCCTTACATAAAACTCAAGGAACTCCTTCTTTCTGGTGTACCCAAACTCTACTGAACCTCTGTCGGTATATTTAATGGCATTCTTCAGAAGGTTCGTAATAATGGAATAGAACTTCTCGCTGTCTGTGGTAATAACTGCATCTTCTTCTGACGAACACTTCTGGTAAGAAAGAGTAAGTCCTTTTTTCTCAGCATCAGGTTTTAAAAGGTCACAGGCCATTTCAAGCTGCTCGTTGATCCTTATTGCCATGTTGTGAACTTCCATCTGGCCCGATTCTATTTTCGAGATATCGATTATTTCATTTATCAGGTTAAACAAGCGGGCACTGCTTTTCTCTATCATCCTGATATAATTCTGTTGCTCTTCGGCATTCACATCCTTCTTACTCAATAAGGAAGAAAAACCAAGAATTCCGTTCATTGGAGTTCTTAACTCATGACTCATATTTGCAAGGAAGGCCGACTTAAGCCGGTCACTTTCTTCAGCCCTTTCTTTGGCGAGGACAAGTTCTTCCTCGATCTTCTTGCGCACGGAAATATCCTTCTGGATGGACAGAAAACCAATGACTTCCCCCCTTTCATTAATGATCGAATTTGCAGAAGCCTCTATATGAAGGTAACTTCCATCTTTGGTCTTATTGACCAATTCTGCATTAATCACTTGTTCCCCTGTGAGTTTCTCCCAGAAATCTTTATAGGTTGCCTCATCCATCATCCCGCTTTTAAGGATACGGGGGGTTACCTTCCCGATTACATCCTCGGCCCGGTGGCCATAGACCAGAGAGAACGCAGGATTTACATAGGTGAACACACCCTCGATATCAGTCATAAAAACAACCTCACCTGTTGCCTCGACCGCCAGATTCAGTGTATTTATCTTTTCTTCATTTAGTTTGCGCTGTGTAATATCCTGAATGGTTCCAATCAACGAGACGGCATTGCCTTCAGCATCGAATTTTACCTGACCCTGTCCATGGACCCACCTGGTCTGATCATCAATTTTACGTACGATCCTGTATTCTTTATTAAAGGGAATTCGTTTTGCCAGAACCTCACCCTCCAGGTAGTTCCGCATCATTTCCCGGTCACCGGGATGCACCAGTCCCAGCCATCCCGACACACTTCTCTCATACTCTTTATCGATACCAAAAATCTGGTCAAGTACCTCTGATGATTCCCATCGCTCTTTGATGAAATCGGTTTTATAGGAGCCGATAAATGCAGATTTTTGAGATTCCTTGAAGAAATATTCCCCTTCCTTCAATGCTTCTTCCACTTTCCTGCGCTCGCTAATGTCGGTATCTACCCCCTGGTAGCCCATAAGCTCCCCTTCTTTATCAAGGATGGGGCTTCCTGTTGTAGAAAGCCATACAAGTGTTCCGTCCTTATGAACATTCTGGTTTATAAATTCCTTGAGGGGTTGCTTCGAAGTAAAAAGCTGCAGGGCCCTTCGCTTTGTCTCCTCCTTATTCTCAGAATTAAAAAGCTCGTAGAAATGCTTTTTCCCTACAATTTCATCAGGAGTATAGCCAAGCATTTCCTCAACCACCGGGCTGGAAAAAGTATATAGTCCATCGGCATCAACCTCCCATATCCATTCACCGGCACTTTCGGCCACCTGTGAAAACCTTCTCTCACTCTCTCTCAACTCAGCTACAGCCAGCCTGCGCTCAGCAAGACCTTCCTCATACAGCAATTGTAATGAACTATATGCTTTCTCTAATTCCAGTAACTCCTGCTCGAGTTCTTCCCTTGATTTTTCCATTTGCTTTATAATTACCCTTTGTATTCAGGCTTGCACAAGTTTGTAAAGCCTTAAAAGTATGAATAATGTGAATATTATAGTGCTTTCAGCAAGCGTTCCCTTGTACGTTGGAAATCAACAGCAAACTGGGCATGTGTTAATATTCTAATTCATTTCAATTTACTTATCCGCTAACTTGGCTCATATATAGCCATAGATTCATGAACTTCCGCATTGAAAAAGTCCTGGCCTTCTTATTCCTTTTGCTTGTGCTGATTTTGACATGGTATCTGTTCCTGATTGATGACTTTGTTACTGAAAGCGAGGCAAGGATTACAGGGGTTTTCGCCTCACTGGCACTGGGATTTGGAATATTCCAGTTCTGGTTACATGAAATATACGATGCTCAGCGGAAGCTCTATGATATGCGATATGAAGCATACAAAGATCTTGTTTTTCAGATCGAACGTATTTCTGAATCATTGCATATTGAAATGATCGGTGATGAGATAGGGAGTATCCACAATCTTTTGAGCCGCCTGATAAATCATTTAAACAGAATAAATACCACCATTGCAATAAGCAGCGATTCTCTATTCCCCGATCTGCATCTTAAACCGGAAACAAAATCGGTTTTAAGTATTGTCGGGAACATCCTGACAAAGACAAATGAATTCCGGTTGAAAATTGAAAAAGCAAACCGGCAGGGTAAAGAGATTGCCCGGGATTTTCTTTCTTCCCAGGATAGAATGCACTGGCACAATGAGATCGGAGAATTACTGGATGAGCTCCATACAAGAAAACACGATTTCTACAGGATTTTAAGGGATCAACTGTGATTCCTGTCTCATTAAATTCCGCAGTACAAGAATCTTAATTCCTTTTTTATTATGTTTATTATGGATCTGTATCCTGATTTACTATGATATATTAATCATTTCACCTAATTTTACATGAAGAACTGAAACGAATTGCATGATAAAAAGACAGTTATCTGAGCGAATTGAATCAAAACTCTTCCAGGGTAAGGCCATAGTTGTCAGTGGTGCACGACAGGTGGGCAAAACAACCCTGCTGAATGCAATGCTTGAGCATTGCACTGGCAATATCCTCTACCTGGATGGTGACGATGTGACTATTCAGAACCTGATGACCAGACCAAATACACAGCTGCTGAAACAAATCATCGGTAATAACAATATTATATTTCTGGATGAAGCTCAGAGAATTCCTGAAATCGGACTGACTTCAAAAATAATCGTTGACCAATTCAAAGATGTGCAACTGATATTAGGTGGTTCCTCATCCTTTGCATTATTTAATGAAATTAATGAACCGTTGACGGGCCGAAAATGGTCCTTCAACCTGTGGCCTGTTTCCTGGGAAGAATGGCAAAATCACGCAGGTTACGTAAAAGCTGCGCAGGATATTGAGAATCGCCTGGTATTCGGATTCTATCCAGATGTACTGATCCATGAGGAAAATCCGGCTTTGGTTCTTTCAGAGCTGGCGGATAGTTATCTGTATAAAGATGTCCTGATGTATGAAGGGCTGAAAAAGCCAGTCGTACTTAAAAAATTATTACAGGCCTTAGCCTACCAGGTGGGCAGCGAGGTATCCTTGCAGGAATTGGCACAAACCGTTGGCGCTGATCCTAAAACTGTTAATGCATATATTGATATCCTGGAAAGAGTACGGATCGTATTTCGCCTTTCCCCTCTGAGCAGAAATCTGCGAAACGAAATAAAAGCAAGAAACAAAATCTACTTCTATGACAATGGTATACGCAATGCCGTGATAAGACAATTTCAGGCCCTCCCTATCCGGCAGGATATTGGAATCTTATGGGAAAACTTCCTGATCAGTGAAAGGCTGAAACAAATCAGCAATGGCGTAACCCGGAATAACTATTTCTGGCGAACCACTCAACAACAGGAGGTTGATTACGTGGAAGAAGTTAACGGTACATTTTACGGGTATGAGTTCAAATGGAATGAAAGAAAGAAAATCAAATTCCCGCTGACGTTCACCAAAAACTATAATGCACAAAACCTTGGCATTCATAAGAATAATTTCAGAGAATTTGTGATCCTCGACAATGATGGACGTTCCAAACTAAATTAGACAGTTCGTTAAGCTTAATCAATCATAGGGAGTTTCTCCCTGCGGTAAGTCAGATTCTACAACATATCATTCACCTCCAGCCACTGCCTGATCCGTTCATGCTCTGCCTGGAATTTGGCTTCTACATCACGGACGATTTGCTTGAATTCGGGTTCATCCCTGATGTTGTCAAATAATGGATCATGTCTGAGATAGTTGACTCCCCAGCTATCTATAATTGGGAAATTCGAGTAAATCCCTAAATAATCATAAGCCCTGTCTTTTTCTCCCAGGAAGGCATAGGTTGCTGCAAGATCATAATAATTACGATGGGTACTTCCAATCACATGACCCATATCAAGGATCCTCATACTATAATCGATTTGTTTCATGAGATACTCTTCCCCTTCCTTTTTCATTCCATTCATCCAATAAGCCCATCCGATCCGATGCATACCAAACAGAGCATTCTGTCCGCGTAACTGGCCTTTTTCTAACCACTTATTATAGTATTTCAATGCTTCTAAAAAATCACCATTCATCATATAACATTCTCCAAACCAATTGTCCAGCTCGAGGTTCGTATTACTGAGATCATTGATCGTCGTATCCAATGCCTGAATCTTTTTACTATATTCGATAGAACCCGAAAAATTTCCAGTGACAAATTCACACATTTTCAGTCCATTATAATATTGCAGTGAATCCCTTGTTAATTTGAATGCTTCCGAATAATAGTACTTTGATTTTTCAAAAAAACCTGTGCGAAGATACATCAATCCCATACTATTAAGCATCGCCGGTAGCTGATCCCCCCGAAGAAGTTCCATTGCCTTATGATAATCTTTCATTGATTTGTCCAGGTCCTTAAGCGAATACAGTTCTCCTCTAAGCCGATATGCCCTGCCGTTGTTTGGATTGAATTCTACGGCTCTGTCAAAATCGTGGATGGCCCTGTCAGGTTCACCGACCTGATAATAGTAATATCCCCTGACTGTGTATGCATCAGAAAGTCTATTATCTATCGATAGTGCTTTGTCGGCCAGCACCAGGACAGAATCAAGAAAATCCTCCTCTAATGCCGTTTCCCAGTAATGATTTGACCTATAAACCAGGGCCAACCCAACATATGCCTGTGCGAAAGTCGAGTCAAATTGTATTGCTTCATGAAAAAGCTGTTTAGCATAGTCATGATTACTTTTTGCTAATTCAGCCATTCCCCTCTGATAATAATCAAACGCAGTCAGGCTGGTGGTAGGAATATTCTCAATAAGCTGCTTTTCCTCAGGTTCGATGACCGCATGTATTTCTTCTGCCACCTGCTGAGCAATTTCACTTTGAATATCTATAAGGTCTTCTATCTGTTCGATCTCCCTTTCATATGGTTTGGACCAGAGAAGATGGTCATTGATCCCGTCGATTAGCTGAACATTTAGCAAGATGCGTTTACCTATTTTTTGACCGCTGCCCTGAAGGATATAACTAACATTAAGCTCCTCTGCAATTGTGTGAAGTGATTTAGCCACCCCTCTGTACTGCTCAACCGAAGTTCGTCCCGGGACTCTCAGATCCTTAATTTTACACAGGTTGTCCAGAATGGCCTCCATGGTCCCGTTAATGAAATACACATTCTCCTCGTCAGGGCTGTCATTCCTGAATGGAAGCACCGCAATGGATTTCTCAAGTATCTCTTTCTTACCTGTGCTCGGACCGATATTTAAAACAATCAGAACAATGATCACCACAAAACTGATATAACTGGCGATCTTCCAACTGTTGGATGATTTGGGCATATCCTCTGACTTAACCTTGTCTGCGGGTACTGTCTTTACTACCCCGCCTTCCGGGTGCACATCGTAAATCCAGGAGAAGATGATAATTATCGGGAATCCGATTGCAAGTAGAATAATAACCAGCGTCGGAGTCCATTCTGGCAGGCGGAGTGGTCCTGCAATATTATTGATCAGCTCAATAATCACGAATGCAGCCCCTGCATAGACCGTGATTACCCGGACAACATTTCTGCGTTTGAGTTCTTGCCAGAATCTGGATAGTCTGTCAGGCATATAAGAATTGCTTCAGGCCGAATATTTCTACATAAACAACTGAGAATGAATTTAGTTTATCATTCACCCATATTCTTGCAAGTAGATTAAGGAGTCACTCCAAATGCAGCTCCTGCCAGAATTGGGATCAAGGATTTGCCCTATTAAATATTTAAAACAGGCGTTAATAATATTACACAACCCCTAATATTAATCTTAAATAAAATAGATTCTTTTCCTTTTACATTGTATCTTTCTCTTGTAAAGCCAGACATTTTAATCCTCTCTCACAGATTAGACCACTTGGTACTATTCTCTATTAATTACAATTAAGAAATTGTAGTGAAGATTAATTTTACAACCATTCATTTTATCGCTATGTGCAATTACTCAAGTCCCATACGATGTATCATTCCACCGCATATGGTAGAAAAGATACTCGAAAACGGTACTCCCAAACAGAAAGAAAAAGTCAAAGAATATGCTCGCATTGCGGGGCAGATCCGCGGTCAAAGGCAATATCTTTCAGAACTTACTAAAAAAGCGCAAGCAGCAGCTGGACAAAAAAACAGGTTAGTTTATGACGCAGAAAATGGATCTAATCTTCCGGGCACCCTAAAACGAAGTGAAGGTGAGGCGCCTACAGGAGATAACACTATTGATGAAGCCTATGAAGGTACAGGTGCAACCTATGACTTGTATTCAGATGTTTTTTCACGAAGTTCAGTTGATAATCAAGGATTGGACCTCATTTCAACAGTCCATTACCTGGTAGGATATGATAACGCATTCTGGAACGGTGATCAGATGGTGTTTGGAGATGGAGATGAGAA
>Ga0210099_1000072_pt1 | contig 41584 bp, 34 predicted proteins | sample Joice_ThreeSqA_D_4_FD_184872 | JGI IMG/M metagenome (GOLD analysis project Ga0210099, IMG submission 184872) | Wetland microbial communities from San Francisco Bay, California, USA, that impact long-term carbon sequestration - Joice_ThreeSqA_D2... | ecosystem: Environmental > Aquatic > Marine >...
CGGGCAGTCCCGACGGATTGCTCAAGTCCGGAAGCATCTTCGTCGCCGCGGACAGTCCGCTCGGTCCGGCATATCTGAGTTACGGGCATGCGCAAGACGGCAACAGCAGCTGGTATTTCTATCTCGGATTGCCATATTGATATGTCCCCCGGGGATGAAACGCTGTTGTTGTGTGAATCTGCTGCACGGGCTCATCGATATGCAGCGGGTGGTGCAGCAAATAATAAATCATTCCGGAAGAGATAAGGCGCAGCATGTTCAGGGACTACATCCGGACATCCCGATTCCGCATCATTATCGCGGTGATCGCAGTGGCGGTTCTCGCTGTTGCCGTGTTGTGGGCTGTTGCCGCTTACTTGCGTCCGATGCCGCCGCGCATCCTGACTATGGCCACCGGCCCCGAGGGCAGCGCCTATCAAAAATTCGGTAAGCGATATCAGGAGATCCTTGCACGCGATGGAGTAGAGTTGCGGTTGCAATCTACCGCGGGAGCAATTGAAAACCTGGCCCGGTTGCGTGATCAGGATTCCAATGTAGAAGTGGGATTTCTCCAGAGCGGCATTACCAGCGAGAAGGAGTCGCCTGACCTCAAGTCCCTCGGTACGCTCTTCTATGAGCCGTTGTGGTTCTTCTATCGGAATCAAAACCGGGGAAACGTGATACAGAACTTGCGGGGCAAGAAGATCTCCATCGGTACTGAGGGAAGCGGTACCCGGGAACTGGCACTGAAATTGTTCGCCTTGAACGGCATGGACCAGAGCTTTGCATACATGCTTTCGCTTGAGCCCGAGGAAGCTGCCGAAAAACTGATACGGGGCGAGATCGACGCATCGATCATGATTACCTCATGGGATGCTCCCGCTGTGCAGCGACTCTTGAAAGCAAAGGGTATCGAAGTGGCGAATTTTCCACGGACCGATGCCTATATCGCGCTGTACCCATACTTGAACAAGATCGTGCTGCCTGAAGGTGTCATCGATCTGGCGAAGAATCGTCCCTCTTCGAATGTGCTTATGTTCGCGTCCAAAGCAAATCTCGTTGTACGTGGCGACCTCCACCCGGCGCTCCAGTTCCTGCTGCTCAGAGCAGCCGAAGAAGTTCATTCCGGACCGGAGATGTTCCAGAAGGCCGGCCAGTTCCCTGCAGCCGAGTCGATCGACCTCCCGCTGAGCGACCAGGCGCGCCAATACTATCGATCGGGGAGTCCCTTCCTGCAGCAAAATCTACCCTTCTGGCTGGCAGTACTGATCGGCCGGTTGCTGGTACTGATTATTCCGTTGGTCGGAGTGCTCTATCCCCTGTTGAGGTTGTTTCCTGCCGTTTACGGCTGGCAGATCCAGCGGCGGATATACCGGCTGTATGGTGAACTGAGGTTCCTGGAACAGGAACTTGAAGCGGGAGAAGCCGGCACGAACATCGACGAACTGAATTCCCGTCTCGATCGTATCGAGGAAAAAGCGCATCGTCTGCGGGCACAGGGTATCTACTCGAACATGCGCTATACCTTGTGGATGCATATCACTCTGGTCCGTGAGCGTTTGGAAAAGTTCATGGGGAAGGGAACATAGGTTTTCGTGGACAAGGTATCCGCACTGTCCCCGGATGAATATCACAGGGCAATGAGGCGTGTAATCCGGATGAACTTGACTTTGGCATGCTGTGGCCGCAATATTCCTTGACATCACAAGTGTTTGCGCCAGATCAATATCGGGGATTGTTAGCGGGGCTAGTATTGCCAAGGAAAAGAGCAATCACGACATATACATTCCAATCGACTGACAAGAGGGAAGAAACCATGCCTGCAATGATACCGACCAAACTCACTGCGCTGATCGTTGGAAGTCTTACCTGCGTTGTTGCGGCGAGCTCGGCCTATGCGGAAACGCCTGCTCAGCCGGAAACGGCGCCTCCGGTACAGGCAAAAACGTCCACGCCTGCGCAGGGATTGATCGACAACAGCTTCGTCGTCAATGCGGGTGCGTATTTGGTGGGAACGGATATGAAAGTCAGCCTGAACGGGAATGCCGCCAACAATTCGGAGATCGATCTCAACAGTAATTTCGACAAGCCTACCGACGCAACGCGCACCCGCCTCGACGCATTGTGGCGCATCAATCCCAAGCACCACGTGCGCTTCCTGTATTTCAACAATGACGTCACGCGCACGAAGACCCTCGCTCAGGACATCAGCTATGGCGACTACACCTTCATCTCGGGCAGCTACCTGGAATCGCAGAGCAAGCTCACAGTCTATGAATTGGCGTACGAGTATGCGTTCATGCACGAGCCCGATTACGAAGTCGCGGCCTCGGCCGGTGTGCATTACATGGATATGTCGTTGCAATTTTCCGGTAATGCCCAGTACAGCGACGGTACTACCACTTATCCCGCCAGTTTCACGAGCAAGACGAGTAATTTGCCTGCTCCGCTGCCACTCATCGGCGTACGCGGCGGCTGGGCCGTTGCACCTGAATGGTATCTTGATGCTCAGGCGCAATTCCTGAAGATCGGCTATGAAGGCTACGACGGGTACTGGTCCGACCTGCGGGCGGGCGCGACCTGGATGTTCAGCCGTAACTTCGGTATCGGCATGGGTTACAACGTATTCGCGCTCAACGTGAATGTGAGCCGGCCGAACTTCGACGGCAAGCTCAAGATGGGCTACTCTGGATTGCAGGCTTTCCTGACCGGCACGTTCTAGCGAGTTGATACGTTCACTGGGCGTCAATCTAAAGCCGCGCCCGGGGAATGTCCTGCACTCCCATCTCAACCCCTTGGCAAATCACCGTTTCAGAATGGTTTGACCAGGATGGGGGACGTGGGTGAAAGGGGGACTGGTTCGCCACGCTCGAGTGCCTTCGACTTGTCTTCACCGACGGCTTCATAAAACTGGAAGCGACGGTAGCGCCGCTCTTCTGCCTCGCTGGTAAATACCGGATCCTGATTGTCGTTCTCTATCATACCTGTCGCAGCCCCCTTGCCGGCATCGACACTGCCGTAACGTTTTGCAGGATGGCTGGAATTCATCGCCGCGTTTACCCGCCGCTCCATTGCTTTATTAACTTCCTCCAACGTAATGAAGCCGTCCTTGTTCGTGTCGATCTCGTCAAAGAATTCAGGCATGCGCGGGAATTCGGCATAGGCTTCCTCGCGGTTTAACTTGCCATTCTTGTCCTTGTCCGCATGGTGAAAGTGCTTTTCGAACTGGACCGGATCGAAAGTTTTCATAGTCTTGCCAGCCCAGACCGGCAGTGATGCCAACATCAATACACAGGCAAGATAACGCATAAAGTCCCTCCAGGGTTGATCGACAGGACCCCGTCATCCTGCCGCAAGCGGAATGCCGGGTCAATCGGTAGAACTTCGGATCAGTGCGTCTGATCCCAGCCTGGATAAGGATTGAAACGGCGCATCCCGAGCGCAACGGACTCGGTGGATTTGCCCAGATCCTTCTGGTAGACCACACCGTCGTGATTGACCAGGAAGGTCATGATTCCCGAAACGCCATATTTGGCAGGATAGGCGACAACTGCGAAACCGCCGAACAGCTTGCCTTTCACCATATAATCGAAAGCGCCTCCGGGCGCATCCTTGCCCTGTGCAGTGAGCATACGGTAGTAATAGCCGTGGTAAGCAACGGCCTTGCCGGTCTTGGCTTTCCCGCCATAGCCCTCGCGCACGGCTTTCGCGGCGAGTTGGCCGAGCGGACTCGCGGGTTCGCCTTGCTTCGTCGGCCAGTACAACCCGTCCTTTTTGCCGGATGACGACATGAAGCGACTCGCATAGTCGGCCAGCCCGTCGCCGTTTGCGTCGTGGGAAGCGTATTCGCGCTGTGCATCCACGATGGCGAGCATGGATTGTATCGTGTCGAGTTCGTTGCGGCCGACGCGGCGGTTAATGACCTCCTCATGACCCGCCTCGGTATCGAAGCGCCACTTGCCCGCCTTCTTGATCAAAGGTGCCGGGAAAGTCCATTCGTCATCTCCGGCGCTGAGTACAGCCTTGCTGTCACCCTGCATCGTGATACCGGACTTCATGTCGTAAGCAGCGAGAAACCTGCTCCATTCCGCCACGTCAGAGACCTTGTCGCCGCTGAAGAGCCAGCTCTTCGATTTGGGCCCGATCACTTCCAGCATGCCATTCACGTTCTTTGCGCGTACGGCATCCACAAGTGCCTTCACAGCATCTTCCGGCGTGGCGAAAGTCCGTTGCTGTGTTGCCTTGGGGGTCGCACTCGCAGACGGCGTGTTCTTTTCTTGGGCTTGAACTACGGATACTGCGGCCGCCAACATCACACCGGCGATCACTGCGACCATCAATTTCGTCTTTTTCATATCTATCTTCTCCAGATCGAGTGGGGTATTTACCGACTAGCGACGTCCGCCACCACCGCCACGTCCACCACCACCGCCACCGCGCATCCCGCCACCGCCACCACTATATCCGCGGCTCGCACTTCCGCGCGAACTCGATTGACGGGTCGATGCCCCATTGCCTGCGCCCGAGAATCCGCCGCCCTGGTAAGAGCCCCCTCCGCTGGGACGATTGCTTGGTGCAGCACCGCCGCCACTGGGACGATTCTGCATCCCGTCTCCGCCCCTGCCGCCCGATTCAGCACGGCCGCGATATTGATCGCGGCTCTGAGTGGTCTGCGCAGACGCTCCCCGGTCGTATCGCTGTGCCACGCCCGGATCCTTGTAAGCTACCCCCTTGCGGTGATCGACGTTGTGGTTCCAGCTGGGGTTGTTGATATTGGTGTGGTTGTAACGATTATAGTGATTGATGTTCACGTTGACGCTACCGCTGTGCCAGGCAGGCCGCGCCCAGATCGCGATGCCGACAAAGACAGCCCCGTGGAACGCGACATGGGGCGGATAGACGTAAGTCGGGGGATACATGTAGTAAGGTGGATAGTACGGATACCACCATGTTCCGTAGATCGTGTACGGGTTGTATGTCGGCACGTAGATCACTTCGGTTTTCGTCGACTCGATGATGTAGATCGTTTTGTCGTCCTGTTCTTCTTTCGTTACCTTTTGCTCCGGTGTCGACTTGAGGTTGCCCTCGGCCACAGCCTTTGCGCGCAGGCTCTGGATGGTACCCATCACCGCCTTCTGGTCGGCCAGGAACGCATCGCCCAGCTTCTGCATCCAGGAAAGATTGTCGTTCATCTGCTGCAACACCTGGGGCACCGAGGTCAGGGCCTTCACGGCCGGATCCCACGTTTGCTTCTGCATGGCATCTTCCAGCGCCTTGTCCTTCACTTTCGGATTTGCTTTCGACCAGCGCGCAGCCTCAACCACCTCCAGCGGATAAGTGGCGGCCATGAGCATCTGCGCGATCAGCGCATCGGGGTACAACGCGATGGGTGCAAGAACTTGATCCAGGTCTTGCTGCGAGAAAGTCTTGGCTTTCGTTGACGCCGCAGCGACATCCGCCGCGGCAACCGCCGATGGTTCCGCCATGGATGGTGACGAGGAGAGCAACAGTGCGGTAGCCAAAGCACCGTATCGTAAACATGTTGAAATCATCAGGTACCCTCAAGTAGAAAACTCATGTACAGCAAAATGAATGCGCGATGTGCAGTAATCCCTGGAAATCGAACAACTTTGGATTGCCCATCAACGAGCCACAAATGTCAAAGTTATATTACCACGGGTATATGATCAGTATCTGGGCTTGAATTGTTATCTGGAGATTATTTTCGGGCTTGTTAACCGGTATATCTTTGAAGCAGAAGAGTGCTGAACTGTGGGGCAGCTGATATCATTAGATAGTTGAATATCGAGAGAGAACGACAGTGAAATCCTCGCGCGCACCAAGTCTGATAGACGTAATCCTGAATGATACGTTTGGCTATCGAATGACGCTTGTAGTTTTGTTCTTGCTTGCGGCTATTCTGCCTGCAGCAGCGGGGGAATCGAATGTACCGCCCGCAACGGATGAGAACACCCAGGATATTGTGATGGCTCCAGTCAGTATTGATGGCGAAACGCTGTTTCAAGTCCGCGGCGCATCAGCCTTTCCTGCAGAAAGACGCGCCAAAGAGATTTCCAATCGCATCGTTCAGCTGGCAAACAACCCGAAGTTTGATCCTGACTCTCTGCAGGTTGCTGCACAGGAGAATGCCGCGTCCGTCGTTGCCGGAACACAAAATATCATTTCGGTTTTCGATGCCGATGCGCGCCTGGAGAATCTGGAGCGTAAAGTGCTGGCGAGTGTCTATCTGGAAAAAATTCGGGAAACGATCATCGCCTACCGCCAGGCGAGGACACCCAAAGCTTTGATCGTTGACACGCTATACATCATCTTCGCTACATTCGCATTCTTGATTTTCCTTTGGTTGGGGCGGCGCGGGATACGACGCTTCGACGCCATGCTTGAACGGCGCCTCAGCGCGAAATTGGAGGAACTTGAGTCTCAATCGTTCCAGATTATTCGTGCGAAACAGTTATCGACTACACTGAAAAATGCCCTGAATTTTTTGTGGTTGGCCGGGTCTGTCCTCGTTGGGCTCTGGTATCTGAATTTCGCCTTGAGCATGTTGCCTTGGACCAGGAAGATCGGGGGCGGACTTTTTGTTTTGTTGACAGAACCCCTGAAAACCATGACCAGAGGAATAGTTGAATTTATTCCCGACCTGGCATTCCTGGTCATTCTGATGATTATAGTCAGGTATATCCTCAAGGCACTGCGTCTCTTCTTTGGCGGGATAGCTGATCATGCGATCAAGCTGAAGAATTTCGATGCAGACTGGGCATTGCCGACCTATCGGCTGGTGAAGATCCTGGTCATCGCATTTTCGCTGGTCATCGCATTTCCTTATATCCCCGGTTCGGGTTCTGAAGCATTCAAGGGAATCTCGGTCTTTCTCGGGATCGTGTTTTCGCTCGGTTCCTCATCAATTATCTCGAACATCGTTGCGGGCTACAGCATGACCTATCGGCGCGCGTTCAAATTGGGCGATCGCGTCAGGATCGACGAGCATGTCGGTGATGTGATCGAGGTTCGCCAGCTCGTCACGCATTTGCGCACGGTGAAGAATGAAGAGATCGTGGTACCGAACTCCCTGATACTCAACAGCAGTGTTGTGAACTACAGTACACAGGCTCGTAATGGACAGCTTGTGCTCCATACGACCGTGGGCATCGGATACGAGACACCATGGCGCCAGGTGGAGGCCATGCTTCTGCAGGCTGCAGACCGGACTGCAGATCTTAAAAGAGAGCCATCACCCTATGTGTTGCAACAGGCGTTAGGCGATTATTGTGTGACGTATGAACTGAATGTGTACTGTGACAATGCCCAGGCGATGAGCAAGCTATATACGTCATTGCATCGAAATATCCTCGATGTATTTAATGAGTTTGGTGTACAGATCATGACACCGTCCTATGAAGGAGATCCTGCAGAGCCAAAAGTGGTACCAAAAGAGAGCTGGTTTCTGCCGCCTGCAAAGCCGCCGGGCGGGTAACCCACCTCTCAAGCAGTCAAGAAAATTTTTCTTCTCTGTTCATGGCTCAAAAAATGCCTTCAACCCACTATAACCAGTCAGCCAGCAGTACGCCGATGCCGATGGAAGTCTGCTTCCAGTTGTAGTCGATCATGGTTTCTCCGTAACCGGTGAAAATTTTGACATAGCCTTTCAACCGGTCCTGGATAGGGAAACTCCATGTACACTCTGCCGCACCGTAACCTGAGCCGGCGTTCAAGCGACCGAGCAGGGTTAACTCCTGCGAACCTCGCTTGTAGATTGCCGTGACATCGCCATTACCCATATAACGTTTAATATCCGGGTTATTATCGTCGGTGGCATCTTCTTTCATCCGGTACCAGGGACGTACGAGAAGGGCAAAGTTGCCTCGTTCGAAACCGAACTGGGCATATACGCGATTCCAGCTCCGCGACAGCGGATCGGCGCGGCCGTTGGACTGGTGTACCCAGCCCAGATCGATGAACCGTCCGGTAAGCCCGATCAGATCATAGTGAGTGGGGATTACCAGGAACAACTCCGGCTGATAGTTGGTTTCACGAAAAGGCCGTGAGGTCGTGCTGTTATACAACTGCCACTGGCTCTGTTGGGTATAGGCAAACCATAAGTCTGCATCAGATCCAAACAGATTCTCGGCGCCCTTGGTTTTGAAACTCAGTTGAAACTCGGACTCGGTATTATCGAGCTGCAAGGAAGCAGGCGGAGCCGATTGAGTGGGAGTCTGGGGAAAGTTATTCGGGTTATCCGAGTAACGTGCTGCCAGGATGAACAGCGGCCGGTACGGCCGCACTCTCCACACCCCTTGTTTGGATCCGGGTTCTAGTTCCCAGCGCACAGAGAGTGCCGATGGTGTGGTTGTGGAAGTCGAGAACGTGGAACTCTCGTTGAGTTGATGAAACGGCTCTTCGGGGATATTGGTTTTGCCGTTAACCGCGCGCGTGTCATAACATTTCAACCGCTCTTCATTGCTCGCGATCAAATCGCACCTGACCGTGTCAGCAGTTCCGGCGGCAATTCCGGCACGGCCGATCGCGGCCAGCAAGATCGCAAGTGCGATACGCGCAAACGACAGCCAAAAAGTCTGCGTGCTATGCATGCACATGCCGTATTTCACTGACAGTTGTATTGCTTCCGATGTGCATGAAACAGTTAATCACAAAATTGATTCGGTGGTTGTCCGCATCAGATTGCTTCGACTTTTGAACGGCTGCCATTCAGTACCAATCTCTGAAAGGATACTGCATCATACTTCAGCGCCACATCGGGTGTAAATTTCGCAAACTTGGAAGCTCCGAAATGTCATGCAAGGGACTGTTCATTCTATATTTGCTATCTCCGTGCACACGCGTGCATGATTCTGGCAAGGATATGTGGCGGGTTAAGCGGATTTTTTGTTGAATTGCGGTTCCGGTGATATGCTGATATTTCCAGTCATCAATCGACACAATCATGAGAGCGAACCGCATACCAAACCTGATAATTGCCTCGTTGGCCGGTGTACTGTGGCTGGTGAATGCACACGCGGCTGATGAAGACTGGAACTATTCTGTTACGCCCTATCTGTGGTTGCCATCCTTCAACGGCAATTTCAAGTACAGCCTTCCGCCAAGCACCGGCAGCCCGGAAGTCGAGACCTACTATCTGAACAAGCTCAATGCAGTCTTGATGCTGGCAGGTGATGCGCGCAAGGAAGATTTGTCCATCTTCTCCGATTATATCTACCTCGACATTTCCGGAAGTGACAGTCACGTGAAATCGGTGGATTTCGGCGGCTCGCAAGCCGGCGTCAGCATCGACGCCGGTACTCAGACCACGATCAGGGGTACAGTGTTCACAATTGCCGGCGGATATGCCGTCTCGCACACGGCTGGTTCCGGCATGGACGTGTTTGGCGGTGCACGATACCTGGGTGTCGATGTCACTACCGATTGGAATCTTACCGGCACCATCACCGATCCCGGCGGAGGCAGCGGGACTTTCCCTCTCACGGGTACCGTGTCAAAGAGAGTGGATCTGTGGGATGCCATCATCGGTGTGCGTGGCCGGATCGGACTGGGCGAAGGGGGCAAATGGAAAGTGCCATACTATCTCGATGCCGGCACTGGTTCATCCACGCTCACATGGCAGGGAGTGATCGGCCTGACTTATATCTATGGTTGGGGCGATGTTTCGCTGGCCTACCGGCACCTGTACTACAGCCAGAAAGGCGACCAATTCATTCAAAGTCTTGCTTTAAGCGGACCGTTGCTGGGTGCGACGTTCCGTTTCTGATTGAAAGTATTACGACTATATATTCCGCGCCGAGGATTTCGCTAATCCCTGATCCCCTACGGCAGTCTTTCCTGCTCAAGCGGCACCCAGCAGAGCCATTCCTGACCACATCATGATCTTCTCCGCGCTGATATACTCTGCCAGCACAAACGTTCAAGTGGATTCCGGAATTGAAACCCTTCCTGTTCCTGGTGTTGTTGTTTTGCTGCGCGGAGGCGCGCAGCGAAATCAATGGTCCGCCGATCACGGACAATCATTACAATCTGGATGTGCGGCAAGGCCCCGTCATGGGTTCGGCCCGGCAAGTAGCGCTGGGCGGCGCATACATAGGCGTGGCCGAAGGCATCACGGCACTTAATTCGAATCCAGCCGGTGTGGCGTATCGCTTGGAACGTTCAACGACAGAATTCGACTGGGACTGGACCGTCGGCGTGAACGACCTGAAAAGCAATGACTTCGACAATAACGGTGTATCCCCGCCGGACTACAGGACTCACCATACACGCGCTCTCGGACTGATGGGACAATACGGAGCATGGGGGATCGGTGTGTTGAACAATGCCGAAATCCTTGCGCTTGAGGGGCTCAACAGCGGCGATGAATATGTTTTGAGCGTTACATCCTTGGCGTTGGGCCGCCAGTTTCTGGATCGTGAATTGACTGTTGGCGCAGGGATACGAGCCACCATGACCAAACTGCAAAACCAGCCATTCGATGCGACGATTGGAAAAATCTCCGCCACGGGTTGGGACGTGGGTGCTGTATGGAATCCGGATCGCGGACCTTATAGGCTCGGTGCCGCGTATTCCTCATCCATCAGCACCGATCAGCCAATCGATAACACAAGCGGCGTTCCGGCAGCGGTAAACAGTCTGATCCTTCCGCAACAAGTGATCTTGCCCGCAACTTTGGGGGTGGGTATGTACTATGGGGTGGGCTCGGCGCCGTTCTGGAAAGATCACAAATGGCTGGTGGCCAGCGATCTGCTGTTCACCGCGGCCAGCGAGAATGCCGTGGGCGTGGAATCGGTGCTGGCCCAGAAGATACAACCCATCGGAACGCACACTACCACCAGCTTCCGGATAGGGTCGGAACTTGAAACATTGTCCGGCCGGTTGCGGCTCCGGCTGGGAAGTTATTATGAGCCGTCGAATTTTGAAGGAGTCTCGAGCCGGACGCATCTGACCGGCGGATTCGAGGTGCGCATGTTTCACACCAGCAACTTTGGCGAATACGATTGGGGGCTCACCTTTACGGCGGATTCCGCACGGGATTATCTGGGCATGTTCGTTGCGCTCGGTTTCTGGTATTTTTGACAGTCATGCTCCATTGGCAACAACAGGGTGAAGATTTAATGTTATCGTTTCCGGAACTGGCAGGGAAAATGACGCGAATACAAAGCGGCTGTATGCACAACATGGTATTGCTGTGCGTCGCTGCAATGGTCCTTGCTTGCTCGCACGCATCGGCCGCCGAACTCGAACCGAGGGCTTACTCGAATGCGCCGGTAGGGCTCAACTTCCTGATCGCAGGCTATGTCAATTCCGAGGGAGGTTTATCCACCGATCCGGCAGCCCCGATCCAGAATGGCCAACTCAATATCAATACAGGGATCCTTGCCTACGCGCGCAGCCTGGATGTATGGGGCAGGTCCGGGAAATTCGATATCATCACGGCTTATTCCGGGTTGTCAGGATCAGCACTGGTTTCCGGCCAACCTAAGGAGCGTCAGATTTCCGGGTTGAACGATCCGCGCTTCCGATTCTCGGTCAACTTGATAGGCGCACCGGCGCTTACGATGAAGGAATTTGCAAATTACCAGCAGAATCTGATCGTCGGTGCGAGCGTTCAGGTATCCGCACCGCTTGGTCAGTACGATCCCAGCAGGTTGGTGAACATTGGTACCAACCGCTGGTACATCAAACCGGACATCGGCATGTCCAAGGCTTTGGGCTCGTTCACGATGGAGCTTTCCGCCGGGGCGTTGTTCTTCAGCAATAATGACGAATATTACGGCGGCGTAACCCTCGAACAGGACCCGGTGTATACCACCCAGGTGCATGTCACCTACAGCTTTGAGAACGGCGTATGGGTAGCGCTGGACGGGAATTACGATAACGGCGGATGTACGACAGTCGACGGCGTAAGGAAAGATGATGCGCTGGAAAATACCCGGTTCGGGGCTACACTGGCGCTGCCCGTGAACCGGAATTACTCGATCAAACTCTACGGCAGTTCCGGCATATCCATACGCACCGGCAGCGACTACAACCTGGTCGGGATAGCGTTACAACACCGCTGGTGAATGCCGGAACACGGGCTGGCCGCAGGGCGTCCAGTCTTGCACGCGCTTCAAAATATCATCATCAAAGCCGCACCGACCTCTGTCTGCACGAAGCCGCTGCTGTATACCTTGATGGCGCAGCCACCTGAACAAAAGATCTCGGTGTCGGCATTCATTGCTGTGTAGATCGCGCGCAGATCGAAGCGCATGCCGAGATTTTCGGAGAAGAAGATCTTTGCTCCGGTGCCGAGCGATATTGACAGGCGATATTCCGTGGTGAGATCGGAGCGATTTGGCGCCATGCGCGTGAGGCCGAACGTGCCCGACAAGAATGGCCGAACGCGCTTGCTTCCCGGCATCATATAGATCCCGCCGATGTGATAATAGTCGATGGCCAGATCGAACAACGGGTCGCCCGTGAATATCCCGGAGGCTGACAAGTAGGTATTCTGGTGGCTCAGGTATATCTCGATCTGCTTGTCAGGCTCCAGGTCGAAGTCGAGCATCAATCCGTAGGCAGCTGCGTCGGCCACCTCGAATTCGGTTGCGGTGTTTGCGTCCGCGAAGTAGCCACCGAAACGGTGTCCTGCGAATGGCGCGATCTCGTCAGCCAGCACCGGCGTGACCGGTAACAGAAGCGTCATGAATGCAATCAGCACTTGAAGCAGTGCGGCAAACATCCGTTTTGAAAACGCAGAGACCGTGAGTGGCAAATCGATCCGATTCTGTCTATTGGCGGGTATATTTTGAATCCGGCGGTTCGTCCTCAATCCGATCATATCGTCTCAGAGTCCAGAATCTTCCGGGTTTCAGGGTAACCAGACAACTCAGGTATGCAAACTGTACTTCTCTAAACCTCGGGACAACCTAACCATGGAATCATTGTCAACGTTCTGACGCTTACCATTGATAGGAGATGCCGACCGAAACCACCGGCCACAACTTGAATTTGCCTATTTCGTTTTGCAAGCTGGCGTTTTCAATTTGCAGGTCGTTCTGTAGTCCACCAGGGCATGCTCCGGGGCATGTGGCCACCATATCGATGCTGGGCGAGCCCTGGAAAAGTACACCGAAATCGGATACCAATCCCCAGCCCTTGTTCGACTCAACCGGATTCCCCCAGCCTATGCCGAGGTAGGGCGCGACCGCATTGAACGTCGTCGTGCCTTGCACCGAACTGACTTGCGTGGTCGAGTAAGTTCCGTTACCGATGCTGAAGTTGCCGTTGACAGGTACTGCATTCAACCCCACCTGGTTGTTATTGTAGAAAACACCGCCGGTCGTGCGGAAACTTCCCTGGAACGGGTACCAATCCAACATTGCGCTAGCGGTTTGCAGTTTTACATCGGAATCATAATTGCTCAAATAGGTATTGGAACTGTAAAAGGATCCATAATTGATTCCAAAACGGGTGCTGACGCTGTCGGAGACGCTCAGGTTCAATTCGGCACCGAAACCCAATGAACTTATCTTGCCGGTCAGTGCTGCGCCGGATCTGCTGTTGGGTTCATCGTGACCGGCCGGTTGCTCAACGATCACCTCGGGCGGCGGTTCTGCGGCTTGCGTTGAAACCGAAACCGGGGGTTCCGGTTCGGGAATAACAGCCGGGATCACTATGGGCGCAGGGACGGGAACTGGTTCCGGGATCGAAACAGATTCAAGGGCGGGTGCCGGAATCGCCGACGGATCAAGCGGTATCGAACCCAGTCCGCTGAAAGTGCCGGCGGGAACAGCCGACGCGGTGACCATGGTTGCAAGGGCGCCTGAAGATGCCACGACAGCAGATTTTCCTGCGCCAAGAACGACGACACCGGCTGGATTCGTCATGGTGATCTTTCCCGACTGCACCTGGGTATACATGGAGTTGTCCACCATTGCCACCATGAAATCGGTTCCGCGTATGCCCAGGGTCGCATTCGGCGTCAACAATCTGAATGCCTGTTTTTTTCTTTGACCGATCAGTCCGGTGACGAAACGCAACCCGCCTTTGAGCATCGAGAAAATGATGCTGCTGTCCTCGACCTTATTGGCATCGTAACGGTATTCTCGAACCCGGAATATGGAATTGGCCTGCATCGTGACGATCTGGCCGTCTTCGAATTTCAGCAGTGCAGCGCTCACGTTGTCGGTGCGGATCAAAGTATCTGAAACGATCACTTCGTTGCCGGTGACCCGATGCGCGGGGTTCTTGCCCTGTGAGACAAAAACGTCGCCTTTCACCACATAAACGCGGCTGTCCCTGGTCTGGGCAGAAGATCTTGCAGTTGTTCCGGCATTCATCGTGTCGGCATCCTGCGAAGCTGATGAAATGGCGGGAGACAAGGCGAGTGCTAGGAATGCGGCTGCAATTTTTCTCATTTCATGAAGGCCCGATAGTTTATGGATTGGCGATTCATCAGGTTGCAGGCGTCAATGTAAACGTGGGGTGGTAGGTCGTCAATAGGAACGGTCACGATAGGGCATACGGGCGCCGGGCAGGTTTGACTTTGGGCACAGCGCTGATTCCTTGCTCAGCGGTGTTAAAATGGCAATCGAACCAAGCCAAATGCAGGGAACAATGATGCAAGTCAATAAAGTTGTCACCACACCTTTTCAAGACCAAAAGCCCGGGACTTCCGGTTTGCGCAAAAAGGTTCCAGCCTTTCGGCAAACGAACTATCTGGAAAACTTCGTTCAGTCCATCTTCGACACGATCGGGGTTCCTCCGCATGCGACGCTGGTACTGGGCGGTGACGGCCGCTATTACAATCGCGAGGCGATCCAGATCATATTGAAAATGGCGGCAGCCAACGGTTTCGGTCGTGTATTGGTCGGCAGGGGAGGTATCCTTTCGACGCCGGCTGCTTCATGTGTGATACGCAAATACCGGACTCACGGAGGCATCATACTTTCAGCCAGCCATAATCCGGGCGGTCCGGACGGAGATTTCGGCATCAAATATAACGCCTCCAATGGCGGCCCCGCACCGGAGAAGATCACCGAAGCGATCTTTGCGCAAAGCAAGAGGATATCTCAATACCTTATCGTCGATACTGCCGAAGTGGCGCTGGACAGACAGGGCGATTACAAAGTCGGCGACATGACAGTGTCAGTGATCGATCCGGTCAGCGACTATGCCGCTTTGATGGAATCGTTGTTTGATTTTGCCGCGATCCGTGCGTTGCTGGCAGGCGGATTCCGCATCAAGTTCGATGCGATGCATGCGGTTAACGGCCCGTATGCCAATGAGATATTTGCAAATCGGCTGGGTGCGACGACAGACAGCCTGATGAATGCCGTGCCGCTGCCGGATTTCGGCGGCGGGCATCCCGATCCCAATCTTACCTACGCACATGAGCTGGTCGAGATTTTGTATGGCGTCAGCGCCCCGGATTTTGGCGCGGCATCTGACGGCGATGGCGACCGTAACATGATCCTGGGCAAACATTTTTTTGTTAATCCTTCCGACAGTCTTGCCATACTTGCCGCGAATGCACATCTGGTGCCCGGATACAAACAGGGTTTGGCGGGCATCGCGCGCTCGATGCCGACCAGCGCGGCGGTGGATCGCGTGGCAAAGGCGCTCGAAATCCCCTGTTACGAAACCCCGACCGGATGGAAATTTTTCGGAAACCTGATGGATGCGGGCAAGGTGACGTTGTGCGGTGAAGAAAGTTTCGGAACCGGTTCCGATCATGTGCGGGAAAAAGATGGCCTGTGGGCGGTGCTGTTCTGGCTGAACATCCTTGCGGTGCGCAAGCAGACGGTAGAGAACATCACCCGCGAACACTGGGCGCGCTTCGGCCGCAACATATATTCGCGCCACGATTATGAAGGCATACCTACCGATCAGGCCAATGGCGTGATGAAACTGCTGCATGGCAATTTTGATAAATTGAAAGACGCTGAATTCGGAAACCTGAAAGTCAAATTGTGTGACGACTTCAGTTACACGGATCCGGTGGATGGCAGCATCAGCACCGGCCAGGGGGTGCGCATCCTGTTCACCGACGGCTCGCGTATCGTGTTCCGTCTTTCCGGTACCGGGACCGAAGGGGCCACGCTGCGCATCTATCTTGAGGCTTTCGAGCCGGACGTTGCCAAACATCACCTCGATGCACAGGAGGCGCTCGCGAAACTGATCGGCATTGCACTAAAGGTATCGGAGTTGCGTGAACGCACCGGGCGCGAACAGCCTACCGTGATCACCTGAGTGGATATAATTGACACCTTGCTAAATGCCCGCGAAGCAAATTGCGGGGAAAAATTTTTGCGGAGAACGACATGACACATAAAAAAATCATCCAGACACTGGATGCTCCAGCCGCGATCGGAACCTATTCACAGGCAGTGAGTATCGGCGATACGATTTATCTGTCCGGTCAGATCGGACTCGACCCGATCACGATGCAACTGGTGGATGGCATCGATGCCCAGGTGCACCGGGTGTTCCAGAATCTGCGCGCGGTGGCCAGTGCAGCCGACAGCAGTTTCGACGACATGATGAAGCTCAATGTGTATCTGACCGATCTGGTGAACTTCACCAAGGTTAACGAGATCATGGCCACTTATTTCCGTCAGCCGTATCCAGCCCGCGCTGCGGTGGGCGTTGCCGCGCTGCCGCGCGGGGCATTGGTGGAGATTGATGGAATATTGGTCGTCCAGGATTAGGCGCACCTACTTAAATCCAAATTTCGTCGTGATACTGCGTTGCTCAATAAATTTTATCGCTTACATATTTATTATATGCGGCGCGCTGAAATTTATTACGCGTCTTGTCTCGCTTGGAACTATGAATTTCTGGAGGCGCACACAAAGAGTCGGGTTTAGTCGCAGACATGCTCCTGCCAATCAACCGGTAGCTTTCAAAGTGAATCCGACAAGCGTTGTAAAAATGTGAATTGAACGCTCCCGCAAAAATTTCTCCTGCGACGCTGGCGAATCTTGCCAAGCTCGGCATCCACCATCGTGCCGATCTGTTGCTGCATCTGCCGCTGCGTTACGAGGATGAAACCCATCTTGCGCCGATAGCCACCGTGCAGCCGGGCATGACCGCGCAGGTGCAGGGTGTCGTCACGCACAGTGATGTCGCCTTTCGTCCACGCCGTACCCTTGTATGTCGCCTCGAAGATAACAGCGGCGAGTTATACCTGCGCTTTTTGAATTTCTATCCCAGTCAACAGAAACAACTTGCCGAGGGCAAGCAGATACGCGTCATCGGCGAGGTACGCACTGGTTATTACGGGCTCGAGATGGTGCATCCTAAATGCCGGGCGGTGGAAGAAGACACTCCGTTGCCGCAGTGCCTTACACCGGTCTATCCGGCTACTTCCGGGCTGTCGCAAACCTTGCTGCGCAAGCTGATCGCCAACGCTGTTGAGACACTGCCCCAGGCCGACACTTTGCCTGTCGTGCTGCTGGAAAGATTAGAGATGGCAGGTTTCTCGGACAGTATAAGGTTGCTGCACAATCCGTCCCCGGACATTTCGGCCGCCACGCTGGAAGATCGAAGTCACGCCGCCTGGCGACGCATCAAATTCGACGAATTGTTGGCCCAGCAATTGTCGATGCGCGTACATCACCGGGAGCGCGGCAAACGAGTCGCTCCGAAGCTCGCCCCACACCGGCAATTGACCGCGCGTCTGATGCGGGATTTGCCATACAAGCTGACCGGGGCACAGCAGCGCACCTTTGCCGAGATCAGCCGCGACCTTGCGCAGTCACACCCGATGCAACGGCTGTTGCTAGGCGATGTCGGCAGCGGCAAGACCATCGTGGCGACACTTGCTGCATTGCAGGCCATCGAAAACGGCTATCAGGTCGCGCTGCTGTCCCCCACAGAAATACTTGCCGAGCAACATTTCCTCAAACTGCGCGAATGGCTGGAACCGCTGGACATCAAACCGGTGTGGTTGTCCGGAAGCCTGAAGAAAAAGGACAAGCAGCTTGCTGCCGAAAGCATCGCCTCGGGCGAGACATTGATCGCGATCGGCACACACGCGCTGTTCCAGGAACATATCAGCTTCTGCAAGCTGGGTCTGGCGATCGTGGACGAACAGCACAAGTTCGGCGTACAGCAAAGACTCGCGCTCAGAAATAAAGGGAAGAAAACGGTTGTGGGCGCGATTACGACGGCGGAATCGAATTCGATCGAGCCGCATCAGCTCATGATGAGCGCAACTCCCATCCCGAGAACGCTGGCGATGAGCTATTACGCCGACCTCGACGTTTCGTTGATAGACGAACTGCCGCCGGGACGCACGCCGGTGATCACCAAGCTGATCAGCGATGCGCGTCGCGAGGAGGTGGTCGCCAGGGTACGTACCGCCTGCATGGCAGGGCAGCAGGCTTATTGGGTGTGTCCGCTGATCGACGAGTCCGATGCGCTGCAATTGCAGACCGCGCTGGAGACTTATCGATTACTCACGGATACTTTTCCCGATCTGCGCGTGGGACTGGTGCATGGCAAACTGGATAATGCCGGGAAGACGAGTGTAATGGCAGCGTTCAAGGCGAACGAATTGCAATTGCTGGTAGCAACCACGGTCATTGAAGTGGGTGTGGATGTGCCGAATGCCAGCCTGATGGTGATCGATCATGCCGAGCGGATGGGGTTGGCACAGTTGCATCAACTGCGCGGCCGGGTCGGGCGCGGTGCGGAGCAAAGCCTTTGCATACTTCTGTATCAAAATCCGTTATCAGAGCTGGCTCGTGCACGATTGAAGATCATTTTTGAAAATAGCGACGGTTTCGCCATCGCTCAACAGGATCTGCGGTTGCGCGGGCCCGGCGAACTGCTCGGCGCAAGACAAAGCGGGGTCGCGATGCTGCGCTTCGCCGACATCAGCGCGGATGAAGATCTGCTGGATCAGGCGCATCAAGTTGCAGATGAATTGCTGCGGGATTTTCCCGATGCAGCACAGGCGCATTTGCAGCGCTGGATGGCAAACAGGCATGATTACTTACAAGTTTAATTTACACCGCTGATTTAAAATCATGGTGTGACTTAGTATGGGGCATTCCAATATTGACCAATTTTGAGATGAAATTTATACCAGAATTGCCTTCCGTTACGTTATGCGCCATTGATTGCGTCAATCCTGCCCTGGCTATGCGCGCACTCGATTTATGTAATCTTCAATGCCGCTTCGGTGATGTGCTGTTCCTGTCCGATACAACATCCGACTACCAAATGGCTGGCTGCCACATGGAGGTGATACCCCGCATCGGCTCGGTCGCCGAATACTCACACTTCGTACTCAAGGAGTTGGGCCGGTACTGCCGTACGGAGCACGTTCTGCTGGTACAGTGGGACGGCTACATTATCAACCCGCATAGCTGGCGTCCGGAGTTTCTCGATTATGACTACATCGGCGCCCCGTGGGGTTGGCATCAGGATGCACATCGCGTCGGCAATGGCGGGTTTTCTTTGCGCTCGCGCAAGTTGCTAGAAGCGTTGCTTGATGAGGAGATCATCGATCTCGATCCGGAAGATGAGGCAATTGGGCGCCGCTACCGGACATTACTTGAATCAAAGTACGGTATCCGGTTTGCTCCGGAGGAGCTGGCAGCATCGTTCTCTTACGAGACTGCCAGTCCCAAAGGTTTGCCATTCGGCTTCCATGGTCTGTTCCATATGTGGTCGATCTTGCCGCAGCAGGCGCTGGCAGATTTTCTCTCCGCGCTGGCAACTTCGTCCGTTGCCAGTCGCCAATACTTCCAGCTGTGCAAGAACTATGTTGAATTGGGCCGCAAGGCAGAGGCTTCCCTGATGCTTGAAAAACGCCTGGAGTTGGACCCGGGTGACAGGGAAGCAGGAAATTTGCTTTCTTCGCTCGTATCACCACAATTCGGTGTTCCGCCTGAACAGCCGGTTCCGGGGCGCAACGATCCCTGTCCCTGCGGCAGTGGCAAACGCTTCAAGCAATGCTGTGGCTTGCTTGAGGACGCATCACCCGGAGTATCAACTTTCCCAACAACCGAAAATACCGGGTATCTGTTGTACAAAGCCAAGGCTCATCATCACGCCGGGCGTTTGACAGAGGCGGAAGAAAGGTATCGCCAGATACTTGATCGGAATCCTAAAAATGCCGAAGTACTGCAATATCTGGGTGTTCTGGCAATTCAGCGTGGCGACCCGTCGTCAGGTGAACAATTGAGCCTGAAGGCTCTGGATCTTCGTGCATACATAGTCGATTTCCATATTCACCTCGCTCAATGCCTGCGCTTTAAGGGCCGGATGAAGGAAGCTCAAGATTGCGATTCTGTTGTACTTTCGTTTCGACCGGATTATGTGCCGACGAATGATAAGTTATGAGTGTCAGAAATTCCCGGGTCGTCACAAGTTGAACCTTGTTGGCCTTGGATGAAAACCTGTTTAATTATGCACGGCATGCCTTGGGGAGTCTCTGATTAAGTCCCACATAGCCGCGCCACTCGACTTTGCAGCGCTGGATGGCAAACAATCATGATTACTTGCATGTCTGACAAATTCTGGAACGGGATCGCGCTAGGTTGCGGTTCAGATCTTGCGCCATGGCTACGGGATCACGGCTCACTGACCCGGCGCATCCAGCAACGCTGCAACCGTTTTGCGGTGCACAAAGTGCGCAACGGACTTGCTCGTGTTGCACTGGATGAATCGGTGTTGCTGGGCATTGCCTCGCAACAACTTGCTTACATTCGTGAAGTGCATCTGTATGCCGACGGCCGGCCTGTCGTGTTTGCGCACAGTGTTGTAGCCCGTCAGCACTTGCGCAGTTCATGGGCGGACGTGCGTAACCTGGGCAATAAACCCCTGGGTGCCATGTTGTTCGCTCATCCGCTGGTCGAGCGCAGGCCGCTGCACTACCATGCCTTGCGCGCTACACACCCGCTGTATCAGCGTGCCGCCGCCGGAATAAGCAATCCGCCGCAAAGGTTGTGGGCGCGCCGCTCCCTGTTTTTGCTGCACGGCGCACCGCTGTTGGTAACGGAAGTGTTCCTTCCGGCAATCCTAAACCTGACCATACATATTTGAAATTTTTGTATACTTGTTCAGGGGCTCCATGAATGGCGGATTGCGGCGCTGCTTGTTGCGTGAACGTACCGATACTTGTGACTTCAAGCCGAAAATATTCCATACGCGCGTAGAGAGATCAATGATTCTTAATACATCTGCAGTTAAATCCTACTTCAAGGGCTTGAAAGAACTTGCAATCAAACTGATCGTCAGTCCTGTCGGCTTTTTCCGAATCATGCCAAAGACAGGCGGGTTGCTTGATCCAATGATCTATCTGGTCATGACGGTGTTGCTCGATGTAATCCTGGTATCTGTCAAATCGGCCTTTACGCACGGTGCGGGCGTCAATGATTTGCGAATGATGGTCGTCTGGTTGATCATCGCATCACTGATCGCGGTTATCGTGAGCTTTTTCCTGGCCGGCATCATCTTTGCGATCTGGTCGTTCATGGGTTCAAAGGAAAGTTATGAGACCAGCTATCGATGTATGGCATATGTGCAAATAATCGTGCCGGTCGCGATCCTGCTCAGTACCATCCCATATTTGGGTTTGCTGGGTATCGCCTGGTGGTTTTACCTCATGGTGATTGCAACCAGAGAAGTGCACGCGTTGCCGGTGAAACCATCCTTGCTGGTATTCGGCATCATCGCGGTATTGGCAGGCTTGGTGTATTGCAACTCGGTATCCTCGGCTATCAAAGCAAAAGAGCACATGGAAGAATTCACCAAGCAGTTGCAAAGTGTGCCCGGCGCCAGCACCAAGGGTGACTCCGGCAATCACTAGTCCATCCAGCAACCAACTCATGAATCTTGCCGAACGCCTTTCGCTATATATCCAGCTCACCCGGTTGAATCGCCCGATAGGCATTCTGCTGCTGTTATGGCCGACGCTGTGGGGCGTGTGGATCGCGGGTGATGGTCATCCGGCGCCGCATATCGTATTGATCTTTGTTCTGGGCACGGTGTTGATGCGCTCGGCGGGATGTGCGATCAACGACTATGCGGATCGCGATTTCGACAAACACGTGAAACGTACCAGCGAGCGCCCTGTTACCAGTGGACGCATTTCACCCGGTGAGGCGCTATGGGTTGCGGCAGTACTTGCGCTTGCCGCTTTCCTGCTGATCATGCCGCTCAACAATTTGACGCTGTTGCTTTCCATTCCGGCAGTATTTGTTGCCGCAAGCTATCCCTTTTCCAAGCGCTTCTTTGCCATTCCGCAAGCCTATCTTGGCATTGCCTTTGGCTTCGGCATTCCGATGGCTTTCGCTGCTCAACAAGGTGACGTGCCTGCGCTGGCCTGGTTGCCGGTGATCGCCAATGTGTTTTGGGCGATCGCTTACGACACCGAGTACGCGATGGTGGATAGAGACGACGATGTGCGCCTTGGCATCCATTCTTCTGCATTGCTGTTTGGGAAATTCGATGTGGCCGCTGTGATGAGTTGTTATGCTATTTCCCTGGGATATCTCGTACTGACAGGACAGTCGGCACGACTTGGCGTTACATATTATCTGGGTTTGGCCGTTGCAACAGGCATCGCGCTATATCATTACTCGCTGATTCGGCAGCGCCGGCGCGAGCAATGTTTCAAGGCTTTCCTGCATAACAACTGGTTCGGTGCGGCGGTGTTTGCGGGGATCGCACTGGATTATCTGGCGCGGGACTGAGTCAGCCCGGTGGACGTCTGCCAGCTTCAGGAAGTGCTCTTGGCCAGTTGGATGTTTTGCGGTTGAACATGGGGTTGCTGCAGGGCAGTCGATTTGGATCCGTCAAACGGCGGGCGTTTGATACTGTAGCGGTTGAATGCTTCGGTGGCACGAAGCACCACATCGGTCTGGAAAGCTTTTTCAAAGCGCACGTCGATCACATAGGCCTTGGCCTGGAGTTGTATGGCCAGACGTTCGGCGATCGCCAATTCGCTCATCACGATAGCCACCGGTTTTTTCAGGTAGGCATATCGGCTGGTGACCATGACTTCATAAAGTAGATCACGCGCCAATCGTGTATCGGCATCGAGCGAGATGTGAAAATTGAACACCAGCATCATGTCGAGTGCGCCGGCATTGCCGGATGAAACGACATCGGACATGAAACGGTTGTTCGGGATGGTGACCAGATTGTCGTCCAGCGTGATCAGTCGCACCGATCGCAGGCCGATACTTTCAATCTCACCATAAACATCGCCAAAAGCGACGCGGTCTCCGACCTGGAACGGCCGGTCGAACAGCAATATGAAACCGGCAATTACAGAAGCAACCAGATCCTTGAGAGACAGGCCGAGTGCAACGGCGATACTGCCGGTGGCCGCCAGCATGATTTCGCGGGGCGGCTCCAATATTGCATAGAACAGGAACGGGCCGCCAAAGATATAGATCGAAAAATTCAGGGTGGTGGCGACCTGGGAGATCAGGATGCGACGTCTGGGGATGCGCCGGTAGAGCGAATCGGACAATTTCGTTATGCCCTTGACGAACAGTACCAGGCCCAGCAGCGCCAGTACCAGCAAGAACACGCGATCCAGCCGGAACAGCGTTGCCATTTCGGTGATTTGATTCAGGTTGGGCTCATTCATAGATGAAATTCTTTCTGAGCAGGAGTTGGGTCAGACTGAATTGCGCGATCGGGGTGATACGGTATCGTCCGTTGACCCCGCAACTCAGAAGGTTGTTGTCATACCCGGTACCCAATGCGTTGATGACGATATTTTCCGGCAGGCTGGTTACCGAGATCACTTCCTTGATGTTCAGATTCTCGTGGCGCATGATCGCGGCATACACGAAAAGGGCTTCATCACCCCAGTCCTCGCTGATGGTTACCTTGGGATATTTGGGCAGGCCGACCTTCAGGCGATTGTTGGGTAATTGATGCAGAGAGGTTGTCCAAAGCATCAGCGCTGCGCGGGGATTTCCGTTCGATTGTCCCCAGAGCAAGCGGAAAAATTGTTTTTCTACATGATGTTCGCCGATATAATCCTCTTCGCTTTGTGTGGCGCGTATGATTTCGTCGTAGGCGAGGTGAGCATCGGTGCGCCGGTGACGCACCATCACGAGACTCATGATGTCCTTTTCGGAAAAATCGTTGATTTCGATCGCACGCCTGAACAACGGCATGCCGCCAAATACAGCACGCAAGTAGTGCCATGAGCGAAGATTGAAAGTCACACACCAGAATAGATGATCGGTTCCGCTGTTCATCAGCTCGGCAAATGCGCGATAGCCCTCGAAACCGCCCAGTTCACCCAGGAACAGGTTCTGGGCATCGTCTATCAGCAGAACGGTATCGGACATGACTGTGTCCGCCTGCAACAGGGATTCGTCGCCTTGCGAAAGATCCTTTCCCAGTTCCTTCCCGAAAAAATCCAGCACAGATTCGCGTGTAGTGAGCTTGGGCGGTATGTCGATACGGCGTACCTGGCACTTGTGGAATCGAAGCTCTACCATGTCGAGCAGACAGGACTTGCCGCTCCCTTTTTCGCCGAACAACGCCAGAGAATGATCGAGTGAGCTGTTGTCGAACCATGCGCTTAGAGCAACTTCAACGTCCGTAACAATGCCACTTTCGGGTTCGATCAACAATGATTTGTCGTTATCGGCTTCAAGCTTGAACCAATGCTGGTATTCTTCAGGCAATTGCGGCGGCTGTTTTACGGCGCTCTTGCCGCTTGCCTTTGTGGCATGTTCGATTCGCCGCAGGAAGATCGCTGCGCTGATCCGCTTGAAGAAATCAAATTCGCCCGCCCGGTGTTTGATGTAAATCGAGAACTTGGTAAAAATCACCAGGAAAAGTGCCGGCAAGCTGACGAACCAGGACCAGAACATGTTGCTGGAAAGTGCATGGATCGCCCGATAGACGTGTTCGGGCAGCAATTGCTCGGCTGCTTTGACGATCTCGCAGCGCCATTCCCGTGCAGCATAAGCGCAGACCAGCAACCCGACATAAACCACAAAATCATAAACCAGCCGGTAAACCAGCGCTTCCCCGACGGCATCCTTGGTGGCATGCAGGATGGCGAGCAATACGAAGAAGAAAATTCCTACCAGCCTGACGGTACGCTGGAGACGGTCTTTCTCGCTTCTGGTTGAATCGATAACACCCGAGAAGGCTACCCGTCCTATCATTGAAAACGTGAAATTGAGAAACACCCGATACCAGAGGTAATACGCGATATAAGGCAGAAACAGTCCGATTTGGGCGATATCCGTGCCAGCTACCAGATCCTGCGCGATATACACGCCAAGTAGCATGATCACCCAGGGCACATAGGTGTTGACCCTTCTTATCCAGAGCGCCAATGTGCGAGCATAGGCATGGTTGATTTTTTCGCGGACAAGATGATTGCGCAGACGATCCAGATGATTGCTTACACGGTTCAGTCCTGTGAATGCGCCAAACAAAACCGCCACAAACAATAGAAAGATCAAAGACTGTTTGGCGATGTCAAGCCATCCGGATACGCCTGAACTTGCCATTTGGCGGAAATCCAGGGCTTTTGAATAAAAGATGGCAAGTACCTGATAAGGCACGATGCGCATCTCTCGTCCGATGTCCAGAAAATAATCCGTAGTTACTTTCAGTATCTGTTCATTTCCGGCGTCAAGATTAAGTTTCAAAAGCGCCGACCTCAGATGACCGGCATCCAACAGTAATCGGTAAAGATCAGTCCGTTCCTTTTCAAATCGCTGCAGTCGTGTAGTTTCAAGCAGTGATTTAAGCGCTTCGGTTTCCTGATATACGCTCAGATATTGTGCCGCCGCTTCGGTATTTTTCAGTCGCGTGAGCAGATCGGTTGGTGGCTTGGGAAGATCTGGCACGGGCTCCAAATTTGCCGGCATACCGATCCGTTGGAAAACCCGGTCGACCAGATCGCGCCAAATCGAGACAGTTTCCCAATATGCATCAAGTAGGGATTTGCCCGCATCGCGCTTAGCCGTCACTGCGGCAAGTGCGGAAAGTTTTTCCGAAGTTTGCTGGTAGAACCGGGCACTTGCTTGTAACTGGGATAGCATGTCAGCTTGCAGGTGTCCCAGCATTTCCCGGTTTTTTTCCAGCAACGCGCGCTGAGCGGCGATTTCCCGCAAATCCAGACTGGCCGCATTTTTTGCCAGTTGTTCTGCCGTCGCACCTGAGATCGCCGCTTCATTTTGCAGTTTGTCTGCCGCACTTCTTTCTTCAGCAAGCACAGCAACAGTACTTGCCTGCTTCTGCCGGTCTATATAGTTGTTGATCAGACTCAGGCGCCGATCTTGCGGAAGGATGAGGAATTCGAGCCGCAGTTTATCCAGCGCCAGTTGCTGAACTTCAACCTTTTCGGCAAGCATCTTCAGCGAGAAAACGGACTTTGTGCAGTTCACATATGCGTCAGTTAAATTTATCGAAGCACGCTTTTGAGTTTGTAGTATCTGCAATTCCTTGATGCGATTTTGCACCGCGGTTTCGTTTTTCAGGTCGACCACAAACAGCGCTGAAAGCGGAGTCTCTGAAACCGTTCCACCTGACAAGAAATCCACCAGGTGCTGCCTGGTATTTTCAATCTGGATGAGACGCTGTTCAGCTTCTTGGGCCAGGCTTGTCGGGCAATCATCAACCCGCGTTGCTGCACCAGTTGATGGTGTCTGAAGAAGGATCAGGCAGATCGGGATGACTATAGTAAAGAGTTGTTGCCTTTTGGACATTACATTTCCTTGCATGCTGTTTCGAGGATTTACCAAATCAGAGCAGGGGTGTTTTGGAGGCGTTTCAATATCCAGGTAGACGCCATGCGATATTCCCGATAGCGCATCACAAATTGCGGCGCATTATATATCTTCGGGGCACATGATACGTTATGGTAATTCTGCAGATTAGCCGGTCAGCTTCGGGATGTGTGAGGTGGTCAGATTGGGCCTTTGTTCTGTTAAGCAATGATCAGCCCAGGGTTGTTTCCGGCACCATCATCAGCGCGAAACCTATCATCAGGCCGGTTATTGCGAAGGTCTGGCGGCCGTTGCGGTGGGTTTCCGGCTTGACTTCGTGCGATACGACGAAGAGCATCGCCCCGGCTGCAAGTCCCAAGCCGGTCGGTTAGGCCAGAGCTGGCCCGCCGGACAGACCGACGCCAAGCAGGGCGCCGAAAGTTTCAAACCCGCAAGTCTTTGAGCAAAGATTCGCGTATCGCCGGTGGGACAGGGATCAAGGACTGGTAGGCCGGATGATCGACCCCCATGCTCAAGCCAGCGCCCTGCTTCAGAGAGCGCAACATCTTGGCAGTTAACTCAAAGCGCAGGAAGTGGACCGCCGAGGTTTTTTCTTCGGTGGTGCGGTCCAGATCTTCGTCGGCTATCGCGAAGACGCGATCGAAAGCCGCCACCTGTATCCACACACGATCCTCGATGCCGACCAGTTTCGCGAGCATGCGGCGGCGTTCATCGATGTCTTCGTATTCGATCATCATCGTCGCTTTCCAGTTGGTGCCGTCCGGGATCAGCGGATTATAAGCATCCAGCTCTTCCTGGATGCCCGCTTCCTCGAAGATCTTTTCCGCGCGCAGCATTTCCTGCACCTGGTAGCGTATCGTCTGCTCGTCTTCGAAGATCAGCGTGACGTGGTCGCCCAGCATGACGTTGCGATTCTTCTTGTGTGCCATGACCCCGGCACGGATGTCACTACGCTGCCTGGCATAGGCTTCCAGCGGCATCAGGCTGTCCAGGATGATTTTCCCCATGTTTTTAGTGCTGGCCGGTGATCGGCCCCTCCTTGAAAAGGTTGTCCTTCAATTCGTGGTCGAATGCCGGATCATGGCGGCGTATCCACTCCAGAATCATCGCGGCATGTTCTTTTTCCTCATCACGGTTATGGGCGAGGATTTTTTTCAGATCCGGGTCGGTCGCGACATCCACGCGCTGGTTGTACCAATCCACCGCTTCCAGTTCCTCCATCAGGGAAATTATCGCGCGGTGCATGTCCTTGGTGGCGGCGGATAGTTTCTCGACCGGTTCGTGATAGCCTTCGTTTGCCATTCTATTCTCCTTGGATTTATAAGCCGTAAGCGATGCGGATCAGTGTGAGCGGATGCTGTTTCTGCGCCTGTGTCTCACCGATGCCCTGCATGATATGCCTTCCGGCAATGGCGCAATCCGAGCTGACATAGTCCGGTTCGCCCGAAGCCATCTGCTTGAACACCGGTTTGCCGATCTTCATCGAGTCAGCGAAGAATTCACTTTTTACACCCCATGTGCCATCGTGGCCGGAGCAGCGTTCCACCGTGGTGATTTCAGTATCGGGCACAAGCTGTAAAGTCTCGCGGGTCTTCAACCCCATGTTCTGCACGCGCAGGTGACAAGGCACATGGTATGAAACTCTGCCCAGCTTGTGTTTGAAATCGGTCTTGAGCAGACCGTCCTTGTGGCGCAACATCAGATATTCGAACGGATCGAACATCGCTTCGGCCACTGCCTTTACGTCCGAATCGTCGGGGAACATCAGGGGCAGTTCCTGTTTGTACATCAGTGTGCACGAAGGTACCGCCGTGACGATCGCATAACCTTCTTTCGCCAGTTTGGCGAGATACGGGATGTTGGTCTCCTTGAGAAGGGCGACGCCTTCGAGGTCGCCCAGCTCAAGCTTGGGCATACCACAACAGGCTTCCTTCTCCACCAGCCGTGACGGGATCTCGTTGTGCGCAAGGATGCTGAGCAAGTCATGGCCGATACCCGGCTCGTTGTAATTGATATAGCAGGTTGCGTAGATCGCAACTTTGCCCGGTGTTATTTCACCGTTTCTGACCGGAAAGCGGTCGGAGGTCACGGCGTTGTTGCGGAAGATGCGGCTGGTATATTCAGGCAGCTTGCGATCCTGATGTATGCCCAGCATGCTGTCCATGACCTTGCGCGTGACCGAAGTGTTATTCACCGCATTCACCGTTTGGGTGACCACCGGTATGGAAGCCAGCTTGCCCATCAGGTCGGTACTGGACAGCAACTTGTCGCGGAATTTCGTTTCGCCTTTCTTGAACTTGACCGCTTTGGCGCGGAGCATCAGATGCGGAAAATCAAGGTCGAATTCATGCGGCGGCACATACGGGCATTTGGTCATGAAGCACATGTCGCACAGATAGCACTGGTCGACCACTTTCCAGTAGACGGTCTTTTCTACAGTGTCCAGTTCGTTGGAAGGGCTCTCGTCTATCGCATCGAAAAGCGTGGGGAAAGCGTTGCACAAATTGAAACAGCGCCGGCATCCATGACAGATGTCATAGACCCGGTGCAGTTCCTCCATCAGTGAGGCCTCGTTGTAAAACTCCGGATTCTGCCAGTCGATCGGGTGGCGCTGCGGCGCTTCCAGATTGCCTTCGCGTGTGGTCATTATTTAATCCTCACATCAGGGGTGATTGTGAATTAATTGCAGTGTCTTGATGGTTTGCAAGCCATACCACTTACCCACCGAAGTTGATGAGCAAGTGGCTGGTTGTCATCGCAGCCATGATATTGCCATGACTGGCGGGCGCACTCCCTTTGTATTGACAGGAGTTGCTTTGTTGCCGGTTCAGGCTGCCAGGCTGTCCAATGCTTTCTGGAAACGGTTGGCGTGCGAACGCTCTGCTTTTGCCAATGTCTCGAACCAGTCGGCGATCTCGTCGAAGCCCTCCGATCGTGCGGTCTTGGCCATGCCCGGATACATATCGGTATATTCGTGGGTTTCGCCGGCGATCGCGGATTTCAGGTTGTCACGGGTGCTGCCGATAGGCAGATCGGTGGCTGGATCACCGCAAGCCTCCATGTACTCCAGATGTCCGTGCGCGTGTCCGGTCTCGCCTTCCGCAGTGGAGCGGAATACGGCGGATACATCGTTCTGGCCTTCCACGTCCGCTTTGGCCGCGAAATACAGATAACGTCGATTTGCCTGCGATTCTCCTGCGAATGCTTCTTTCAAATGCTCATGCGTCTTGGATCCTTTGAGTTTCATGGTTGTTCTCCTTTGAATAGTTGGAATAAGGGTTGATCCCGAAAGGTGGGTTATTGATCCACGCTGGCAATATATACCCGGCAATCTTATAAATCTAATTGAAATAATTAAACGCCATGATTTATTATGTAAATCATCTGCAGATGAATCAACATCCTGCTGGGCTATCGATTATACAAGGAATGCCATGACTTTCAATGAGCTGCGCTATATCGTCGCGGTTGCGCAGGAACGTAATTTCCGCCGGGCTGCCGAAAAATCCTTCATCAGCCAGCCCGCGTTGTCACTGGCGATACAGAAGCTGGAACAGGAACTGGATATCAAGATATTTGAGCGAGGGAAGAGCGATGTTACCGTAACACCGGTGGGCGCCGAGATCGTCGAACAGGCGCATCGTGCCCTGGAGGAAGTCGAGCGTATCCGCGAACTGGCAAAGCAGGGCAAGGATCAACTGGCCAGCACGCTGCGGCTCGGCGTCATTTACAGCGTCGGCCCCTATCTGCTTCCTGATCTTGTCCCAACACTTAAGAAACTCGCCCCGGGGATGACGCTTGAGATCGAGGAGAACATCACTGCAAATCTCGAAGCCCTGCTGCGTAACGGCAAACTGGATGTCATCATCATCGCACTGCCGTTTGGCGACTCTGGCATCCTCACACGGCCGCTGTACGATGAGCCATTCGAGGTTGTGGTTGACAATCATCATCGCTGGGCCAAGAGGCGCAGCATCAGGTCTCAAGAACTCGCGGCAGAGAAAGTGTTGTTGCTCGATTCCGGCCACTGTTTCAGCAATCAGGTCGCCGAGGCCTGTCCCGATCTTGAACGCAAGGGTGCGGACATTCAACAGGGCACTTCTTTCGAAACCATCCGCAATATGGTCGCCTCTGGTCTCGGCATCACCGTGTTGCCTGCCTCGGCAAACAGTGCGCGCTATCGCAGTCCATTGTTGAAGATCGTTCCATTTACCAAACCGGTACCGTCACGGCGTATTGCGCTGGCCTGGCGCAAAAGTTTTGCACGAATCCAGGCTGTCGACGTGCTGGCCAAAGGGATCGCGCAATCAAGAATCACCGGGATCAGGCATTTGTCATGAAACCTCAGGACCAGCCATACCGGGAAAACCCGCTGTTAAGGTTGAGCTACAGCCTGATCGCACCGATCTATGATCTGGCGATAGCACGCGCCTTGCATAAGGCGCGCAGTCATTCGCTAAGCGCGTTACCGCAAGATACGACCAAAGAGATCCTGTTGAGCGGCGTTGGGACCGGACTTGATCTGCCGCTATTGCCCGTGATGCATCACTACACCGCGCTTGATTTCAATGCGTCGATGCTGTCTCGCGCCAGGCAACGCGGTAAAAGTTTGCAGATCGATTGGGTGCTGGGCGACAGCATGGCCCTGCCATTCAACGATTCCCGGTTTGACCATGTCGTACTGCATCTGATACTCGCGATTGTGCCGCGATCGGAGTTATGCCTTGGCGAAGCTGCCCGAGTCCTCAAGCCGGGCGGCACGATCATCCTATTCGATAAATTCATTCGCCCGAAAAAACTTGCTTTGTTGCGCCGTGCGCTCACACCCCTGTCGCGCCATATTGCCACACGCATGGATGTGGTGTTCGAGGATGTGCTAAACGAGGTGCCTCAGTTACAGCTGGTCAACGATGTACCGTTGCTTGCCGGAGGCTGGTTCCGCGGGATAGTGCTTAAGAAAATTCAACAGGCGCCGGCATGATGTTTTCCCGGCGATCTTGCGCGGGATATATTGAATCTGGACACGGTAGCAACGAACCGAACCTATCAGCAGGCTCGATGTACTATTCAACAAACCATCTGGAAATATTTAAATCAATCACCCGGCAAGGAGACAACTGAAATGCTGCTCTGGTTGCAACTTTTGCTTTGTATTGCCGTCATCGGCTATGCGGGGTACTTCCTTTCCCGATATGGCGACATCATCGCCGAGAAGTCGGGTATCTCCGCTTCATGGATAGGGCTGATTCTGCTTTCCACCGCTACGTCGCTGCCCGAACTTGTGACCGGGATTTCCTCCGTGACATTTGCCGGCGTTCCGGACATCGCGGTCGGCGATGTGCTGGGCAGTACGGTGTTCAATCTGGCCATCCTGGTGATGCTGGATGCACTTTACAAGCGCGAGACCTTGTACAGCAAGGCGGCCCAGGGACATATCCTGTCGGTTTCCTTGGGAACGATACTTATCGGTTTCGCCGGATTCAGCCTGCTGCTCGATCATGCGGACTTGAGTCCGTCACTGGGGCATGTGGGTTTTTACTCGCCATTCATTGCGGCAATCTATCTGGTTGCGATACGTGCCGTATATAGTTACGAACGCCGCACCATCACCGAATACACCGAGGAGTCAGCAGAACGCTATCCGGATACAACATTGCGCAGCGCCATCAAAGGCTATTCGTGGTCAGCCTTGGCAGTAGTTCTGGCAGGTTCATGGCTGCCATTTGTCGCCAAGGATATTTCCGACATGATGGGTTGGGGGGAAAGTTTTGTCGGGACCCTGCTTGTCGCCGCAGTGACTTCGGCTCCCGAAGCGGCAGTCACCATTTCGGCGCTGCGGATCGGTGCGCTGGACATGGCCATTGCCAATTTGCTCGGCAGCAATTTGTTCGACATCATTATTTTGGCTGTGGATGATCTGTTTTACACCGAGGGCCCGCTGCTTGCGGATGTCGATGCCAGCCACGCGCTGACTGCATTCACCGCTGTGATGATGAGCGCCCTGGTGGCAGTGGGACTGATCTTTCGTCCGCAGGGTCGTGCCGTGCTCGGGTTGACCTGGGTGAGCCTGGGATTGTTCATGATGTATGTACTCAACTCCTGGATACTTTTCGAACATGCACATTAACGATATCAACTGGCACACGCTAGCTTCCGACAAAGTCGCGCACAGCCTGGAGACCAATCCGCAATCCGGCTTGAGTTCGGATCATGCGGCAAAGCGGCTCGCTCACTTTGGTCCCAATGCATTGCAGGAAAAGCGCGCGCGTTCACCCTGGCGCATGCTGTTCGACCAATTCGCCGATTTCATGATCATCGTGCTGATCGGCGCGGCGATCATATCCGGCATCGTCGGTGATATCGAGGATACCGTCGCGATCATCGTGATCGTGATCCTGAATGCGGTGATCGGATTCGTGCAGGAATACCGTGCGGAGCGTGCGATGGCCACTCTCAAGCAGATGGCAGCCGCAAGCGCACGAGTGATGCGCGATGGTCGAATTGAATCTGTCAGTGCCGCACAGTTGGTACCGGGTGATGTGATCCTGCTTGAAGCGGGAAACGTTGTACCCGCCGACCTGCGCATCATCGAAGCGGTACGGCTGAAGATCGATGAATCGGCGCTCACCGGAGAATCTGTCGCTGTGGAAAAACATACCCAGGCGTTGTCCGCTATCGATGTGCCACTGGGCGACAGGTCATGTCTGGCCTACAAAGGCACTATCGTCACCTATGGGCGCGCGCGCGGTCTGGTGGTTGCCACAGGCATGAACAGCGAACTGGGCAAGATCGCCGCGCTGCTCGGTGAAGACAGCGAGACAAAAACTCCGTTGCAGAAGCGGCTGGCGCGTTTCGGCAAACGTCTGGCGTTGGCTGCTTTGTTTATCTGCGTGCTGGTGTTCGTCATCGGCGTGTTGCGTGGCGAACCTATGCTGTTGATGTTCATGACGTCAGTCAGCCTGGCGGTGGCAGCGATTCCGGAGGCTTTGCCTGCAGTGGTGACGATATCGCTGGCATTGGGCGCTCGCAAGATGATCAAGCAGCACGCTTTGATACGCCGCCTGCCTGCAGTGGAAACGCTGGGCTCAGTGAATTACATCTGTTCAGATAAGACCGGTACACTTACCCAGAACAGGATGCATGTCGCAAATCTCTATTCCGACGATGTCTTGCACAATGCTTGGCCGGTTGGCGGCGAGCCTTGGACTACATTGCTGCAAGCCATGACGCTTAACAACGACGCTCACATAGACCGCCATGGCAAGACACGCGGTGAACCGACTGAGGCTGCGTTGCTGTACGCCGCCCAGGCAGCTGGTTATGATAAAACCACGCTGGAACTGGACGCACCGCGATTGCTTGAACTGCCTTTCGATGCCGAGCGCAAACTGATGACTACTTTGCATCGGGCCGGTGAAGAGTTCGTTGCCTATACCAAAGGATCACCTGAAGCTGTTCTGCCTTTGTGTGTGAGCAAGTCGGTCAGCAGCGGTGAGAAAGATATTGATCGCACGATTTTGCTTCGGCAGGCGGAGGCGATGGCCGCAGATGGCCTGCGTGTTCTCGCCTTTGCCTGCCGTCGCTGGCCTGTGTTACCCGAAACAGCGTCTCACGTTTCGGTCGAAGCGGATCTGGTATTCCTCGGATTCGCCGGATTGATCGACCCGCCGCGAAGCGAAGTAAAGGAAGCGGTTTCGCAATGCAGATCGGCAGGCATCATTCCGGTGATGATCACTGGCGATCATCCCGCAACCGCGCGTGCGATCGCGCGAGCGCTCGGGATCCTGGCCGACAGTGATGGCAGAGTGATGACGGGAGCCGAATTGACGCAACTCGATCAGGCTGCATTTGAGGCTGTTGTTGAGGAAGTGCGCGTTTATGCGCGCGTCGATCCCGCACAGAAGATCAGGATCGTCAAGGCGCTTCAGGATAAGGGCGCGGTGGTGGCGATGACCGGCGATGGAGTCAATGACGCACCTGCGCTAAAAGCTGCTGACATCGGCGTGGCAATGGGCAAAGGCGGCACAGACGTAGCGCGAGAGGCGGCGCACATGGTACTGCTTGACGATAATTTTGCCACCATCGTGCATGCAGTGCGACACGGCCGCCGCCTGTATGACAACATACGAAAATTCATCCGCTACGCGGTGACGACCAACTCAGCCGAAATCTGGACCATCTTTCTTGCGCCGTTTCTGGGACTACCTATCCCGTTGCTTCCGATCCATATCCTGTGGATCAATCTGGTTACGGATGGTCTGCCTTCACTTGCCCTTACTGCCGAACCGGCCGAACGCGGCATCATGCGCCGCCCGCCTAGACCACTTCGGGAAAGTATCTTTGCTCACGGTATGTGGCAGCATATGTTGTGGGTGGGTTTGTTGATGGCTGCACTCACATTGCTGGTCCAGGCATGGGCATTGCGGAGTGGCTCGGCACACTGGCAGACCATGGTGTTCACGGTGCTGACACTGGCTCAGCTCGTTCATGTAATGGCGATACGTTCGGAAAAGGAGTCGTTATTCGCTATCGGGCTGTTTTCCAATCAGCCCATGGCACTGGCGATCACGGCGACTTTTCTGCTGCAAATGGCGACCATATATGTCCCTGCGCTCAATCTCATATTCAAAACTGAACCACTCGATGCCGTTGAGCTATCGATATGTATCATGATTTCCGGTGCGGTGCTGCTGGCGGTGGAGATCGAGAAATTACTTGCGCGGCGCGGATGGATATATCGTACTGCCTGATGAAAGTGTTGATGGATTCGTATCTTCGTGTCGATTTTCCAAGGCGATAATAGATCGACAAATGCAGTCCCGAACGCATAAATGCCGGGCAGATCGTCTTTCAATACAACATCGTGACAAGTTAGAATGTGTTGCGCAGGCAATATTGCCGGGGTGAGTTGTCAGAGGTGTTTTCTGGAGAAATGCTAATGAAGCGTATTACACTTTCGATATCCATACTGTTAATGCCGCTGATTGCATTCGCCTCGGAGGGAGGTGAACGACTTGACTTGACCAACAGCTGGGTAGGCGTCACTTCGGTGTTGTTGTTCTTTGTTGCATACCTGGCCGTGATGGCGGAAGAGTTCACGCTTCTGCGCAAGTCCAAGCCGGTGATGCTGGCAGCAGGCATCATCTGGGGGCTGGTTGCCTGGTACTACCAGTCGCAAAACATCCCCGATGTCGTCGAGATGGCATTGCGTCACAATCTTGGAGAATATGCGGGGCTGATGCTATTCCTGCTGGTGGCGATGACGTACATTAATGCAATGGAAGAGCGCAATATCTTCGAGGCGCTGCGTTCCTGGCTGATACGCAAGGGATTCGGCTATCGTGCATTGTTCTGGGTGACCGGCGTATTGGCATTCTTCATCTCTGCCGTGGCAGACAATCTGACCACAGCACTGCTGATGGTGGCGGTGATATTGGCAGTCGGGGCCGACAACAAGAAATTTGTCACGCTCTCGTGCATCAGCCTGGTCGTGGCAGCCAATGCCGGAGGCGCATTCAGCCCGTTCGGCGATATCACCACGCTGATGGTCTGGCAGAAGAATCTCCAAACCAGCGATGGGCCGGTCGAATTTTGGACGTTCTTTCACCTGTTTATACCCTCACTGGTCAATTGGCTGGTGCCGGCGGCCGTCATGCATTTCTGGGTGCCGGATAAAAAGCCCAAGGGAGGCGGAGAAATGGTCGCGATGAAGCGCGGCGCGATCACAATCGCGATACTGTTTTTGTTCACCATCGCCCTTGCGGTAAGTTTCCATAGTTATCTTCAACTGCCGCCGGTGATCGGCATGCTCACCGGCCTGAGCCTGCTCAAGTTCTACGCCTATTATTTGAAAGTTACCAAAGGAACGTCACGCCAGCGAAAAAACGGCGAAGAAGACATCGGCAGTCCGGTTGCTTTCGACATATACAAGGAAGTGGCGCGCGCCGAATGGGATACCCTGTTTTTCTTTTACGGCGTGGTGATGTGTGTGGGCGGACTCGGCTTTATCGGCTATCTGGGGATGATCTCGCATGTGATGTATATTGATTGGGGCGCGACCTACGCCAACATCGCTGTCGGGATTATCTCGGCCGTAGTCGACAACATCCCGGTGATGTTCGCAGTGCTGACCATGCAGCCCGATATGACGGTCGGCCAATGGTTGCTGGTGACGCTGACCGCCGGTGTCGGCGGTTCGCTGCTGTCGATCGGTTCGGCGGCCGGGGTTGCGCTGATGGGTCAGGCGCGCGGAGTATATACATTTTTCGGACATCTCAAATGGACACCGGTGATCGCGCTGGGTTATGCGGCCAGTATCGCCATGCATATGCTGATCAACCACGATCTGTTCTGATCAAGCAGTGCTGTTGAAGACGACAATGCAGGGCTGGTAGTTAGAGCTTGACGTGTAACCATGACTGAACATAAAATTCCCGACCAATAAATTAAGGTAATCAAGCTATGAGCACTGAAATTAAACAAAGAATCCATGAGCAAGTCACCACGCACCCGGTTGTGCTTTATATGAAAGGTAGCCCGCAGTTTCCGCAGTGCGGTTTTTCCGCCAATGCCGTAGGGATACTCAACGCATTGGGCGTAAAGGATTTATTTACCGTGGACGTGTTGCAGGACCCCGAGATCCGCAATGGCATCAAGGAATATGCCAATTGGCCGACCATTCCTCAGCTGTATATCAAAGGTGAGTTCGTCGGTGGTTCGGACATCATGACCGAGATGTATCAGAGCGGCGAACTGAAACAACTTCTGACCAAGTAGGAGAAACACGCTCCCGCTTTTTCCGAAGTTTGATCAGCGATATCAGAATTTCTCCATTCATTCGGAAATCTGGGTAATTATTCCCAAGCAATCCGGAATATTCGTATCACTGAAATAGCACCTGCAATCTGTCACAGCGCTCATACTCTGTGATAGAGTTAATTTTGTTCTGCAGAATCGCAAATCCTTCACTTGTTGCGGAGAGGTATTTCTCCATGGCTGGAATGCAGGGAGAGTTGTGATGCGATTGGAATATCCGGATCAGTGATCATTTAATGTCTGTAATACAGCAAGTGCAGGATCTCAAAGCAAGCCTTCAGCCTGTGGAAGCTGCCGACTTGCTGGTCGCTTATCTGGAGCAGATCGGTGTCGAATACGTATTCGGGGTCCCCGGAGGCGCCATCGAGCCGCTTTATAACGCGCTTGCGCGGAGTGCGCGTCGAAGAGGGCCGCGTCCGGTCGTGGCGCGCCATGAAGCCGGAGCCGCATTCATGGCCGATGGTTACAATCGCGAGTCCGGCAAGCTGGGTGTGTGTTGCGCCACTTCCGGCCCGGGTACGACGAATCTGATCACCGGTGTGGCCTGCGCATATGAGAACGAGATTCCGATGCTGGTTATCAGCGGCCAGCCTTCTTTGAATTTGCTCGGACGCGGGGCGTTGCAGGAGTCATCCGGTGCAGGCATCGACACAATTGCGATGCTTCGTACCTGCACACGATTCAGCGCGTTGATTTCCCATCCTGATCAATTAGAGCCGCAACTGGTCAGCGCACTTCTAAACGCGCACCATCCTATACCCGGTCCTGTTCATCTCAGCATTCCTGTTGACGTTCTGCGCACGCAGTTACAGTGCGGGCCGTCATACAATCTGGCGCATCTGCTGCAGCCGCAGGCTGCTGTTGATGATGCGGCTGTCAGAGAATTGCAGGCGCAATTGGCGCAGTCGAAACGAATGGTGGTATTGATAGGCAGCGGCGGCGGACCGGCCATAGACCTCATCATCGAATTGGTTGAGAGGATGAATGCAGTGTTTGTCGTTACGCCCGATGCCAAGGGATATATCAGTCCGCGCCACCCTTTGTACCGTGGCGTGTTCGGTTTTGCGGGTCACCGGACAGCTGTTGAGGCGGTGGGTGACAGGGAGGTAGATCTGATATTGGTGGTCGGCTCGGCCCTGAGTGAATGGACGAGTAATGGCTGGAGCGAATCGCTGCTGAACAACCGGCTGGTACATATCGATTCCTGCGAGGCGCACCTGACTCGCTCACCGATGGCGAGACTGCATGTGCGCGGTCTTGTCCGCCCGGTGTTTGAACGCATATTACGCACGCTGCGCAGGGATGCCACAAAAGAAATTGTTCCCGGCGAGAAGCGAAAATTCAAAAAAAGATCGATTGACGATTCATTCAGATCTCCGTTGTCCGGCGCGTCGATCAAGCCCCAATATCTGATGCGCGAACTTGGCTGGCGAAGTCCACCCGATACCCGCTTTCTGGTCGACTCGGGCAACAGCACGACTTGGGCGATCCACAATCTTGGTATGCATGACCATCTGCACAGTGCAGGCGGCTGGATGCGCATCACGATGAATTTCGCCCCGATGGGTTGGGCTATTGGCGGCGCGGTAGGTACCGCGCTCGCGAATCGTGGAGTTCCGGTGGTCTGCCTGACCGGAGACGGAAGCCTGTTGATGAATGGTCAGGAAATGACCGTTGCGCTGGCCGAGAAACTCAGCGTGGTATTCGTGATACTTAACGATTCGGCTCTGGGTATGGTGAAACATGGTCAGCGTCTTGCCGGTGCCGAGCAGATCGGTTACGAATTACCGACTGTGGATTTCAGGCGAATGGCAGAATCCATGGGAATCCCGGGTTATTTGATTCGCACCGCCGAAGACTTTGATGACCTGAATCTGGACTCGATCTTGCGTAATCAAGGCCCGACTGTTCTTGATGTTCGTATCGATGCAGATGAGGTCCCGCCCATGGGATTGAGATTGCAAATTCTCGGGACGAAAAAGTGAGTTCGGAATCAATCCGCACACGCATCTGGCAGGAAGAGGCAGAGCCCGACAATGCGTTCGCGGCAGCTGCCTGTCACTGTCACGGCTATGATGTCTACGGCGACCTTTTGATCCATGCAAACTGGATAGAGTATTTGTATCTGCTTTTTCGCGGCGAGGCGCCTACACCTCAGCAGGTCAGACTTCTGGAAGGGTTGTCAATAGCGCTTGCGAATCCTGGACCGCGCGATGCGGCGGTACATGCCGCGATGTGCGGCGGCGTTGGCGGTTCGACTTCCGCATCCTGTCTGATGGCGGCGCTGGCGGTGGGCGCGGGTGCATCCGGCGGCGCGCGGGAGGTGCACATTGCGATGGAAGAATGGAATGCGCGGGGTACCGATCTGCCTCGCTGGCAAGCTGGCCTGGTAAAAAAACCGGTTGATGATCCCGCCGATGTCTGGCCTGCACCCGGCCATGCGGCAGGTTTCGACCCGCATGGCGTTCGTTGCACGGCGCCTGTAATGGAAACATTGACTCACCTCGCTGCAGTCGATGGTGCGGGGTCTCTGGCCTGGCTGAAAGATAACAGGCAGTTACTGGAATCCTCAGCAGGCCTACCTCTTGCTATGTCAGGTGTCGCAGCAGCCACTTTCATGGATCTCGGGTTTAACCCAGCGCAGGGAGAGATGTTGTACCTGCTGCTGAGGTTGCCGGGAGCTGCGGTCCATGCATTGGAACAAAAAAATTATGGCCACAAGAATTTTCCATTCTTCAGAATAGAGTTAGAAAAGGATCTTGGCACTGATAGTGATATGGATAATCCTGTTACGGTAATTATATGAACGGGCCGCTATTGCTGGAACAATATGTCGGCCGTCTTTGTACGAGTGCTGGCGCATTCTTTCCGGGCGAGCGTGTCGTATTTCGTGGAAAAGACCTCCATAAATTACTTGAAGATATGAACTGGTTAGAGTTGTATCTGTTTAGCATTACAGGAAGAAAATTAACTTCGCAACAAGTTAACATGGTACAAGCCCTTTGGAGCTATACCAGTTATCCAGACGCACGTATATGGAATAACCGGGTGGCGGCGTTAGCTGGAACTGCACGTAGTACCGGCACGTTAGGAATTGCTGCTGCATTGGCTGTTTCCGAAGCAAAGATTTATGGTCGGGGTATTGATTTGCGTGCTTGTGAGTTTCTTACCCGTGCCAAGATCCAAGTGGATGAGGGAGCAGACTTGAAGGAAATAGTGCAAACCGAACTTAACAAGAAGCGGAGTATAGCCGGCTACGGTCGTCCACTAGTTGCAGCGGACGAACGAATCTCGCCTGTAATGGCGCTAGTACAAAAGATGGGATTGGGTAATGGGCTGCATCTAAAGCTTGCGTTCGACGTGGAAAAAATTCTGCATGAAGGACGTTGGCGTCTTCGTTTGAATTATGCTGCTTTGGCCGCAGCTTTGTGTGCCGATATGGGCATGTCTCCCATTGAATATTATTTCGCGAGTATTATGGCCTTTCTCGCCGGAATGCCGCCTTGCTATCTGGATGCACTAGATAAACCTGAGGGCTCTTTATTTCCGTTGCCTTGCCGAATGATATCGTATGAAGGGGTTGAAAGTCGCCGCTGGAGGAAGTTAACTTAAATACTATACTCAGCACTGAGGTGTGCAATCAATGACGCATAGGTCGAAGTTCGATGAAAAAAACTACACGCAGAAGCGCATCGGGAGAATCTCCATGAAAGGATACTCTAAAAGCTTATTTGTCTTGTTGTTGACGATAACATGGAGTGCTAGTGTCCAAGCCGTACTTCAATCAGAGGAAGAGGAGTTGGCTCTAGCCTACGGAGACAAGTCCTTTGTAACTATTGCAAGTGGTACCAAACAACCGATCTCGAGGGCACCCTCAGTCGCCACTGTAATCACCTCGGAAGATATTGCAGCCATAGGGGCAGCGGACCTGGACGAAGTGTTGGAAACCGTACCCGGCATTCACGTGTCGCATTCACCCATCGGCTACAACCCGATTTATACCATACGAGGCATATACACCCAATACAATCCCCAGATTTTGATGT